>Ga0307378_10012304_pt1 | contig 10932 bp, 7 predicted proteins | sample UN1MG_FD_202238 | JGI IMG/M metagenome (GOLD analysis project Ga0307378, IMG submission 202238) | Soil microbial communities from Risofladan, Vaasa, Finland - UN-1 | ecosystem: Environmental > Terrestrial > Soil > Coastal area > Acid sulfate soil | place: Finland: Risofladan, Vaasa | collected...
TTATTATTTTTGATTTCATCCTCAGAAAAGTATATTTCGCGCAAATATATGAATTATTGTTAATCCGGATTACTTTATGTGATATTTATCAAGCAGACTGATAGCTGCTTTATATGAGGTAATAGTCACATCGTATTTTTGCTTTTTCTGACTCTCCTGGTGAGGGCATCAGGATTGACATTTGGAGGATGAGGAATCCCTTCTTCTGTTTTTAGCTTATTTCTATTGCTGCTGAACATCCGCACTCAGCATAAGAACAACCTCGGAGTTTTTAGGATCATTAGTATAGACATAAATAGCCTTTGTAACTTTCCCCTTATAACTGCCGGAGTTGAAAACAGCTTTTATAGAGCTCGATTCCCCAGGTTTTATCCCTGTGCCCTGTGTACCCTGCTGAATGGCCGTACAACCGCATGTTGATCGGATGTGCCTGATTATCAAATCACTTTCGCCCTCATTAGTAAAGAAGAACTCAACATCCTTGGCGGTCGATCCCGGGATCTTACCCATGTCAACATTTGAAGATGCAAGCTTGAAAACAGGCGCTTTAGCCAGGTCATCCTTTGAAAGATCTGAGAAATCCTCAACAAGATTGGCTGAAACATAATAATAGACTTTATCCTGAACAACTCCGTCAATCTTTACCTTAATAAGATCGCTTACGTTACCCCATCCCTGGTTTTTGGAAGCATCAAAGGTCCCTTCAATCATTCCTTTCTGACCCGGCTTAAGAGTTTCAGGATTTGATTTAAGTGTCAGATGAGCCGGCACTCCTTCAAATTCAACTTTAGCTGCCACTTTTCCCGGATTTATGATCTGCATTACCCTTACTTTCTTCTCATTCTTTTTGACATTAGTAAATGCAAGGTGGTTGCTTTCAAACCTTACCGATCCGACAGGAAACGTAAATAACTCTTCAACAGTCTTTTCTCTCGGAATTACTTCGCCTTTGATAACGAGAACCACTACTTCAGGTTTTGAATTTGTGTAAACCGAAAGTGTTTTATTGAAAGGACCAGGCCTGTTTACAGGATCATAGATGGCAGTTATCTTTCCTGTTCCCTTTGGAGGAATAGGGCTTTTTGTCCATTCAGGAGTGGTACATCCACATGAGGCTACGATATTCTGTATCACAAGTGGTTGATTACCCGTATTCATTACAACAAAATTATATGTCTGTTTCCCGGCCTCTTCCTTAAAAGTGCCAAAATTATGCTCTGATCCTGAAAGCTTCATAGCCGGCTGCGACCAGAGCGAAAAAGCAAAGAAACCAAACGATAAAACAAGTAGTACTCTTTTCATAGATATTTTTGTTTTTTATTTAATCAGTAATACAGCTTAAAAATATAATAACAATATCAAATTTCCTATAATGAGAACGAATTCTATAATAACTATTAAGTACTTTAAAATGTTGCATAGCTCAGAACAAAAATCAGACCAAACGATATAGTTCCGATCAGACTATAAAAATAATAAAGTTTCAACTTTTTACTTATTTTATTACAGAATATCTTAGTTTTGCTACCTGACAAAGATCATTTGGAACAAAATTTGTTGCAGGAAAATCCGTTCTGTTTCTTGAAGGTTCTTATAATGAGAAAAACAACCAGACTGATAATCACCATTATAGCTTGCATGAGTTTTATTAATGCTGGCGGTCAGTTCTATAATGGTCATCAAATGACCTTTGGAAAGAATAAAGTCCAATACTACGACTATTACTGGTCGTACTACCGGTTTGATGATTTTGACTGTTACTTTAATGAATATGGGCGTGACCTGGCTCAGTTTACAGCCGATTATGCCATGGAGAAATTAAATGAAATTGAAGACTATTTCGATTACACCCTTGAGAAAAGACTTATTTTTATAATACACAATAAGAACGCTGAGTACAAGCAATCAAACATAGGCCTTCTTACATTTGATGAGGAAACTTATAACACGGGAGGATTCAGCAGAATTATTAAGAACAAGGTGAGCCTCTATTTTGAAGGTGACCATGTTGCTTATAAGAAACAAATTGCAGCCTCAATCACTGAAGTGATAATCAATGAAATGTTGTATGACGCTGATTTTAAGGACCGGATAGCAAGCTCCTCGTTGATTTATATGCCTGACTGGTACCTGAAAGGACTTATTAATTATGTCTCTTTTGGATGGGACTTTGAAACAGAGAACAGAGTCAAAGATGGAATACGGTCGGGGAAATACAAAAACATTAGTCACCTGGAATATAATGATGCCATTTATGCCGGTCAATCCTTCTGGAGATTCATTGGAAAAGAATATGGGGATGCGCTTATACCCAACATAATTTACCTGACGAAAATCTATAAGAACATAGATGATGGTTTCCTTTATGTTACAGGCCAAAAACTTAAGGATCTTCTCAAAGAGTGGAGAGCGTTTTATAATGAAGAGTACTCAGGCGATAAAAACCTGCCGGGTGACGACGGTAATGTTATCAGCCGGTCGAAAAAAGAACTGCTCTACCAGCAGGTTAAGGTAAGTCCTGATGGCAAATACATTGCTTATGTAATAAATGACTGGGGAAGAAAAAAAATATGGCTCTATGACCAGTCAACCGGTAAACAGCATGTGATTTTCAAGGCTGAACCAAAATTTGAACAGAAAACAGATAATACCTATCCTGTAATCGCATGGCATCCGAGTGGAAGAATCTTCACCTATATCAATGAAGAAAAAGCAGCACTTGTAATATACTTCTACAGGATTGAAGAAAAAAACAGTGAAAAAAGGAACCTGCTCTATTTTGATAAAATACTTGACCTTTCCTATTCCCCCGAAGGATCCAGACTTGTTGTATCAGCAGTAAAAGATGGTATTACAGATATTTACATTCATACAATTGCGTCAGGTTCCAATGAACAGATTACAAGAGATATCGCCGATGATCTTTTTCCATCATTCCTGAAAGGTTCATCTGATGATATAATCTTTTCTTCAAACCGTCTGTCGGACACTCTCTCAAATACTGCGAGCCCGTTTGAAAAGCTGGCTCTGACATATGATCTGTTCACCTATAACATCAGTAAAAGAAATAATCTTCTGATGCGGTTAAGTGATGACAAGTATTCTGACAGGCTGCAGGCATCGGGTTCGGCTGGAAACAGTTTTACTTACATTGGCGATGCAAATGGAGTCTTTAACAGGTACTCAGCAGTTTTCGACAGCACAATAAGCTATATCGATACTGCATTGCATTATCGTTATTTCATTAATTCGAAGCCTCTGACCAATTATGATCGTAATATCATCGATCATTCCGTTGCAAACAGCTCAGATACCTATGGAGAAATTCTCTTCAGTAATAACAGGTACATGGTGCGAAAAGGGTCACTGGGAAGCTCCAATCCGATACCTGAAGAAGAAGTTATTATTACCGGTTTCCGCAAAGAGAGGAATCAGTTCCTTCATAAGGCCGACAGCATTGAACAGCTCAGACAATGGCTGTTAGCTGAGGATAAGAAAAGAAGGGATACACTTACAAAACCACTGTATGAATATTATGCCAGGAATGAGCCTATTGATATCAACCATTACATCTTTGAGAAGGAAAAGCAAAACTACTATGACCAGTTATGGCGAAAAGATTATATGGACATAGACCTCGATACCGGAATAATTCAGCTACCGTTAATCAGAATTTATGAGACCTCATTTTACAATAACTACATTGTCAACCAGATCGATTTCAGCTTTCTTAACAACGCCTATCAGGTATTTAACGGAGGAGCACCTTACTTCAATCCCGGACTCAATATGCTTACCCGGTTCGGTATTATGGATCTGTTTGAAAATTACAGGTTAACGGCGGGGTTCAGATTTTCGGGAAATTTCGACAGCAATGAATATCTTCTGAGCCTTGAGAACCTGAAAGGCATATTCGATAAGCAGCTTATTTTTTACCGTCAGGCATTCTTCAGTGCTGATGATTCTTCCCGTTACTTTAAAACACACTCGCATAATGTATATTTATCATACAGCAAACCAATAAGCCCGGTATTCGCACTCAAGGGTACACTGGGATACAGATATGACCGTAATGTCAGGCTGGCAACTGATATCGCTTCCCTGAATGTTAAAAATTTCTCAAAACACTGGGCAAGCCTGAAGGGTGAGGTTATATATGACAATACCCGGAAAAGGACCGTTAATATATATTTTGGTACAAGATTCAAAATCTTTGGAGAATATTATAAAGAACTGACCCGGGAAAAGTCAGATATGTTTGTCCTTGGTATTGATTTCAGGAAATACACAAGAATACACAGGGAGCTTATCTGGGCAAACAGGTTTGCAGCCAGTACATCCTTTGGTCCCACCAAACTGGTATATTATCTTGGCGGCGTTGATAACTGGATGGGATATTTGTTTAACAAATACCCCATGTTCGATAACACAATACCTGTCAGTCCTAAGGAGAACTTTGGTTTTCAGGCGCTTGCAACAAACATGAGAGGATTCAGACAGAACATACGTAATGGAAACAATTTTGCCCTGTTTAACAGTGAGATCAGATGGCCGTTTGTCAGATACTTTGCCGGACATCCGTTAAGGTCTAACTTCCTGAACAGTTTGCAAGTTGTCGGCTTTGGAGACCTTGGCACTGCCTGGACAGGCAGGGATCCATGGTCCGGAGAAAATGCCTATGACACTGAAATTTTCATTAACGGACCGGTAAAAGTCGTACTTGATTCCAACAGGAAGCCTATAGTAGGCGGATTCGGAGCAGGATTGAGAGCGCAATTAATGGGCTATTTTGTAAGAGCTGACTGGGCATGGGGTATTGAGAATAGTTATCTTCTGCCAAGGGTATTCTACCTGTCATTCAGCCTCGACTTTTAAACGAAAAGTAATCAGATAATGCATGCAGAACATCCTAATGACTGGTATTCCACTATTAATCAATGGCGTACCCGGTCTGAGATGGCTCACGCATTAAACTCGTGCTGATGAAAGAATATGACTAAATTAAAAAATAACATTATTGATAAAGATTCTTTTTCTATTTCAAAATTTAGGGTATTTTTGCACGATTATTGTAATTTATTAAACCAAAAATAGTAGAAATGGCTTACAAAATTAATGATGATTGTACTGCTTGCGGAACATGCATAGATGAATGTCCTGTCGAAGCAATATTTGAAGGTGACATCTATAAAATTGATCCGGATATATGTACCGACTGCGGTGCATGTGCAGATGTTTGTCCTGTTGAGGCAATTCATCCCGAATAGTATTACGACAAGAAAAAAACAGATGGCTGTATTTTCCGATACAGCCTTTTTTATTTTGGATTGTATCGTGCCTGTTCCACAATTCTCTGAATATCTGTATTATTCATCAGCTTTGCGAGAGTTTCGCCGGAATTTTTCATCATAAACGATTCAACAATCCTGAAGCCTACCCATACCGCTGCCCTTCCGGGCGACTCATTTGTAAAATAACTTGTAAAGGGCGATTCACCAACGAGTTTGCGTATTGTAAACTTATCGGTACTGAATAACAGATCATTCTCAACAAGGTATTGCCACATCCTGTCCTCATTGTTCCTGCAAAAGTTCATCTGATCGGCACTAAAACCAAAAATAAGTTCGTCGGGCATCTCAGGTAACATGCATTTTTCAAAATATCTGAGCTTACCTTCGTGTATCATCTCAGATAAAACATTATCTGAATCATATTTCATTGATTCAAAATCCCATTCGCTTGCCCCCCATCCATACATGCAATCCGGAACTATATGATCAGGAGTCATCCTTGCAGAAAAATAACTGAAAATTTCAAGGCGTTTATAAAAATTACAATCAGCCCCCAGGTACTTGTCCAGACCTATTCCTAAAACTGAATCTCCCATGATAATACTGCTGTTAAATCCTGTAATGCACGTGAACAGAGCCGGAATACTCTTATCGGGGAAATAATGTCTGTAGTGCCGGAATGCCTCCTCAAGTTCCTTTTCAATATTTATAACATCAGGGTAGGTTTTGATGGTCAGAGCATATACTTCGTTATTCTGCCTGTCGGTGCAAAATCGGGCCAGAAAATCGCTGAATGAAGGATCATTTATGTCGCCTGCATTTATCACGTAACTGAAAAGCTGAAAAAATCCTTCATATTTCTCCTTCAGGGATCCAATATTTCCTTCCAGTTCCTCAGGAGCAATGTTGAAGAGATCCTTCTCGAGCCGTTTCACCTCGAGGTTAACTTTGATAGCAGAGGTACTGACCTTATAATGATTTTTTTTGCAGGACACAAATCCTGAAAGAACCAATACCAGTGCAGTGATAATAACGCTTTTCCTCATAATGTTCCTGTTTGCAGAATCTAAATGTAAGGACTTTAATTTATTAAACGATAACAATCAAGAACGTGTTAATTACTTCACTTATTATTTGCTATTTTTGTGTCCGGATAACACACATATCCGTGAAGTAAGATTAAAGAAAAAACGCTATGCAATTGATCAGCAACGTAAGGAATAGGAAGAAACTTTGTATGGTTGCAAGCATGATTGCATTTTCAGCAATTATGGTGAATGCACAGGATCTGAGATTCGGAATCTATGCCAGCCCGGTAATTTCCTGGTTTAATACGGGTATCAGTGAGGTCCGGAATGAAGGTGCACGGGCAGGCTTTAATTTCAGTGTGACAGTTGAGAATTATTTCAGTCCCAACTATGCAATAACCGGTGGTTTAAGCATCATTAATTCAAGCGGAAGGCTCGTCAGTGATGATCCTGCACTTTTTAAATTCCCGAACTTCACCTCGGTTGTGGCAGCCGGTAATCCTGTAATCTACAGAATTCAATATCTTTCAATTCCGGTTGGGATAAAACTCAAAACCTATGAGATAGGATTCCTGACATATTTTACAGATCTTGGCCTCGATCCTAAAATAGTCATTCGTGGCAGAGCAGATATTCCTTCTATTGATATAGAGGGGGAAAAAGCCATGACCGAGATTAAAAGATTCAATCTCGGGTATCATATTATCGGCGGAGTCGATTACTCTCTCGATGGTACAATATCGGTGATCCTTGGTCTTGGGTTTGAAAACAACTTTCTCGATATAACTAAAGATACAGGTACACAACCTGATGACAGAACATCACATAAATTCTTAAAATTTATTTTCGGGATTAATTTCTAGCCAGTGATTCCATGAAAATTTCGATCGGTCAGCTAAATTACCATATAGGTAATTTTGAGAGAAACAAAGAGCTTATCTGCAAAGCAATAGCCCGGGCAAAATCGGACGGGTCCGACCTTATAATCTTTTCCGAATTATGCATTCCGGGATATCCTCCGCTTGATTTGCTTGATCGTCTTGACTTCGTGGAAAAATGTAATCAGACAGTTCTGGAAATAGCTGATGAATGTTTTGATATAGTGGCAGTTGTGGGCTCCCCGACACTTAATACCAGTAAAGAGGGAAAAAAACTATTTAATTCAGCGCTCCTTCTTTCGGAGGGGAAAATCATTTTCAAAGCAAATAAAGCCTTATTGCCCACTTACGATATTTTTGATGAATACCGTTATTTTGAACCGGAAAAGAGATTTTCAACATTTGAATTCAAAGGGAAAAGAATAGCTCTTACCATTTGTGAAGATTTATGGGATGAGCAACCGTTTGACAATGAATTTGAAAAGGCCAGACTCTACACTGTCTCTCCGATGGAGGAGCTTGCAAAACAGAACCCTCATTTAGTAATAAATATTTCCGCCTCACCATTCTCATACACAAAGATTGATGCGAAAGAGAACATCTTCAGGGCAAAAGCCCTAAAATACGGGATACCTGTTATAACTGTTAATCAGACCGGCGCCAATACTGAACTGATCTTCGACGGAGCTTCAATAATTGTGACAGGTAAAGGTCAGATATTTCGTCGTCTGCCCTTTTTTGAAGAATCGGTTTTGACCTTCTCTCTTGATGAAATTTTTACCGGAAAAATTCCCCCTGAGTATCCTCATCCCGAGCCAATTTCTCTTATTCAAAAGGCCCTTGTTACAGGAATCCGCGATTATTTCAGAAAGACTAACTTCACTAAAGCCATCCTTGGCCTTTCAGGCGGAATTGATTCAGCAGTGACTCTTTGCCTCGCCTCTGAGGCTCTGGGTAATAAAAATGTCAAGGCTTTGTTATTGCCATCACGATATTCCTCAGAACATTCAGTAAGCGGCTCCATCGAACTTGCACAATCACTGGGAGTCGATTTTGAGGTGATCAGTATAGAAAAACCGTTCAGCGCTTTCGAAGAAATACTGTCACCTGTATTCAAAGGAATAAAACCAGATGTCACTGAAGAAAACATTCAGGCCCGCATCAGAGCCCTTATACTGATGGCATTCTCAAATAAGTTCGGCTATATTTTACTCAACACTTCCAATAAGAGTGAAACCGCCGTGGGCTACAGTACTCTTTACGGTGATATGGCAGGAGGAATATCGGTTATCGGTGATGTTTACAAGACTGATGTTTTCAAACTGGCTCATTTCATTAACCGGAACGATAAGATAATTCCTGAAACCATAATCAATAAACCCCCTTCAGCAGAATTACGGCCCGATCAGCTTGATACTGATTCTCTTCCTGAATACAGAATACTCGATTCAATTCTTTATCAATATATTGAACAGCAGAAACCTCCTGATAAAATTGAGATAGAAGCCTCACTTAAAGATCTTATCCCAAAAGTACTAAAGATGATTAACGCCAGCGAATACAAAAGATATCAGTCTCCTCCGGCTCTCAGGATATCATCAAAAGCTTTCGGAGACGGAAGAAAAATGCCGATTGCTGCCAAATATTAAATAACCAGTTCAAATATTCGACCATGTTTCCCCTCACAAAGTAAACATCATGACAAAATTCATGTGTGTGCTTTTCATTTTACGCTGTATAACATAAAAGTAAAAAACTGTCAGCGTGATCTTTACAATTAACTGTAAGTGAATGTGTTAAAAAATGTTAATTTGATTTTTTCATAATTCTTTTATTAACTTTGATATGTTTTTTAACATAGGGAAATCATGCATTATAGAAATCCATATATAGAGTTATGTATTGAAGGATCATCTTCAATATTCAAAGGTCTGAACCAGAAGGATAAAGAGTTAATTGATCAGCATCACATAGTTTCAGTTTACAGGAAAGGTGATATAGTAATACGTGAAGGTGAAAAACCGAGAGGTCTTTTATGTCTCGCATCAGGTAAAATAAAAACATTCAGGATCGGAGTTGGCGGAAGAGAGCAGATATTAAAAATGGTGAGGCAACAGGGTTTCATTGGTTACCGTTCCTTGTTCTCTGATAATCTTCATCCTTTCAGCGGCATGGCAGTTGAGGATTCTGCAGTTGTTATTTTTGAAAAGAATACGCTCCTCAGAATTTTAAAACGGAATGCGGATCTGACATTGAAATTGATGAAAGTTATGTCCGACGAATTATTGTTTGCCAACAACAGAATAGTCTCACTTACACAAAAACATGTGAGGGGTCGCATTGCAGAATCATTACTGATACTTCGCGACACATACGGACTTGAGGCAGATGGTAAAACAATCCGTATCATGCTTTCAAGGGAAGATATCGCTCACCTTTCAAATATGACGACCTCAAATGCTATCCGAACCCTGTCAAACATGTCATCAGAAAAGATCATCGAGATGGAAGGTAGAAGGATAAAGATCCTGAACGGCTCCAGTCTTGAACATATAAGTGAATTAGGGTAATCCCCCCGGGTTTCTCCTACTCCCTGAAATAGATCCTTTTTACTCTTCCGGGAATTGAGGTAAGTATTTCATAAGGTATTGTATCGCATTTTCCAGCGATTTCATTAATCGTTATATTTTCACCGAATATCTCAACCTCATCACCTTCTGCTGCATTTAACCCGGTAATATCGGCCATGCACATATCCATACATATGTTTCCGATTATTGGCACTCTTTCTCCGTTGATAAAAATATCCCCGTTCCTGTTTCCAAGCTTCCTGTTCAGCCCGTCAGCATAGCCAACCGGAAGTATGGCGATAACCCGATCCTTGTCTGACACATCGGCACAACTATAACCTACAGGTTCACCTGACGGTATCTTTTTTATCTGCGAAATTCTTGTTTTAAAACGGCCGGCTGTTCTAAGAGAAATGCCGGGATAGTTACCAATACCATAAATTCCTATACCGGGCCTTACCATATCAAACTGATATTGGGGAAAACGCATGATGCCTGAAGTATTAAGAATATGCCTTAAAACAGGATATCCTACAGCATCCCTGATCTTTGAAACTGCTTCAAGAAAAATATCTGCCTGGTGATGTGTAAAACTGTCAAGCGATGGATCATCACTTCCTGCCAGGTGAGAAAAAACCGACACAATTTTGATACAGTCAATGTTCTGCAACCTTATAGCAAGTTCAGGAACATCTTCCAACATAAAACCAAGCCGGTGCATCCCTGTATCAATCTTAATATGCACCGGATATTGAATCAATCCATGTCGGGAAGCTGCTTTCGTAAATTCATCAAACGAAGAAAAGCTGAATATCTCAGGTTCAAGATTATATCTTATCATCAGTTCGGAAGAAGAGGGATCCGGGTTCATTACCATTATCGGCAACGACACACCGGCATTTCTCAGTTCAATCCCTTCGTCAGCATAGGCAACGGCAAGATAGCTGACAAGATGATATTCTAGCAGGCTGGCAACTTCAGATGATCCTGCACCATAGGCAAAAGCTTTTACCATTGCCATGATACGGGTTCCCTGATTAAGAAACCTTCTGAACTCATTCAGATTGTGAGAGATAGCATCCAGATTTATCTCAAGGACCGTCATATGTGCCTGCTGTTCAAGCAGATTACTGATCTTTTCAAATTTATAGACTCTGGCGCCTTT
>Ga0307378_10012305_pt1 | contig 10931 bp, 10 predicted proteins | sample UN1MG_FD_202238 | JGI IMG/M metagenome (GOLD analysis project Ga0307378, IMG submission 202238) | Soil microbial communities from Risofladan, Vaasa, Finland - UN-1 | ecosystem: Environmental > Terrestrial > Soil > Coastal area > Acid sulfate soil | place: Finland: Risofladan, Vaasa | collected...
CCGATGTGACACCCCGTAGCATAACCGCCGCCACCATAGGCTATGTCCTGGGTCCTCGTCTGAACGCAGCTGGGCGCATGGACCACGCTATGCTCAGCTTCCGGCTCCTCACGGCATCTTCCCCCTTACGGGCGAGGGAGCTGGCACGAATGTTGGAGGAGAGGAACCGCGCCCGCCGCGAGATCACCATGTCCACCGTAGAAGCCGCCCGCGCGCAAGTCGAGGGGCAACAAGATCAACCCCTGCTCTTCGCCGCAGACGACGACTATCACGCAGGGGTACTGGGACTGGCTGCCCAGCGACTGTGCGACGAGTTCTACCGTCCCGTGATCGTCACCAAGACGGGTCCGGAGGAGAGCGTGAGCTCGGCGCGCAGCATTGATGAGTTCAATATCACGGCGGCTCTCGACGAATGCGCATCCCTCTTGAAGAGACATGGCGGGCACGCCAGGGCCGCGGGATTCACCGTCAGCAATGGGAACCTCCAGGCCCTCAGGGCGAAGCTCTCCCAGATTGCGGCTGAGCGCCTGGCAGGAATTGAGTTGCGCCCCACCCTGGACATTGATGCGGAGATTCCGCTCGGTGGATTGAAGCCCGAGCATTTCTACCTCTTTCAGCAACTGGAGCCGCTCGGCCGTGGAAACCCGGAACCCCTCTTCCTCAGCCGCGGCGTCACGGTGCGTGACAGCAGGGTGGTAGGTGACAAGCATCTCAAGCTCTCCCTGAGCGATGGGTGCTACGTCTGGGACGGAATAGCGTTTGGGATGGGCGCCCACCTCCAGGACATGGCTTCTCGCGTCGATCTGGTATATGCGCCTCAGGTGCACACCTACCGCAACAGAGAGCAGCTACAGCTGAGAGTGGAGGATTTCGGACCATCATCGTCAGTGCCTGGGAAAACAACCCCGTAACCCAGGAGGCAACTCACATCACACGAGGATGGACCCATGCACAGAGAATACCCCTCCGCGCCCGTGCCATCAGTGGGCGCAGTGGTGTTCAAGGGCGACAGAGTCCTGCTGGTCCTGAGAGGTCAGGAGCCCAGCAGGGGCAGATGGAGCATCCCAGGCGGCGTGATGGAATTGGGAGAGACCATTCAGGAGACAGCGCGCCGGGAAGTGCAGGAAGAGTGTGGGGTGCAGATCGAAGTAGGAAACGTAGTCGAAGTAAGAGATGCAATCGTGCACGACGAAGGAGCGCGCATCCGGTTCCATTACGTACTGGTCGACGTCGCAGCCAGATACCTGGACGGTCAACTGACGGTGGGCTCTGACGTGGAAGACGCCCGCTGGGTATCGGAGGAGGAACTGCCCAGGTACGATCTGACCACAGGGCTCCTTCCAGTGCTGAAGCGTTGCCTGCACAGACGCAACCTTGATTTTCCAGAACACAGCGGCTAACATGTAGACGGGTTTCGTGAGATCGTTCCCTCGTCGCGGGGTCCGCTATCCGCTGCGAGGGACCGCCGTCCACCCTCGGGAGGGTCCCTTCATGTTGATCACAAACGGTACACTGGCTACCTTCGGTGAGAAGAACGAGCTCATCCCCGACGGAGCGTTGCTCATCCAGGGCGATCGCATAGTGGCGGTGGGCACCACGACGGAGCTGCGCAAGCTCTATCCGCGGGAAGAAACGCTCGATGCCGCCGGGAAACTGGTGATGCCGGGCATGATCTGCGCCCACACCCATTTCTATGGCGCCTTCGCGCGTGGCATGGCTCTGAAGACCGAGGCTCCCTCCAACTTTCCCCAGATCCTGGAGTATCTCTGGTGGCGGCTCGATAAGGCCCTGAATCCGGATGACGTCCGTTCCAGCGCGCTTGTGTGCCTGGTAGACGCGATCAGAAACGGCACCACCACGCTCATCGACCATCACGCCAGTCCCCATGCCGTTGCCGGATCCCTGGACGTCATCGCTCAAGCCGTAGATGAGGCGGGGCTGCGCGCCTGCCTCTGCTACGAGGTCTCCGACAGAGACGGCGAGGAAATCGCCACCGCGGGATTGAAGGAAAACGAACGGTTCATCAGGCAGAGCCACAACGAGCGCCTTGCGGCGACCTTCGGCCTCCACGCCTCCCTGTCCCTCTCCGACGAGACGCTGGAACGAGCCGTGGGAATGGCCAGCGAGCTGGATGTCGGTTTCCATCTCCATGCGGCGGAAGACAAGGCAGACGTGGACGACAGCCTGAAGAAGTACGGGCTGCGAGTGATTGAGCGGCTGGAAAAGGCGGGCATCCTGGGACCCAAGACCATCGCCGCTCACTGCGTCCACATTGACGCCTTCGAGACAGACATCCTGCGTGAGACGGGGACCAGTGTGGCCCACAATCCGCGGTCCAACATGAACAATGCCGTGGGCGTGGCGGACGTGTTGAGGATGCTCCGGCGAGGTGTGAACGTCGGCCTGGGCAACGATGGCTTCTCCAACAACATGTTCACCGAGATGAAGGCGACCTACCTTGTGCACAAGCTGGCCCAAAAGGACCCGCGGGTAATGGGGGCCGACCAGGTGCTGGAGATGGGATTCCATAACAACGCCCGGATCGCCGGTCTGTTCTTTGAGCAGTCTCTGGGCGAACTGTCGGCCGGCGCCTACGCCGACGTCATCCTGCTTGACTACGTGCCCACCACCCCCATGGACGTTGGGAATCTGCCCTGGCACCTCATCTTTGGCATGGACGGGGGACAGGTCAACACGACCATCGTGGGAGGCAAGCTGCTGATGAAAGACCGCGAGCTGCTCACATTGGATGAACAGGCTATCTGCGCACGCTCAAGGGAACTGGCGCAGAAGCTGTGGGCAAGGATGTAGAACCAGACCAGGAGTCAGACCATGGACGAAGATAGCTCTACGGAGAAATGGACGACCCGCTTGCGCGAGTTGTGGAGACGGCTCGGCACACCGGTGAAGATCGGGCTGGTCTTCGCCATCGTCGCTGGGCTGATGGCCCTGGTGGGATGGATTGTGCGCCCTGAGTACACCTCCCGCTCCATGCTGTCGCTCTTCCTTGCCGTCGTTATCTCGGCGGGAACCTGGGGCCTGGTGAGTTGGGCCATCGCCGCCGCAGCCGTAGAGGCTACGAGAGAAGAGGAGTAACCACCATGGCAGACCTGAGAGTCGAGATATGCGGCATTCAGTTCAAGAACCCTGTTCTCCCCGCTGCTGGTCCGCCAACCTGGAACGGTGAGGCCATGGTGGCTTGCGCCGAGGGTGGGGCTGGCGGCATAGTTGCCAAGACCATTTCCACGACGGCAGCCGAGGTCCCCGAACCATGCATGGCCCAGATGGGCAAAGCGTCCATGCTGAACACGGAGCTATGGTCAGAGCTGCCTCCGGAGCAATTCATCGAAAAGGAGTACGCCCAAGCCAGGCAGACGGGGCTACCCCTCATCATCAGCATGGGGTATTCCGCCGAGCAGATCGGCGAGCTTGCTCCCAAGGTGAAACCCTTCGCGGATGCCCTGGAGCTTTCCACCCACTATATCGGTGAAGACCCCGCACCCATGATCGCGGCCATCAAGGCAGCCAAGGATGCGCTGGACGTGCCCGTCATCGTCAAGCTAAGCCCCCTGGGGCGAGAGATGAAGGCCGCTGCGCAGGCGGCGCAGGATGCTGGCGCCGACGCCATAGCCGCCATCAACTCCATGGGGCCCTGCCTGGGTATAGACCTGGAAACAGGTCTGCCTCTCATGGGCAGCGAAGAAGGCTACGGCTGGCTATCGGGCCGGTCCATCAGGGCCCTCGCTCTGCGATGCGTCTTCGACATCGCCCGCACCGTCGATCTGCCTATCCTCGGCGTCGGGGGCGTCTCCCGGGGGACGGACGCCATAGAGATGTTCATGGTGGGGGCCTCTGCGGTCCAGGTCTGCACCGCAGCCATCCTCAAGGGCCCAGGCGTCTTCGGCAAGATCGCCCGGGAGATGGATCAGTGGCTGGATGACCACGGTTACGCATCGGTCAATGACGTCAAGGGGCTCACCATCCGAAAGCTCAGTGAGCGCGAGTATCGCACCAGCCACGTGCCTCCCAAGGTGTACGAAGACCTGTGTACGGCGTGTGGGTTGTGCGAAACCAGCTGTGTCTACCACGCCATCGCCGTCGTGGACGGCAAGGCTCAACTCGACGAGGACCTGTGCCAGGGTTGCGGTCTGTGTACCACGCGGTGTCCCACCCACGCCCTGGAGATGCCGTAGCCTCGAGCCTGGTCACACGTGAAGGTACCATGCACGATCCCGGCGGGGCAGGATCGCCGATTGTCTTACGTCCTGTATGTACCTCCGCCATTACTCTCCTGCCTCGCTCTGTCCTCGCGAAGCCCACGCAAGCCGTAGAACCGCGTCCGACGAGCGAGCGACATCAAAGCAGGTTGGCTACCAGCGAAGCAATCGTCGCGTACTGATCCCGGTAGTCCGTGTCTGTGTCAGTCAGAATGATAGAGAAATCCTCTCAAGACAATCTTGGATGGGCGGCGGCCCTGTGGACGGGCGGCAAGGACTCCTGCCTGGCCCTGTACGAGGCCATACTTCAGGGATTCCAGGTTGAGCGCCTGGTCACGTTCGCGCCCGCCGAGGCTCAGTTCCACGCCCATCCCCTCCCGTTCCTTCAACTGCAAGCACAGGCGCTGGGTCTTTCTCACCACGTGGTGAAGATCGAGGAGCCCTATGAGACGACGTACCGAGACGCCATCAGCACCCTGAGACAGAGATGGCAAATCCGAACACTGGTCACCGGCGACACAGGAGAGGTGAACGGACACCCCAACTGGATCAGGCAGTGCTGTGCTGGGTCGCACACCACAGTCCTCACTCCACTTTGGGGAAGCGGTGGAACGGAACTGCTCGACCGCTTCATCTCAGAAGGGTTCAAGGCTGTGTTCTCTTGCGTGAGAAAGCCCTGGCTGACTCCCGAGTGGCTGGGAAGGGAGCTCGACACTGAGTCAGTAGCAGAGTTGTCGGCCCTCGCTCACCGCCGCGGATTCGATGTCTGTGGGGAGCAGGGGGAATACCACACCCTGGTCCTAGATGGCCCCCTGTTCGCACAACGGATCTGCATCGACGCCTGCCAGGCGAAGACCGAGGAGAATCTCTCATACATCGAGATTCAAGAGCTATCACTTGGAGGAGAGCAAAGAGCGCCATGAGACTGAAGCGCGCTCTCGGTATAGAACGGGGAGAGGTCGTATCCCTGGTGGGCGCTGGCGGAAAGACCACCACCATGTTCCGCCTGGCTGATGAACTGGCGTCTGACGGATGGAAAGTGATCACGACGACCACCACCATGATCTGGCGCGAGAAACGGTGCGGTCACACCATTTTGGAGTCGGATGCAGGACGGCTACTGGAGAAGGTCTCCCCCGCACTCACGGAGCAGAGCCGCATCACAGTGGCCTCAGGGTTCGACGAAGCCCAGGGCAAACTGATTGGCATAGAAGCCTCCATCGTTGACGCGCTCATCGCCCTGCCACAGGTGGATGCCGTCATCGTCGAGGCCGACGGCGCCAAGGGGCGCTCCCTGAAGGCGCCGGCGGACCACGAACCCCTGGTCCCCCTCAGCACTTCCCTCCTCGTGCCGGTGGCCGCCGTTGACGCCGTGGGCCGCCCGCTTGACGAGAGTACCGTTCACCGCCCGGAGATAGTGACCAGACTCTCCGGCTCTCCACCGGGTCAAACGATAAGCCCCGAACTTATGTCAATAGTGCTGCTCCACCCGCAGGGAGGCCTCAAGAACGCTCCGGAAAGGGCCCGCATCGCTCCTCTGATCAATAAGGTGAGCGCACCATACATCGATGCCGCCCGGCAGGTGGCAGGGTTGCTCCTCGACGAGCCCCGTGTGGCTCGCGTGGTACTCAGTGCAGTGGCCGACGAAGATCCCGTGCAAGAGGTGTGGGGTCGGGTGGCAGCGGTTGTTCTGGCCGCGGGAGGCTCGAGTCGTTTCGGCTCACCCAAGCAACTCCTTCAGTGGGGGGACAAGACCCTCCTCCAACACGTCGTGGACAGGGTACTGGGTTCTTCTGTGGATCAAGTGGTAGTAGTACTGGGGCACGAAGCTGAGCTGATTGCTTCTCTGATCGGGGATCGGGCTCTCCAGGTGGTCGTCAACGAGGACTGGGCACGAGGACAGAGCGGTTCGCTCCAGGCAGGGCTCCAGGCATTGCCTCAGATGTGCGATGCCTGCTTGTTCGTCCTGGCGGACCAGCCGAACATCACCCCCCAGCTCATAGACAGCATGTTGGATCGGTACCGGCGCACTCTCGCCGCCATCGTTGCCCCGGTCCATCGCAGACGGCGCGGCAACCCTGTTCTCTTCGCAAGGTCTCTCTTTCCCGAGTTGCTCGACATGCGGGGAGATCAGGGTGGACGCCAGGTGCTCAGACGCCATGAGCAAGAGGTGGAACCGGTGGAAGTGCATGACCCAAGCCTCTTCCTCGATATCGACACGGTGGAGAACTATGAAGAAGCCAGGTAAGACAGCTACCAGGGTGGTGCTCCTCCGGCATGGGGAGACGGAGTGGAACCGGGTGGAGAGGTTTCGAGGCCGCATAGATGTGGAGTTGAACTTGGTGGGCCAGCGACAGGCGCTTGCGGCCGCGCAAAGGCTGTCGGGTTGGCAGATCGAGGCCATCTACTCCAGTCCCATGAAGAGGGCGCTGCAGACGGCGCAACCCGTCGCGGAGGCCTGCGGCCTCGACGTGGCCATTCTGGAGGAGATCAATGATGTGGACTATGGCGCGTGGGCTGGACTCTTAGCCGAGGAAGCACACGCCCGGTACCCCGAAGCCTATGGGAACTGGGTGCACACTCCTCTCCTGACTCAGTTTCCCCAGGGGGAGAGTCTCCAGCAAGTCCAGACTCGATCGTGGACCGCTCTGGAAGAGACGTGCTCCGGCCACGAGGGAGGGGCGATTCTCCTGGTCTCCCACGTGGTGGTCAATCGCGTGTTGATCTGTGCGGCTCTGGGACTGGTCGATGATGGCTTCTGGAAAATCGGCCAGGACAACGCCGCCGTCAGCGTTCTGGAAGGAGCGAACGGCCACTACCGGATACTGTTACTAAACGAAACCTGCCACCTGGACTCGCTTGACGAACGAGGTGCCTGACGGGGAAGCGATGATGTGAGGGTCTGATGAATCGAGAGAAACAAGACCTGGACAGCCTGATATCCATGCGGAACTTCATTATCGACATGGACGGGGTACTCTACCGGGGTCGGGAGCGCCTGCCAGGCGCAAGCTCGTTCCTCACTCACCTGAGTGCGGAGCGGACCCCTTTCATCCTGGCTACCAATAACTCCACCTTGACGCCAGAGCAATACGTGGCCAAGCTAGGGGCCATGGACGTCAAGGTGACCCCAGATCGTATCCTCACCTCGGGCCAGGCTGCGGCGCTATACCTCTCGCAGACGGCGCCCGCCAAGGCCAGGATCTATGCCATCGGCGAGGAAGGGCTGTTCGCGGCCCTGGAGGGGCAGGGCTTCCAGCCAACAGAGAGGGACATCGAGTATGTCGTGGTGGGTATGGACCGCCAGCTGACCTGGCACAAACTGAAAATCGCTGCTCTGGCCATCAGGGCAGGGGCCACCTTCATCGGCACCAACCCCGACACCACCCTGCCCACCGAGGAAGGTCTCGTTCCTGGAAACGGGGCCAGCCTGGCCGCTCTGGAGGTAGCGACCGGGATCGCACCCTTGATCATCGGCAAACCCCAACCCACGCTCCTGGAACTGGCCATGGAGAAGATGGACGTGACCAGAGAGGGAACGGCCATCATTGGCGATCGCTTGGAGACGGACATACTGGGAGGAAAGAACGCCGGCATCGCCACAGTACTGGTGCTGAGCGGCATCACACTGCCCGAGGAACTGGAGGACTCTCCATACCAACCAGATCTCGTGTTCAACAGCATTCGCGAGTTCCACGAGTCGTGGCGCGAGCAGCGCCTGGACTGATCTGCCCGTCCCTTACGGAGTTGGAGCATCTGTCGCCCGCCTGTGGCTCCTGTACCTCCCGTGAACCTGAAGACCCGGTCCTGTAGTATGCTTCGAGAGAGGTAGGCAATGGATATACGCGTGCTATCCGCCGACGACTTGCGGGCGGCGATCACGATGGCTGAGGCGATTGAGGCCGTGACCAGGGGCTTCGCCCAACTCTCTGCAGGGAGAGCGGTAGTCCCCTTGCGTACATCTCTAAGTGCTGCCGCGGGCACGAGCCTATTCATGCCGGCCTACCTGCCCGATAGTAAGACCACCACACTGAAGGTCGTCTCCGTGTACCCGGACAATCGCCTCCTGGGACTGCCCACTATCATGGCCGTAGTCGCAGTTCTGGACGCCAACACTGGGAAGCCCCTGGCGCTGATGGATGGAACGTACTTGACCGCGCTGCGCACCGGCGCTGCTTCCGGCGCCGCCACCGACCTTCTGGCCAGGAAGGAGGCTCGGGTGCTGGGTCTCTTCGGGGCAGGAGCACAGGGAAGGACCCAGCTGGAGGCGGTGTGTAACGTGCGTACCATCGAGGAAGTCAGGGTCTTCGACCCCAACCGGAATGCTGCCGACAGGCTGGTCGCAGAAATGGCGGGAAGGAAAGCTGTTCCCGGGAGAATCATCATCAGTGAATCACCCACGCAGACAGTCAAGGACGCCGATGTCGTCGTCACAGCTACCACATCACGGGAGCCGGTCTTCGACGGGACCGACATCGGCCCAGGAACCCACATCAACGCTATAGGCGCGTACACGCCGGAGATGCGAGAGCTAGATGAGGTCGTAGTGGGCAAGGCCAAGATCGTGGTCGACACTCGAGAAGGCTGCCTGGCGGAGGCGGGGGACTTGATCATGGCCATCCAGTCTGGAGTCATCTCCGAGACAGACATATACGCAGAACTCGGAGAAGTTATCAGCGGCCTCAAGTGCGGTCGCGAGTCAGACCGGGAGATCACCCTTTTCAAGTCGGTTGGAACCGCTGTACAGGACGCGGCGGTCGCCCGGGCAGCACTGGATCGGGCAGAAGAACGAGATCTGGGCACAGTAGCTAGTTTGTGACCCCTTATCGTGGAGAGACGATGCTTCCTGAGAGAGCCGATGTGGTAGTCATCGGTGGAGGCGTGATGGGTGTCAGCACGGCCTACCACCTTGTCAAGAAGGGGTGTTCCGACGTCTTGCTTGTGGAGAGGAACAGGTTCTTTGGAGAGGAGTCGACAGGCCGGTGCGCCGGGGGCATCCGCTACCAGTTCTCCAACGAGATTGACATTCGGCTATCGCTGCTCAGTATCCCCATGCTGGAGCACTTCCCTGAGGAGCTTGACCAAGAGATAGATCTCAAGCATTGTGGCTACCTCTTTATGCTCTCACGGGAAGAGGATATCGAGGTCTTTCGAGAGAATGTCGCGCGGCAGCGCAGCCTGGGGGTCGAGACCGAATGGCTGTCGGCCGAGGAAGTGAGGAGGAGAACCACCCTCGTCGACACGAACGGAATACTGGCCGGCACTTTCTGTGCCCGCGATGGTCTCGCCGACCCGTCGGGCGTCGTCCAGGGTTATGCAAAAGCGGCCACGCGCCTGGGAGCCAGCCTCCTGACCACCACAGAGGCGTCCGGTATTGAGACCACCGGCGGCAGGGTCTGCGGCGTGACAACAAACCGCGGGAAGGTGGAGACCCGCGTCGTTGTCAATGCTGCTGGGCCCTGGGCAGCCGCAGTGGGGGCCATGGCTGGTATCGAGATACCTGTGCGGCCGCTGCGCAGACAGATCGCCGTGACCACTTCCATAGCCGGGCTCCCGCGCGATTTTCCCATGGTCATCGATTTCGCCCAGAGCCTGTACTTCCATCGAGAGGGCCAGGGCGTACTCACGGGTATGTCCAATCTGGACGAGCGCGAGGGCTTTGATCAGAGCGTCGACCGCGAGTGGGAGATGAGGCATCTGGAGGCCGCCGTGGCCAGGATGCCCAGCCTCGCGAACGCCGGGCTATTGAATCGATGGGCCGGGCTCTACGCGGTCAGCCCCGATGCCCTGGCCATCCTTGGTAGGGTGCCCCAGATCGAAGGCTACTACTGCATCAATGGCTTCAGCGGACACGGCTTCATGCACGGCCCCATCTGCGGGCTCCTGATCGCGGAGGAGATCCTGGAGGGGCAAGCACGCACCCTCGACATCGCTCCACTGCGGATCGATAGATTCGTGCGTGAATCAACGATGACCGAATACGCGGTAGTCTAAGCAGCGAGGGGCGTGAACCGCACGGTCCTACCTCTCCTCAACGGTAGCTGCAACCGGTGTCATCCCTCCCACCGAGCGTGGCACACCTCCAACCACCCCGTTCCGTAGTGAAGATCTCACCCTCCCCTGGAAACCCTCTCCCATTTGGGGAGAGGCTCGGAGTAAGGGGAGTCCGTCAATGCCCCGGTGCGATGCTGTCGATGTTGGTTCGTAGTGGGGGCTTCAGCCCTTCCCAGGCGACGAAGCGCACATTCGCGGTGCCCAACCACGGGCGCACTAGCGCACGGAGATAGTCACCTCGTACCGAGTCCCAGGGCCACTGGAGCCCTGGAGCCAGTCCTCAACCTTCACATACAGTATTCCGCTCTCGAGGGGCATCCACTCCAGCCGCGAGGCCCAGGCCTCCTCACCCCCGTCATCGTCAAAGGCCAGTTCGTTTCCCTGCACGTCGTAAAGATAGATCACCGTGTCCGCATCAACACCCAGGTTGAGGGTCTGAACAACGTACGTGATCCCCTGTTGAACCTCAAACGAGATCCAGTCCTCATCACCGGCCACGTGCCGGTTGTGGCTTTGAGTTTCCCCTACCGCGCTGAGGCTGGCCCGCGCACGCGAATCATCGGGCTCGTACTCATCTATCGCGAATCCTTGAGCCAGCCTGAGGGAGACACTGTACTCTGTGCCGCGGCCCGCCTCGCTCTCAGCGAAGCCGCGCACCAC
>Ga0307378_10012306_pt1 | contig 10931 bp, 6 predicted proteins | sample UN1MG_FD_202238 | JGI IMG/M metagenome (GOLD analysis project Ga0307378, IMG submission 202238) | Soil microbial communities from Risofladan, Vaasa, Finland - UN-1 | ecosystem: Environmental > Terrestrial > Soil > Coastal area > Acid sulfate soil | place: Finland: Risofladan, Vaasa | collected...
ACACTGGCCCTTGTTCGTGAAGAAGAGGATGTAGTCGTGCGTGGAGGCGACGAACATGTGCTCGATGAAGTCGCCTTCCTTGGCCGTCGAGCCGATGATGCCCTTGCCGCCGCGGCCCTGGCGGCGATAACTCGTCAGGGGCATCCGCTTGATGTACCCCTCGTGGCTGATGGTGACGACGCAGTTCTCCTCGGCAATCAGGTCCTCGATCTGGAAGTCGCCGACCTCGCCGGTGATTTCGGTTCGCCGCGCGTCGCCGAACTTCTCCTTCATCTCGTAGAGGTCCTCGGCGATGATGTTCAGCACGAGCCGCTCCTCCCGCAGGATCGACGCGTACTCCTCGATCTTCTCGCGGACCTCGACCCACTCGTCCCGGAGTTTCTCGACCTCCAGGCCCGTCAGTTGCTGCAGACGCAGGGCGAGGATGGCGTCGGCCTGGGCGCCCGAGAGGTTAACGGCGTCCTTCGTCGCCTCCAGGAGGAGTTTGTTGGCCTTGTCGCTCTTCTTGCCGGGCAGGTTCGTCAGGCGGAACCGCCACGCTTGCTTCATGAGGCGTTCGCGGGCCGTCGGAACGTCCGGGCTCTTCTTGATGATCTCGATGATCTCGTCGATGTTCGCCACCGCATACAAGAGGCCGAAGAGGATGTGTTCCCGCGCGCGGGCCTTCTTGAGGAGGAACACCGTCCGTCGGCGGAGGATCTCGATGCGGTGGTTCTTGTAGGCCACCAGTATCTGCTTGAGGTCCATCGTTTTGGGTCGGCCCTTATCGAGCGCGATGTTGATGATCGAGAAGGACGACTGGAGCGGCGTGTGGCGGTAGAGTTTGTTGAGGACGATGGTCTCGCCTTCGCCGCGCTTCAGTTCGATCACCAGCCGCATCCCCTCGCGGTCGGATTCGTCGCGGATGTCGGCGATGCCTTCGATGGTGCCTTCCTTGACACAGTCGGCGATGCGCTCGATGATGCGCGTCTTGATCGTTCCGTAGGGAATTTCCGTGACGATGATGTTCGTCTTGCCGCCGCGCGTCGTCTCCGTGTGGGCGCGGGCCCGGACGGTGATGGTTCCGCGGCCGGTCGTGTAGCCGTCGACGATCCCCTGGCGCCCGCAGATGAGGCCGCCCGTCGGGAAGTCGGGGCCCTGGACGATCTTCATCAGGTCCTTGACCGAGATGTCGGGCTTGTCGATGGTGGCGATGATGGCGTCGCAGATCTCGACGAGGTTGTGCGGCGGGATGCTCGTCGCCATGCCCACTGCGATGCCGCTCGAACCGTTGACCAGGAGGTTCGGCACTTTGCCCGGCAGGACGGTCGGTTCCTCGCGCGTCTCGTCGTAGTTCGGCTGGAACTCGACCGTGTCCTTGTCCAGGTCCTCGAGCATCTCGATCGCCAGCGCGCTCATTCGCGCTTCGGTGTACCGCATGGCGGCCGGCGGGTCGCCGTCGATCGAGCCGAAGTTCCCCTGGCCGTCCACCAGGGGATAGCGTTCGGCCCAGGGCTGGGCCATCCGCACCAGCGTCGGGTAAACCACCTGCTCGCCGTGGGGATGGTAGTTGCCGGAGGTGTCGCCCGCGATCTTCGCGCACTTGCGGTAATGGCTGCGGGGCCCGAGCCCCAGGTCGTTCATCGCCACCAGGATTCGCCGCTGGCTGGGCTTCAGGCCGTCACGGACGTCGGGCAGGGCGCGGCTGACGATGACGCTCATCGCGTACGTCATGTACGCGTCCTTCATTTCTTCTTCGATGAGCAGTTCTTCGATGTTTTCCTGCTGGTTGAGTCGTGTCAACTCACGGCTCCTTTGACGCGGCAGGGGGCTCTCGTAACCCCTTTGGCTGCAACGGGTTACGCGGCTGCTCGGCCGCCTGCGGAATCTCCAACCAGATTACCGGAAACGGCCTTTCTTGGCAATGAAATTCAGCCCGGAAATCGGACTATTCCCGGCGTGAAATGGTGACTTGGGCGGTGACGCGGAGGACCGCGATGCGGGGCAAGTTGCCTCTTCGGTCCGCTCAACCTTGCCCCAGGCAGAAGGCCACGAGGTCCGCGAGTTGCCCCGTCGCCAGGGCGACACAGGAGTCCGCCGCACCGTAGTAGACCTTGACCTCACCGTTCGGTTCGACCACGGCCGCGCACGGAAAGACGACGTTCGGCACGTCGCCCGCGCGCTCGTAGGGTTCCGATGGCGCCAGGACGTACTCCGCCGGCCGGGCGACGACTTTCCAGGGCTCTTCCAGGTCCAGCAGGGCCGCCCCAGCGCAGTACACGTCGCCGCGATAGGTTCGGCGGATGCCGTGGTAGATGAGCAGCCACCCTTCGGGCGTCCGGATGGGTGGCGGGCCGGCGCCGACTTTGTATTCCGCCCACCCGGGGCGGGGCCCCATGCAGAACCGGAACCGGCCCCAGTGGATGAGGTCGGGGCTCTCGGCGTACCAGATTTCGGCGGGCTCGCCTCCCGCGGCGAACGGCCGCTCCAGCCGCGCGTACACCCCGCCGATCCGCTCAGGGAAGAGGACGGCGTTGCGGTTGTTCGGGGCCGAGAGGTTTCCGATCTGGCGGAAGGTCTCGAAGTCCTCCGTCACCGCCAGGCCGATCCGCGAGCCGTGGGCCGCGTCGTGGTTCGCGTAGGTGATGTAGTATCGGTCCTCAAGCCGTGTCATGCGCGGGTCGTAGGTGTGCTCGAGCGGGGCGAAATCGGGTTCGTCGCATTCGAATCGGATCGGATCGGCCTCCATCTTCCACGCGATTCCGTCGGCGCTTCGTCCGCGGTGCAGCCGGCTGAAGAGGTCCCGCCCCTCCACGCGGAAGACGCCCGCGTAGCCGCCGCCGAACGGCACGACGGCACTATTGAAGACGGAGTGGCATCCGCCCGGCACGTCCTCCGGCCGAAGGATCGGGTTTCCATCGTATCGCTTGAGCGGTGTTTGCGAGGACATTGCGTCGTCTCCTTCCGCCGACGGCCGCGCGCCGCCGCCCCATGAGACGCATCCTACCGGCCGAGCCGCCTGCGGGCAAGGGTTCCTGTCCTGGAGCCCGGCCGGCGGTTTTCAGTGGCATCGGGCGCCCGCCGGTTTTAACCTACGGGCATGAAGATCGCCCTGGCGCAACTGAACTCGACGATCGGCGACATCGAAGGCAACCGCCGACGCATCCTCGACGCCTACTCGAAGGCCGCCGCCATGGGGGCGGACCTCGTGGTGACGCCCGAACTGTCGCTCGTCGGCTACCCGCCCCGGGACCTCCTCCTGAAGCCGCGTTTCGTGGCGGACAACCTGGCGGCGTTTGAGCGGCTCGTGGGCGAGGTCGGACGGACGGGCCTCCTCGTGGGATTCGTGGACCACCCCGTCGGGACGCACGGCCTGCCGCTTCATAACGCCGCCGCCCTCGTCGCCGAGGGGCGCGTCCTCGCCAAGAAGCACAAGGCCCTTCTGCCGATGTACGACGTCTTCGATGAACTCCGGTACTTCGAGCCGGGCCGGGGAGCCCACGTCGTCGAATTCGCCGGCATGAAACTCGGCCTCTCGATCTGCGAGGACATCTGGACGCAGGAGACGGCGGCCGGGCCCGCGTCCTGTTCCTACCACGGGAACCCCATTGCCGAACTCGTACAGGCGGGGGCCGATCTGCTCGTCAACATGTCCGCCTCGCCGTTCGAGATCCGCAAGTTCGCCCAACGCGGGGACCTGGTGCGGACGCAAGTCCTCAAGTACCGCCGCCCGGTTGTGTGCGTCAATCAGGTGGGCGGCAACGACGAACTGGTTTTCGACGGCGCGAGTTTCGCCATGGATGCCTCGGGCGCCCTTGTCGCGCAACTGCCGGCGTTCGAGGAAGACCTGGCGATGGCTGAAATTCCCGGCGGCGCACCGCTCTCGACTGTTCCCGCGCCGATGCCGGACGTCGTCGCCGTCCGGGGGGCCCTCGTCCTGGGGCTCCGCGACTATGTCCGCAAGTGCGGCTTCAAGGACGTGGTCCTGGGCCTGTCGGGCGGGGTGGATTCGAGCGTCGTCGCCTGCCTCGCCGCGGAGGCGCTTGGCGCCGACCACGTGGTCGGCGTCGCCATGCCGAGCCGATACTCCAGCCCCCCCAGCCTCGAGGATGCCGAGGCGCTCGCCCGGAACCTGGGCGTCCGATTCTTGGTTATCCCCATCGAGCAGCCGCACCGCGCGATGGAAACGGCGCTCGCGGAAACGTTCAAGAGCGCCAAGCCGGATGTGACCGAGGAGAACGTCCAGGCCCGCATTCGCGGCAATATTCTGATGGCCCTCTCGAACAAGTTCGGCTGGCTGGTGCTCTCGACGGGCAATAAGAGCGAATTAGCCTGCGGCTACTGCACGCTCTACGGCGACATGGCGGGCGGCCTCGCGGTCATCAGCGATGTGCCGAAGACGCTCATTTACGAACTTGCGCGCCAAATCAACACCGATGCCGACCGGTCGCCGATCCCCGACCGCGTCCTGGAGAAACCGCCTTCGGCGGAACTGCGGCCGAACCAGACGGACCAGGACTCCCTCCCGCCGTACGAAGTCCTCGACGCGATCCTGGACCTTTACGTGCGCCAGGAGCGCTCGCGCGACGAGATTGTCGAGGCCGGGTTCGACTCCGAGATCGTCCAGAAGGTCATCCGTCTCGTGGACCGCAACGAATACAAGCGCCGCCAAGCCGCCCCGGGCCTGAAAGTGACGAGCCGGGCCTTCGGCGTCGGTCGCCGTATGCCCATCGCCCAGCGCTACGAAGCGAACAATCATGACCATGGCGAATGACGCAAGGCACGGGGTGTGGCGGATCGGTTTCGTCGCGGTCGTAGCGGTGTGCGCGGCAGGGGCAGCGGCGGCGCAGGACCGCGCCCTGGTCGATACGTCGGCCAGCCCGCACGTTGCGATCCGCAACGTGGCGATCGGCGCCGTGCGGTGGACCGACGGCTTCTGGGCCGAACGCTGGGACCTCTGCCGCCGCGAAATGCTTCCGAGTATCCAGAAGGCGCTCCTGGATCCGCGGAACTCTGAGCAACTGGTCAATTTTCGCGTCGCCGCAGGTCTCGAAAAAGGCACGCACCGCGGCACCGCCTGGAGCGACGGCGACTGCTACAAGTGGCTCGAAGCCGTGTCACTGGTGTACGCCCTCACGCGGGAGGCCGAACTCGGCCGCCTCCTCGACGAGTGGATCGACGTCATCGCCAAGGCCCAGCGGCCCGACGGATTCCTCTCCACCAACGCGCAGCTCTCCGCCAAGGTGAACCCCTTGGACATGCCCTACACCCACCAACTTTACAACATGGGACATCTCCTGACCGCCGCGTGCGTGCACCACAAGGCAACGGGCAAGGAGACCTTCCTTCGCACCGCGCGGAAGACCGCGGACTTCCTCTGCCGGGAGTTCAGCCCCCGTCCGCCGCGACTGGTCCATTTTCCCTGGAACCCGTCTGTCTACATGGGTCTGGTGGATATCTACCGCGCGACCGGCGAGCGCCGCTATCTGGAGTTGGCGAAGGTCCTGATTGACAACCGGGGCTCATCCCCCGGCGGCGACCATCGCAATGGCGGGACGGACCAGACCCAGGACCGCGTGCCGGTCCGCGAGGAGTCTCAGGCCGTTGGCCACGCCGTTTGCGCGATGTATCTCTACTGCGGTGCCGCTGACCTCTACGCCGAGACAGGGGAGGCGGCGTTGCTGAAAGCACTTGAGCGCATATGGGACAACGTCACGGCGCGGAAGATGTACATCACCGGGGCAGTAGGCTCCGGCGGCGGACACTCCTCGCGCGGCGATCCCGTCCACGAGGCGTTCCTGGCCGACTACCAACTGCCCAGCCGCAGCGCCTACGCTGAGACCTGCGCGAACATCGGTAGCGCGATGTGGAACTGGCGAATGCTCTGCATCACCGGCGAGGCGAAGTATGCCGACACCATGGAGGCCGTGCTGTACAACAGCATGCTCTCCGCTGTCGGAGCCGAGGGTAAGACCTTCTTCTACTGCAATCCGCTGGCCTGGGATGGGCAGAAGGGCCGTGGGCACCATACCGGCGAACGCTGGACCATCCACAGCTGCTATTGCTGCCCGCCGCAGGCCGCGCGGACAATCGCTGGCCTTGGCAGGTGGGCGTACGGCGTCTCCGACGACGGCGTGTGGGTCCACCTCTACGGCGGCAACGCGCTCGATACAGCATTGCCTGACGGCTCGCCCGTTTCCCTGCGTCAGGAAACACGATACCCGTGGGACGGACGGGTCCGGATTACCGTCACTAAGGTGCCGGAGAAAAAGATGGTGCTTCGGCTGCGGATCCCCGGCTGGTCCGACGGCGCCACGCTCAAGGTCAACGGCCGCACGTCGGAAGAGCCGCTCAGGCCGGGGACCTACGTCGCCCTGAAGCGGCGGTGGATGACAGGGGACACGGTGGAACTCGACCTGCCGATGGACGTTCGTCCGATGGAAGCCCACCCGAAGGTAAAGGACTGTCAGAACTGCGTCGCCTTCCTGCACGGACCGGTCGTTTACTGCTTCGAGTGCCCGAAGGACACGGACGCCGAAAAAGTGTGGGAAAATGGCGTATATCTGCCCGAAAACTCCGTCTTCACGCCGCGCCACGACAAAGACTTCCTTGGAGGCATGACGGTCCTCACCGGCCAGGCCTTGACGAAGGAAGGCAAGGACCGTTTCATCCGCGAAGTCGCCGGCGCCGCGCCGCCGGCCACGCCCGCCGACTGGACGGACACGCTCTACCGACGGTTCGAGCCGCGCCGCCTGCCGGAGGCCAAAGAGGGAACCATCGCGATCACCCTCATCCCCTATTTCGCCTGGGCGAACCGCGGCGTCTCGTACATGGAAGTATGGATTCCCCTGGCCCGGTAGGGCTTTGTGGCTTGTCTTTATGAGCGACAAGACGCCAGGGTCTGCAACGCTACACGGCGCCGGGGGGGCCTCCTGACGGGAGAGCCATAGACGTTTCGTCATTGATTCGGAATTCGGATTTCGTCATTCGTCATTGTTGCGCACCCCGGCTCGACGCAGAACAGGAAACGCAGGCCCATGAGTGATTCATCCTTGCCGCCCACCACTCCGAACAACGGCCTCTGGCAGCAGTTCAAGGCCTCCCTGCCGCGGAACGTCATCGTCCTGGGCATCGTCTCGTTCCTGACGGATGCTTCGACCGACATGATGTACTGGACGATGCCGTTCTTCATCGCCCTCCTGGGCGGCGGGTTTGTCTGGGTCGGCATCATCGAGGGCCTGCGCGACGGCATCACGAGTTTCGTGACGATCGGATCGGGATTTGTTTCCGACCGGATCGGCAAGCGCAAAGCGCTCGTCGGCCTGGGCTACGGCATCTCGACGGTCGTCAAACCGATCCTCGCCCTCGCCGCCGTGCCGTGGCAGGCGGCGGGACTCCTGGGCCTGGAGCGTGTCGGCAAAGGCATCCGCGGCGCCCCGCGCGACGCCCTCGTCGCCGGGTCCGTCAGCCCCGAGAACTTCGGCAAGGCCTTCTCGTTCCACCGCATGATGGACCATGCCGGCGCCGCCCTGGGGCAGATTGTCGGTGTCCTCCTGGTCATCTTCCTCTTTCCCTATTTCCACGACTTGGCGAAGGCCGGCAGCCGGTGGGTCACCAACGCCTCCGACGTCTTCCGGGCGATGTACCTTGTGTCGGCGGTGCCGGCGGTCCTGGCGGTGCTGGCCGTCGTCTTCTTCGTCCGCGAGAAGGCCTCCCCGATTAAGAAGAAGGTCGAAATCAATTTCCGCGCGGCCTACGACCGGCGGTTCTGGCTTCTCCTGGTGGTGATTCTGGTCTTCACGCTCGGCAACTCGTCCGACATGTTCCTCCTCTTGCGCGCGGGCCAACTGCTGGGCTATCCGCTGGACTTCGGGCCGCAGGAACACGAGGCGATGGCCCGCCAGTGGAACTTCCCGTGGCAACTGCCCGCCATGTTCTTCATCCTTTCGGTGGCGAAGATGCTGTTCACGTTGCCGGGCGGTTTTCTGGCTGACCGCATCGGCCGCGCGAAGACGCTCGCCCTCGGCTGGGCGGTTTACGCGGCCGTCTATCTCGCGTTCGCTTTCGCCACCGAAGCCTGGCACGCGTGGGTCCTCTTCGTTGCCTACGGCCTGTTCTACGGGTTCACCGAAGGGGTGCAGAAGGCGGTCATTGCCGACTTCGTCCGGCCGGAGGTCCGCGGGGCGGCCTACGGCATGGCGTATTTCTGCGAGGGGATCGCCAAACTCGTCGCCAGCCCCCTGTTCGGACTCCTCTACTTCCTCTTCGCCACGCCCGAGCATCCGGAATCCGGCGCCCACGTGGCGTTCGGTTTCGGCGCGGCCTGTGCAGCCCTCGCGTGCGTCCTCCTGGTCATTTTCCTCGGCGTGTTCCGGAAGCGCCGGGCGTGAAATTTCTTACGACCACACCCACCACGGGGCCTCGGCGAGTTCCGCGTAAACGACGAGGTCGAAGGCCGCGTGGGCCGCCAGCGGTGCGTGCACGTTGCCCGAAAGTTCCCTCAGCACGCCGAACGCGAGGCCGCCGACAAACGTCGCCGTCACAATGAACGGGAAGTTTATCGTTACCGCCTCGCCGGGCAGGGCAAAGAGCACGCTCTTGTAAGCCGTGTGCAATAGGGCCGCGCACGCAACCGCCCCGACTGGCCCCAACCGGCGCACACGCCCCTGGACGTAACCGCGGTAAAGGACTTCCTCCGCGCTGCCGATGAGCGCGGCGACGAGGGCGAATCCCCGGAACGCTTCCGGAAGTGCCGGTGCCCCGATGTGCCGGCGGTACCAGAGACCGAGCGCAAGGCCGAGAAGTGCGCCAACCGGCACATAGAGGGCCACTTTCCGCGCCACGGGGGCGAGGCCGAAAAGGATAAGCGGCGAACGTGAGCGGACGACCGCCCGCACGAGCGCCGCAGCCGTCAGGGTGAGCCCCGCCGCCGAAAAGGCAAATGGGACCGAGAGGCTGTGCGCGAAGAGGGCGAACACGACCATGCCGGCGCCTGCGACGGCCGCTTCGCCCACGTCCAGCCAACCGGCGCCCGGCGATTTGTCCAAGGTTGCAACCATCGGCGGATGATTACCTCGCGCGCCGGCGAGAAATCAACCACGCCCCGGCGACGACCGGCGCCAAGAGGAGGATCCACCCCGACCCGAGGCACAACGGTTTTCCGGCCGTGATGAGGCAATCCGGCAGCGCCTTCTGGAGTTCCGCGATTTTGGCGTTGGCCTCCTCTCCCTCCCACGGCGGCAGGACGAGGAGCCTCAGGCCCTTCAACTCCTTCAAGTCGGCCAAGTGTTTCTCGCCTTCGAAGGCGGGTTTGATGAGAACGAGGGCCTTGAGGTCCTTGAGGCCTTTCAGGGCGGCGATGTCCTTGACGTTCTCGCAGTTGAAGAGTTCCACCGCCTTGAGGCCGGAGTGATCCTTGATGACGGCATCGAACTCTTGCTGCGAGATCTTCGGCGGAAACGAGAGGTACTCGAGCGGAAGGTTCTTGAGCGGCCCGAGGTCCGTCACCTTCTCGCACCCGGCGAGTGAGAGGATGTGGAGTTTCGGCAACTTCGCCAGCGGCGAGAGGTCCTCGGCGTTATCTCCGGTGAGGGTCAATTGTTCCAGTTGCGGAAAGTCGGCCAGCGGTGAAAGGCCTGAAGGTGACTTGCCGAGGATTAGTGATTTAAGGCTCTTCATCTTTTTCGGCAGCGGTGACTGCTCGGGCGACCATTTTGAGAGAAGCAGTGTCCGGAGCCGCGGCAGGTGGGCGAGAAAGTCCAGGCTCTCGCCTTCCGCGTTTCCGAGCATCAGTACTTCAACGTCCTCGAGGCTTGTCCGCACTTGTTCGGTTTCGGCGGCCAGTGTCGCCGCTGGGATGCTCAACAGGCGCGGACGGAAGAGGCGAAGCGCGTCTGCCGGCTCCACGGCAGGCGGCGCCGCTGCACCTTCTTCGCCCGTCGGCGGCGCTTCGCGCGGCTCCAGCCAAAGGTCAATTGCCGGGTTCGTCTTCGCGACTTTCTTCAGGATCTCAAACTGTGCGGCATCCACGGTTTCTTCCATATAGAGCAAGCGAAGTCCCTTCAAGTCCTCTTCGGACGCCTGCCCTAACCATTCCCAGGTTGCCTCGTCTTTGAGAAGGACCGACACTGTTTTGCCGGCGAGCAGCAGCCGCTCATCCTCATCCTCCAAGGCGACGGCCAGGGCCGCCCCATCCGTCGCCCGATAGCTAAGAAACAACGGGTCTCCTGGCGTCTTTTTTGGGGAGGTAGCAATCAGGAACGCCAGCAGGTCGCCGTCCCGGGCCAGGAGACCCGCCGGTCGCCCCTCCTCGCTCACCATCCACGAAAACGGCGCGAGGGTGTGGTTGTAGCACACGGCCGCGCCTTCGACCTTGACGACGCGCAGTTCGTCTCCCGCCGCGCCCGCGCCCGGCTCGGTCCCCTTGCAGGAAGCCAGGAAGAACGGTACGCCGACGAGCGCCATCACCACCAGAGAGATCTTGTGCTTGGCCATCGCGGGTCTCCTTAACGAGCGATGCTTCGAGCGCCATTGTACTTGTTGACTCCTCGACCTGCCAGAGAATGTTCGGGAGCCGCGCCGCCGCGCTTGCTTTGCCGCCGGTCCCGATGTACGATGGGAATGAACCCTCAGGGAGCCGCCATATGCTCCAGTGCAAAGAGTGCGAATTCTGTGAAGTCGGCCCGGACGGCGAGGTCAAACTCAACTGCAACCCCTTCGCGAACGTCAAGGAATCCGAGTGCCTCCTGAAGTGGCAACTCCTCAGGCTGGACATGATGACCCGCGCCTACATGGCCACCATCGCCGAGTACCGCAAGATCGCCCCACTTCAGCAGGAACTCTATCGCCGCATGAAGCAGGAGTTCAAGGAGATGGACGACGCCGACAGTTGGAAGCAGAGCGACGATGAGACGGACGACGAGGATGAGCCCGACCTCGGCGGCCTCCCGCCC
>Ga0307378_10012307_pt1 | contig 10930 bp, 7 predicted proteins | sample UN1MG_FD_202238 | JGI IMG/M metagenome (GOLD analysis project Ga0307378, IMG submission 202238) | Soil microbial communities from Risofladan, Vaasa, Finland - UN-1 | ecosystem: Environmental > Terrestrial > Soil > Coastal area > Acid sulfate soil | place: Finland: Risofladan, Vaasa | collected...
ATGTTTGTGGATGGACGAACTTTTGAACCGCAGTTATAGCACTTCATGGGATAACCCTTGAAATTCAAAGCCGATAATATGGTGAATAGACGGGCTTCGTAAAATGCTCTTTGACTATATATAATAACTCGATAAAGCTCCAGTCAATACAGCTCAAAGGCGCGCCATTAGAGGGTTTTAAAAAAGGGGCTCGGTAAGTTTTTAAGGCGTGGGAACTTGCGGCCGGGAAAAAAATGACTTTTTTTTAATTTTTTTTTTGACTTTTTTTATAATTTTTCCGGGACTTCTTTTCATCTCTTACCAGGATCGAAAAACTTTATTTCAGGCGACCCCGGCAAGTAGCCGGATTCGTGGGCCAGCCTGTAAAATAGTTCCAATCCCCTGAGATGACTTTCACTAAGTTCCCAACAGATATAGCTCCAGTATTCGAGCAGCCGCTGCCGGGTGAAAAAAGGTTTTTCCGCGAGAACCGTTCGAATAAGCTCCTCATCCGGCTTTTCGATTTCCCGGTGGACCTTTTTTAAAGAGCGCCAGAAAGCCTTCAGTATTTCACCCGTCTCCTTTACGGCTTCAGCTCTCAAAGTCCAGAGCGCAAAGACAAAAGGAAACCCTGTATGCTCCTGCCAGATAGTGTTTAGCTCATAGATATAAAGGTTTTTTGCGCGAGTTCCGGCAGCCAGCGCACGGTCCCCGATCAGCAAAACGGCATCGGAAATCCGGAGAGCCTCTTCAAGGTCCGCTTTCCGGGTGGTGAACTGATTGCTGCAACCCAGGAACCGGCTGAGGATAATCCGGCAGAGAATCACGCTGGTAGCGCTTTCATCCGTAAGGACAATCCTGGAACCGTTCAGTTTTTCGATTGGAAGCGAGCTGAAAAGACGGATGCTCTGGACAGGGCCCCTGGATCCAATGCAGAAACCGGGTAAAAGCAGGTATTTCCCTGCCCCGCGGGCGTACTCGATAGAAGAGCTTAAACATAAATCGATTGCTGAGCTCCGCAGAAGGGCGTTCAGCCGGGCAGGCGTTCCGCTTAAATATTCAACGCCCGGGACAGGGTATTTTCGCTTGAGGTAATAATAGATGTTATAACAATTGGTATAGGGGATTTCCCCGATGCGTAAGACTTTTTCCTTCACCTTTTCGCTCATTCCAGAGAATAATTCGGCGCTTCCCTGGTGATAGTAATATCGTGCGGATGACTTTCCCTGGTTCCCTGAATAGTGGCCTGGATGAATCTGGTATTCCGGACCAGCTGCTCTATGTTACTGGACCCGCAATAGCCCATTCCGGCGCGCAGACCGCCTGTCAACTGGTAAAGGGTATCGGCGACCTTGCCCTTGAACGGCACTCTTCCCTCGATCCCCTCAGGAACCATTTTGGAAGATTCCATGTCTTCCTGAAGGTAGCGGTCACTCGACCCTTCTTTCATGGCCCCGAGAGAACCCATACCGCGGTAAATTTTAAAGGTTCTCCCCTGGTAAAGCACTGTTTCGCCGGGGCTTTCCTCAGTACCGGCCAGCAGGCTTCCCAACATCACTGTCTGGGCACCGGCGGCAAGCGCTTTCACGATGTCGCCCGAATAGCGTATGCCGCCATCGGCGATAATCGGCACCCCGTATTTCGCCGCCTCCTCGGCGCAGTCGAATACCGCGGTAAGCTGGGGCACGCCTACCCCGGCTATCACTCGCGTGGTGCAAATGGAACCAGGGCCGATACCCACTTTGACCGCATCGACTCCCAGGCGGGCCAGATCCCGGACACCCTCGGCAGTAGCTACGTTCCCGGCTATCAACTGAACATCACTGAGTATCTTCCGCAGAGTCTCGACCATCTCCATTACTTTCTTGCTGTGGCCGTGAGCAGTATCGATAACCAGCACATCCACCTCTTCCTGCCGCAAAGCGAGGGCCCGGTCCACAGTTTCCTGGCTCGTGCCCACAGCAGCGGCTACCAGCAGACGGCCTTTGGAGTCTTTGCTGGCATTAGGGAACAGGGTGCGCTTTACCAGATCTTTCACCGTGACCAGCGCCTTGAGCCTGCCCTCTTGATCGACAAGCGGCAGCTTTTCGATCCGGTTTTTGTGCAATATTTCCTGGGCCTCCGAAAGGCTGATCCCGATCCTGGCGCTGATCAGCTTTTTCCCTGTGGTCATCAACTCCCGCAAGGGGCGCTCCATGTCGGTCTCAAAAAGCATGTCCCGGTGGGTGACAATCCCCACCAGCTTCCCGTCTTTCTCGGTGATCGGGATACCGGAGACATGGGAACGCTTCATCAGCTCGACAGCGTCCTTGAGCCGAGCATCCGGAGTCAAGGTGAGCGGCTCATCGATTATGGCGCTTTCCGAGCGCTTGACACAGCGGACCTCCTCCATCTGTCTCTGGATAGACATGTTTTTGTGAATGACGCCCAGGCCTCCCTCGCGGGCCATGGCAATCGCCATTTCCGATTCGGTAACCGTGTCCATGGCAGCCGAGACCATCGGAATATTAAGCTCGATCCCTTTGGCAAACCTGGTCGACAAGTCCACCTCGACAGGAAGCACGTCGCTCTTTCGGGGCACGATCATTACATCATCAAAAGTAAACCCGAGCCTGTCTATAATTCTACTCATCGCGAGTCCGTTTTTAAAAGTTAAAGCGCATGAAAAAGACAATTCACTTTAAAGAAAAAATGATTCTATAAGTTTAATAAAACAGATTCTATTTGTCAAAGGAGATCGAAAAAGATATCCAGGCAGCAGGAGTTATCCATCGCCCCGGCTGCAGTGTAATTTAACGGCGATATTTCAAGCCGCAACCGGAGGGTTTGAAAAGGAAGAATGCATTGAGGATTTATCCTGTTTTTTTGCTGTCATGCATTATTTTTAAAAATTTTTCCCATCGTTTTTCGACTATGTCCTTTTTGGACATCTCGACCAGCTCTTTGTCAGCGCCTCTTTCCAGTATTGCTTTAATATCGAACGCTTTCGGAATCATAGCTTGATGTCTTAAACCGCTCACAGGGTGGTTGTTAAGAAAAGCTGCCACGTTAATAAGAGTGTCCTGATAAAGCACTCTTATTTCGTAGTCTTTTTCTTCAAATCTCAGCGGATATTTTTTGTACAATATCATAGGATTCTCCCTCCAGTTCATCCCGGGAAGCCTGAATCAGTAATGAAATTAAACTTTGTCCTTACCCGGAATAAATCTTACTTTAAAACCATTTTTTAAATTATCTCTTTAATCAGAATCTGAATTCTTCTGGTTCTGAATTCTCAAAACCCGCTTTGCAAGCTTTCAATTCTCTGTCTATTGCATTCCAAATTTTATTCAATTGTTCATTGTTCCATCTGTACATTCTTTTATTAGAACAGTGTGCCAGACTTCTTATGCTATCGAGAACGCGCTGGATACGCTTTTCAGCTATCCGCTTGAAGCGTTCTTCTTTGGTTTCTCCTTTCATATTGTCCTCCCATAATTTTGAGATTATTTCTTCTACTGCATATTACGCCCCCAAACTCATTTATTTTTTCTTCCAGCAGACAGCTATCAAGTTGTCGCTATTTATTGGCTCATTATTTTATAAATAATAACAACATTTTATTCTACATTATATTTAATTTATTGTATGCTTATCTTTTGATAATGTCAAGCTTTTTTACATATTTATGAGCAATTTTTTTTCATTTTTATTACTTTTTTAGAGCATATTTTAATTCGTTTCCAAATACATATTCCTGCATTTTTTGTTTATTATTTTCTTGAATCGTGCTTTTGTCATGCGTGCGCTCAAGCCGTCTTTCTACGGCCAAACCCATGACATCCTTTTGTCTGAAAAGACAAGGCCTGTCATATTCAGAATTTATAACCATACTATTCTGGTTGATCACCGCGGCTTGCGGTCATGGAAGTTTTTCTGAATAACCCGGTTGCTAGTGCCAGTTTCAGGGAGGTCAGTTCTTCTTTTGTTGGCATGGCAGGTGAGCGGGGAGCGGCTATCTGTGGGTTTTTGAGCGCCTATCGGCGTCCGGGTCCCAGGCCTGGCGGTCCGGCGAGCGCGGGAGGCGGGCTGTGTCTACCCGATTGACATAAACAGCCAAAGCCCCTTCAGTGCCCCCCAGCAGAAAGAGGCGCTCGCTGTCCGAGGCGGCGTCAGTGGGTATCACGGGCAGGGTGAGTTCCTGGAATATCATCCCCCGGTAACCATCCGCCACTATGAGCTTGCGCGGATCAGAGCGGTCCCGCAAAAAAAGCTCGTTGCCGGACACATAGACAAATGAGCCGCCCACCTCGATTTCATCCCGCCTGAAAAGCGTTTCGCGGTCGAAGATAGTGATTTTTTCCGGGCTGGCGAGGTAACCGTGAATCGAGCCTGCAGGCAGGTAAATATCATCCACACCTTCTTCGACCGGGATGATATATTTCTGCCGGGAGCTTGCCAGCGCGAAAACATAAACATTCCTGGAAGTACCGATAAAGATATTTGCGGTGTCCGGGTCCTGCCGCATTACTCGAATCTCTCCCTGGGTGGAGAGGATATCCAGGAGCCGGTCCTGCGAGAGAAGATTGATAATACTTCCCGTGCGGCGGCTGAAACCATCGGTGGCTACAAACGGCGGGCTGATTTTGAACGGGCGGGCCGAGAAAGTGCGGGAAAGTCCGATGGTTTCACCAATTGAAAGACGGTAGAGCTCAGTGGGCGCAAACACCCAGGCATCCTGATCCAGAGTGAAAAGCCCCTTGCAGTCTGCAGGCAGAGGAATCATCCCCCGGCGGAACCTGCGCTTGAGGTCCACCTGGGTGATATAGCGGTCCTGGTCTACTATCAGAAAAACATCGGAGTTTTTCGTGGATGAAAATAGTTTCACTCCCTGCGGCAGGTCAAGGGAGTTATGTATCGAAACCTTGGAGGGTGGAGACTCCATGGAAACCACCAGGCTGTCGTCGAAAAAAACGAAATCCCTGTTGCCTGGGGAGTATTCCATACTGCCGCCCACCGGCACTATTTCCTCGATAATCAAGTCGTCGGGATTGAGCACCATTACATTGTTGCGGAAACAGTTGTTGACCACAATCCGCTGGTTCTCATAAACCATCCGTCCGATCAATACGCCGACCAGAACGGATATTTCCTCCTCCAGAGTTTTAGCGCTGAGGAAAGTGATAGAATTGGAGAGCCCGTTGGCTACATAAAGCCTCCCGCCGCTGGCCACCATGGGTCCTGGTCCCATCTCAAGTGTCACTCTGCCGGGTTTGGCACTGCTCAGGTCCTCCTTAAAGACAAAAAGGTCTGTCAAGCCGCCGGACACAAAAACTTTCCCCTCGTAAGCTAGAATGTTTCGAATATGGGTCTGAAAACTTACCCGGTTAATATTATCAGGCTGATCCACATCTATTCGATAGAGGTCGCTGCCTGCCAGGGCATAAAGAATTCTGCCCTGGGAGTCTGAAGTCAGGCGGCTGACCGGCCCTCTTAAATTCAGAATACGCTCAAGGCTGATCTCTTTACCCTCTGTGAGACTGAGACAGTAGATATCGGAAAACTCGCAGTCTCCGGAGGCGAGATACAATAGGTTCGCTTGCCGCGGCGCACAAAAAGAGAGCAACCGACCGCTGACAGAGAGCTTCATGGTGCCAGTATCGATGTTCCGAGGGTCAAAAACGCTGATCTCTCCTGAGGAACGGCTGATCAAAATAATTTTACCTGAATCCGTCTCTCCGGCCAACAGGTACGGTGGCTGGAGACCGGTGCGCACTTTTCGGGGTTCTTCGTTCCCAGCCAGGTCATAACGAACCAGAGAGCCGCTCGATTCATCGGTCAAATATAGATAGCGGGTATCCGAAGAGAGGAAAACAGCTTTGGGGTGAAACCCGAGGAAAAGAGTATCGCTGACTGTGTAGTTCTCAAGGCTGTATACCAGCATGCCCAGAGCATTGCGCTCGGCCAGGTAAAGTTCCTGTGCGTGAAGATTAAACTCAAGCGCTTCAAGCCCCTGCAGGCTCGGAATGACTCCCGCGACATCCGGATTTTTGACATTTATCACCGAAAGATTGCTCGATCCCCTGTTTACGGTAACGAGCCTGTTTTCATCCAGCTCCAGCAGCTCAGCGATCAAGGTTCCGTTGCCCCCCAGCGGACCGAAATGAAACAGGGATTCGAGCTCCATGTACCTTCTGACTGTATCGTAACGGAAAGCGTTCTCGACATCCGCTCCGGGAATGGCTTTCGGGGTATAAACACGGCGATCCATCCTTTGCCAGCCCAACACCGGATAGGTGCGCACGAGCCACTCAATAGTCTCGGGATCCAGGCGTTCGACAAGCTCTACATATTCAGGCCGGAAATAACCTCCCTCCCAGTCTTTGACCTCGCAGTCGAGCAAGGGTTCGAAGCTCTGGTAGGGAATCCGGAAAGACCCCTCAAGCCGCTGCTCGACCCAGCAAAGAGAAGCACTGATCAGAAAAAGCGCTACGCAGTGGTGCTTCCCGAATATCCATTTAACTTTCACTGAAACAGGATCTCCAGTTCAGGATAAACCGATTGAGTGTTATGGGTGGGATCATGGGCGGTAAAAAGCTAGACTTTTCTGGAAGAAAAAACCTCTTTTGACGCTAAAAAGCCGCTGGAAGCTTTCGATCTCAGACTTTTCTCTTTCCACAAGCTGATCAAAACTCATCGAGGTATTACATAAGAATCGGGCTTGTTGGACTTTTCATTAAGATCGAGTGTATCCGGCAGGTTTCTCCCAGCTAGTAACATTTCGACAAAGTTGCCTTCATGAGGTGCCTTTTTAATCAGCTCCAGCGCCTTCTGGAGCTGTTTATCGTAGTTGGCCAAAACACGCTGGGCGGTATTGCGATCGTAACAGGCATCCGCAATATAGTAGTAGATCCACTGAGTAATTAAAGGCCGCACCTCATCGAATTCGGCCTTGCTGAGCTCGAACCCGTCTTCCTTAATCATTTCGCACGCTTTATCGATCATTTCCGGAGTAACTTTAAGAATGTGCTCTTTGAAATTCTCCATGTATTGTACAGAATCGATAGAGTCCCTGCCGACTTCCGGGTGCTGGTTTTTGAATTCCACCGCATAGCGGAACATCAAATTGCGGAACTTGCCTAACTGCTTGAAAATCTTTCGCTCGGTCGCTGTAAGAGTGTCGGTCTTTGTAATCAGGTCTGGAGTTATTCCCCCGCCGCCGTGGACAATGCGGCCGGAATCGGTGGTAAAGGATTGCAGGGTATCCTCCGCTGAAAGCAGGGGATGCTGGTCCTCCCCGATTTTGCGGTCGGAGTGGATGCAGCGCCCGCTGGGGGTGTAATATTTTGCTGTGGTGAGTTTGAGGGCGTAACTTTCCTTGAGATCGATCAATGTCTGAACGCTGCCTTTGCCATAGCTCGGAGTGCCTAGAATAACCGCTTTTTCGTGATCCTGAAGGGCGCCGGCGACTATCTCGCTGGCCGAGGCGCTGCCTCCTGAGATCAGGGTAATAATCGGCCCTGTCCCCCAGAAAGCGGGGTTCTGCGCCCGGAACACCTTATTGGCGGTTCTGATCCTGCCTCGCGTGGAGACAATTACCTGGCCCGGGTCCAGAAAAATGTCGGCCACATCCACGGCCCGTGAGAGTAAACCCCCCGGATTATCCCGCAGGTCAAAGACCAGCTTGTTCACCCCAAGTTTTTTCAGCTCCTGGATCGCCTCGTAGAGTTCCTCCCCGCTCCTGTCCGAAAACACTCCCAGGTGTACATACCCGATATCCGGAGCCAGCATGAACTTGGATGTTACGCTCACTATCTTGATTATCGCGCGAACAATCGGAAAATGGATCTCGTCATCCACACCGATCCTGTGCACCCAGATATTGACAAGCGTTCCCGGCTGTCCTTTGAGACGCCTGACCGCCTCCTCCAGCTTCATCCCGTAGGTCGGCTCGTTCTCGATCCGCACAATCCGGTCCCCGGCCTGCAAACCGACCCGGGACGCAGGTGTGCCTGGAATAGGGGAAAGCACTGTCAGAGTGTCATCCCGGATCGAAATCTCGATGCCGATCCCGCCGAACTCCCCTTTTGTCTGCTCCATCAAGCGCTTGTGATGGCTCTGATTCAGAAGCTGGCTGTGGGGATCCAGACTTTCCACCAGGCCCTCGATAGCCTCCATGACCAGATCCTCGGGGGGGATCTCATCCACGTAATATTCTGAGACTATGCCCAGCACATCATTGAGCAGCAAAAGCTCTTTCGTTCCCCAGGACCGCTTCTCGGGATATTGAGAACTGAGTGTTCCCACGCCAGCCAGTAACAATAAAAAAATCAAAACTTTCGTATAACTTCTCATTCGGGGCTCTCTTTCTCAAATTATGCGCTTAAAACCTGTTCGGAATGAACCCGAGCTCAATGATCTCTATAATTTATACTTTAGCTGATCAAAAAGTCAACCAGAATGTAATTATACTTATAACATGGATTATTCATCCCGTATTATTCACAAATTACCACAAAACGCGTAGGGGCGGACCCATGTGTCCGCCCGTCGTTCGGTAATTTTTCGATGGTAATCGGTCGCACACGCGGGTGCGCCCCTACAAAAAACGAGAACGGAAAATTTTTATGAATTTTCCGGATTCATATACAATCATACTCTCGCTTGGGGACAACGAAGAGGGACAAAGACACAAAGGGGCAACCAGGCACAGAAAGACAAAAGAACAAAGTTTATGATATGGCCTATCCTGCAAATGAACCACTCCGCGGCAAGCTTCGAGGTATCACAAGGTTGGTAATGATTATTTTCACCCCCCGCCCCCCGGGCGACCGCCGGTCGCCCCTACGGTTGGCTTAAGGGGCCGTTTACCCTGCAGCAAGCTGCGTGGACTTCTCTTCGATTAAAACCGCAGGACCTCGGAATCCAATCCAGCCAGAAAAATTAGGGATTTTGATGTATCAGGGATTTTGAAGGGTGAAAAGCCCGCCGGCAAAATTTTTATAATGCTGGGGAGTGCCCGGCTTAAATGCAGCGGGAAGGAATAATAAGCGAGTCTCAGCTTCAACTGGCCATCACGGATTTGCCTTGGGGGAGTTTATGCTTGTCCAGGCTGATCATCTTGTGGCCTCCGGGCAGATAATCTTCGGAAACCGGGCTGTTGATCCGGCGCAGCGCCTTTGTTATTTCAGCGATTCGTTTGGATTCAATAATAATATGATTGACTTTCCTCAGGATCTTCTTATCGGTACCCGCCAGGTCCTTGACCAGCAGCTCCGCATTACCGATGATCACAGTGAGCGGATTGTTTATCTCGTGGTTAACAGTGACCGCCACCTCGCCGATAGCGGCCAGGCGTTCCTGTTCGAGGAGCGCTTTCTGGGCGGTTTCGAGCTGACGGTTTTTTTCCTCGAGCTTGCTGTTGGTCTCCTCAAGCTGGTTGAAATAGAGAGTTCGCTCGATTATCACGCTGAGCTGTCCAGCGGCTATAGAGAGAACTTGCAGGTTATGGCGGGTAAAAGTGCCGGCAGTCGTATGTCCGAAATTCAATACTCCGATCAGCCTGTCTGCCAGCAGAAGGGGTATCGAGAGAAACGAACGCACAGGGGCCTTGACCATGCTTTTGCCCCGATGTATCTCGCTCAAAAGAATCGGCCGTTTCTGCTTGGCCACCCAGGCGCTTAATCCGTTGCCCATATCGAAGCTGACCGGCTGGATCAGGTCCACCGCATGGCCCTTGCTCGCCACCAGTTTGAGTTTCATGAGCTGCTCATCATAGATAAACAGGGCGGCAAACTCAAAATCAGCCAGTTGTTCGAGCAATTTCAAAACCGAATTATATGTATCCTCGGGTCTAGTGCAGGATTGGATTACCTGGCCGATTTTGAAAAGAATCTCGAGCTCGTCCTGTTTTTTTCGCTCGACTGAAGATTTTAGTGTTGCATTCATATTTAGAATTATCGGTAATAGATCAGGAAAATTGAATTTTTAGCCTTCTTCCAGCGGGAAGTTCCGACTTTTCAGATTGCTAAAAACAAGAGTTCATCGCATACCTTGGCCAATAGCAGGGGCTTCCCATGCTTATCAGGAGCAGCAGCATTTTTTGAGATTGTGAGTTTTTCAGCCGGGGGGCAGCCGTTTCACCAGATATATTTTTTCACCAGGCGGGACCCGCATATCGGACACAGGCCGGGTTTGTCGGAAATGACATGGATCTCGTCCTGCCAGTAACAGACATACCTGACACCCAGCGGCCGGTGGATACCTTTAATCAGAGGCTCGAATGTCTGGCGGGCTAAATCCTGCATGGCCTGGCGGGCGAGAGCCTCTTTCTGGCGGAAGTCTAATGAATAGTAAGCGGGGTCCTCGGTTACCGGAAATATCTGTATACCCCGCCCCACGCCTTTTTTGCCGCGAATCTTTTCGGAGAAATACAGGGTGCCGGTTTTACCTTCCACCACTGCTAAATCCAGCTCTGCCCGGTAGGTTACTTTATTGCGGTGAAAGAGCACAGGAATGGAGAAACCGTCGTGAAGGTCTATCTCAAAGCCGATCATCCTGAAAAAGGCTGTATAGTCGCACTCAGTGAGCCGGCATATGCGAGTCAAGATGTCCGTTTCGTAAGTATCCGGCACGGAAACACGGTGACGGGCCAGGATCTCTGCCACTTCTTCCTCGGGCTTCACAGTCAGATAGTCCGACGAGCGAAGGTAAGCCAGCAGTTCAGTCCGGAAAACATTCATATCAAAGGGGGGGAAAACAGCCGCTCCGCGGGGATTGAGCAAACAGAGGCTGGTGTGGGGATGGATTATTTTTTCCGGAGGCACCGGCGGCCCGGTATAGTCCTGGCTTCTTAAAGAAGAAAAAGCCAGGAGGCCAAAAGCTAAAGCACAAACCCAGTTCCTGGCTGCCAGGAAAGAGCACGGGCCCTGCTTTTTTACAGAAGAGTCAGCGCCCGAGAGATCTCGCCTCT
>Ga0307378_10012309_pt1 | contig 10926 bp, 15 predicted proteins | sample UN1MG_FD_202238 | JGI IMG/M metagenome (GOLD analysis project Ga0307378, IMG submission 202238) | Soil microbial communities from Risofladan, Vaasa, Finland - UN-1 | ecosystem: Environmental > Terrestrial > Soil > Coastal area > Acid sulfate soil | place: Finland: Risofladan, Vaasa | collected...
AATTCAGGAATTTTCTTTTTTATTTCTCTTCTTATTTCCTCCCTTCTTGTTGCATCTTTTTCACTTCCCCAAGTAGTTGGAGTAATACCTAAAGATACATTGAAAATTTCTTTCATCGTATTTACCCATATTCAATAATTTTTGCCACCAGGAAAGCCTGTTACTTTTAATATATTTTTTATCATACTAAAAAACCATAATATATGGAATAAACACTATTCGAAGGTGAAATTAAAAAGGGCAATCAAGTTTATCTGGAAGTTTTAATTTTTGAAGATTTCAAATTTGGAGATTTTCTCTTTTCCATGGATATATTAAATGATAAAAATGTACGTTGTTTTTTAGAAAATTATTTTCTTATACATTATAAACAAAATAACAAATATGAATTATTGAATAGATATTAAAAGATGGTAACTATCCCTTGACTACAAGGGTAATCTATGATATTATATAATCATAAAAAACAAAAATCAAGGGGTAAAAATGGAAAAATATACAATAAATAACTTTCTAAATCAATTTTCAGGCGATAGTGCTTGCTTGGAATGGCTGAAAAATAAAAGATATCCCAATGGTATATATTGTGAGAAGTGTAAAAAAGTAACAAAACATTACCGAGTAAAAAAACGAACGTGTTATGCTTGTAATTTCTGTGGAAGTCATGTTTATCCAATGGCTGGTACAATTCTTGAAAAATCTACCACATCTCTTAGACAATGGTTTTATGCAATATTCTTAATGGCAAATACTCGCTGTGGAATATCTGCTAAGCAACTACAACGGGAGCTTGGAGTAACTTATAAAACTGCTTGGAGAATGTTTAAACAAATTCGCTCAATGATGAATGAAGATATTATGAGCCTTTTAAATGAGATTGAGATAGACGAAACATATTTTGGTGGAAGATTTAAAGGTAAACGTGGCAGAGGTTCGGAAAATAAATCTGTTGTATTTGGAATGGCTGAAAGAAATGGAAAAGTAATTGCACAAATAGTACCCAACGCAAAATCAAAAACCATTTTGCCAATAATTAAATCAAAAGTAACTCCTGATAGCACAATTTATACAGATGAACTCCCAAGTTATGACAGAATTTTAAAACTCGGTTACAAGCATGAAAGAATTAATCATGGTGCAAAATTATATGTAAATGGTAATGCAAGTACAAATACTATTGAAGGATTCTGGAGTCAAATAAAAAGAGGTATAGATGGGGTTCATCATTCATTAAGTCCAAAATATTTGCAAGACTACATTAATTCATATAGTTTCAGATGGAATAGAAGAAATGATACCAAGCCTATGTTTTTCCAGATTCTTTCGAGGCTTGTTTCTTCTTCCTTAAAGGTTCAGTAACAGTCCTTAAGACTAATTCAAAATCATTTTTTGTAAGAGGTCTTTTATTTTCTTTCCGTTTTGCTTGCTGTTTTTTTACTTGCATATTTGTTTTTCAAATAATATAATACCCTATAGATAGAGCCGTTAAACTTTACCTATAGGGCATTTTTATAGCTATCGGCAAGATGACAGAGCTAGGCTTAATGTGGGCGTTTTAAAAACGCTTGGAGGCACTTGCACTGCCTTCCGTGGGTTCGAATCCCACTCTTGCCGCCCTATAATTTATTTTACTATTGTAAATGTAACAGTTTATTTAACAATTGTAAACTTGTGAAGCTAGGGAGATTTAGTTTTAGTAAACGTTACTAAGTAACAGAAAATAACTAAACAATAAACATTTAAGGGGTGAATTAATATGAATAATATAATAGATTTGGTCAAATTTATAAATGACTTAAAGGATGAAAGAAAAAAAGTTCTCACTCGATTGAATGAAATTAATAAAGAAATAAATGCTGCCGAAATTATTCGAAGGGCAAAAGGAAGTCCAAGTGTAGCTGAAATAACTGAACCAGTAATTCTTAAATATCAAGAACTTGTGAATATTCTAAGCCGCAAAAGAAAGAGGCATAAAATTACTCAATTAGGAACTATTAAAGAGATTGTAAATACAATTGGAAATTTGGATAAGAAATTCAAGGTAACCGAAGTAAAGAATATAATGGTAGCTTCAGGTTTTTTTAAAACTCCTAAAAATGCCTATAACATAGTTCATGCAATTATAGAACGAAGTGGAGAGTTTGAAAAAATAGAACCAGGTGTTTATAAACTTATTGAAAAATAAAAAATAATAATTTATTTAAATCATCTTAAAAGGAGATGATTAATTTGCCAAAAAAAGGTTCTTGGTATTCCAGGAAGCAACATGTTCATCACAATAATACAGAGTGTAATACTGGAAACAACATAGAGAAAGAAAATATAAGACACGGTACTGGTGGGAGACGTCTTTGTAAGGAATGTGGTAATCTTGATAAAAAGAGAAAATAGATTATCTTATAAAGATTAATTCCCAAAATGGCCCAACGGGCTCCCCATCTATAATATCCCAAACACGTCTCAATTCGGAGACACGGAGCCCATTTTGCATAGCTATAGCAATAGCTTTAAATCCTTCTGCTTTGTCTCCCTCAAAACGAACTGTAGGCTCTTTATAGGCATGACCCCTACCACCCTGACAAGATTCAAATGTTTCAATACCATTTTCATTTAGTGTCAAAACAGCATTTTTTATATTATAATCTAATGGTGGATCATAAACTTTTTTTGATATAATTTTTTTCTTACTTGTATTCATGGTATAATTACCTAAAAGATAGAAAACCTTAAATATTATCTAATTCCATTTATAGACTTTCAATTGCCATCCATAACAGAATATCTTTATACTTTTTAATTTTTGTAGATCATTTTGAAAAGCCGACATAACACCATTACAAATGATTATCCCTGAAACCTTTTTATTAGTCTTTTTGCTTGCCCAATTAATATATCTTCTTAATTGATTTACTGCTTCATTACCAATTTTATTTAACTTAATTTCTATTATGATTATATTATTTTTATTATCCTCAAATATTAGATCTATTCTTCCAGCAGGTGTATCTACTTGTCTTCTTACAGATACTATTTTGTTAACAAATAATTTTGGATTTTTTTCTATAAAGTATTCAATATCTCTCTCCAGAAGCTCTACGATCTCATCGGTCGATAGTATTGATTTAACATCTATACTTTCTCTTTCCATTAAACTAATTTCATTTAAAATAATTTTGGCATCATTATTTGTGAGCTCTCTCCATGCCCTGGTAGCAGAACCAATTGATTGAGCTTCAGACTTATTAGGTGGAAAATGAATATTTAGTGATAGTTTAAAAGCCAGACTTCTGTCGAATAATAGCGGTCTATCTAATACTTTTGATAGAATAGGATCACCAAATAAAATGTAGTCATCTTCAAAGTTATCTTCGTTCTTATTAACTCTTACAATATGGGGATTTTTATATTTATTATTTATCCTAATATCTTTTGCTGCTTGTTGAGTTTTAATGACTCTGTCTACAACATAATATGCTGTGATGTATTTTCTATTATTTATAGTTGTATGAAAAAAAACATAATCTTCTTTATTCAGACTATTTCTTAACTTTCTTCCGCGTGATCCAACATCTCCGTATGTAAATTCATCAAGAAGTGGATCATTATGATTAAGTAATTGAACATATGGTATCAATAAATTCATTCTATACCCAAAATGTCTTCCAATGAATCATCTTTAGTAAAAACTGAATCATTTTTCATATTATTTTCTAATTCTTCTTTTGAATTCTCTAAAATAGTTTTTCCGTCTTGAAAAATTAATTTAAACATTTTATAGGATTAATTCAGAAACATTAATGGTAAAATATATCTAATTATAATACTAATAAATAGAAATAATTAAAATGATTAAAAGATATAAAGAAGAATTTGATTTACAGATTAAAAGAGCTAAAATCTGGCTGGAAAAGCCTGAAAATCTATCCAACGACAAAGATACACAAATGTTTGCAAAATTTTATTATTTATGGTCAGCCTTTAACTCTCTTTACAATTTGGAATTAGATGAAGTTAAAGACGAAAAGGGAAGAATAGAGAAAATACTTCGTCTTATTGATAAAAAATATTCTGATTCATTTATAAACAGACATAGTGATGAACTTATGAAATATGATGATCCTGTAAGGGACGAAAAATATTATTTTTTAATGAAATTTAATCAAAGTTACAGAGAGAACCATAGAAATACTAATGATGATAAAAAATTAAATAAAATTTACTCAAATCCCGAATCTTCATTTAATGAGAGGCTTGAATCTGTAATTCTGACAATCTATCGAATTAGAAATAATTTAACACACGGAAATAAATCGGGAGATTGTAGAGACATATCTCTGGTTAAAAATGCAAATCCGATACTTTTAAATTTAGTAATTATACTATTGAAAACATTGGAGAATAAATGAAATATTTTGCCTATGGATCAAATATGGATAAGTCACAAATGAAAAAAAGGTGTCCCAACCATATATTATTAGGAAAAGCCTTACTTAATGGTTTCAAATTGGATTTTACAAGAGAATCCTCCTATTGGGATGGCGGAGTAGCTGATATAGTTAAAGATCCAAATCATATCGTTTGGGGTATTCTTTATGAGTTAAAAGATAAGGATCTCACTTCCCTTGATTATTATGAAGCTTGCCCAGCATACTATAAAAGAAAAAAAGTAAATGTTGTTTATGATAATATCAATATCAAAGCTATCGCTTATGAAGTGGTAGATAAAAAAGATTTTATACCACCTTCGAAAAAATATATAAGCAGAATTATACAAGTAGCAGTGGAAAATGATTTTACAAAAGAATATATAGATTTTTTAAAATCTATTAAAACTAAGTAATTCTTGATTAAAGCAGTAACATAGGTTTTTCTTGTCTTAAACAGTTGTATACAATGTTTACAAACGATTTTAGATTAATAAGCAAAGTTTGTTTATATTCTGGAGACAGATGATTTAAAATAATTTTTTCTTTCTAACTTGAGACAAGCAACAGTTAAAAAGGTATTAGAACTTATTTTTTTCTTTATTCTTTGTTTTTAGGGATTTATCTTTTTCAGTAATCAAAAATATATCTATTCGCTTATTTTTTTCTGCTTATTTTCAGCCAATAATACATATCTAAAAGTCTTAAATTGGAGAGTTCAGTAATTCTGATAATTTTGAATTTAGTATTATAAAGATTATCTCGAATCATCTGAACTATATCTTGGTTGTCTTTAATAAAAAGTTCATATGCTTTTTTCACTATGAGAAATGATTCAATGAAATCAATTCTGTGAAGTTTAAAGTGCTTTCTGATAGGGTTATCAAGGGGAGGGAATTCATTAGGTAAAATTGTATGAAATAATTTACAACAGAAAGCTGCTTCGTTTCTTTCTTTTCTACAATATTTATTATAGAAATTTGTAATATCTTTTTCTCTGATGATTTCCTGTTTTCTTTCCTCAAAATGGTTGTCAAAATCTTGGTATATATGTTTTTTCATTCCCTGGATAGCCCATTGGCGTTTAAATTCCCCAAAGTTAATGGTTTCTTTATCCAAGACAGTTTTATTGTAGTAATTTATAAATGATATTGTCCTATTATCTGCAAGTGATTTAGTGAAAAAATCATCAAGATCTTTAGCAGTTATTGTGGCTATATCATTTTCGATTTGTCTTTTTACTTCTAATGCTTTGGAATCAATATAATCCATATAAATTATATTATAATTTCAATAAATTGATATTTTAAAATTAATTGTATCAAGGCATCTATTAGTTTTGAAGAAGTAATTTCATAGGGTGAATGTTCATAAAAGAATTTCTTAATGAAATGCAAATCTTTCAGGCACATAAAAATCTTCAGTAAATTGGAAGTAGCGTGGTGGAGTAAATATGATTAAACTTAAAAACCCAATTCCGGTATAAAAATATCGTCACTTGAATCCAATATTGCGGTTCTAACATTGTGTATAGTGGCCAGCTAATAAATAGTGAGTAGCAAAGGGGGTAGATTAATCAAACTTTTTAACCTAATTCTGGAATAATAATTTCTTCACTTAGCAGTAAAATCTTGGTTCTAACTTCGTCCGCTATGGCCAGCCAAGCCGTACAAAAGGATGCAAAATTTTTTTTGAAAGATTGATAAAAGTTCCTAATCCTACACCAATATGTACTGTATCGCACTTAAAATGGTCCTATCTATAAAATAGGAACTATATAACAAATAATATAAAAATATTAAAAGTTAAAATATGTTATAGTCCTGATAGAATATTTTTCATTTCTTTTATTAGCTTCTCACTTGAAGTTGGTGTGAATGATTTTGTTCCTTTAGATGTTAACCATTCTGAAAAACTTAAACCCATTATTTCAGCAGCTTGAATAATTATACCAAAATATATAGGAGGTTCTTCCAATGATGGAATTCTATGGAATTTATGAAGAGGATTTATACAAAATTTTAGATTTATTCTGGCTAGAGTATTCCACATTCCATGGACTGCAGTGCTAAAGGGAGTATATGATAAATTGTAAATATCAATACAATCTGCTTCTTCGGCCATCTTTCGAACATTCTTAGTTATCCAGTTGCCAACATTTACAGGTAGGAAATCTGTTAGCAGTTGACTATTTACCCAATTTTTTCTTTCTTCAATTTCATCAGATTTATTTTTAAATTCAGAATCTGACTTATCTATACGAATTTTCAAATGTTCGAGAAGTAATTTCTCTTGTCCAAGACCATATTCAATAAAATTATCATAGTCTTCTTCTTTTCCTTTCTTAATTAGCCATGCTAAAGTTATATGGGTATCGACCATACACCTTAGTATTATACGACCAAGATCTAAGGTCCACAGAATATCATTTGAAATAATTACACTAGCAAGTCTAGCTTGTCGTGCTATCAAGCCTCCTAAGACTTCATCTTTTATTGGATTAGATATATCGATCTTTATTTTGCTCCACAGACCTTCAACCTCTTTAAATAATTGCTCTTGGTAACCCCTCACAATATTAGAAATTTTATCCAAAGATTTCTTTTGTTTTTTACTTAATTCCATAAAAAGAGGTTTTTGTATTTCACAAACTGAGATCTCGTATCCATGTTGCCAAAAATATGTACACCATTTTACTGATTCTGCATTTTTATTTAATCCTCTTATACCTCCTAAAGCAGCTCTTATTCCAGAAGCAACCATCCTAGATTCATCCGTATCAGGGTAATCTTTTATTGCCTCGATATTTCCTAGAGATTGCCCCTTTACAATTTTTAACCTTCCTGTAATTCCTATAATATAAACAGCAGTAGTCTGAACAAACATAGATTCTCTACTTCTACGGTCTATGATATTTTTTACTACTCTCTTCATTGTTGCTAATGATTTCTCAATATTAGTTTTATGTTTTATATAGTCCTCACTATCATATAAAAATTTTAATGGACATTCTCTATAGAGTCTTACTAATGGATAGAGACTTTTTTGAAGTTCATCTAATATACCTTTGTCTAATAACAATTTTTTTATTCTTTTGGCTTGCTCATCTTTAATATCGTAATACTCGGGGATAAAAGAAAGAATTTTTTTATTATCAGGTCCTAGAATATTTTTTACAACATCTACAAAATTCTCACATACATATACAGCTCTCTTCTCATCTAAAGCATCAAATAGCATTCCAATCCAAACTACATTTGGTAATAAATCATCTGACCATTTAGTAAACTTCAATCTATCAGATAATGCTGTGATTATCGGAGGTGTAAATACTTTTCCTTGCTGTTTATGATCCCCTAACACTTTTTTAGGTTTTTTCTTTTGTTTAGCCATATTAAATAAAAATAAATTTTAATACTACAAAATAATAATATTCAAATATTTTAAGTCAATATACTTCAGTTTTCCTCTGATTAAATTATAATCTAATTTTATTAATTTAGAAAAACAATAACATTGTAATTGATGGAATTTGATATATAAAAATAACAATTTATATAATTCTATATATTTCCTTATCTTGATTATTAAAAAAATAATTTATATCATTAAAAAAACACCAATAATTTTAAAATTATGGATAATATAAAAAAATATAATAACTATTGTTTTATTGATTCTACTTCATTCTTGCATTTTAAATTATTTACTGATATTGATTGGAATAAATTAACTAATTCCAAATCAACCTTACTAGTTGTATGTCCAGCTGTCATGAAGGAATTAGATATAAAGAAAGACTCAGACTATAACATAGACCTACGTCATAGAGCTAGGAAGGTAATTTCAAAAATATCAGAAATATTAACCTCCAATATGACTGGAAGTATTAAAGAAAATCTGGATCTAAAATTCATACCTAATGAGCCTTCGATAGATTGGAATAAAGAACAATTGGATCCCGAAATTTCTGATGATAGAATTATTGCAAGTATTTTAGAACAAAAAAATAATTATCGAAATATTATATTAATAGCCTCTGATACTGGATTAAAACTGAAAGCTAATTCAAAAGGAATCAGATGTATATCACTACCTGAAAAATATAGACTTAGTGAAAAAAAAGATAAAAAACAAAAAGAGCTTGAGGAATTAAAAAATAAAATAGCAATTCTTGAAAATAGGTTACCAGTTTTAAAGTTAAAAATTTTAGATGGGGATGAACCATCTGATTTTATAAAAAATAGACTTACTCAATATATTGATCCTTCTGATGAAGAATTAACAAAAAGATTAAATATACTCAAAAATGAACTAGAGTATAAACCACCATCTAAAACTTTCGGAGGCATTGTAGGACTTTGGCAAAATGTCTCTGAAGATGAAATAAAAAGGTATGAAAAGGATTTAGATGAATATATAAAAGAAATGCATGCTTATTTTAAAAAGGAAATAGTATTTAAAGAGTATCAGTCAAGACTAATTGAACTGAGATTTGTTATATTAAATACCGGAAACAAACCTGCTGAAGATATTGATATTTTTATTTATTTCCCCGATGGTTTTAAAGTGCTTTCTAAAGATGACCTTCCTGAAAAGCCAGATGAACCTGAAAAACCAATACCTCCACGTACACTACAAGACACATTATATGGTTTTAGAAATTTTTCTATTCCAGATCTAACACCTATTATACCTTATAACCCAAACGTGAATCTAAATTTACCAAGTGGTCCTCGCATTAAAAAAACTAATAGTTATGATGTTAATTACGATATTCCTAAATTAAAACACGGTTTAATATGTGAGCTAGACTCCTTATATATTCTATTTAAATCAATAAGTCTAGCAAAATCTTTCAATATAGAATATTCAATCTTGGCAGACAATCTTCCTGAACCTTCAGAAGGTATCTTAAATATTGTGATTTATAATTAATAGTTCTCACACATCCATAGTCTCTTAATATAACTCAATTTTCCTATACTTCTCAATTAACCCATTCTATACCGCCAACTCAGGTGGATACTGTTTCCACTTGTAGTCAGAATCATTCTTTAGGCTCATCAATAGATCCAGCTCATGCTGATGATTAACCTCAATAATTATGTAAAAGGATTATCCATACTAGCAACTGCACCAAACCACTATCTTCTTACTTTTTCTCTTCAATAGTTTGTTTTACCTATATAGGAGACTAAATATTATATTTAGCTTTTACTGCTCTCGCAATACCACGGATAAATGCTTCTCCTCTTTCTTGACCTAATTCTTCAAGCCTTCCCTTTAATCGATTATAAGTTTTATTGTGCATACCTTTTGGTTTCTTTTTTATATAAGCTTGGCATAGTAATTCTTCTATATTATTCTCTGGTAATTTTAATCTTCTCCCGATTCGTTTTATCTTGCTATCTATAGAGTAAAATCTTTCTTTATTGTCTTGGCTGCTTTAATAAATTTTGAGCTTCTTCTGGCTCTAAAGTTACCGGAAGTTTATTTTTTCTCATTTATAGACTTTTTTAACTAATACTACGTATAATCTGCATTATACATAGTATATAGCAGGATTTTCAAGGGGTGGTGTAATATGCGAACTATATCACAAAAATTGAATAGATTTTTGATTGGCAGAATTTTAAATGCTAAGCAATTGGTCAGTCGTTTTTAAAGATTTTCGCCAATATTTTTAAACTCAGAAATTTTTAATTCAGCAGTTGATTTACATTTTGGACAAGTGAATCTAAATTTTGGGACAGAAGGGTCAAGTCCTAAATATTGCACTTCCAAATTACTTCTACATTCTCCACAATAAAACTTAAAATAATCACCTGTCTGTTTCCCTTTAACTTCAAAATATTTTGATTCATTCATTTTACTTTTCCTTTCTTTAGCTTTTTACCATTATAAAAATCATTAAAATTGTAAAGCATAAAGTCAGAGCTATTAATACAAAAGATGCAATAGTTATTTTAAAACTTCTGCTTTCCTTAATTATTTTCCAAAGTCTTTCTCTCTCATACCCATCATTTACTGGTTGTCCGGTAAAGTTAGTTCTAGTGTGATATTTCCACATCAAAATTTGGATTTCTTTGATCTCCATTTCAAAAAACTTTTTTGAAGATATAAAACACATATTATTCTTACTCCCCAAAAGCTCCAATCACCTTAAGCAGGACGGCCAGGTCTTCTTCCTTAACTTTAATTTGTAATTAAACGGTGGATCTAAATAGATTAAGTCTATAAATTTATCAGGAAATTTCTTAAGCCAGGTTAAATTATCACCGCTGTAAATTACATTTTCTAATTTCATTTTGCCCTCTCCATGCTCTTTTTTATTTATACCGCAAAGCAATATTTAGTTTTGGTATTGAGCTTTTAATTTTTCTAATTATTAGCGAAGTTACCCCAGCTTCCCAGTTTTTATATCCTATTTCCCCCTTAGCTGAGAATAAAACTGCATCCATTGGTATTTTTGCAAGATTATCAATATCTTTAGTTACGA
>Ga0307378_10012313_pt1 | contig 10923 bp, 7 predicted proteins | sample UN1MG_FD_202238 | JGI IMG/M metagenome (GOLD analysis project Ga0307378, IMG submission 202238) | Soil microbial communities from Risofladan, Vaasa, Finland - UN-1 | ecosystem: Environmental > Terrestrial > Soil > Coastal area > Acid sulfate soil | place: Finland: Risofladan, Vaasa | collected...
ACGCTCTTCGAGCACATGCGCGAGGCCATAGCCAAAGCCTTCACCTGCCGCGTCTACGACCAGTACGGCGCCGTGGAGATGTGCGTGCTGGCGGCCGAGTGCGAGCGGGGGTCGATGCACCTGAGCCCGGACTACGGCATCGTGGAGGTGCTGGACGAGTCGAACCGCCCGCTGCCGCCCGGCCGGGACGGGCAATTGGTCTGCACCAGCCTGGTCAACCGCGTTCAGCCGTTCATCCGCTATCCTCTCGGCGACACCGGCTCGCTCGCGCCCGGCGGGTGTGCCTGCGGCAGCGCGCTGCCGGTGCTGGGCGAGCTGCTGGGCCGGACCGACAGCGTGCTGATTACCCGCGACGGGCGGCGGATCGGCCGGCTGAGCCCGGTCTTCAAGGGCGCCGACAACATCGCCGAGGCCCAGGTCGTGCAGGACGACTTCGACAGCTTCCGCATCCGCGTGGTTCCCGGCCCGGGCTACTCCGACAGCGACGGGCGCGCGATCGTCGCCGCCCTTGCCCAGCGCGTCGGCCGGGCCGACATCCGCGTCGAGCTGGTCGACCGCATTGAGCGCACCGCCGCCGGCAAGTTCGAGGCGGTCGTGTGCAACCTTCCCCCCCAGAAGCGCTGAGGCCGTCCGATCGGAAGGCTCGGAGGAGGCCGCGGCCCGAACGACAAAGCGGAACTACGCCCGGCGCCGCCTTGCCTCCTTGAGCCGGAAGCGCGTGGCCCGCTCGCGGGGGTCCAGCATCACCCGCAGGTTCTCCAGGAGGTAGCCGATGAACGGCCCCGGATCCCTGGCCGAGAGCACCTGGTACCGGACCGCCGGCGAGAAGAACGACAGCCAACTGCCCAGATGCTTGAAGCGGTCGCCGCTGGTGAGGAACCACAGCGTGTCGCCGGGGAGGAACCGCAGGTATCCCCCGGCCTTGGACGCCAGCTGCGGGGCGGGCTGCCGGCCGTGGGCAAGCTGGTAGATGATCTCCGTCATGTCCACCCCCGCCACGCAGGTGGCGCGGAAGCTCTCGGGGTAGCGGGGGTTGATCTCCATCAGCTTCACCACGCCGTCGCGGGGGTCGGTGATGAAATCGAAGTCGCAGAAGCCGAACCATCCGATCTCGCGCAGCAGTTTCACCGCCGAGGCCAGGATGTCCGGGCGATGGACCACCTGGTTGAACACGCTCGACCCGCCGGTGGGCGGATAGTACCGCAGCTTGTTGTAGACCACGCCCGCCAGCAGCTCTCCGTCGCGGCCGATGACCGCGTCCACCTTGTACTGCCCGCTCGTCTGCGGGACGTACTCCTGGACGAAGCACCGGCCGAAGTCCCGCTCGACCTCCCCGAAGCGCTGCCGGAGCTGCTCGGGTCCGTCGGCCGGGGCGATTCCCCGCGCCCCGGCGGAAATGCCGGGCTTGATCAGGCACGGATACTCCACTTCGGCGGCGATCTCCTCCAGCGGGCGGAGGTGGGGGTACCACGTTCTCGGGATGGCGACGCCGGCCCGGGCGGCGGCCTGGAGGGTGAGGACCTTGTCCCGGCCGACGGAGAAGACCTCATACGGCGGCAGCACCAGCCGCGTGTGGCGGCGGATGTCGTCCTGGTGCCTGGCGACCAGGTCGGTCATGGCGTCGTCGGTGGGCAGCAGCACGTCGACGTGCCCGCGCGACAGGTACCGCAGCAGGAAGTCGAGACAGGCGTCGGGGTCGACGATGGGCGATGGATACCGCACGCGCCGCCGCACGCACCGGGAGTAGAACCCCAGGCAGTACTTCCGCCAGGACCCCCCGTACACCCGGCGCCCGTGGGCGTGGGCCGACTCGATCAGCGGCAGCGCCGCCTTGTTCTGCACTTCCAGGACGAACACATTGGGCCTGCGTTTGCTCATGGTGCTCGATCAGTCCCCAACGGGCTTCCACACGCCCACGTGGCGGCCGGCGATGGCCTGGGCCAGGGCGGTCAGCCCGGCCGCCTGAAGCAGGCAGAAGTAGAACGGCAGCGAGAAAAGCTGGAAGCGTATCCTCGCCGCCGCCAGCAGCCAGCCGGCCAGGGCCATGCCGTAGAACGCCGCCTGGGCGATGAACGTCACCAAAAAGAACGTGCTGGCCAGCAGGAACAGATTGGCCACGAAGGCGCCGATCATGAACGGCCAGGAGAGATAGCGAAGGAACTTGTGGCAGAGCAGCGCCGCCCACGGCCGGAGGTTCCGGAAGAAGGGCACCTTGCCGCGAAGATAGCCCAGGCTGGTGAAGCAGCGCAGGGCCATGCGGGCGCGACGCGTAAAATCCTGGCCGGGGGTCTTGCGCTGGACGGTGGTGTTGATCGCCTTCGGCTCGTACCGGCAGCGGAAGCCTTTGCTGAAGGCGTAGGCCGGGGCGGAGACGTCGTTGTTGTACCGGCTGGGCACCGGCAGGTAGGCCTCGCGGCGGATCAGCTCAAAGGCCCCGACGATCACCGCCGCCACCCCCAGGTGGCTTTCCAGCAGCCGGACCCGGGTCTCGATGCGCCAGTAGGAACGATAGCCGCCGGCGACCACGGCCTTGAGGGGGTCCTGGAAGATGATGCGTCCGCTGACGATTCCGACGGCGGGGTCGGCGAAGTGGGCCGCCGCCGTGGCGATGGCCCCGGCCTCGAAGGCGGCGTTGGCGTCGGTCAGCAGCAGCACCTCGCCGGCGGCCCGCTCGGCCCCCAGGGCGAAGACCTCGTTGACGCCGATGCTGGTCGGCGCGGCCGCCAGGTGGACGCGCGGATCGTCGTACTGCTCGACGACGCGGTTGGTCGCGTCCGTCGAGCCGTCCGAGCAGACGATAACCTCGAGCTTCTCGGGGGGGTAGCCGTTGGCCAGGATGTTGGCGATCTTCTTTGCGATATTGTGCTCTTCGTTGCGGGCGGCCACGAGCACGGAGATTCCGGGCCATTCGGTCACCTGCGGCCGGGGGGGCTTTCCCTTGATCAGCACCAGCAGCCACAGCAGCAGGGGGTAGCCGACGTAGGTGAAGGCGATGACCCCCACGCACGCCCAGAAAACGATTTCGGCCGCCATAGCGTTTCAGCCTTTCGCGGCGGCGGGGACGCTAATCCTGCCGCCGGCGGGGACGTCCACCAGCGACATGAAGCGCCTGCCGCCGCTCAGTTCGATCTCCAGCGGCAGCCGGTCCAGGTCGGCATCGCCGGTGTTTTCGACGGTTACGGACTCGCCCTCCGCGGAGATGGCGACGGCGCGATGATCCGGGCAGAGCACCCGCTCCCAGTACAGGCCGATGGCGCTGACGGTGGCCGGGTAGAAATCGCCATGGCAGTCGCCCAGCACGTACCGCAGCATCTCCTCGGTGAGGTGGTAGCAGGCGTTGTCGCAGTACCGCAGCAGGTGCTGGTGGGCCATGTACAGGAAGTGGCTGCCGGCGCGCCTGGCGGCGTGCATCCAGTATTTCAGCACCGCGATCTTGTAGGCGTTGTCGCAGTCGCCGGGGTACTTCTTGGTGACGTCGACGAGCCGCTGGACGCCTTTGGGGTGGTGCGGCCGGGGCAGCCCCATCACGTTGTGCCATTGCGAGGCGTCGGTGTCGGAGCCGACGCGGATGCCGGCCGCCTCGACCGCGGCGGCGGTCTCCTGAGAATAGTCCCGGCCGGGCACGGCGAAGCTCGTCGGCAGGAAGCCCAGCACCTCCTGGAAAACCTGGTTGCACTTGGCGGCGTTGTCGCGCTGCTCGTGAAAGGGGTCCTTTTCCGCTGACTGCCAGGGGTACTGCCCGTCGCCGATGGTGGCCCGCATCTTCCAGTGGTTGCCCTCGTCGCAGGCCGAGTGCGTTCCGTAGTGCAGGTACATGTGGTTGCCGATTTCGGCGTAGTACGGGCGGTCGGCCTGGAAGGGAAACTCCATTTCCGCCTGGACGTGGACCTCCTGGCGGAGGAAGCGGATGAACTCGGGAATCTCCTCGGTCCTGCGGTCGAAGCCGAAGTGCTCGCAGAACTTGCGGTGCTCTTCGGGCACCAGGGACAGCCGCGCCGAGAGGTAGACGGTCGAGGGCATCTGAAAGCGCCTGCTCAGCCCCAGCGCCGTTCGCAGGCCTTCGGCGTCCTGGAAGGTGCTGGGGTCGTACTTGTCGTGGTCGCCGCGCCAGCCGAACGCCGCCCGGCAGCCGCCTTTCCAGCGGCGGATTTCGGCGGTGCGGACCGTGGCCTGCTCGGCCGGGAAGACGGAGCGGACGTGGAGCCTCTCCGTGGCGACGTAGTCGCCGTGGGTGAGCTTCACCAGCAGCTCGCACGCCCCGCCCGCGCGGGCGGCCCGCAGGCGGAAGTTCAGGCGCACCAGCTCGCCCGGCTCGGGGGCCTGGCGCTCGCCCCGGGGGGCCTCGGCCACCTCGACGGCGTCGCCGCCGCCGGCGATCTCCAGCTTCATCGGCAACTGCGGGCGGACGATGCTCGGGTTCAGGACGAGAACCTCGAACTGCTCCTCGTGCCCGACCGGCCAGTCGCCCAGGCGATTGATCCGCCCCCGGTCGAGGATGGGCCCGCGGACCATCAGGATCAGCCGCGGCAGCGGCAGGGGGATGGTGTCGCTGTAGCGCCGGTCCTGCCGGGCCATGGCCCCGCCGCGCCAGCGGAGGTCGATTGCCAGCGTCCAGGCCCAGGAGAGGCCGATGAGCAGGGCGGCGACGAGGCCGGCCCACGGCCCGCCGACCACGGCCCACAGCGGCGGCAGCAGCAGCAGCGCCGCGGCGTCCACGTGCCGGCGCTCCAGGCGCAGCTTCTTGAAGAAGGCCTCGTAGACCGTGTTGGCGATCATCATCAGCCAGCCCAGTCGGCACGGAGCCAGGAAGAAGCACTTGCTCAGCAGCACCGGCAGCGTTGCCAGGGACAGGGCGACGCCGAGGATCAGTCTGACCAGCAACCACGGGTCCATAAGCCACTCTGTGGTGAATCACGCCTCCGGGCCTGACGCCCTTCCGGCCGTCGGATCGCCGCCATGGAGCGCGCCGCCGCAGCGGCCCGGCGATTGCCAACATCTTACATACCTATCGTCAGCAATGGGACTTTGCTCCACGAAACGCCCTCGCCGCGGGCTCTGGCTCCGGCCGATCAGCCCCTGCCGCCGGCGGCGACCGCGGCTAGGACGCTTTCCAGCTCGCCGGCCCATTTCCTGCGGTCGTAGCTTCGCGCCAGCTCCCGGGCGGACTGCTTTGCCCTGGCCAGCTCTTCTGGGCGATCGGCCCATTGCCGCAAGGCGGCGGCCAGCGTGGCCGGCGCGGCCGGGTCGGCGGCGACGCCCGCCCCGGATTTTGCCAACTGGCCGGCGGCGTCGCCCGGAAAGTTCACCGCGATGGCCAGCCCCGCGGCCATGTAGTCGAACAGCTTGTTGGGCATGGCGATGGTGAACTCCGGCAGCGGCTTGAGGATGACCAGCCCGACGTCGGCGTCGGTCAGGATGCCCACCAGCCGCTGCTTGGGCAGCCGCGGGCGGAAGGCGATGTTGTCCAGCCCGCGCCGCCCGGCCAGGGCCATCAGGCCGTTCTTGGTCCGGCCTTCGCCGATCAGGAGGATTCCGATGCGCCGATCGTCCTTCAGGGCCGCGGCCGTCTCGACGAGATACTCCAGCCCGTTGGCGTCGCTGTGGGCGCCGGCGTAGACGGCCAGCAGTCTCTCCGACCAGCCGAGCTCGCGGCGGAGCGAGTCGTCGCCAGCGGCGCCCTCGTACAGGGCCATGTCCACGCCCGTCGGCATCATCGCCAGCTTCTCGGCCGGCAGGCCGCGGCCGGCCAGCAGCTCGCGCATGCCCTCGCTGATGGTCTGGACGCGGCCGGCGTGGCGGTAGAAGGTCCGCTCGGCCCAGGCGGCCAGCCGGATGAGCAGGGGGTTTTTCAGCCGGCCGATGGAGACGGCGAACGCCGGCCAGATGTCGCGGACCTCGAAGACGTACGGCACCCGCCGCAGCCACCGCATCGCCAGGGCGGGTATGCCTACCGTCAGCGGCGTGCTGGTGGCCAGCACCACGTCCACGCGGCCCTGACGAAGGCAGGCAACCACCGAGCCGGCGGCGAACAGCAGGAAGCTCAGCAGCCGGCCGGCGAAGCTCATCTCGTTGGCATAGGGAACGTTGACGATGACCACCCGGATGCCGTCGATCCACCGGGTTTCGATCAGCCCGCGGACGTCCCTGACGAACGGGCCCAGGGCATACACCCCGGTCACGACCGTGACGCGGTGGCCCCTCTGCACCAGGTAGCGGGCGTAATCGTAACTGCGCGTGCCACTTGCGCCGGCGTTCGTGGTGAAGTGCTGGTGGACGTAGAGGACGTGCATGGCCAATTCCTACTGCAACCGGCGGATTATATCTGCCCGGCCGGCGCCAGGCAACAGCCCGCCAGGGCGACCGCGGCCGGCGCCGCCTTCACCGCCGAGGGCTGCTGCGATTCAGCTCCTCCAGGAGCGGGGCGATCACCTCGCAGATCGGTCCGAAGCGGAACTCCCGCATCAGCCTGTCCAGCTTGGCCGGGAATCGCTTCCGCCCCAGCCCCTGGTGGAGGCGCTGCCTGAACGAGATCTTCCCCGCGTACGTGTCCATTTCTTGGGGGTCGTATTCGTACGGGTGCATGTAGACGATTCCCGGCCGGCGGTGGCGCTCGAACTGCCGCCAGGCCATCCGGATGATCCTGTACGGCCACAGCCGGAAGTAGCCCCCGCCGCCGACGGGCAGGCGGAGGCCGAGCAGGTCGAAGCACGCCACCGGGGCCTCGACGATTCGCCCGCCGCCGGGCGTGGTGACCACGTGCGGTGCGGGCGGGTAGCCGGCAATGCCGTAATGACGGGTTCGGACGGGCACGATGGACGAGTCGTACCGGTGCCCGGTCTCGGCCAGCACGTCCAGCGCCCACGGGTTCCGCCCGTCGATGGAAAAGCACGGGGCCCGGTAGCCGTAGACCTGCTGGCCGCAGAGGTCCTCGATGAGCCCCTTGGCCCGCAGCAGGTCCTGGCGGAGCTGCTCGCTTGTCAGCTCGAAGTTGGAGCGGTGGCCGTGCCCGTGGCTTTGGATTTCGTGTCCGCCGGCGGCGATGGCCTTGACGGTCTGCGGGGATTTCTCGGCCGCCAGGCCGAGCACGAAAAAGGTCGCCCGCACCCCGCGGCCGGCGAGGGCCTCCAGCACGCGCTGCGTGCTCCGCTCGAAGCGGTCGCTCAGCTCGGCATCGACGTCAATGGTCGTCTGATACCAGTCTTCCACGTCGGTCGAGAGGGCATGAAGCATGCTCATGAGGGCGTCTTACTCAGTCCACCTTTGCCAGGGCTTCCTCGAGGGCCCCCCGGACGCGGTCGACCTGCTCGGCCGTCAGGTTGGCGAAGAACGGCAAGGCCAGCGTGCGGGCGGCGATGCGCTCGGTGACGGGGAACTCGCCGGCCCTCGTGCCCAGCATCTCTCGGATGTAGGGCTGAAGATGGATCGGCGGGAAATACGTGCTGGAGCCGACGCCGGCCGCGCGGAGGTGGGCGATGACGGCGTCGCGGTCGGCCTGGCTGAAGCGGTCGCGTAGCCGGATGACGTAGACGAACCAGCTCGCCCGCTCCGGCTCGGGCATCGGCGGCAGGTGGATCTGCTCCATCCCGCCCAGCGCCTGCCGGTACAGCCCGGCCGCCCGGCGGCGCTTCTCGAGCATCTCGTCCAGCCTTGCCATCTGAGACTCGCCCAGGGCGGCGGCGATCTCGCTCAGGCGGTAGTTGTAGCCGAGGCGGGCGTGCGTCAGCCACGCGTCGGAGTCCCTGCCCTGGTTGCGCATGGAGCGGCACAGCTCGGCGAGGCGGTCGTCGTCGGTGACGATCATGCCGCCTTCACCGGTGGTGATCTGCTTGTTGGGGTAGAAGGCGAACACGCCGCAATCGCCGAAGCCGCCGACCGCCCGCCCGTTCGAAACGCCGCCGAGTGCCTCGCAGCAGTCCTCGATCAGCGTCAGCCCGCGGCTGCGGGCGATGCCCTCGTACTGCTCGAAATGGGAGGTGTTGCCGAAGACCTCCACCGGCAGCAGGGCCTTGGTGCGGCTGGTGACGGCGGCCTCGATGGCGGCGGGGTCCAGGTTGTAGCTTTCGGGGTCGATGTCCACGAACACGGGCCGGGCGCGCTCGAACAGCAGGCAGTTGGTGGTGGCGACGAAGGAGAAGGGCGTGGTGATGACCTCGTCGCCCTCGCCGATTCCCATCGCCCGCACGCACAGGTGCAGCCCGCTGGTGCCGGAGTTGACGGCGACGCCGTGTTTCCGCCCGGCGCGGCCGGCCACCGCCGCCTCGAAGCCCTCGGCCCGGGGGCCGATGCTCAACCGGCTGGTCATGAGCACGTTGCGGACGGCCTGCCGATCGGCCTCGACGATATCGGGGTTGGACAGGGGAATCGGCCCTGCGTTCATGTTCCCGATCCTCACGACGCGACCATGGATTTTGACTGGCGGCCGCGCCGCCGGTCAAGGCCTTTCCGAGGCGATCCGGCTTTCGGCCTCGGCGCCGGCCGGGCCGGGCGGTCGGGCCTGATCCGAATTGGCGTTCGACGGGTTGTACTCGGGCACCAGCCGCCGCAGACAGGCGACGATCGGCTCCCAATCGGGGCGGTCGACCAGCTCCGACAGCTCCGCCAGGGTCTGCTGGATCCGCTCCGATGCCACGGCGCGGTGCTTCCAGATCTTGATCTTGGGGTGCGGCGTGGCGGCGATGTCCTCGCCTTCGGTGCGCAGCTCCTCGAAAAGCTTCTCGCCCGGGCGCAGCCCGGTAAAGACGATGTCGATGTCCTCGTCCACGCGCAGCCCGCTCAGCGTGATCATGTCGCGGGCCATGTCCACGATCTTCACCGGCTCGCCCATGTCCAGCAGCGAGATCTCCCCGCCGGCGCCGGCGGCGGCGGCCTGAAGGACGAGCTGGGCGGCCTCGGGGATGGTCATGAAGTACCGCTGCATCTCCGGGTGGGTGACGGTCACGGGACCGCCCTGGCGGATCTGCCGCTCGAAGGTCGGCACCACCGAGCCGGCCGATCCGAGCACGTTGCCGAAGCGCACCGACTTGAACTGGGTCGCGCAGCCGTCCTGCCCGTTGAGGGCCTGGGCGTAGATCTCCGCCACCCGCTTGGTGCAGCCCATGATGGAGGAGGGGTTGACGGCCTTGTCCGTGGAGATCAGCACGAACTCCTTCGCCCCGCACGCACAGGCGGCGTCGGCCACGTTCTTGGTGCCGAAGACGTTGTTCTTCACCGCCTCGCAGGCGTTCACTTCCATCAGCGGAACGTGCTTGTGGGCGGCGGCGTGGATGACGACCTCCGGCCTCTCGGCCTCGAAAACCACCATCACCCGCGCCCGGTCGTAGATGTCGCAAATGACCGGGGCGACGTCGATTTCGGGAAACGCGCGCCGCAGCTCGTTGTTGATCTCGAAGAGGTTGTTCTCGGCCTGCTCGATCAGGACGAGCCTGGACGGGCCGAACACGCACACCTGGCGGCACATCTCCGAGCCGATGCTGCCGCCGGCGCCGGTGATGAGCACGCGCCGGCCCCGCAGGAACTTGGCCACCGCCTCGGTGTCCAGCTCCACCGCCTCGCGCCCGAGAAGGTCGTTGATCTGGACCTTGCGGATCTGGCTGACGGTGACGCGGCCTTCGATCAGCTCGCCCATGCTCGGCAGCGTCTGGAAGTGCAGCTTGGTGCCCCGGCACAGCTCGATGATTCGCCGCAACTGCTTCCGCGTGGCCGAGGGAACCGCGATGACGATCTCGTCGATCTTCTCCTGCTCGCAGATGGGCTTGATGTCCTCGGTCGTGGCCAGCACCGGAATGCCGTGGATGAAGATGCCCTTCTTGGTGGGGTCGTCATCGACCAGGCCGATCACCCGGTAGCGCTCCACCTGCGTGCGGTTGATTTCCCGCAGCAGCATCTCGGCGGCGTTGCCGGCGCCGACCACCAGCACGCGGCGGACCCCCTCATCGCTGACCGTGCGCAGCTCCTCGTGGTAGAGGCGAACGCCCAGGCGGGCGGCCGAGACCAGGAACACCGTGGCCATGAAGTCCAAGACCAGCACGCCGCGGCTGTAGCGGAAAACCTGCTCCCGTTCCAGCCAGTAGGGAATGTAGACGAACAGCATCACCACGGCGAAGGCCACCAGCAGGAACAGCCAACTGCCCACGACGATGTTGGTCACGTCGCGAATGCCGGCGTACTGCCACCATCCCCTGAACAGCTTCAGGCGGCTGAAGATGATTGACTTGACCAGCATAAAGAAGGGCAGCGAAGGCAGGTAGTAGTAGGTGAACCAGGCCCCTTTTCCCCCCTCGCCGGGCCAGCCCGCGTCGTATCGCACCAGATACGACAGCAGCAGGGCCAGGGCGAACAGGACGTTATGGACCACCAGGTTGACCGCAACGCGGTGGCGGGCCCCGACGTCCAGGCACCAGGCGAACAGCCTCCTGCGGGGCTGCCGGCCGCCCGTTTCTGTCTCGTTATCGGCCATGTTCGGTCACAGAGTCACAATCCACAGCTCTACAACACCTTACAGGTATCGGGCCGGCCATGGTGAGCCTTTAGTTGTTGCCAGTCCAAGATTCGCCTCTCCCCCGACAGGTCGGCGCCAACCTGTCAAAGCACACATCCGAACCCTAGCTGGACTTCTGCTTTCCCTCCACGGCCGTTTCCCCGGCCCCGGTCGCTTTACCTTGGCCCTGGGCGGGGCGGGTGGTCGGCTCCGGGGCCGCCTGGGCGGGCGGAGCCTCGCCCGCGGCGGGCTGGCTGGTGGCCGGGGCGGTGCCGTCCAGGCTGCCCGAGGCCTTGCCGGCCAGGACCATCCCCTCCCAAAACGCCTGGATGGCCTTTGTCGTTTCCTCGTCTTTGTCCGTATGTTCGCGCTCAAGCTCGTAGGCTTTGCGGAGGGCTTCGGCGGCCTCGGCCTCGGCGCCGTCAAAGTAGCGGAAGTATGCCAGG
>Ga0307378_10012315_pt1 | contig 10922 bp, 9 predicted proteins | sample UN1MG_FD_202238 | JGI IMG/M metagenome (GOLD analysis project Ga0307378, IMG submission 202238) | Soil microbial communities from Risofladan, Vaasa, Finland - UN-1 | ecosystem: Environmental > Terrestrial > Soil > Coastal area > Acid sulfate soil | place: Finland: Risofladan, Vaasa | collected...
GTAATGTTCTTCAAGAAAGATCCGCCTCTACCATCTGAAAACGGTGAATTTGGTACAAAATTGGGCGATTGGAACTACCTGTGTGCGAGCTAAAGCATTCTAAATTTCCCCGAAGGGGTTTTGTTCTCTTGGACTTACCGATAACAGACATGTTGAACACTCTGTCTTCCTTTTTGATCCAAAAGAGCTTTCCTTAGCCTCTAAATCTGGTTTTGGCAAAAAGATTTATATTAGACATAACTGTCATAAAAATTCAATGAAGGAAGATTGAGAATGAACATTCAAACAATAATGATGGTATCCACAGTTGTAATAGCCATGGCTACTCTTACCTATGCAAGCCTAACCTATTTTTTACTTCGTGAACAGCGAAGAGAGAAGGAGAAGCCTCGCATTCAGGAGATAGGGGATGTTGTAATTTTGCCGTTAATTAAAACGTTAGAAAAGCAGAAAAGTTCGTTCAGCAAAGGGGATTTTAATTGGACCCAAAATGGCTTTTACTATAAGAGGCATCAACTTGCAGAATTTCACGGTGTGGAAAAGCTTATTTACGAGGATTTCACAAAGGCGTTCCCGGATAGTTTAACTAATATAGAAAAATACAACCAAGAATTAAATAAACAAACGGAAGTTTTAGACATTTTTGCAGATAAACTCAGATCGCTACCAGATTTTAAGGGAACTGTAGATGCATTATATGAAGAATATAAACGAAAACTTGAAATGGCTGGTTCGAGTTATAGAATACTGGTCAGTGCAACTTTAGACGATATTTTAGAAGACGTCGTTAATAATAGGCAGAATTTGAATTCTCGTAATGCATACTATGAATTTTGGAATTTGTATGGGGAAGAATTACTAAAGTTTAGGAGCAGGGAGGAGGTTAAAACTCATAAAGAAGAAGTTAAAAGCGAATGTAAAAATCTACTGGGCTTACTTGAGGACATTTTAAAAGATTTGAAAGCTATTTTGAATGATTATAGAGAAAAATATGGGATTAGTTATAAAGCGGATGAACTAAAATATTCCCGAACATATTAAAATCCCGAAGGGGCTTTCGATCCAATTATCTTCAGGATAACGGTAAAAATCCCGATATTAACACTTTCTCCCGGATACGACGCTCTCACCATCAACACGTTAAAGAGCTGGTTGTTTAATAGAAAAATCTATCACTCTTCCAAAAACTCATCCAGCTTCCGATCCACACCCTTATCGTCTTTGCCTTTGTGCTCGTAGCTCTTTTTGTCGTCCACTATGTGCACTACAGTGTGCCCATACTCGTTCAGTGCATCCGCGATAAACCGACGATGACAGTGAGAGAAGAGCAGTTCCGCGCACAGCAATGCCACCCGCTTTGACGCGGCAAGCTCTTCAACGCAGGCCAGCCCGTGCTCAAATTCCGGCGATTTTATGTACGCGCGGTAGCCGCCTTTCCGATAGCCGCCGAGTCGTGCGACGTGATAGTATTCAATACCGTGCTGCTCCAGACATCCTTTGAAAGGCTCCCGCTTGAAGTGCCTGTAGCGTGACGTCGGGAACCGTCTTACGTCCACGATAACGTCGATCTGGTACGCTCTGAGCACGTGCAAAAACTCCTTCATGCTCCTCGTACTCGTCCCGATTGTCCAGAGTTTCACTTTCTCTGTACCTCAGAATGTGTAACGGATTCACGTACAGTACGTACCGCGGCTCGCGGATTAGTCAGTAGACGGGAGATGATCAACTAACTTAGATGCTAGAGTGGTGTGGCGCTCTCGTTATGAATGCTAATGCTGCGGCTACGATACACAATATGCCACAGATAATGAATGCCACGTCATAGCTGCCCAGAATGTCCTTCGCTTGCCCCGCCACGATCGGTCCAAAAATACCTGCTACACCATAGCCTAAAAACACCATAGCATAGTTGCCGCCGTAGTTCTTTATACCAAAGAACTCCCGTGTTGCCGCGGGGAATAGTGCAAAATTACCGCCAAACATTAACCCGATCCAGGCCGCGGCTATGGTCAGCCCTTCCATGGTTGAGCCAAGCCCCAGAAATATAAGAGCAAACATCATGCCCGCTTGCAGGAAAAACATGACACCCATCGCTATCGTTCTTCCGATCTTGTCCGAAGCCCAGCCCCAGAAGATTCGACCTGCACCATTGAATAACGCAAGGATACCAACCGCAGTGCCTGCCGCAGCTGCGGTGAGACCAGAATCAGTGCCGTATAATTTCAATATACCAATGGTCATGAGTCCCGCAGCTGCCGCGAAAATGAACATGGCGAGCAGCATCCAGAACTGTCGTGTTTTCATCATGTCAGATCGTTCCCAGTCCTCCCGCACCGTAGCACTACTCGATTTCGCGGGGGGCGCCCAACCCTGCGGCTTCCAGCCAAGAGGCGGGTTTCTCAAAAGCAAAGCACCCACACCACCAATAGCGAGGAACACAATACCCCATATCAGTAGTGTTCCACCAAGCCCATAAGTTGCAAGTAATTGGATGAGGTCAATCTTAAATCCCGGCATGTCTATCCCTTTTCCCGATAAAACGGATATGAAGAACGCGCCCGCTCCAAAACCAGCGACTGCTATTCCCGTTGCCAGTCCGAGTTTGTCAGGGAACCACTTGCCAATAGCCGCAATTGGACACACATAACCAATACCTATTCCAGCTCCCGAAACGATCCCAAGCGTTAATACTACCCAGAGGAAATTCCCCGGATTGAAACTCGCGAGTATGTATCCGAGCCCGAGGACGAGCGCGCCGGCGAGTGCTACTTTTCGAGGTCCGAGCCTATCCTGCCATTTGCCGGCTATGACCATGACCAGTGCAAAGGTCGCGAGTGCAGCTGAGAAAACAATCTGCGTTTCGGTTACGCTCCAACCAAAACCGCCAAGCGCTACTTCTTTTTTCAGCTCAGCCGCGAAAACACTCCACGCGTAGACAGCACCGAGGCACAATTGGAGCATGAGCGCTCCGACCAATATTACCCCTCTGTTCCCATTCTTATCGTCTGATCTCATAGTGAACACCTCAGAAAATGTTGGTTACCTACTATTATATAAATAGCGCTTTTTCTCAGCACCTCGGAATCCGTGTAAAATCCGAGCGTGGCAGTTACAAGAATCCTCCAATCTATTTTACCACAAACCTGTTAATCGCAGGAGGAAAAGGATCCACTCTTCTGAAGATACTAAAGATTCCTTGAGCGGCGGCAGGTAGAGACCTCGATTGTGTTGAAACAAAAAGATAGCTTCGTTAATCTCATAAATAACCTGAAATCGCCGCTGAAATGTCTCTCTTCTACCTAAATCAGTTCATTCAGTGGCCTATATTCTAACCCGTGTGCCTCCGCTACTCCCTTGTTCGTTATCTGACCTAAGCGCTTCGTTTTTGCCGCCCGAAGATCTTTTCCACCGTTTCTATCGTATCGATCTCATCGACCGAGAGGTCCCAGCGTATCCGCTTGATGCGCGGGAATCGGAGCGCGTAGCCTATTTCGTATAACGAGCTCTTCTGTATCTCGTCGAATTTCAACTCGACCACAACCTTCGGCTCGACAGTAAACATCCGACCCTGCTGCTCCCGTGCAATCCCCTTGAAGTACTCCGTCATCTCTGTGATTTCAGCGTCTTTTAAGCCTCCAAAGGCCTTCGCGATCGGCGTGAGAGTACCGCCGCGATCCCGTGTCGCAAAGGTGTAATCCGAGAGCTGATTTGCTCGCTTGCCATGACCGTATTCGACCGCAATAACGACCAGATCCAGCGTTTCCGCCTCCGGTTTTAGCTTCAACCATTCGTTACCACGTTTCCCCGGTGTATACCGAGAATCAGGATTCTTTATCATCAGTCCTTCAAAGCCGAGGTCGAGCGCCTCCTGGAACATAATCCGCGCTTCTGCACTGCTCTTTGTCAGCATGCAGTTCGCTATCTCTATGCGCTCGGTCGGCTGAATCGCCGTCTTCAAAAGCGTGCGCCGCTCTAGTAACGGCGTATCGATCAGCGCTTCACCGTCGAGATACAGAAGGTCAAAGACGTACAACTTCACCGGGATCTTCCGTGCGAACTCGTCAACGCGATATTTCCGCCTGAGCCGCTTTATCAGTTCCTGGAACGCTTTCGGCGAATGCTCGAACGGGATAATCTCGCAGTCCACAATGAACGAATGCGGAATCTTCCGGATCTCCACTACAATTTCAGGAAGTGATGCACTCACCTCGTCGGCCTCCCTCGTGAAGATGTTCACCACCTCGTGGTTCTTGTGAATGCTGAGCCGTGCGCCATCGTATTTGTATTCAAAGAGCGCTTTATCAAAGCGTTTGAAGCCCTCTTCGATATTATCCGCCGTTTCCGCAAGCATCGGTCGCAACGGTCGGCCGAGCACGATCGAAAGTTCCTTTAACGTCTCCGGCTGCTCTTTTGCGAGCCGTGCTACCTCACCGATATCCGAGCGAACCATGTGCGCTTTTCTGAGCTCGTTCACATCCACCGAAAACGCCTGCGCGATCGCTTCCTCTAATAAGCCCTGCTTGAAGCCGTAACGCATCTCGCCGGTGATGGTCTTCACGATTAACTTCGCCTCTTCCGGCGAGCTCTGGTTCAGTAACCCCATCAAAATCGCTCGCTTACGACGCGACGAATCCTTACCGCTGAGCATTGCGATCTTAACCAGCGCGTTGTAGCAGTCGTCAACCGTGAGCGGCTCCGTAACCAGCGATACGGCAATCTTCGGGTTCTCTTTGAAGACTAATTCAACGGCAGAGCCGAGATCGCCGAACTGGTTGTAAGCGGCTCTTAAATCCTCCTCGGATACGTGGGTCACCGATCGAATCGCATCCCAGATGCTCGACCACCCGAGCCGGAGTTCCTGCGCCGAATAATCAGGGAATAGCCGGCCCCGAAGCATGTAACAGACGTGAGGCAATAGTTCTGAAGGAGTCTTTTCCAATAACCCTGCAACAAGCGCAATCTTCTCCAGTTTCTTCGGCGTGCCCCTAACCGCTTCATAGATCGCTGTAAGTTCGCTGAGCAGCATGTAATTAGATAAACATGCATTCCACACAAAAAGATTCGGGATGAACGACTCTTATAATCAAACACGATCCGTTCATTATTTGGAGATGTAGGTATGTAGGTCAGCGTATCTATCACAGCGGTCGAGTTCTTTTATAGGGTAAACGACGCTTTTTGTCTTTTTGACGGCGTAAATCACTTAACCAGGAACTCCCCGAGAAGCTGGAGACCGATTGGCGCTTTCGCACGTACATGGTATGTCGAAATTTTCTCAAAATCTCCTCTAACCGCTTTCTTAGGTCCCCTAGTGAAATTTCCGCATCATCCTCTTCGCTTTTTTCAACATCCTGATAGAGCTCTTTCATCCGTATATAAAGATCCCTTAACTCCTTGTCGTCCACGTAGTAACTCGCAAGGTCGCTCAGTTCTTCAGACACTTCTTTCATCTTCTTCTTGCAGCTCTTTATGTTGTTTCCCGCAAAGATCCCTTCGCACTCGCTAAAGGATCGTTCAAGCCTGTCGAGCGTCCACCCGCTTGCTAACGTGCGCACCCCCGGATAGAACCGTCGTATATACTCGGGCTTTCGTGTTAAGATGTTTCTAAGGGTTACTATACCGATGGGCGCGCCATTTTCAACCACCGGCAGCCGTTTGATATTACTCTTTGCTACGAGTTCGCATGCGTCCTCTACCGATGCATCTGGCTCTATAGTGGCCAGGGGAAACGACATGATCTCTTTGGCCATTACCTCACTCGCCTTTTTATCCTTTAAGAGAACATTTAGTGCGATGTTGCGTTCGGTAATTATGCCCGTGGGGATACCGTCCTTTGTTATAACGACACTCCCTATGTCTAACTCTTTCATATCCCTCGCTATTTTAATGACCAGCGCTTCTTCATCTTCTGTGATGATCGGTCGTGTCATTATCTCGCGGACTTTCATTTTCGCTTAATAACCACTTATTTTATATATCTCCAGCATTTATATTTTTTGACATACTACGATACGAAGAAGAGGGGAAAGATATGGCTTCAAAGATAAACTATCGGTTTGCATTTATGCTTTGCGTATTCTTGTTATTCACGGGTCTAAGTGTCGGACTTGCAACGGCTCAAGAAGAAGCAGCAGCGGCGGGAGGAATTACGGATCGGTCCTGGATAGCACTGGCGTCGGGTATCGCAATGGGCGCATCGGCGTTAGGTGCAGGTTATGCGGTCGCAGCTACCGGAGTAGCAGCTGCTGGCGCGACGGCGGAGAAGCCCGAATTGAGTGGTCGAGTGTTAATTTTCGTCGCTCTTGCAGAAGCAATTGCGATCTACGGGCTTTTGATCGCTTTCATGCTCTGGACGAAGATATAACCGCGCAGCACACACAGGGCGCTCAATACAACGCAAACAACACGTAGACTGTTAAGCTAATAAGCGAAGCTAAATGTAACCAATGTGGGAATTTGGTACTACGTTAGACGAGTGAAACTACCTGCGTGCGAGTTCAAACGAGTTCAGACGCGTCTAACTAAATTCTCTCGACCGGCTCTTGTCTTGTTTTTCCACCGGTACGGTAGGATCTACGAACAAGTTAGCCGTATCCGAGCTATTTCCGTTCCGCAAAAAGCGACTCGGCTGTACGATAAAGGGCTTCACAGAGATGATGAGTGCAACGCCGAAACTACCTTTTCTTCTTCTCCTTGATCTTTTCTAAAGCGTCTTTCATCGCTTCTTGAACAGTGGGCCGGCGGGAAGGACGAGCTTTTTCATCCTTTAAAGCGCGAACGAGCGGTCCTGCCGCTCTTACATCGCCTATCTTCCCAAGGGCTTCTGCTGCCCCCCCACGAACCTTGCTATCTTCATCTTCCAGAGCCGGAATGAGGCGTGTTACTGCCTGTTCTCCGGTTCTCGCCAATTCATTCCAGTCTCTCTTCGCAATTAAGTAAAGAACTCGTTCGGTATCATCCCCGGGTTTCCAACCGAGTTTGTTAAGCGACGCTGTTGCTACCTTCCGAACAACGCTATCCCTATCTTGCAAAGCCTGAATAAGGGGCTCTACCGCTCTTGCATCTCCAATCGTACCAAGAGCTTCCGCTGCTTTCTTTCGGACAAAGCTATCTCGGTCCTTCAAAGCCTGGATGAGCAATTCCGCTGCCGGTTCGCCCATAGTACCAAGAGCCTCTGCTGCTTCGTATCGAACGTCGCTATCTTCATCCTTCAGAGCCTGAACAAGCGGCTCTACCGCTCTTTTATCGCCTATAGCACCAAGAGCTCTTGCTGCTCCCCAACGGACGTCCTCGCTTTCATCCCCCAGTGCCTGAATGATCAGTTCTACCGCGTTTGCATCTCTGATCGTACCAAGAGCTTCTGCCGCGCTCCTATTAACATCCCGGTACTCATCCTTCAGAGCCTGAACGAGAGGCTCTACCGCTCTTACATCTCTGATCGTACCAAGAGCTTCTGCCGCGCGCTTCCGAACCTCGCTCTTGTTATCTTGCAGAGCATGAATAAGGGGCTCTACTGCCGGTTCGCCTAATCTCGCCAACCCCTTCCAGTCTCTCTTTGCAAGTAAGTACTGAACTCGTTCGGTATCATCTCCGGGCTTCCAGTTTAGTATCTCGAGTGCCTCCGCTGCGCTCGCTCGAACCTCGGCGTCTTCGTCACTCAGAGCCCGGGCGAGAGGCGCGAAAGCTTGTTTATTCTTTATCCGTCCAAGAGCCCCGGCTGCGCTCGCTCGAACCTTCCGGTCATTATCACGCAAAGCCTGAATGAGCGGTTCAATCGCCGGTTCGCCGATCGTGCCAAGTGTTTTTTCTGCTGTTCTATTAACATTCCAATATTCATCATGCAAAGCCCGAATGAGTGGCTCTACCGCTCTCGCATCTCCAATCGTACCAAGAGCTTCTGCTGCGCTCGTTCGAACCTCCCAGTCGTTATCCTCCAAAGCCCGAATGAGTGGTTCGACTGCTGTTTCACCCACGGTCGTTAACTCGTCCCAGTCTCTCTTTGCAAGTAAGTACTGAACTCGTCCGGTATCATCCCCGGGCTGCCAGCCAAGTTTGTCGAGCGCCTCTGCCGCGCCCATTCGAATATCGCTATCGTTATCTTTCAGAGCCTGGACGAGGTGTTCTTCCGCTGGTTTTCCTATACTTGTAAGAGCTTCCACTACGCTCGTTCGAACGTCGCGCTCTTCGTCCTTCAGAGCCTGAACGAGGTGTTCTGCGGCATTTGCACTTTTTATCGTCCCAAGAGCCTCTGCTGCTTCATATCGGACCTCGCTATCTTCATCCTTCAGAGCCTGAACGAGGGACGCTCCCGCACTTTTATCCCTTATAGCTCCAAGAGCTCGTACTGCCTGTATCCGAACTCGTGGATCCTTCGTAGATTCTAATGCAGTGATTAAGCCCTTAACATCCCTCTTCTCCCTCATCTCTTCTACATTTGCCATGTTCAGCTTGACCAAATAAAATAGACCCATATTCCTACACCCCCTATCTATGCTATGCGATCAATTACGCAGAACTCAGTGCATCCATCCCAACTCCAATGCCGGATATTCTTCTCTTCTGCAATATTATCAAAACCTGAAAAATATATAAAGCATCAATATTGCGCAGCGCAGCCAGGACGGTCACCTTAGCAGGTGGGGGGGTGGGTTTTGAACGCCGAATTTCACCGTCCTCTACGCTACCCTCTGTTCTGTCTTTTCTAACCTAACCCGATCGATAGGATGGCATCCGTTGCGACGTTCAGCATTCTCGTGTCGTGTACCGCCCCCGGAACAGTTGAGTTGAGCCAAGCCATTGAAGCCATCAGTAATTAGCCTCAGAAAGAAGCAAGCATTGTGCAGGTAGCCCGTAACTGAGTAGATTCATACAAACGGCGTGAGCGTTAACCCGAGCGTGTCTTCGGTAATGTCATTCTCAAGGCAATGTAATTTAGTGTCCGGGCGATTGCAATAGAGGACCACACTCCGATCGAGTACGGCCAACTTAAAGCGCGTGGTTACCATTTGACCCAGCCCGGAACTCAGCGCGCTCTCGCTCGGCATGCCAAATATACCTACGTTTCCCGCCTCCCGCAATTCCATTACCCAGTACGAGAATAATTCTAACGCTTCTTCAAGGTTACCCAGCGTTTTCAAACGATACTGGAACTCTAACAAGTCCGTTCCGATAATCACCATGACCGGGGGTTCCAAATGCGTAATGAAATCGGCGAAGAGTGGAAAATCTTCATCCATCGACAGACCGCCCAAAACCTTCACGTTCTCCCTCGTCTCGGTCTCGTCGCGTTCGGTCTCCGAGGCCGTGGGACTCGCAACCTCTCCGCCGCACCACATACAGCCCTCTGCCTTTGCCTTTCGTATCTCGAAGACGGTAAGATACTTCAGATAATCCTCCTCATTCACAAACGGCACGATACCACGCCGTAACCGCCGCTCATCCCAGCCACTGCTCGGGATCACCACGCAATGAGTCCCTTGCTGTATGCTGTTGATAATCATGTGCGCGATGATCGATTGGTACCCCAAGAGCGATAAATCATCGCCGTATTCTATAATGGCCGTGCTTCCCTTACTTAATCCGCCGTCCAGAATCGCATCTAATTCCACACACCCGGTCGAGAGATGCGTGGCTGTATTCCGTATAGTTGCTACTCGCCTCGGCTTCTCCACTCGCCTCCGTTCGAACGGTGGGAAATAGCGGAATCGCCCGTCATCTAACGTAAAACCGTAGTGATGCTGGTCCACTCGAACGCCTCTTAGCTTCTCTAACAGCATTTCACGACCTCTCCGGTTATCTACGGATATACGCTTCATCTCTATTATGCCGTCAACGAGGTAATCGAGCTGGGTCGTGCCGGTTCGTTCCGATATGAGTATCAAATTCATTTTGTATTGCGTGGCGTATTGTCGCACCATGCTGGTGATTGCCGCTTCCAGTTCCTCGATCTTCTCCTCTTTCTCTTCCGAGGTTATCGCTTCCCAGCTATCAATAACGAGTGTCGCGGTTTTTTCCGCCTCGCCCAATTTCTCGTACAGCACGTCCGAGAAAGACCGTAAGCCCGAAAACCCTTTCTGTGACGGATACAGCTTCGTTGCATCGATCACGCTTATAGAATCTCCACGTTCTTCCAGCCAGGGCAATTGCTTGTAAAGAGCGGGCAGTGAGACCCGCGTTGAGAGGTAAACGGCATTTTCGCCGCCGAACTCGTTGAGTATCTCAAAAGCGAGCATGGTCTTCCCAGTTCCCGGCGCACCCTTTATCAGCAGCGAATAGCCCGCACCCGGCGCTAGCGCCGCCCTCAATTCCGGTGGAATTCTACTAATCATATTACTTGTGTATACATAGTTCCAGAATATAAAGGCTGTCGTGAGAAGTGCGGTGCACTTTCATTCCTGCATGATTCCGCACGTGTGAACGCTCGGAAGTAGTCGTGTGGACGAGCTACCTGTTCAATTTTTCGGTTGATATGCTGCCTCCATCGCCACTTCGGTTTCTTAGGCTCGGCAGGTTTGGATAGGCGAAGAGAATTTTAATTAACTGCTTGTTGACTGGTGCTTTAGTCATCTAACCTAACCCCCTCGGGTATAGTTCATTCTCAATCAACATAACTAGTTCACGCATAAGAAATTATCATAATTTCGGCACGCACACCCGTCGGCCTCATCACACTAACGGGCTTCGAGGATAACTTACGAAGGAGACGATAAACCTCTTTATCGGACCGTCAACTCAACTTCCGTTCCGTTTTTATTTTCCTCTTGGTTCATAGCACTTAGCTTCTCCGCTCAACGCATTTGTTGAGTCCTAATATTATTTCGCCTACTATCCATAAGACCTTTCACATTCATAAACGTACCTCCTTTTAGTTCCACACGAGGAACATTCCAAGGATACTCCCGATGCTCAGTTTCCTGATAAAC
>Ga0307378_10012317_pt1 | contig 10922 bp, 7 predicted proteins | sample UN1MG_FD_202238 | JGI IMG/M metagenome (GOLD analysis project Ga0307378, IMG submission 202238) | Soil microbial communities from Risofladan, Vaasa, Finland - UN-1 | ecosystem: Environmental > Terrestrial > Soil > Coastal area > Acid sulfate soil | place: Finland: Risofladan, Vaasa | collected...
TGTTTGGCATCAGGCTCGCTCAGTACCGGGTTTCCACCCATTAAATAAATTGCCTTAACTTCCCCCTTGTAGATAGCATCGTGAATTTCGGTTACAGCCAACCCCGGGCTGTTGCTCAAACTGCATCCCCAGGCAATCTCGAATTTCCTTTGAATATCAGGATTGTCAACCCTTTGGTAGCCGCTATAGACATCGGGCAAGGCACCCATGTCACAGGCACCCTGGACATTATTTTGCCCACTTAGTGGATTCACCCCCGCTGATGGCCTACCGATGTTACCGGTCAGCATGGCCAGGTTAGCCAAAGCCAGTACATTATCTGTGCCATGGCTATGCTGGGTGATGCCCGTGCCATAGATGATGGATGATGGTTTATAGGCAGCGTACAGTCGAGCTGCCTTAGCTATTTTAGCGCCAGGCACGCAAGTGACCTTCTCTACAAAGTCCAGATTGAAATCCTTTAGCGATTTCTTGAAAGCATCAAAATTCTCACACTGTTCTTTGATAAAAGCTAAATCGGCCAGCCCTTCATCAAAAATGACTCTCATCATGCCCATGAGCAAGGCAACATCACTGCCTGGGGAATGACTTAACCAGATATCAGCATAGCGGCAAAGCTCGATATCTTGAGGGTCAGCTACGATGAGCTTTCCTCCATTTTGTACTGCCCTCTTTATCTCCAGGGCGATAACAGGGTGTGTTGAGCTGGTATTGCTGCCGATAACCAAGATACAGGCAGCCATCCTGATTTCATTAATAGAATTGGTCATAGCACTGCTACCAAAAGCTTGAGCTAAGCCAGCTACCGTGGGCGCATGACATAGGCGGGCGCTAGTGTCTATATTATTCGTAGCCATCACCGTACGCGTGAATTTTTGGGCAAGATAATTTTCCTCATTGGTGCACTTGCCTGAGGCAATGAAAGCGAATTGGTCACCTTTGTAGCTTACCAGTTTCCCTGTCACTAAATCTAACGCTTCCTCCCAGCTTGCCTCAACTAATTCTCCATTTTTTCGTATCAGGGGCATAGTCAAACGCTTGGGATGATGGACAAACTCGGCGATGCCAAAGCGACCTTTGACACAGGCTTGGCCAGAATTGACCGAATTCTCCAGGACTGGCACTGTTCGAAGAATTCTATTTCCTTTTATCTCAAGACTTAGTTGACAGCCAACTCCACAATAAGGGCAAGTTGTAATTACTGAACGTTCAGGCAGGCCTCGCCATCTGCCAGAGCGCTCTGTTAAGGCAGCTGTTGGACAGATATCAACACAAGCCCCGCAGAATTGACATCCTGAATCTTGTAACGACTTATCGAAAGCAGTACCAGGGAGGGTTCGGCTGCCCCGGTAGGTAAAGGCAATTGCCCCTATTCCTCTTACTTCCTGGCATACCTGAATACAGCGCCCGCACAAAATACACAGGTTGTAATCACGGTCGAAAAAGGGCGAATCTCTTAAGATTGGTACTTCCCGACGGCTAGGAGTTAACCTGACTTCTGTGAGACCAATATAGTCAACTACCTTTTGCAGTTCACAGCGCCCATTCTTGGGGCACATTGTGCATCCGGTAGTTTCTGCTTGTTTTCGCAATGTAATGTGGTAAGATTCACAATTCTCCTTACGGTCACAAACGAGGCAGGCATAGGGGTGTTCGCTAAGGATTAACTCGAGGGTATCATGCCTCAGCTCTTGAAGCTGTGGAGTATTGGTCTTAGCAACCATTCCTTCAGATGCTGGTGTAGTGCAGGCGGTAGGGAAACCACGCATACCTTCAATCTCGACCATGCACATGCGGCAACTTCCTGATGGAGTCAAGCTGGGATGGGAACATAAAGTGGGAATATAAATACCCGCGTCTTGGGCGGCTTTAAGTACCGTAGTTCCCTCTTTCGTTTTGACCTGCTGCCCATCGATAGCCAGATTGATGATTTTAGTCTCTTGGCTGATAACCATACTTAATTGATTCCTGCTAGTATACATGAATCCTGTTTTAAGCTGACTTGCCAATGTGTGTGGGTTGTTGAGGGACTTCAATTTGTTTTCCTGAAACCTTGGCTACTGCAGCAAAACGAGGTGGGCAAACATCAAGGCATGTCCCACACTTGACACATTTATCCTGGTCGATAACGTGTACTAATCTTTTACCGCCAGAGATTGCTTCAACCGGGCAATTTCGCAGACAAATCATGCAACCCTGGCATTTGTCTGGCAAAATGTAAAAGGAGACCAAATCTTTACATACCAGGGCAGGGCAACGCTTTTCGTTAATATGGGCTTCATATTCATCACGGAAGTAGCGGATAGTAGTCAGTACCGGGTTGGGAGCTGTTTGTCCTAAGCCGCAGAGGGCGCTCTGCTTGACTGTCTTGGCTAATCTCTCAAGTTGCTCTATATCTCCAGGCTTGCCTTCACCTTGGGTTATTCGTTCTAAAATGCCTAGCATTTGTCGTGTGCCAACTCGACAGGGGGGGCACTTGCCACAGGACTCAGCTTGAGTGAAAGAGAGAAAGTACTTTGTCAGGTCAACCATGCAGGTATCCTCATCAGCCACAATCATGCCACCGGAGCCCATAATCGAGCCAGCGGCGGTCAGCGATTCGTAATCAACAGGCGAATCGAGCATGGATGATGGCAGACAACCTCCCGAAGGACCCCCAGTTTGCACTGCTTTGAACCCTTTCCCTTTAAGGATACCGCCGCCGATGCCATAGATGATTTCACCTAAGGTGATGCCTAGGGGCACTTCGATAAGCCCGGTGCGCTCTACCTTACCTACCAAGGCAAACGTCTTCGTTCCTTTGCTTCTCTCCGAACCGTACTGGTTATACCATTCACTGGTTCTTTGTAAAATAACTGCTGCGCTTGCCCATGTTTCTACATTGTTGATGTTTGTTGGCTTGCCCCATAATCCGGAAATCGCTGGAAATGGGGGGCGTGGCCGAGGCATTCCTCGTCTGCCCTCGATAGAAGCCATTAAAGCTGTCTCCTCGCCGCAAACAAAAGCTCCAGCACCTTCCTTAATCTTTACGTGGAAATTGAAACCGGAACCAAGGATATCATCTCCGATGAGACCGTATTCCTCCATTTGGTGAAGAGCTAATCTCAATCTCTCCAAAGCCAGAGGGTACTCAGCACGACAATAAATATAACCTTGGCTTGCCCCTATAGCGTAAGCGCCGATAACTATCCCCTCTAAAACTGAATGGGGGTCACCCTCGAGTAATGCCCGGTTCATAAAGGCGCCGGGGTCGCCCTCATCAGCGTTGCAAATAATGTATTTCTCTTCCCCTGGCGCTTTGCGGCAGAAATCCCATTTTTGTCCGGTTGAAAAACCAGCGCCTCCCCTGCCTCGCAAACCTGATTTCTTAATCTCCTCAATGATTGCTTCTGGCGTCATCTTTAATGCCTTGACCAAACTGCTGTAGCCTTTATTGGCAATGTAATGATCGATGTTTTCGGGGTCGATAAAACCGCAGTTACGTAGGATTATGCGAACTTGCGGTTTGAGCGCAGGCAGCTCGAACAAATTGGGGATGCCGTTAATTTTACTATCCCCGATATAACCTAAAGCCAAATCAGGCTGTGGATTATCATTGACTAGGTAATCGCTGACGAGCTGAGCAGCCAGCTTTGGGGTCAAGTTGCCATAGATGATTTGTGGGCATCCTGGTTTTATTATGCCAATCATCGGTTCGGCATAACAAAGGCCCAAACAGCCAACCTGTGTAATGATAGCTTCAAGTTTTCTCTGCGTAAGTTCCCTATTAATGGCTTCGAGAACATCAAGAGCTCCGGCAGCTCTGCCGCAGGTACCTGCACCAACCAATATCCGTGGCTTGCTACTAGATTGCAACGATTCCCATTCTGAAATCGCTCGACTGTGGATTTCTTCGAAAGCCATAATTATTTGTCTCAGCGATACTCAGTCAGGATATCCTTTGTCTTGGTAATAGTCATCCGACCATAAACATTTTTATCGATGACCATTACTGGAGCCAGGGCACAAGAACCGAAGCAAGCTACTCTCTCCAGGGTGAATTTATAATCTTCGGTTGTACCTCCAGACTCAACACTCAGCTCTCTCTTTACCTCGTCCAGAATACGCTCACCGCCACGAACATGACATGCAGTACCTAAGCAGACCTTTACGGTATGCTTACCACGACGAGCGAAGTAGAACTGGGCATAAAAAGAGGCAACTCCAAAGGTCTCACTTTCCGATATGCGAGAAAATTTAGCTATCTCTGAGACTGCCTTCTCGGAGAGGTACCCGAACTTCTCCTGGACCTTTTGCAGGATGGGAATTAATGCCCCTTTTTCCCCTTCATATTCAGCCAATATCTCGGCTAATTCGCCTTGCACTATGTCCACCATAAGCTTACATAACTGGTTCGGAAGTTTAGCAAAAAAGACCTGCTTGGTCAAACCTTGGGAGGCTCTTTGTTAGTGTTCTAAGATTTTGTCATCCTAGCAAACCTATTCTGTCATTGCGAGCGGAGCGAAGCAATCTCGGTGGAGGGAAGGGGAAAGGCAACATAGCCCCACCGAGATTGCCGAGGCACGGAGTGCCGCGCAATGGCAAAGGGAGGCTCGCAAGGGTAAAGGGCTTAAGCCTCTATTGCCCGGTGGGGTTGTCCAGCAGCTTGTCAAGCTCTTGGAGCAATACATCTGGATGCTCACATCGAGACAGCTTCACTCGCCATTCGGGAGCTACCCCGGGAAGCCGTGTCCTGAAGTATGGACTTTGTCCAGAAAGCTTTAAGATGGCGTTGAAAAGGCCTCCAACATCTTCGTCCGGCGCTAGGAGCATTGCAGTGTTGAATTCATCAAGGCTCTCATTGGGGCTGCCAGCGAACAAACTGGTGACCCCCAGCATGGCATGAGGAATCCATTCGCCGGGCACCTTTTGTGTAGAGGCTTTCAGAGCATCTCCTAACGGGTATACCATGCCATACCTAGTCAAGCGGTGGCATAGGTCAATAAAGTAAACAAGATTGTTTGCTCTTTCCTTAGTATTTAGCCTTTCCTTGATTGGCGCAATAATCTCATGCGCCGCTTCATCATATTTTCCTTCCCTGGCTAGAAGAAGGCCGGATAAGAAAGAGGTCTCTGCCCAATCAGGGTCAATAGATGCTGCATAAGCAAGCTTTGATTGCGCTTCATTGAAATCTCCTTTAATGATTAACGCCAGTGACCACTTATTCAATATGACGGCGTTGTGGGGAATTAGCTGTGCTGCTTTGTTATACAAGGATAAAGCCGTGGGCCATTTATCTACGGCTCCTTCCTGTGCCCAATATACGTATACATCGGCCAGGAAATAGCACCGGTAGGCAATATAAGGCTCTAGTTCTCGTGTCTTCTTAAAGGCAGCAGTACTCAACTCTAGCAACTCTGTCTTCAAAGACTCGTCAGTGACACGGCGAGCCATGTAGTAGCTGTATCCTCCTAGCCCGCTCCAATAGACCGCCTCTCCCGGTTCTATTTTTACCGCTTTGTCAAACGCAAAGATAGCCTGTTCGCTGTTAACTGCTTGAAGACTTAGCCCCTTTTGCAAGTACATATCGGCCAGGAACGGCCTGATAGTGATGCTAATACCAACAACTATTAAAAGAATAGCGCATCCTATAGATAGGTGCGACCTTGTTCTGGTTATATAAGGTGCGTCACTGTTTCTATGCTGAGCCACTTCCTTCGATGTAGCCTCAGTAGGCTCATTGCTTGTGGCTAGCCTGCCAATCGCAAAGACCAAGCTCAGTAGTAGCCAGAACACAAGCTCCGGTGATATTGTAGATGGGTTGAACAGGCTGTCAGCCATATATTGAGCCATACTAGCCATCAGCGCAATCAGCAGCAGCTTATAGATGTCTGATGTTGACATACGGAGATATCGGAAACAGAGATAGAAGAAAATGGCCAGAATTGATAGGAAGCTGGCTAACCCAAGCAGGCCTATTGTGGCAGCCAGATATAGATAGTGGTTATGAGGCCGGGTTAGTGGAACGGATAAAAGGGAGTGGAAATCCTCCATTTCTTCGGGGAAGAAACGCTGGTAGGTAACAATGAATGTTTCTGGGCCATAACCAATGAAAGTTCGTAAAGAATGCAGCCTGTCATTAGAAAATGGGATTTCTGGTGACTCAAGTACAATATCAATAGCGCTGCGCCAGTATTGTACCCTCCAGGCTAGAGTAACGAGTTCGAAGTCTTCGGCACTAACAGTGAATTCAGATTCCTCGATTTCCGGGGTTTCATTGGTAGTACCTGGAGATATCAGCGGTGCTAGAAGCAGGACGGCTATTATCCCCAGTATGAGCAGAGACATTGTACCGAAGCTTAGAAGCAACCTTTTACGCTTGACTATTCCCAGCAGTGTTATGAAGATAACAGGGGCAATAATGAATATCAGAATAGTGATGGAGTATTGTGCCAGCCAGAGACACCAGAACTGCAGACTGAGTAAAGTGATTAATCCCCCCAGTATCCTAGTGTTCTTCCCCTCATTTCTTTTGTTCCATGAATTGACTATGAGGGCTAGGTTGAGCGGAATCACCATGGCGAGGAAAATGCTAAGGGAGAGCGCGTTGCCTGAAGTAGCGAATACTCTGCCAGTACATTCCTTAACGAGCAAGATATTGGGGAAGAACTGTTGTAGGATGCCCAGCACGGATACTATGCCTGATGACAACAGCAGTGCATATATAGCCCTGTATAGCTGCTGCCTGGAGCGGAGGTGATGGGCAACAATGAGGAAAAAGAGAATCCAGCATATCAGGGTGAGCAGCCCAGACTTTCTGAAATAGCTTCCCCAGAAGCTTATAGCCGGTGTGATAGAAGCCGCAGTGGCCACGATTGCCAGCAGCCCGAAGGCTAATATGGAGAGGTGGAGTGGGGAGGTGAGAATGCTTTTCCACTTCAGCCCTTGATGGCTAGCTCGGCTGTGTATCCAGTCAGCTACCCAAAATGCTAGCATAGTGATAACCAGAAACTGAAGCAGCAAAGCTTTGTTTAAATAGAAAGCCTGGTGCCCTAGAGGGTTAAAGAAGAGAGGGATTAAGAAGATGACTGCCAGCCAGGATAATTCAAGCACCTGCTTATAATCGATGGCTTTTGTATATCCATTATGCATTGTGATGTCATTATAAACTTTCCTGGTGGCTAATGTCAGCCGCGCCAACCCTATACGGGCATTGCGAGCGAAGCGAAGCAATCTCGGCGGACGAGGGGGTGAGAGGAAACAAAGCCCCCCCCAAAACCCCACCGAGATTGCCACGGCACTCCGTGCCTCACAATGACAAAGGGGGGAGAAGCGCTTGCAATGACAAAAAGGGGGGCTCGCAATGACAGGGTGGTCTTAAAAGGTTGCACTACATGTTACCTTGCCGGTGCACTATCCTAGTACCTTTTTGCTATATGAAAAGGTACTAATGAGCTATTTACTATAGCTATGAACTGTAGGATACTAAAGCTAGACTTCGTTCAGCTAGCTCACCGCTGAATGCATTGAATAGTAATGAGAAGGAGGTAATAAAAATGCAGAGGTTTATGAAAACGTTACGCAAAACTTTTAGGGCTGGGGAGAAGGGCTTCACCCTCGTCGAGCTGCTGGTTGTAATCGCCATCCTTGGCACCCTAGCGGGTGTAGTTGCCCTTAACGTCTCTGGCTTCGTAGGGAGGGGTGGAGTACAAGCGTGCCAGACTGAAACAGATATTGTCCAGGCAGCTGTTGTGGCTTACATGGCAGACAACGACGGAGCTGTGCCAACCATCGCAGAGATGATAACTGCGGAGCTTTTGATGGATGACCCAAAATACATTGCGGATGCCGATATTAGTACCAGTGGCCTGGTGACAAAAGACTGCTCAGGAGAATAAAGGAAATAGTATTCCTCAGCGTTGCTGCTGCTAGCAGAGAGGTTTAGCTGAATCAAAGCGGATGAGCAAGGCCTAGGGGCAGGGTTGTTTTACCTTGCTGCTAGGCCTTTTCTGTTTCCGGGCGAGTCACCCGTGGGTGACTCGCCCTTCACCTGTAGACAGGTGACTTAAAAATTAAGATTGGTCGGCTGTGCTTTTCTCCTCTGGCGATTTTTCCTTCTGTCATTGCGAGGCACGAAGTGCCGCGGCAATCTCGGTGGCAGGCTAAGGAATGGAGATTGCTTCGCTCCGCTCGCAATGACATAAAGGAAAGGGCTCGCAATGACGAATAGAAATTTGCACTCACGAATTAAGAGGAGTGTTGTGATCTTGGAGTGGTTTGCTGTCCAAACTCTTTATTTTGGCTCGATTTTGCCGATAAGTTTTTCTACTTCTTCAGTATCCTGGCAGTAGGCTAGCACAGTTGCCCAGTCAATTCCCCCTTTGCGGTAAAGGCTCACCAGTGCATCATCCAGGGTCTGCATTCCTAGCTGACCGTGAGTGCGGATGGTGTTGGGTAGGAGATGGGTCTTGCCCTCGCGAATCAGGTTTTTTACTGGTGGATTGGCCAGCATGATTTCTACTGCTGCTGTCCTGCCGCCATTGGTTCGTGGCACCAGGGCCTGGCACAACACACCCAGGAGCACCGAAGCTATCCGTGCCTGAGTCATAGCTCGTTCATGAGGTGGGAAAAGGTCAACAACCCTTTCTATCGATTGGGCAGCGCTGGGGGCATGGCCAGTGGACAAAATCAGGTGCCCTGTCTCAGCTACGGTTAGCACTGCGTCGGCAGTCTCCAGGTCCCTCATTTCTCCCACCAGGATAACATCAGGGTCTTGCCTCAGCACATATTTCAGAGCACTGGCAAAGGAGTGGGTATCTCTGACTAGCTCCCGCTGGGACATGGCGCACTTATTATTTGGGTGGATATACTCTACCGGGTCTTCAATAGTGATTATGTAGCGGTGCTCCGTCTCATTCAAGTGCTGAATCATGGCGGCTAGTGTCGTAGATTTACCCGATCCGGTAGGCCCGGTAACAATAATCAGTCCCCTGGGTCGGGTAATCAAGTCTTTACATATCCGGGGCAAGCCTAATTCGTCTACAGTTGGTATGGTTGGCGGGAGCAGTCGAAAAGCCAGGCTAATAGACCCTTGTTGCTGGCAGGCGTTGCATCTCAAGTGCCCGCCGCCGGGCATGGAGTAGGCAAAGTCCAGCTCTAAATCACGGCTGAAAATCTCCCTCTGCTGCGGTGTAGTCACCTGAAGAAAGGCCTGGCTTATGTCTTCAGCGGTGAGTTTTGGGGCATCATCCATCGGTTGCAGCGCCCCATCAATACGCAACAGTGGCTTACAAGAAGCTATCAGGTGTAAATCTGAAGCTCTCTGACTCTCAGCCTGGCGAAGCAAATTTTGGGTTTCCATTTTCAACCTCACATGTTTATTTTTGAACCCAGCTCAGATGTAGTGTGGTCTTTTAAGGCCGCGGGGATGGCTGAAGTGGCAGGGCTAAAGCCCTGCACTACATTGCCTCGCACTACATGCTTGCAAGCTATTTCAGCGTCACGGTGAAATTCCATTCATTATATTCTACTTCGTGCATATCTGATACTGTCACCTCGTAGAACCTACCTGTGTCTCTTAGGCTACGGCAATAACTCAAAATCGTTGCTTCATCAGGGGCAATGCCATTTATAACCACGTTTTCGCTATAACTGATTGAGTTCAAGTCAATGATACCTGGCAGCAGGCTAGTTACCTTGCTTAGGTCGCTGTTCACCTTTGCTCGCTGCGCTTCAAATCTATCCAGCGGTTGCTGAAAGACCTCCTGTGCGGCTTTAGCTTCTTCAAGCTTCGCCTGCAGTTTCTCAAGTGCTGCTTTGCTTCCCTGCCTGGCCTGAACCTGAAGCTGGGCGTTATTGACCTGAGCCTGCAAGGCTGAAGTTTCCATAGCTGACTGCGAGCTTAATATGGCTAGGGGGGCAAGCACAGCAATGGCAACAACGATAAACGCCCAGGAAACCACCTCAATAATTGGGCGAGGCCTGGGTAGGTAAATTTCAGGCAGGACATTTATATTCACCCGCACCTGGCTTTTGCCGACCTTCACCTGCTTAAGAGCTAAGCCGATATTTGTTGTATATTCACTAGCATCAAAGTCTTCAGGATAAGATAATAATTCAGGTAGCGGTTTGACTGGGTAACCCAATGTCTCTGCCAGTGTCTCCCTTAGCTCGCCGCTGATAAAAGTAGGTATATTGGCAGTGATAGGATTTTCCTTATGGCTTGAGTTATAAAAGGTCGTAGTCCTGTCCAACTCTGCCTTTACCACTGTTGCTTTGTTAGGCGCTGATGTATCTACAGAAGGGAAGGGAAGGCTGCGTAATAGCTCGGGAATACCGCCTATAATAACTACGATGTCAAAACTAGCTGGCTGGATATTGATGATTATAGCATCCTTCTCATCGGCAACCCGGGCTAAAGCTAGAGGCCTGATATCCATAATGCGAGACTGAAGTCCCGCCTGGTGCAATGTCTCCAGCACGGCATCGATGGTATTGCGAGGCAAGCCAACTAGGCAAGTGATGGTCTCTATATCGGACACAGGTATTGCCTGCCATGATGTATAAAGTTCGCTTAAAGGCACTGGCATCACCCTATCCATCTCCCGCTTGGCTGCCTCTGCCAGCATTCTCCCTGGCAATCGAGGTATACTAGCCACACGATATATGGAATGGATGCCGCTGATGCTAGCTATGACCTGCTTTTCTGTCACACCGTGAGCTGTTAGGAGCTCCTTAATCCGCTGGCTAACCGTTACCTTATCCACAACGACGCCGTCCTCAACCATGCCTGGCTCCAATGGCAAGCTAGCTGCTTTCTCTACTCGTCTCCCTTTAACCACCGTCATCCGGATACAGGTATCTTCAATATCTAAGGTAATCATTTCTCTTATTCACTGCCTTCATAGCAAAAGACATCGATTTTGAGACTGGCTGTGTCTTCC
>Ga0307378_10012318_pt1 | contig 10921 bp, 16 predicted proteins | sample UN1MG_FD_202238 | JGI IMG/M metagenome (GOLD analysis project Ga0307378, IMG submission 202238) | Soil microbial communities from Risofladan, Vaasa, Finland - UN-1 | ecosystem: Environmental > Terrestrial > Soil > Coastal area > Acid sulfate soil | place: Finland: Risofladan, Vaasa | collected...
ACCAACTTCGGGATGAACACAATAAGGACTCCAAGGGTGACGCCGACCATGAGACTCGGAATCCCTGACCTTGTAACGTGGTTCAGCAGGATCATTGCCACAACGATTACCCAGCCGTCAATCATCTGCTATCTCCTCGATTACCATGTCGGCTTTTCGTAGCTCGATCTTGCCAACAAGGACACCTGCGTAGGAACACTTCTGGGTCTCGTTTACCTCAGGCAACCCATGATTCCTGACCAACGTGATCCAGTGTTCATGCGTTGCCTTGGTGATATTCCTGGACCTCGTGTCGCCTTTGTCCAATGTGGCCAGCCTATATTGACGATCAAGTAGGATGGCCTCAATGACAAGGGCGTTATCAGGTAGGTCAAGGAACGTGCGGCCCCACGTTGAATGGTCCTCAGTGTGGATGACGACCTTGTAGGTGGGGCGTTCTTTCTTTTTGATTTCCCGGGCGGGGTTGCCATTCCGCAGGCGGGTGACGGTGACCTGCTTTGGTTGCGTGGCCTTGTTCTCCATGGGGACGGGAACCTCATTGGCGACCCACACGGTCGCCTGCCACCCGGTCTTCGTCTCACGGGTGCCGGACTGGCGGATGCGACCTTTGTGACTCAGTTCCCAGCGGCGGGGGCGCTGCGTGTTGCTTGCTAGGCCGAGTTGCTCTTGCATCTGTTCGTCCGTGAGTCCGTTCTCGCCGGCCGCCTTGATCGCCAAGAAGACGCTTTCACGGATGGCGGTGGCCACCTGCGGATTCGCGGACTCAGCAGCAGCTTCAGACGTAGGGGCGGACGTAGCGGGGTAGGTTTCCATGGTGTTCTCTCAGAGTTGGAGTGAAAAGGAAGTGGTGCCACCGTCGATCAGCGCTCCCGGCACCATGGGATAATGCCAACCCTATTGGGATGGAGCAGGGTCTGGCTGAGTCTCGGGCTCGGACGGCTTACCCAACATCTTCTCGACGAGCAGTGATTCGAGGCGCTCACCCCGACCTATCTGGTGTCGGAATTCCTTGATCTCTTGGAGGTGGCAGTTCTTCGTCTTCCTACCGCTCCCACAGGGGCAAGGATCATTGCGTCGGACTTTCTTCGTGTTCATGCTGGGTGAATCCTTGCGATGCGGATGCCAAAGATGTAGTAGTCACGGTAGGTCAGGCTGGCATTGTGGGTCGGGGTGTATAACCGTGTGATTGTCCCAAAGGGAGTCAGCAGGTAGCGGAAAGCAATGACTCGGGTGTAGAATGACCGTAGCCAAATGCGTCTTGCTTTGCTCATGTCAGAAACCTGGTAGTCTTGGGTTGAGAGATTCAATGTTTCGTGTTGCCACCATGGGTGTCTCACGGATACCAGGGAGACCAATCGATGGTGGTTGAGATACGGGTAGTGATGTCACCGGAGTACGGAAAAGACCTGGCTCGAAACCAACTTCTGGTGTGCTAATCTTCGGAGGCTCCCAACCACCTTTCCATTGCACTCGGTTGCAGGCTTCCGCCCACAAGGCGTCATTGATCGCGATTGGCTTTCCCAGTTGAATGTGTGGGCTGTCACCAACGATCACCCATGGTCCTTTCCACCCAGAACGAATGATCTTGTCGATGTGCTCTTCAAGCCCCTGAATCGAGCCACACCCCTTCACTTCTACAAGGAGCCCATCAATGATGAAGTCGGGGATGTACCACTCCAGGTCTTTTGGCTCATAGAGCCATGGCAACTTCAACAAGTCGAAGTATGCTGCCCACTTTGCTTCCAAGCGGGAGCGAAAGCAGTAACCCTTGTAGAAGGTGGTAATTGCCATAAAGGAAACCTTGCGTTGACGAGACGTGATGGGACGCGACGCGACCAGACTAACCCAGACGCGACCTGACTCGACAAGACCAGCCATAGTTTGATGAGCCTCAATCACTCCGGACTCTCAATCAAGAGTCCGGAGTGATTGGCTCTCGAATGAGAGCCAATCGTATACTGCGTTGACGAGTCGTGACCTAACGCGACACGACCAGACCAGACGCGACATGCCAAGCTACGTCCGGACGCGGCCTGACGAGACTCACTAAGCAGCTTGTTCGCTTTCTTCGTCAAGCCACTCAAATCTGACCGGCTTGAATCGGCCATAGTAGCCGTTGTTTCGGGGTCGGAAGCGGCCGAGACCAATGAACTTGCCCGCTTCGGTTAAGACCTTCTTGAAGACCTCTTCGGTGACGGTCGCGTCAAGGATGTAGAACGTCGCTGTTCCGGACCACTTGTCGATTTTGGGGAAGCACTTTTCCACTCGCCTACCACCACCCCGGGTGCCGTCACTGGGGACAAAGAGCCACTCGCCTTTCACATCCTCTGCTTTGACACCAAGGTCAACCGGCGTGGTAACCATGACTCCAGCCTCAAAGTGCTTGGTGTACGTTGCCTTCCCTTTGCCGGGAATCTGCATGCCGAGGAATTTGGCCGCCTCGGCGAGGCAGTTCTTCAATGCCATCGGTGGGATGATCACATTGCCTTCGTCGTTGGCGTGGAGGCGTTCTCGCCAACAGCGGGCTTCGTGATCCTTAGCCGTCTCGCGATCGCGGCGACCTTCGCTGATGTACTTGGACTGGGAATAAGGGGAGTTCGTTGCAGATTCCAGTGTTACGATGCACATTTTCATGTTGTTTCTCCAAAGATGCGAATCAGAAGGTGAAAGAGTGAGTGTGAAAGAGTGGGTGTGAAGACCATGTTACATAGGCATCTCCTTTCTTGTTCAAAATCAGCCACGCCCAGCCTCGCTTTGCCTAACCTCGTGAGGACATGACAGGACGCAACCCGCCATACCTGGACCCGACAGGCCTGACGCAGGTTCTATTCAACTGGTCTGTGACGTAGGTATCGGGCCTCTTTGGGTAGATTGGCATCACTCAATTCTCTGTAGCGAATACTGATTTGGTCCCCGACCTTGAAATGGAGGCCCTCGAAGTGCGCTGGCATGTCTTCACCAGGATGCTGCTCGGCATACTCCTGCATGCTGTGAACGGCGAAGCATCGCTCCTCGTCGGTGAGGCCGGAAAGCTCCAGCCGCTTACCACCATAGTTAGTGACCAAAGCACCAATGCGGCCAAGGTGCTTGGAACCCTTGTCTGTTTTCCGGCCGCTGGTAAAACCGGTAACAATCACTTCACAGTCTTGGTAGGGCTTGTACTTCAAGAGCGCGTTTACACGCTTCGGCGCCCAGATGGCGTTCGGGTCCCGGATGACGACTCCCTCGCCGCCCTTGTCCAGAACGGCCACGAGGAACTCCTCCACGGCCGCACGGGCGGCCTCCTCGTCATCCGGCAAAGATACCTGCTCGTGGGCGTAGACGTGCTCGCGGCCGTTTAGTGAGGTTCTGAGCCAGTCATACTCGTACCTAAACGTGGCCTGGCCGGTGAGTTCTTGGAAGCCTGCCGGCGTCTTAGATGCGAACCACCTTGCTGCCGCGTCATCCAGCATGCAGTGGAAGTTGCTGTTCTTGATCTCACCTGGCATCAACAGATGATCGATCGGCGGTGCGCTGTAGCACGCATACTTGATCTGGTCGAATCTGGGGTCCGGGGTATCCCCGGCACAGATTGACCGGCAGAGTTGGAACTTGCCACGGCCAGCAAACAACTCGCCGTCCAACGGCGTCTCGGGCAGATCGTCCAGGAACCAGTCGGGCGCCATGATCGGGTTGCCGTAGCGGCTCCAGAGCCCAGTGGCGGATGGCTTGACCTTTCCCTTTGGCTTGCCGGTCTTCGGATTGACCAGGCTGGCGTAGGGCACATCCTGTGTCTCCATGCCACGAGTGATCCCGCCGTCCCAGAGGCAGCGGGTTCCGTCGAGCTTCTCGCTGATCAGCCAACCGGCGATGTCATGCTTCTCCGGCTTGTAGGGCTTAGCCAGTTGTAGGAATTCACGTCTTGCCATGGTGTTTATCTCTTGGGTGTGCGGCCTCTATTACTACTTAGACAAGGAGAGGCAGGAATTTGCGGACTATTTGGAGATTCTTTCAACGAAGGTTTCCAACACAGTCTTGGTGTCCTCACCATGCCGTGGATTCCATGGCTTCGGAACGAGCAGCGTCTGGCCACGATGTCTCGGGTTACGATGAGTCCGGAAGGCTTCGCAGTTCTTTTGACAGTCATCAATGAGAAGGGTTTCTGGTGAAGCGCCGATACCCTTCCGTGGTGTGATGACATACTGGCGATGCATGAAGTCCGGAAGCTCGCGCTGAATCCATTCGAGCTTGCCCGCTAGACAGTCGGGGTCCTTCGTTGGACTGGTAGCGATGAACACCTCGTCTTCGCCCACCAGATCGACACAGGTCTTCAGGAGCCAGTCACACTCCGGTGACTTGGGAGCCGTTGCCCAGTGCTCGCGTTTGATGGAGTCCCAGAATTCCGAGACGGACCAATCTCGTTTCGTTGGGTGCATCAGGTTGGCGGCGGCAACCACGTCGTACCCGACTTCGATGGGGAAGAGATGGTTGTCCATTGGGTCGACATCACAGCCAACACACTTCATGGTCCACATGGTCAACTGGTTCAGTACATCGTCGAGGTCAAGCAGGATGCGTTCGATTTTCATCGTTCTTGTTTCTCCTGGAATCGTTCGTAGATCGCTTGGCGAGTCTTGGACACCCATTGCCTACCTATGTGAAGACGCTCTGCAATCTCGTCGTCCAGGAGGCCCCCACCGCGAAGATGTACGATTTGACGTTCCCTCTCATCTTCGCAGCAATCAAAGATGTCGAGTCTCAGGTCGGTGGCCGATCCCTCACTGTACGTGTGAGTCTCTGCGATGGCGTCCGTGAGAGGTACGTGACGTTCGAGTCGAATCATGTTGAGGAATGCATTGCGTAAACTGACAGAGATCATCCCTTGTGGATTGAAGTCGTTCTTGCATACCTCCGTGACCGACTGAGCAATGCGAGACAAGACGAAGAACCCTTCGCTGTTCAAATCATCCCGCAGATACGCGAAGGTTGGATGTTCCTTGAGGAAGCCGTTGACCTTCTTGATGACATAGCCCATGTTGCCCTCAGCCAGACGTTGGGCGGCTTTGTGCCCCCTCACGATGTCAGCGAAGAGTTGTTCGTTTTCTTCCCGGTTTGAAGAGGCAATGCCACATTCCAGGGCCTTCTTATATAGAGACATGAAGTTCCTTTATCAGTGATGAATGAAGACGAGAGCACGGTTCCCATAAAAGCCACGACTCTCGCACTCTTCACGAGAGTATTGATACTGGCATCCGTCAGGGTCGAAGATTTCCCCATGGTCATAACAGACGGCGTGCCGGACTCCATTAGGGCTGCACTGGCCTTCGAGGACGCCCTGCGTTGTGTGGATCATGTTGATGAGACGTTCCCAGTTGCCACGGGCTCGACCGAAGTAGACTGGGATCGAGACGCCTTTACCCAAAGTTGGAACAATCGCGGGGAACAGTTCAAAGGCCGTTACGCTGAAGCCGTGTTGCCAAGCAAGATGGATTAACTCCTGTGAATGAAACCCACGCCTCTGCATGGGTTCATCCAGTTTGGGGAAGATAATCTCACTCCCGTCATGGCCGATCTCCTCGATGAGTTGTTCAACCGGTCTCTGGAGAACCATCGCAAGGGAAGTGATGGCACAAGACCATGGGTTTGGCTTCAATTGCAGGTGTGTCACGGTGCGATACCTCAGGTGTTAGTAGTCGTCTCCCTCTACCTCAGCGTCGAGTTCCTCCAGCATCCGATTGATGTCTTCGAGGGACGGTAGCTCCCAAGAGTCCTTCCAGTAGTCTTTCCAATTGGGCCCGGCAAAGAGCTTGTCGTACTCCTCCTGAGTAGCGGCTGTGAGAATCCAGATGCCGGCTCCGTACACGTCCCAGATTGGCCACTTGCGGCGTTGGGCCTTGGTGAACGTGTATTCCTTCGGATTCTTAACGTCGATCCATCGGGAGCCCCACCGTGGATGATGGATGTACAGGTCGGGGATGCCTCTCTGAAAAGCATTCCCGTGCATCACTTCCACCAACCAACCCTCATCCTTCAGGTACTGAATTAGGGCTCTCTGTATCTTGTGCTCTGGACCTTCACGGGGGCGGCGAATCTTACGCATGCCTAATACCTGTGACTAAAGACCATTGTTTGCCAAGTAAGATGTTAGAGACAGTGCGTTGGTTGCATCCAAGCATCTGAGCAATCTTGGTTCCATACAGGCCTTCCTTGGAGAAACGAACAATACAGCGGACATCAGCATCATTGAGTTTTGCTTTTGGGTTCCGTATACCATGCAGTGCCCGTTGCTTTGTGACCATATCATCGGTATTATCTTGATGTGTACCCAACCAAAGATGTGCAGGATTCACACAGCCAGGATTGTCACACGAATGGCATACAAGCAGAGATGGATCAAGGCTGCCATGATGAATAACATACGAAACTCGGTGTGCTTTACGAGATGCCCCATTCACGTTAAAGAAGCCATAGCCATCTCTGTCACGGTATGCAGTCCAAAGCCAACATTGATTCACTCCTTGCTTGTTGACTTTCTTCCAGAAGTGATCTTGTATGATGTCCTTGTACAGGATAAGAACGAATCTCATGGTTCAGGAATCTCCTCGAACGAGTAGCCATACTCCGCGAGCAAGTCGGCATGTGCCTCTTGGACGAGGAGGATTGATTCGGAGTCGTACATCTCCTGGTACGCCCGACCCTCGCGTTTGAGCGAGACGTTGAACGTCTCGATGGTTCGAGACTGAATGCCCATCTCTGCCATCACGTTGTCGAAGTCAAACTGGAGGTGCTCGAAGCGGAGCACACGGTTGGTGAACGGTAAGCCCCAGAACAACCCGTCTTCCATGTAGTTGTTCGGGTGGGCAATCTGTTTGGCCAGCCATTCTTTGAAGGGCTCCATTGGTTGGTCAGGCCGACGTGCCGCATAGTGAAAGTACCACGAGACAAACAGGTCAAATGGGTTGCGGATCGTCGACATGATGATGCCACCGGAATCCAGGATTGGTCGACACCATGCCTCTCTGTACTCGTGGTGGTGCCCGTATAGTTTGGCGCCCATGGCACGCAGCACGCGCTGAGTGGCCGAGGAAGCCGTCTTCGGGTGGGCAATGAAGCCAAAGTTGTGTTCATCGTGGATGTACATCATGCCATCTCCGGGGCACAGATGCTGATGGTAACAGAACCACCCTTCTTCTCAGCCCAATTGTCCTGAGCCTCGTTCCAGGTGAGACCAATGAGGGGTACTTGCGGCCGGAAACTCTCGACTGATTCGCGAGCCTTCTCAGTCACTCGTGACACGTAGTCCGGGTGCGTAACACACATTACCTCATCATGGATATTACAAGGGGCTACGATCAATTCATGGGCGCCTACCGGTTGCAGGTCCCAGATGTTCCTCTGCAATCGCTTGGTGATCGAGCCACCAGGCGACTGGATTTCATGGTTGGCGGCAGCCCGCATGTTGGCGGCCTGGATGCCGAAGGATGCCCCGTAGAGAGCACTCGCCACTGCGCCGCCGGCCGTTTGGACACGATCACGACGCCACACTTTGACAGGGTGATTTCTCCAACCCTTCGGTGGAGCATTGGCCAACTCGAACAGCGAGTGGCAGATGCGATTCTCCAACTCAAAGGAGCGGGAGAAGCCAAGGAATGAAGTCACCCGTGCTGCGGGTTCCTTCCAAATGACCTGGCTTCCAGCCCCACCGGGTTGTCTCATGGAACAGAATGCATCGAAGGTCTTCTCACGAGCCTTCCCGACGCCGGGGTATGCTTTGGCGAAGTTATCGAACGCCGCTTCGGCGTCTTCCTTCTTGACACCAAGATTCCTCACCAGCGTGTCTGCGTTGCCACCATAGATCATGGCAAAGACGCCGGATTTGCCCTTGAGGTACATATCGTGGTTGGTGCCGGAAGACGCCAAGACTTCAGCGTAGGTATGGCCCGGGAAGATCGCCTGGCCGAACAGCCCGTGAATCTTCTGTCGCACCATGCCCTTGTCATCACACTCTTGACACTTACCAGAGCCTTTGCAGTCCTTGCACTTTACCGTCTCCCCGTGCTTGTTCTTCACCTTGCCAGAGCCGCTACACTTGTGACACTTCTTTGTCTGGTTACAGAACGGGCATTTGATCTTCTTGACCAGTGCCGCACGCAGGGCGGGGTCGTTATAGACAGCATCGGCCAACGTCACCTCGAACGAGTCAAAGTCACCACCACACAGGATGAAGCCCTCCCAAGCGAGTGGGAAACAACGTCGCACTTCCTTGGTTGCCTTGATGCCTTGTGCGTTGAGGCCGGACGAGCCGGACATACGAGTCGACTTAGTGCCGATCACGATGAAGTCTGCGTGGAAGCGGCCGGCGACCAGGAGCTTGTTGTAGAGCTCCACTTCCTTGGAAGCGACCTTGATGTCGAGCAGTTCCTTCGCGCGGTAGGCTGCCGGGTGGTTGCCGGCATCAGGTTCACAAGGTGGCACGTCAGCCTTCAGGGTGCCGTTGTCGCAACGCTGGCATCCAGCACCGCCACATTTGGTACACTCTTCATCCTCTTCGACTTCCCAGTTGCGGATCGCTTCGAGGTGCGCCTTCTTGGTTGACTCCTCAATGATCACCTTCTCCATCTCATCCATGGCCTCTTCCATGTAGGCACGGACTTCGGTTGGCTTGTTGATGTTGATCGGGGAAGAAGCCACCTGCTCGACGGCCTTGTCGCGAAGGCCTCTCATTCCTTCCACGTCAATCTTGAAGCCGTGCCAACGCACAGAGGGGACCATTGTGGAGAGGATCGAATCATCGTCGTTCGGCTCCGGGTTGCCGAAGTGCTTGTCCAATGCTCGCGTGTAAACAATATCATCATAGGCGTACTCGCGTGCGTCTTCCTTGGTGGCCCACCAGTCGATGAAACGTTCAATGCATGCCGGCCATGTATGGCCTTTGAGCACATCTTTTTCCTTCTTCTTGTCATAGCCCCAGACTTCCCAATTCTTCTCCGGCGTGGAAATCGCCAGAGCAAACGGGGCATAGCCCAGTTCGACCGGATACCAGGCTTTCGGAGGCTCCACGTCCTCGTAGTGGTACTTGGGCTCGTAACCCATCACGTACTCGGCAAGGAACTTCAAGCCACCAGCGGGACTGAAGCGGAGCACCACGTCTTTGAAGTCGGTGTCGAACTCCCCGTCTGTCTCACGGTCATAGACGGCCCACCGTGGGGCCTCGGGGTTGGCTTTCTTGGCGAAGTAGATGCCGTCGAGATGGACCCGCTTCTCCAATTGCTCAGCCAGCGCATAAGCCAAGGCGGTAGGCACCTTGCGGATGCGGACATCATCCCGTGCCATCAGACTCTGGTGCTCGCCCTTGCGGGAGTGAAGCATCAAGTCGAGGGCGCCGGCAGGCTTCACACAGGGACCATCACGGCCCTCCGGCTCCATGATGGCAATCTCGTCGATGTGCTCGCGTGGAATCCACTCGGGCGGCAGGAGACGCCAGATCGTGTAGAGCTTGGAGATTTGGAACCAGTCGAAGGACAGGTTGAAACCAACGATGCAGTAGCCCAACCAACTCTCGATGAGTTTGAGGGTTTTACCAACCGGCTCATTCCAGATGTCATACAAAGAGATAGGACCATCTTCGAGAGCATACTGTAAAAGAACAGGCATTGAGTGCAAACCGCACGTTTCACTGTCCACGTACAATTTCAACATTCAAAACACCTCGTAAGACCAGGGACCTTGTTCATTGACGCCAGACACCTCGACATGGGCGACCGGTGCCGTTTGCATGACGGCACCCTCGAAGCAGATCGGTTGGCCCTTTTGAATCTGGGCAAGCCTGGCGAAGCCACCTTTTCCGGTGGGTTCGACTTCCTTGTCGCCTGTCTCGACATTCACGATTTGAAATCGTGGAGAGTGGATATCGATTCGATAGAGATACATCTCAGTTTCAACCATCAAGATCGTGCCAACAGCTAACTTGCTGATCTCAATCATCGGTGGCATAGGGGCCGATGTATCCGACTGGGGGGTCGTATTCTGGGGCACTTCGGATATCCTCTTCGATCTGTTCGTCAGTTAGTTTCCCTGCGGCCCATGCAAGGACGCGAGTTGCCAGTCCTGCACAGTTCACCTCGAAAAGATGGGCGACCATTTCGCCAAGTTGCTCTTTTGATTTGCGGTGGCGGAACTTCCGTCTGTACTTTGGGTCCAGAGTAAGATGTCGCGTCTTACCGTTCTGTTTTTTGCACTGAACAATGGTTTTGACCGCCTTGATCTGCTCGGCTTTCGTTTCCAGCAGCGAGATGGCCTCGATGTTGATGGCTGAAATAACCCCAGCCGCTGCCCACTTCTGTGCCTCTTTAGGCAACGTCAGCAAACGCAATCTTGCGTGGACCCAGCGAGTAGGACGTTTGAGTTCTCTCGCTGCGGCACGAAGAGAAACGCCCTCTGGGTACAGGTTCTTCAGAGCATTTGCCTCTTCCAGCATGTTCAGGTCTTTACGCTCCAGGTTCTCGGTCAAATTGAGAATGCGAGCCTGGTGCTCGGTGAGATCACGTCGGACAGTGGCTGGTATCCTCTCCCACTTGAGGAAGATCGTGGTGGCTTTGAAGCGACGATGCCCAGCCAGCAAACGATACTTGAAGCCGGGTTTCTCGAAAGGTTGAACAACCACCGGGAACTGAAGACCGTTCTCTCGGATAGACTCCGAAAGATCATGCACTGATTGTGGAGTGAAAGACCCACGGCAATTGAAACGGGCATCATAGTAGATTTCGGTGACTGGCAGATCGTAAACGTCGTATTGCTCCAGTCTGTTCATTTGCCGTACACCCACAGATGATCGAAATTCTCACAGGCCATGGCGGGTGTGTCACCGTATGCGGTGACACCTCCATGCTGGCAAGCCCATTGCTTCTCTGTTTCATCAAAGTAGACTTCCGTGTACACAGCA
>Ga0307378_10012320_pt1 | contig 10921 bp, 4 predicted proteins | sample UN1MG_FD_202238 | JGI IMG/M metagenome (GOLD analysis project Ga0307378, IMG submission 202238) | Soil microbial communities from Risofladan, Vaasa, Finland - UN-1 | ecosystem: Environmental > Terrestrial > Soil > Coastal area > Acid sulfate soil | place: Finland: Risofladan, Vaasa | collected...
GCTTCTCGGAAATCCCCCCTGAAGTACGGCTAATATTTTTCTCTCAATATCAGATATCTGATTTTTCATCCTCTTTTTTTCATTAATTCACTGGCAACGGATTAAAAGGGTCGTTTGCTGCTATCAATATTTCCCACCTATGGGAAGGGATTAACATTAAAATGTTATTTTAGTATGTTCTACATATATTTGCAAGGAAAGTTCTGTTACTTGCTTGTCAATCCGGGAATTTGTAGAAAAACGCTTTATTTTGCCAATGGATGCCATGTTTCCTGCTCATAACCGATAGGATATCAGGCAATTTACACAGAATTACAGACTCGGATGATTCAACTCCGGAATGTAGTACAGGAATGCCATTTTTCTCGAAATAAACCACATAATTCATGCAAATAGTCAGAAAGAAGTGGGTATACTATTTGAAATGAGAATTATAGCTCCTAATGCCTTATAAAAATCATCACGAGTACCCCAGGAACACCCGCAAGCTTCCAAAGCCATGACATTTTTGCTCTCAATCAATGTATATCCTATATTTTAATAGGGTGCTTACGAATAACCAACACGGATTCAGTACGCATCAATTATTTTAATCAATTATTGCTATTATTGGGTGGAGGGTTAGAAAATGGTGGGATCAACTTCCCCTTTGACAAATCGAAAAAGCACAAACCGTATTTTTGTCATATTCTGCATTTCGATTGTACTTTCCCTGGGCATTGTTAGCGCATCGGCAGCGCCGGCACAAAAGGCATATTCTTCCAGCTCGCTGCGATCAATGGCAAGAGTTTACATGGCTTGCGGTAGTTACGAAAAGGCCCAGCCTCTTTTGGAGAGGGCACTTAATCTCGCAAAAAAGGCGAATACCGCTGATTCCGAAATGTGCGCTTGTATGATTGACCTGGCGTATCTTTATAAGAACCAGGGCAATATGGCTGAGGCCGAGACAATGTGCCTGCGGGGTCTGGAGATGCAGCAAAAGGTGAATGGCCAAAACCATCCCTATGTGGCGTACACGTTGAGAATTCTAAGCGAAATTTACGGGAGGCAGGCCCGGTACAACGAGGCTATAAGTACACTGGAGCAGGCATTAACTATTATGCGGGGATTTACCCTTGAAGAAGATCAGGAGCTTGCGCCATTTAAGGTAGATATGGCCCGCCTGCTTGCCGCACAGGGTGACTATGAAAAGGCCGAGTCTTATTTTAAGAATGCGATAGCTTCGATTGAAAAAAGCTATGGAGCGGACCACCTTTATACGGCCAAGGTATACAGCAGTATGGCATCACTATATGCACAGTGGGGACGATACGCCGAAGCTGAAGAATTAATTGCCAGAGCACTTCCAATACAGGAAAGAGTCTATGGCCCGAATCATCATCTTCTCATACCTGTCTGGCTCGTAAAATCAAGGATATACGAGGCTAAAGGGGACTTGCTTAATGCAAAAGTGTTCCTCGAAAAATCTCTGGGCGCGGTTGAAAATCAGGCTGACTCCGGGCACGTGGTTGAGTGCGATGTTTTGAGCAGGTTTGGGGAATTCTATCTCTTAAACAAAAAATACAGCAAAGCCGAGGATGCTCTGCAAAGAGCGTTGAAAGTTTTGGAAAGTTCGCAAGGCGCTAATAATGATCAAACAGCCATAACTCTTAACAATCTCGCTAAGGTTTATATAAATCAGGGTAAATACTCCAAAGCACAAAATCTGTGCGGCAGGGCGTTAGGTATACTTGAGAATATTTTTGATGAATATCACCCGAGCGTGGCCGATGTACTGGAAACACTGGTTCAGCTTCACCGCAAGACCGGAAACATGACGGAGGTCGTAAGTCTGGAGCAGCGTGTGGAAGAAATCCGTGTGCGTAAACGGGTTGCTTATGCACCGATTGCAAAAGCTATGCCGTAAAAATATTATTAGCCTTAAAAAGAAGTTGCTGTCAGAGGCGGGTATATTGGTCTCTGACGGCAACTTAAATCTTTACAATTAATAATTGCATCAGCCTGCTTGTTATTCCCTAATCATAGTAGACGCACAATCTCTCTTAATTTTCTTAAGAGTTCACATAGGAATCAAACACTTGAGCTTTTTTTTCACACTCAGAATCCTCATATCGAACTGCTGGACTTGATTGTATACTTATGATATCGTTCGCATAGCTTAACAATAGCCCAATCTCCGAACGTAGTGATTTGAAACAATCACTTAGCTGAACCAGTCGAATAAGGAGGCTGAAAATGACCGCGGAAAATGTCATAAAAATTGCCGGAAACCATAATATTACCCGCCGGAAATTCCTATCGACAAGTTGCCTGGCCCTGTCCGGCACGGCCTTCGCCCTGAGCACACAGAAGCTGTCGGGCCGGGAGAGCACAACATCGAATGCAATGCCGAACATCGACCCGGGATACATAGGACCGCAGTTCTTTGACGAACGTGAAGAGCAGGCCCTGTTGGAGGTATTGGAATCTCGCTCTCCCTTCCGTTATTGGGGCCCGGGCAAACCGACAAAAGTGCTGCGCTTCGAAGAAAAGTTTGCCGAATACATGGACGCGAGCTTTGCGCTTGGAGTAACATCGGGGACCGCGGCGCTGGATTGTGCCGTGGCCGGCCTCGGTATCGGCCCGGGCGACGAGGTGATCGTCCCGGCGTACACCTGGTGGTCGGACTATACGTGCGTGGTCCACGCCGGAGCTCTGCCGGTCTTTGCCGACATCGATCGCACATTTAATATCGATCCGAAGGACTTCGAGCGAAAAATCACTCCTCGTACCAAGGCCGTCATTGCCGTCCATCTGCTCGGAACGCCATGCGATATGGACCCGATCATGCAGACTGCACGCGAGCACGGGGTGGCCGTTCTGGAGGATTGCGCGCAGTGCGTCGGCGGCTCTTATCACGGCAAGAAACTCGGATCCATCGGCGACGTCGGCATTTACAGTTTTCAGGTCAACAAGATGATTACATCGGGCGAGGGCGGCGCAGTGGTCACGAGCGATCCGGTCATTTACGAACGTGCGGCCCGTTTTCACGATATGGGCACGATCCGGCAGCTCTTTCTTGACCGCTCGGGCCCCAGCAGGGTGGAAACCTTCGCGGGGGAAAACTTCAGGATGAGCGAGTTCACCGGAGCCGTGCTCGGCGCCCAGTTGTCCAAGCTCGATTCCATGCTGACCCAGCTTCGCGGTAATGCGAATGCCATCTATAGCGGCATTGAAAAGCTCGCCGGTATTCGCCTGCGACACCGCCCCGACCCGGATGGCGACATTGGGTATGCCGTCTATTTCGAGATGCAGGACAAAGCGGCTCGTGATAGTTGTATCCGTGAGTTAAGGCAGCGAAAAGTCCCGGCGTCCACTCTTTCCGGCTCGGTTCTGCTGCCCATCGAAGAATCCGTGATTAACAAGCGGACGCGGCATCCGGATTGGCCTTCGTTTAACAGCACGGAAGGCAAGAAGATCAAGTACGGCCCCGATAGCTGCCGGCAAACGCTTGGGATTTTCGATCGATTCGTCCAGATCCGTATCGGCGCGAAATACACCGGGCGTATCAATAATTATATTGTTGATAACATCCGCCAGGTTTATAAGGCTCCGGCGTAATCTTTTTGTACGAGGGCAAAATTTATTTGACCATTCCTCGTCTGGCTTTTCATGAAATAATTGTCGTTGAATAACTGCGTTTGCTTAGCAGCAATTCCTGAGATGTTGCGTTGATATGGAATTTTTCCGATCGAGCATCGTCCTATAATACACTTTCTTGTTCGCTACATAGCCTATTTTGTCCGAAAAACATAACTAATGGTAAGGAAAAGTGTTACGTGTGACATGCAAGGTGGCACTATATAGGTAGAGCCGCATAAAAAATGGGCTGTTAAGGATAGGTTGGGAGTGATTGTGATAGGTAGTTTGAAGATGATTTTGCAATTACACAAAAAGCAACGTTGGCACCTCCTGATTGATGTAGACACACAAAAAGATTTTTTGCTCCCCACTGGCCGTGCATGTGTCAGGAACCAGGCCGAGGTTCTGGCTAACATTCGCAGGGTGATTGCCTGGGCCAGGCGTGAGAATGTTTCTGTTATCTCGACCGCTGAGGTTTACCCCAACAATAACGGCTGCAGCGAGATCGGCTATTGCCTCGACGGTACCGACGGGCAGAAAAAAGTCCCATGCACACTTCTGAACGATCGGGCGAGTTTCCCGGCGGACAATAAAAATGCTCTGCCGGCCGATGTGCTGCTGGCTTACAGGCAGGTCATTCTGCACAAGCGATGCATCGATCCTTTCGATGAGCCTCGAATAGAGAGGCTGCTTAGTGAAGTGGAGGCTGATGAGTTTATTTTAATTGGTGCCGGCACGGAATACGCCGTCAGGGCGACTGCATTGGGGCTGCTGCATCGCGGCAAGAACGTGAGTATTATTGTCGATGCTCTGGGTTCGCATAACAAAAGAGAGGCGAAGTTAGCTTTACGCAAAATGCAGGCAAAAGGAGCGAAATTGATTATGACCGAAAACGTTGCCGGGGCCTCGCACTTGAGACCGTGTATACCTTCGACAGCAAGAAGTGTCGCAGGAGAAGAAAACTAAGCCGGTTGTGATTGTTTAGTTCTTTTCCGCTCACCAACCTTCGGCAATGATTTCAATTCCGCAAAGCAGGGGGGCGGCTTGTCCTGCCGCTGGAGTCAGCGTGATTCTTAAATCATCTTTTACGTTGATTCCTTTGAATTCTTTCACCACGGGCCGATTTATTCCGCCGGCTTCCTTAACGATATCGAATGTTTCCAGGACCTGCCTGCCCTGAATGGAGACATTGAAAAGACGCCGGCCGATTTCGTATTCCTCGGTCTCGGCAAAGTACAGGCGCACCGTATAAGGCCGGGGCCGCTCGAAAGCACCTTTTATCTGCTCTTCAGACCAGGTGGGAATCTTTTCAATGTGCTTATCGAAGGCGTCAACGCTGGATGGATTCTTGCCCGGTTGAATGAACATGCGAACATTCACTTCCCTGAGCCCTGTAACGCCTGAGGCGGCGATCCAGTTATTCTCGCCTTCCACGCGCGAGCTGTGATGCCGGAACCACTTAGGATTTTCATACCTGGCTCGAACTGGAATATCAGGTGACGGCCCCCCGACGCTGGGGAATTCCAGCCATAGCGTCTTATTCTCAGTGTAGCGGTTGCCCGGGGCACCGAAATTGATGCCGACCTGTTTGACAGGGGTTGGCTCGCCTGGTTTCAGGTAATAATCAAAAGTCCAATACCCAACCTCCGGCATATGAATCAGGGCGAGTGACGCCTGATTCTGATAGCTGCAAACGCATGTGCGGGTATAATCGGGAGCGTTAAATACCCCGTTTGCGATGATCAGATTAGAAGTGCATCCTGATTTAAATCCGCCGATGCTGGCGGTGCCTTGTCCTTTAGTCAAGTCTACAAAAGCGCCTGAGGCTGAGCGAAAAGTCAGCAGGTTTTCACTGGCTATTGCCGTATTGCATCCCTTGAAGCGGACCCAGGTCCAGGGGATTGTCTCGCCTGTCATTGCATGTTTGCGTGTGACGTATTCGCCGCTAAGCAGGTTGAAGACTTTCGCCTCGGCGGTTGCAGAGCCGCTGCCGCCACCGGTTTGAGTTATGATCCGGTCGTGATAGAGAATAGGCGGGCCTTTATATTTGTCATCGGTTCGCCAGAGTACTTTGCCGTCGGTTCCTCTGTAAGCAGTCATGCCCTTATCCGGTTCATCGCGTGCCCTGTCACCGGACCGGCTGCCCGCTTCAAGCAGGACATCATGCTCGGTTGAGTAAGCCAGCCATGTCCCGAAGATGCCATCGTTTGCCTGCCAAATCAGTTCTCCCGTTTGTGCATCCAATGCGTAAAGCGTATGTTCTTTTTCGAAGTTAAGCCCCCGGCGTCTCAAGGTGGCGAGCTTCGTGTCGCTCATGCCATCGATGCAGAAGACTTTCCCCGCCGCTATGGCAATTGCGTTATGGCGGAAGGAGTTTTCTGCGTTGCGTTTCCAGAGAACCTTACCCGTGTGGCGATCCATAGCAACGAGCATTTTGCTGGCGGAAGCATAGTCCGCATTCAGCATCACACCGGTGATATTGTTCAGGGCGAAGCTTCCGCTACTCCTGTCGATTCCGGATTTTCCATTGGAAACAGCGACCAGGTAGGGGTGGAGACAAAAATCGCTGCCCCCAATCTTTTCATTATGCCCCTCGATTGCCAGCACGTTCGTTCCGGCTCGCAGAAAAGTTGCGTGGTTGTCGATCTTGAAATATTCCCAGTTATCAGCTTCGTGTTTTCCGACGCCCGATGCTCTTGACCCACTGCCGCTTGTAACACCGACGCGGAGGATATCCCTGCCGTTGAGGTAGGCGATAAAGGCATCGTCGTACTTGATCGCCAATCCAAGCTCGGCGATCTTGTCCGGCTCGGGCAGGTTAAATGACTTGCGTAAATAGACGACTGAGTACCGGTTCCTCATATTCTTTAGCGTCGTTTTGATGTCATCGTCGCTGAAACCGAATCCCGCCGCCGAGGTCTCCCACTTGCCGTCATTGAAGTCGGGCTGGTTCCATCCGCTGCCCGGACGAGCACCGGCAAAATATTGCCAATCGGCGCCTTTCTCAATAACCGGCTTGCTGTCTTTGGGCAATATTATACGTCCTTTTCCATCTATCAGCGGAACGTAAAGCGGCGAAGAAGTTGCCAGCAGCAGGTCTTCACATACGGCCAGCGAACCGAAGTTGGGCTTGTCCTCGCCCGGTATCGAGAATTCCTTCGTCGTTCTGCCCGTAGCCGGATCGAGAACGTGGATCTTGTCTCGGTAAACGATATACACCGCGTCGGATACGGTGACATAATTACTGCCGATCTCATTGGCGCCAGGCTGGTGACTCGTGTTATCGTAGAACTTGCCGAGGTCCTCGAACTGTCGTTCCCACAGCAGGCGGCCGGTATAGACGTCAACCGCCCGAATCATGTTTCGCCCTTCGATAAACAGCCTGCCTCCGACGACCTGTGGCGACGGTCCGTGGCCGTGACGCGGCAAAATCTTATCGTTCGCCGGGCCCCCGAACCACAGGAGTCCCAGCGGCGCTTTGACGCTCTTGTCGTAAGACATCACGGTATTTGCGGAGTCGCCATACTGATGGGTCCAGTCCGCCGAATCGGGTAACGGGCCGACTCGGGTCAATCTGAAAAAATCACCTGAACTTGCAATCTCACAGCCGGGCAGTTCAGATTTGATAGTTCGGCTGAAAATAGCTGCGTGTTTGCTCAGCGGGATCGAAAAGCAGGCAGTGCCGCCATACGGGCGAAGCGAATGAAAAATCCGCTCGATGAAAACGTCGACATTCTCAGAGCCGGTGGCTTGAAGGTCTTCCGATACGACCAGATTCGCCATATAAGGGGCGAGCTGCATCGTCGTGATGTCACCGACATGGACGGAGACTCGATTTCCGTACAGCCCCGCCTCGTCAAGTTTCCGGCGTATCGCAGCAACCTTTTCCGCGTCCGGATCGATCGCGATTATATGCAGATTCGATTGACTTATTAACTCATAGAGAAGCTCGCCTGAGCCGAGACCTGGCAATAGGCAGTATCCCTCTTTTACACCCGTCATTTTTAAAATCTGTTTGGCCTTATCAGCCCATTGACCGGAGCCGGCCGTAGGGGCGGTTCGCGAACCGCCCGTACTTCCTAATGCATAACGTTTCGGCTCGATTTTATTTTCTGCGAAACAGTAGAGGCTTCCTTCGATGGTAATCACAAAAAGTTTGCCGTCCGCGGCGAGCATGTTCCAGACTTCGCCGTCCACTTTCGCCTGCCACGAGATCCCGGATTTATTGTTATTGGCGGGAATATCAACAGCCAGAATCGTGCCGTCTTTACCGCTGCCGTACACGCGCGAGCCTGCTGTTATGTGGATTCTATCGAGCCCGGGTAAGGCCTCTGTGGCGCCAAGATCTTTTGCTTTTTTGGCGCCCGGATCGAGCTGATAGGCCACGACGGCATTATTTCTCATGCCTATGATAACGTCGTCCGCTATCACCGAAGCCGGCGCACGTGAGATTCCAATTCCGTCGGAGAGCTTGTATATGGACCCATCGTTAAAAAAATAATCGCCTGAAGCCATAACTTCGCAGACGCCGATCTTGCCGTACTTGTTCAAATGATAGTACAGAAACTCTCCCGTCTTTCGGTCGTAAGCGGCCGGCACGGAACGACCGCCGGATACGAGAAGTATGTCCTCGGTCGCGACCAAATAGCCCTGCGGCGCCACACCGGCAAAGGCCGGACTGCTGTGAGGCTGTATGAGATACGTCGAGCCGCTGCCGCTGTTGGTCCAGACGATATTTCCCGTCTCGGCGTCGATTGCGTGGATGAATGTCCCCATGAAAGGCCAGATGCTTGCCGCGAAGTATATCGTCCCATCGTACAGCACTGGGCCGCCCCGCACGGGCCACATGCCGACCAGCCGATCGTTGCCTATGACTTTGTTCGTTGAGGGACCTGCGAGGAACTTTTTTATAAGAGAACCATCCTCGGCATTCAGGCAGTACAGATATCCGTCGTCCGAGGCGAAGTAGAGCTTGTCCTTAAACGCCACAGGAGCAAATCGCACCGGCCCATCGCAATAAAAACGCCACTTCTCGGCCCCCGTTTCCGTGTCATAGGCGGTTACGCTATCTGAGACCATCGAACCGACGAACATGGTCTTGCCCGCAACAACCGGTTCGTATGAAGCGTCAAACTGCAATCTGTTCTGGCTTGCCGGCCAGGCGGGTTTAGGAGGTGCCAGCTCGCGAACCCACTGCAAATGCAGCTCTGAGGGTAGTTGTTCGCCAGATGCCCCAGACCGGCCTGAGTTATTTCGCCACATGGGCCAATCATCTCCGAGCACAACTGCCGGGAAGAATATTGCGCCGATAAGCCCGAAGCCGATTAGTATCAGTAAACAAAAATGCCGACTGATATAGCCGTCGGTGCTTGCGGCAGGTGCGGGTCTGTCGTAATCGTTCAACATTAAATCGGTACTCCTGTGGTTCGAAAGACTTAGCGTTCAGCGTACAGCGGATAGCTTCCACCCCATTGACAGCAATTTGCCGTATACATAAATTCAAAATCCTACCAAAATCTCTGACTTGCTTAAGATTACCAAATCCTTCTCAATTTTTCAACCGATTTTTAGTGACTTGAAGGCGGATCTTACTTCTTTCGAGACTGTTGACACTTAGCGAAAGAGCACTCGTTACTGCTCAAATGTATAAGGAATGAGCGTTTTCAAGGCGAATAAGCAGATTAAGAAACGATATCGGTTAAGCAGGCTCGCTGAAATTCTGCCACTCGATACTCCCGACTTTCTTCAGTGCATAGCCGACCTCTCGGAGGTAATCGCCATAGCAGACTTGTGCATGGAATCCCTGCATCTCGGTAAGCAGCTTGCGAAAATCTCCATCGATAGCTATATCAATCTGGGACCGGCAGGCTGGGTTAGAAGGCGAGTCGAGCACCTTGCCCCGGAATCCCTGCCACTTCGTGCACCCGAGATTCGGAATTATGACCGTGACAATCTGCCCTTTTTTGTAATCTACCTTCGTCGCGGCACCGTAGTCCGACTCGAAATGGGTCATGATTTTAGCCGGCTCGTAATCCTTGCCGTTCATTTTCCTGGGGGCGGCACAATGGGCCACCGTGAAAATGCCGTCATGCGGAAAATGCGTATTGCACACGAAAGTCGGCTTCCCGGCGATCCACCGAAGCAGCACGCCGGGCAGGGTGTGTGTCAGATCCGTGTGGCAGTAGGCGGTATACCCTTCGTCGTTTGCCAGGCTCAATACCAGACATGGCGGCGTGTCGAGCATCTCGATAACCGACCTGCCCATGCAGTTGGCAAAGCCGAAGTTCGTCGCTCCCGATTCGCGCATCAGTTCTTTACAAACGGCCAGGGCCACAAAGGAGTTGAATACGAACTTCCTCTCGGTCTGGAGGGTGATATTGGGCAAAGCGAGCAGTTCGTCGGTCTGCCTTTGTGCGTTTTTGATAACATTTTCATCCGCACGGGCCTTTGCCAGATGTTGGCCGAATTGGGCCTCGGAAACGATTTTGAAGTCGTAACCCCAGACCTCTTTCGCGTGAGCAGGGCCGAGTTTTTGGCCTGGTTCGCTGTAGGCGGCCAGACCTCCGATAGCGAGCATTTTGGTGCCTTTGGCATTTTTCAGCCCATAGAGCGCCCACAACCGCCATAGAATCCCGTCATATTTGTCGACTACGATATCATCAACATCCATATTCGGCTCTTCGAATGTGTCGCCGTTTTTTCGGAGGAGGCGCCAATGGGCGATTTCATACCAGAGATAGTGATGACCGGACTTGTGCCGCAGGAACATGATGTTCGGCGTCTTTGAGGCGGCAAGTTTATAGACCTGCCTGCCGCCAGCCGCATAGATCAAAAGCACATCGCATTCGGTGTCCGCCGCCTCGTCAGCTTTCTGATCGCTGTCCACCAGGGCAAGAGGCAAGATTTCGATAGGAAATTCTGCTTTGGATGCAAGCTCTTTCAATTCGGTCCTGATTCTCAAGGCCTCCTCATTTACCTGCCCCTGGGTTTGGAGTCCGCCGTAACTGCGCCAACTGGTTTTCTCCTGCCGTTTTTCTATCTGGTAAGTCAGAACCGGCTTGATTCGCAGCGCCGTACCGAGGGGCAGCGCTAATCCGGACGAAACCGGTTTTGTGGAAGCGGCACGGGCCGGTGATAATGTTGCCGGCGTCAGACTGCCCAGTGCAACTGCGCTGGCAAGGCCGCCAAGAAATCCACGCCGGCTTATGCCCGTTGTCGAAGCTTTGGGATGCCCGATGCAGGAACACGCATGCGTGTGGAACTTGGAATTGATTTGTTGTTCACTGTATTGCATGGTAAA
>Ga0307378_10012321_pt1 | contig 10921 bp, 7 predicted proteins | sample UN1MG_FD_202238 | JGI IMG/M metagenome (GOLD analysis project Ga0307378, IMG submission 202238) | Soil microbial communities from Risofladan, Vaasa, Finland - UN-1 | ecosystem: Environmental > Terrestrial > Soil > Coastal area > Acid sulfate soil | place: Finland: Risofladan, Vaasa | collected...
TATCATACCGGAAAAATACGTTATTAAAAACGGGATAAGAGCGCCAAGACCTAATCCAATAATACCCCCGGTGGTAGATAGAACTGTGGTTTCAATAAGAAACTGAAAAACAATCTGTCTTCGCTTGGCGCCGATAGCTCGCCGAATTCCTATCTCACGCGTACGTTCTGTTACCGAAGCCAGCATAATATTCATAATTCCGATTCCGCCGACTAACAGGCTGATCCCGGCGATGGAACCAAGTACAATATTGAACCTTCGCTTCATAGCTTCGGCCTGCTTCAGCAGTGCCAGAGGAACGCTCACTGCATAATCCTTTTTCTTATGGAACTGTTCCAGCATTCTTTCGATGCCCACCGCTACGGCCTCAACATTCTTCGCATCATCAACCTGGACAATAATCTGGTGCAGTTCCACTTTTTCCCTTTCGTCTCCGCTCGAAGTACGTTTCGTAGTTATGTCGCCGAAGTATTGGTGCGCCACTTCAATAGGAATATAAGCATCGACTTCCTGGTCGGGAATTTGAATGTTTCCGGCCTGCCCGCTTTCGCTTTTGACGATGCCAATGACCTCGAACTGGTCGCCACCGATGCGAATGGTCTGGCCTATGGTGCTCTCGGTGGCCAGGATTTTCCGTGCTCCGAATTCGGTCAGCACTGCCACGGGGCCTTGTCTGTCCTGGTTGGATGACAGAAGCACACGCCCTGCAATGACCTCCCGGGGAACAAGCTCGAACCACTCCGGTGTGGTTCCCACAACACGAAGTTCTATAGTTTTATCACCAAGACGTGAGTCCTTGCGCATCAGTTTCACCGGCGCTGTCTGTTTGATATTTCTGAAACTCTCGGCGATTCTGGTATGGTCCTCATAAACCAGTCCATAAATGCCAAGGTGTGAATGAGTTGTGCTCGTGGCCTCTTCTTCCGCGGATTTGACCGACGAGATAATGATATTTTGGCTCCCGAGTTTGCGAATCTGTTCGAGTGCTTCCTTGCTGGCGCCTTCTCCAACGGAAAGCATAGCAACCACGCTGCCCACACCAAAGACCACCCCCAGCATTGTGAGAAGCGAGCGCATCTTGTGAAGCAGCAGATTTTCGATGCCGAGCCATATATTCCGTACTATCCTAGTTTGCCTCATTGCAACTCCCTTCAATTCTGTCTATCTTGCCATCTAACATATGCAGCTTGTGCTTGGCATAGGTGGCGATTGAGGATTCGTGAGTCACGATTATGATAGTTTTGCCTTGTTTGTTCAGCTTGACCAGGAGTTCCAGGATTTGTTCACCTGTAGCCGTATCCAGATTACCGGTAGGTTCATCTGCAAAAAGAATCTGCGGGTCGTTCGCCAATGCCCTGGCGATTGCGACCCTTTGCATTTGCCCGCCGGACAGTTCCGTAGGGCGATGGCTCAATCTGTCTCCAAGTCCCACTTCTTCCGCTATTTCCTTCGCGCGCTCAGCGCTTCGGGCTGAATCCCATCCAAGATAATATAAAGGCAATTCTATGTTTTTTTGAACGGTCAATTGGGGAATCAGGTTGAAGCTTTGGAATATGAATCCCAGGTGTCGGAGCCGAAGTTCGCTTAGAGAATCATCTTTAAGCATACTCACATCCTGACCTTCAAGGTAATACTGGCCAGATGATAGCCTGTCCAGACATCCGAGGATGTTCATCATTGTACTTTTCCCTGAACCGCTTGGCCCCATGATAGCCCAGAAGCTGCCGCTCTTGAATGATATAGTTACACCGGCCAGCGCTCTGACTTCCTGCGTTCCCATCTGATATATCTTGTAGGCATCTTCCAGCCTGACTATTCCATTCTGTCCTTGCGCAGAGCCCTGTTCTATCATCTACTGATTCCTTTCCTGGCCTTGCTGTTTGGACCTCCTGCCTTCCGTTGGCCGAGTGCCTTGGAACTGCTCCCTCAACTTTTGTCGTTCTTCGGGTGACATGTTCTCAAAACGCCTCCGCCTTTGCTCCCTCTGTTCAGTGGACATACTCTCGACCCCTTCTCTTTCCGGTCGTCTCTGTCCGGATCCTTCATCACGCTGTCCCATTTGTTCCTCTTGTCTTTCCCCTTGTGGAACTGCAGCGCTTTCCGAGGGCATACCCGGTGGGATGCTGACCTCTGTTCCATTAGCCTTTTCCAGTCTTTCATTTATCCTCTGTTTCAGGGCATTGAACGAATCGGGCAAGCCAGTGCCGTCAGCTATCTGTGAGCCGGGTTCAAGGGCTGCTGATTTCAGTGGAGGTGTCAACCAGACGGTTTCTCCCTCGTCAAGACCGCTGGCGATTCTAATCACCCTTCTATTGTCCAGACCAATCTCGACCTTGCGTTCCTCGATAGTTCCGTCCTTGACAACATAAACAGCAGGCTCTCCTCCAACCCGCAACACCGCCTGCATCGGTACATACACCGCATCATCATACTGCTCAACTATTATCTCAACCTTGCAGCTCATCCCAGTTCGCAGCGATGGTTCAGTACCTTCCAGATACACGTCCGAGTTGTAAACCTTAAGGTCCGGGTTCATCCACATACTTGCCGCATCCGGCAACGGAGCAATGCGAGCGACATGACCAAAGAACTTTTTGCCCTGAAGCGCATCAACAGTTATAATTGCAGGAAGCCCCACTCGAACCTTTTCAAGGCTTGCCTCGTGGATATCCACTTCAGCCATCGATGATTCCGCCGTGGGAAGGTGTATCAATTCCTGTCGTTCCCGAACTTCGACTCCTTCATCTAACGGCTCTTGACGGCCGCGGAAACCGCCTCTTTCAGCGCTTGTTGCATATACTACCATTCCATTCGCCGGGGCGTATATTTTAGCTTTCGCTATTTGGTCGTACATTTTCGTGAGCCTGTCTTGCTGACGCTTATATTCAAGCTCTCTGGCCTTCAATTCCGCCTCCGCCTGAGCAACATTGGCTTTGGCCTTGCGCTGGGTCCGCTCCAGTGCCATTGTTGCCTGTCTGACGTCGCTTTGCAGTTGCGCTGTCTCGCGTTGATAGGTGAAGTTCTCCAGCAAATTGAGGTCGTTCTGTGCCAACTGCAGGTTGTTCTTACTGCGGGTCACTGCCAGTTCGTCGGCCAGCAGTTCAGTTTTGGAAATGTATTTTTGCTCGGACAGCTTCTTTGACCATGTCAGAGTCTCCGCGGCACGTTGAAGTTCCTCTTCTCTAAGGGTTATAGTGTTTTTAGAGGCGGTTTGTTCATTGGGATATAGCCCTTGTTCATATTGTTTCAGGTCCTGCTCGGCGAACTCAAGAGTCAACTCGGCAACCTCAACATCACTCAGAGACTGATTCTTCACCACAGCAAGGCTCTCTGTTGCGTTTATCAGCGCTGCATCCGCATTCTGAACACGGATTTCCTGGTCTATCTTACCATCTTCCAGGGTACTCGCATCCAGTTCAACCAGGAGGTCTCCTTTCTTAACAAGTGTTCCCTCTTCGATGAGCCAGATGATAGAGCTCCTGCCTTCGATCTCGTTCTTTATGATTATCTGCTCTCTGGCCTTTATCGTGCCCGACTCGAGCACGCTAATCGTCAATGGTCCTCGTTTAACAGCAAACGTAGCAAGGCCGCTCATTGGATCGTCGCTGCCCCGAACCACCTTAAGCCACACTGCAATTAGGGCGACCGCAGCTAAGATGAAGACTACCCACAGCCGTTTGCTGCTGAATTTAGAATTCAGCGGCCCACGCCCATGGTTATTCGACAATTCCCCCTTGGTTTTATCTTTGTTAGCCATTGTGTTCTTTACTCCCACATTCCATCCGGCCGGATCTGTAAAATTCCGGTGTCTCTGAAAAATACCAGTTTTGCAATCGTATAATCAACTAAAGCTGCCGTAACATCGTTTTGTGCCTGTACCAAAGAGTCCTGCGACTCAAGTACAATTCGCACTTCTACGCGTCCTGCATCCAGCAGTAATTTATTAGTTTCTACTCGTTTAGAAGCCAAATCAAGGCTGTTTTTTCGAATCGTATAAGCGTCTTGCGCTTCCTGAAGCTGACGATGTGCCTGGCGAACGTCAAATTTGACCCTATCAATACTATTCTCGTATTCTCGCTGGCGCTGCTCTAATGTTATCAGAGCCTCGCGATAAGCGTTACGCTCGGCTTTTCGGTCAAGCGGCAAATCTGCCTCGAATCCCGCCAAATATTCTCCGTTGTGAAACTCTAATCGCGTAAAATCAGTCCCTTCACCGGAATCTACGTTCGCGCCGCCGATTAAGTTCAGTTCCGGCCCAAGACCCTCGGCCGCAAGCTTGACTTTACGGACAGAATCGTCAATCCTGTTTTTGTTGTTGGCCAGGTCCAAACGCCTGACCAGTGCCGTTTCAACCCCTGCTTCAACTGTATAATCGAATTCTTCCATCCTGATTTCGCCCAAAGCGGTCAATTCATTTTGGTCTAACGTTATATTGGCGTCCGTTGGCAAAGCCAGTGTTATTTTGAACTCATCGAGCAGTTGTTCATACCTTTGCACCGCTGCAACATAGCTGTCCTCGGCCCGCAGCACGTTCTGCTGGGATTCGTCAACGCTCGAGCCTGATATACGGCCGGCTTCTGCCATCATCTCAAGCCGATTTTGATTTTCTACGGTCCTTTCATAGTTATTCTTGGCGTTCGCTACGCTGTCTCGTTGCTGCAAAACGCGGTAATAGGCGTTTATAATCGAAACCATAAATGTTTTACGATACCGGTTAAATGTGCGTATCCGGTAAAGAACTTCACGCTCAGCCTGTGTCAATTGTTCTAATTCAGCCTTGCCGGCGCCGGCCCCAAGAAGTGGCAATGCTGCAGTCGCGCTCAGCACCGACCCCAGCGACGTCCGAGGGTCGCCGGTAAGAAAACGCACCCAGTTGATTGCCAGCGAAGTGCTTATTAGCGTTCCCCCTGCTAATAAGTGCTTTTGGTTAAAACCTGCGTTGCTTTCGATACTTGTTTCTTCTACATTATTGCCTGTATTGTCGATGCTCTTGCTATAGGCCCCGTCAATCGTCCCGAACCATTGTGGTGCGTACTGGTGCCGCCTAAGCGTCAAATCAAGTGCCGTCAGGTAAAGGCTTTCCTTTTGACCCTGGTAGTCACGGTTATGTGCCGTAGCCATACCAACCGCCTCCGCAAGGCTTATCGGCTCCGTCGGTATCGTTTTGTCTATCTGAAGGTCGTTTGCTTCTGCCGGCGCATCGCTGATTGTATAATTGGCCTTATGGCCGAAATCGTCCTCCCATTTGCTGTTGATAATATTATACACTTCTTCATCGGCTTCCGATTTGTAGTGTTCACGGCTGCAACCACCGCACAGCCCGAATATCACTGCCGAACACACTGCCAGCCAAAACACTTGTATCACTCGAAGGTTAAATGTCATAAACACCTTCTCCATAACGTTTTATCATATACGGATGTTCTTTTAAAATACCTCATCCCTATTAAAGACGGTATTTAGAGTTGTTTTATTCCGCCCCAGCTTATTATACCGCCGAAATTATTATACTTTTTACGCTATTATACGCTTTTTTCCCCTCAGAAGCCAAAAAATTATGAAAAAAAGCAAAAATCACCCCCGCCATCCTAAAAATCCCCTTTTTTCCCACACCAAAAATAATCCCCCCTCACGTGTTTAGCGCTCAAACCCCGAAGGCGTTAGGGGGTTAATCTCTGATAACGGCCGAATATCACTCTACTATACCTTTGCCATCGGCCTCGTTCGACGTTTCTTTTTTTCCTCGACATCAAATAACTCAGGGGCATTAAAATCGAATTCAAATTCTCTAATCCTTTTTACGGCCAGCTTTACATAGTCCTTATTTGTATCATACCCTATATAATGACGCTTAGATTTTATTGCTGCAATTGCAGCTTGGGCACTGCCAATAAAGGGGTCCAAAACTATGTCATCCTCAAAAGTGTAAAGTTGAATCAATCGGTATGGTAATTCCACCGGAAAAGGTGCTGGATGTCCAATACTACGGGCAGAAACAGCAGGAAACGTCCAGACACTTTTCGTCCATTCGAGAAATTGTTCTTTTGAAATGGTATTTATCTTATGGTCTTTTTTTCTTGAAAAAGACTCTTTGGAAAAGACCAAAATATATTCGTGAATGTCTCTTAATACTGGATTGCCGGCAGATAGCCAACTGCCCCAAGCTGTTGAAGGACTGGCGCTTGAGGCCTTATTCCACAAAATCTCCCCTCTCATAAAAAAACCAATCTCAAGCATGTCTTCAATAATGTAACTATGCAGGGGAATGTATGGTTTTCTGCCAAGGTTCGCCATGTTTATACAGGTACGTCCTCCAGTAACCAATTTCCTATAGGTTTCTTTGAATACAGCTTTTAATAAGTCTCTGTATTCCTGCAAAGATAAATCTTCATCATAATCTTTTTTGACATTATAAATAAGAAAACTCTGAACTCTCAAACAAAGAGTTCTTTAGCTGATTTTTCCATTTTTTCTCTCAGGAACACTTGGTTCACAGCATATCTTCTCTTATTGAAAGAAACTCTAATAAGCCAATCTTGCTTATTGAACTTATGAATTACGTTTGCATATTCAAATTGCCTATGGCAGTTTCCACAAACTAAAACGAGATTCTTTGGATGGTTAGCTTTTAAGGGATCAATATGATGCATTTCAAAATACGAGTTACCATCCTTCTTTAAAAACCAAAAATCGCATACCTGACAATGACCACGATAAATATCGCCCAACATAACTCTTATATTAGACGGCACATTTTCTCTGGCTTGTCTCGACCGCTGTTTTGTGTATCCCCTTTCTTCCAAAGTCATTGTGGTAACTATCCTTTGATATTCTTTAATCATAACTCTTTGTTTGTCCAAAACTGTCCATTTTGAAAGTCTCGTAATTTTGTCTAATGCTTCTGTCTCATCTCCTGAGGTGTCAAGATTTTCTTGGAGTTCTTGAGTTCTTTCAACAAACATACTCTCTGGAACTAATCTGTAAGCAAAGTTTTCTTTATCTACTAATTGAACCACTATTTCATCGCCGGACTTGATTTTATTTAGTTTAAACCATTCTGCCATCCCTCCAATTCTGCATTCACGGGTAGAACTCTTGTATGAAGAGTAATTTTTATCATATGAGACGTCTGAATCATCCAAATAGATTTTTATATTAGTATTATATTTGGGAAACCACTTGGCCAAGGACTTTGGAATAGCTATTAATCCCTTCTCTATCCGACTCCGAGTTATTTTTACCGTTGAATAGCTGTAGTTGATCCGACTTTTGCTTTTAATGACTTGTGATGTATCTGAGTCCATTGAACTTCACCCCATATTCATAAAGATTTCGCCTAAAACCATCCATTTAACCAGAAACATGAAGTCTTGCTATTTTTCCACTTTGCCAAAACCAAAATCTGATCCCGTACCCACAACACTTTCACAGTACGGGCACAGAACTGGTTGTTCTGGATCGCTGACAAGACTATGTCTTGCGGAACATTCGTTGTATCCTTCCCCGTTCCAAGACCATTCTTCTGTAGTTAAAGCCGTGAACCAAATCCGATCTAAAACCTCTCCACAAGCCTTGCAGCAGATTATTGTGTCACGTTGTCCAGAAGGCATGTTTTTCACCTTTCTCTCTAATAAAATTTTTTCCGTTTATACAAAAATCTACACAGCCTGTCAACAAATCCAATTCCAAAAAGCACACTATAGTCTTGACCGCTCTTAAATGACAGGTCGAGATAGATAAGGTCAACGCTTTTCTTTTCCATATTACTATTATTTTATTCGCCAACCGCCGTTAGGTCCTGATTTGCTTGCCCTAGATTTAGACCCTCCAGATAGTTATCGCAGAGCTTTTGGTCCTTATTGAAAAAAAAGCTATAAACCTTTTCGTCTGACAATATTCTTTTAAATATACTTCTAACTAAATCTTCTAAATCGTTCACTGAATTCTCAACTTTGCTTATACTGTATTTACCGCCATGAACAATTTTTGATCGGATATTATATAAATATTTAAGATCAGTGAAAAGTTTCTTTCTCTTATTGAAGTTGTCAGGCTTTAAAAACCATGCTATCCTCGAAGCAAGCTGAAACGTAATTTCTCTTGGAGTTGTGCAAAAAAAAGTCTCAAGAGATGTCATAAGACCCACAAACCGGTGGGGATTTTCTAGCCTATATGCATCTGTGAAGAATTGAAAAGCCCTTATAAATCTTTGTCCAGAAGCCTCTTTGTATAGTTTACGTTCTAACTTTTCAATCTCGTTGAAATACGCACGATTATAGCCTTCGAAACACCATTTAATACTTTGTTTCGGACTACTTAGCGGATGCAAAATCTTTGATGCTTCTAGCCCTAAGACCATTTCATCCTGTAAGTTATGTTCCGCAAAATGTGCATCTGGACCATACCTTAGCTTCAGTAGCTCTTCTGTTTTTGTGAGCACATTTTTATTGCCAGCAGCAAGGTATCCTTTCTGCTTATTTTCATCTGTAAATATTGTCTTAAGCTGCTTAATACCCAATATCGGGGATAGCTTATTGAAGGACATTTGTAACCCATTAATTATTAAATCTGCCAACGCTGGTTCACAATATTTGATTTCCAAGTCATTATAATCCCACTTGGGCTCAAGCAGCCTCAAAGTTTTCATGTACACTTTCTTATGTGAACCACTTATTCCAAACCAAAAAAACCTAGTAAATGGCTTTGGAACATACTCGAACAAAAGCAAGCAAGCAAACAGCCTCTTCAGTATTGCATCACCGACCACAGTATAATACGTTGCGGAAAGAACTGGCTTAGACTTAATAGGCCAAGGGCGGGGAACTTCGGCCCAGAAAATTGCCTTGGCTTCCTGCAACAGCATTATAATATCGTCAGAACATTTCTGTTCTTTCACAAGCTTCACAATACTTGAATATAATTGTGGCTCCATCGGACTGAACCATAAACCTTCTTCAACCAATGGATTTGGTTTTATATCTGGCCATTGTATCGACTTTCCCAAACTTAATTGTGGGAGTGGTGTTAGGATGGTGTAAAATTCAGACATGATTTGTACCTGTGAATATTTTATTTCCCTTTTAATTTATTTTATTGACCACCCGCCGTGGGCTTCTATTGTGTCGTCAATTTTAATATTTCCTTATCACTCTCATAAAAAAATTTTTCCCCAATATTCTAACCTCTTTCCAGACCTTGTCAAACCATTTTAAATTACTTGTCCTCTACATAATCAGTGACTTTGTTGAATTTTTGAGCCAGCTTCAAGCATTCTTTTAACAGTTTAATCAGTTACAAGCGTAGCGGAAGTTGCAATTGTCTTTTGCAACCGTGTACGATGGTAAGGCTTGTGGCGAAAGCTCGCTTTCAAAACAATACTTAACGAGTACGCTCAAGCTGACTAAATTCTATTCTATTTTCTGTAAATTTATGCCCTGGGTATCTTGTTATCCTGTCTAAATAAATTCATTTTTCATCTTTCCTCTGCGCCTCCGCGCCTCTGCGGGATTCAATATTATCTGTATTTTTTTATAAATATTTATCTTTTCTTTGCGCCTTGGCGCCTTTGCGGGATTATATATTTTAAGTCTTTATTTTACCAGTTTAATTTCCTTTCATCTTTTCTCTGCGCCTCCGCGGGATTCTATATTTAGTCTTTGTTTTCTTTTTCCTTAAGGCTTTATCTTTTCTTTGCGCCTTCGCGCCTTTGCGCCTCCGCGGGATTATATATTTTAAGTCTTTATTTTACCAGTTTAATTTCCTTTCATCTTTTCTCTGCGCCTCCGCGGGATATAATCTATCTTTAATTCTTTCTTCGTGTTCTTCGTGCCCTTCGTGTTTCAAAAAAAATCCGTGTCTTTTCTTTGCGCCTCTGCTGGATGCAATCTTTCTTTATTTCTGTCTTTCTAAAAAAATCCGCTTAATCCGCGAAATCTGTGGCTAATTTTTTCCTTGCGCAGCCCACCCAAACCACCCATTTTAACATTTCATTCAGCCTCATTTTGAGACCGGAATTTTCCCCCACTCTAACTTACCTATTTTAACATTGAACGAGGCATTTGTATCGGCTCTGCAATTTTGTGCGCTTTTTTACACAAAAACGAGTCATTTTTTCGCTTTTTGTTCATTTTTTCTCACTTTTGCTTCTTTTTTCGTCTTTTCTTTGTCATTTTTTGTCTTTTTTTGACGTTTTTTAAACCCCCACCCCCATTTTCAGCCCAAAATCAAACCCCCAACAAACTACCAGCCGTCCTAAAAACCTTAATACAAAACCACATCTATTTGGTAATAAAATGTCTTCTTATTCCACCTTTTTTCTCATTTTCTGTGGTTTTTTTGACCCCTTCACAGCCGGCCGGGACGGGTCATTCTTCACCTTGCCACACGATTATAAAAAACCAGCCGAAAACAAAACTTCTATTGCTCACACGTAGTAAACGCTCTGGCTTCAAAAGGTTTTAATGCGCAACCGCTTACGGCCAAACATCTTACGTTTGAGCAGTTTTTGTATTGATTTGAGCGATTCAATCGGTTATCATTTTGTGTTTAATTTAAAAATACTAAAGTTAATTTTTATTTTGGCTCTATGATGCCACTCACTATTTTTTCAGGAGGTCCATTTATGCGGATTCAGAAAGAAAACAAAGCAAAAACCCCAAAAATATCCCGCCGCGATTTCATCGGTTCCGTCGCCGCCGCAGCAGCTTTTACAATTGTCCCTCGCCACGTCTTAGGCGGTGCCGGTCATACTCCACCGAGCGAAAAGCTCAATATTGCCGCTGTAGGTGCTGGTGGGATGGGCAGGAGTAACATTAAAGCCTGCAGCGGTGAAAATATCGTTGCCCTGTGTGATGTGGATGATGAAAAAGCAGCTGAGACTTACAAACTCTACCCAAATGCTAAGAAATACCGTGATTTCCGC
>Ga0307378_10012322_pt1 | contig 10920 bp, 6 predicted proteins | sample UN1MG_FD_202238 | JGI IMG/M metagenome (GOLD analysis project Ga0307378, IMG submission 202238) | Soil microbial communities from Risofladan, Vaasa, Finland - UN-1 | ecosystem: Environmental > Terrestrial > Soil > Coastal area > Acid sulfate soil | place: Finland: Risofladan, Vaasa | collected...
CTCGTATTTAAAAAGTAAAATATTAACTAATACCTATTACGATGATCAAAACTATTGATTTAACAAAGATCTTCAGGACTGAAGAAGTTGAGACTACAGCTCTCAATAAAGTCAGCCTGAATGTAAAAGAGGGTGAATATGTTGCAGTCATGGGCCCTTCGGGATGCGGGAAATCAACGCTCCTTAATATCCTGGGCTTACTTGACAACCCCAGCGCAGGAAGCTATGTGTTCAACGGTACAGAAGTAGCAAACCTGAAAGAACGCGACAGAACAGTTTTCCGAAAGGGAAATATAGGATTTGTTTTCCAGTCCTTTAACCTTATCGACGAACTTAATGTCTATGAAAATGTTGAGCTGCCTCTTATTTACCTTAAAATGAAGACCAGCGAGAGGAAGAAAAAAGTTGAGGATGCTCTCACAAGAATGAAGATCACTCACAGGGCAAAGCATTTTCCCCAGCAGCTTTCAGGAGGACAACAGCAAAGGGTGGCAATAGCACGTGCCGTTGTAGCTAATCCCAGGCTTATACTTGCTGACGAGCCTACAGGGAACCTTGATTCCAAAAACGGTATTGAAGTGATCAACCTGCTCCTGGAACTCAACAAGGAAGGTACCACTATTGTCATGGTTACTCACAACGACAGGGATGCAGGCTATGCCCACAGGATAATTAACCTGTTTGACGGACAGATCGTTGGTTAGGAAGAGCCGGAATCGAGTTTTCTGAGCTTGTTGTAAAGTGTCTGTCTGGTAATTCCCAGTTTTGCCGCTGCAATACTGATATTATTACCATGTCTTTTCAGGCAGTCAAGTATTGTCTTCTTTTCTATTTCAGCAAGTGTAAGATCATGCTGATGAGAACTCCTGGATTGAGGTTTAAAATCGAAATCAGAAGGTATAAGAACAGGAGAATCACCCATGATGACAGCTTTTTCGATTGAATGCTGAAGCTCCCTGACATTTCCGGGCCAGCTGTAATTTGACAGCTTTTCAAGGGCATGGGTGTTGATCCTCATAATTTCCCTGTTATATTTTTCACAATAGGCTTTCAGAAAGAAACCTGCAAGGATAGGGATATCATCAACCCTGTCGCGTAAAGGAGGGACTTCAATTACAATAGTATTGATCCTGTAGAGGAGATCCTCCCGAAACCTTCCCTCTCCTACCATTTTCATCAGATCGCAGTTGGTTGCGCAGATAAGCCTGATATTAACCGGTATCTGGCGGTTTGAACCTACTCTGACGATCTGCCGGTTCTGGAGTGCATTCAGCAGTTTTGACTGAGACTGAAGCGAAAGATTCCCTATCTCATCAAGGAAAAGGGTTCCATTGTCAGCAAGTTCAAATTTCCCCTTTCTGTCTTCCCTTGCATCCGTAAAAGCACCCTTTACATGTCCGAACAGCTCACTTTCAAAAAGAGTTTCGGTTATAGAACCCATATCAACACTTAACATCAGCTCTCCTGATCTTACCGAAAGGTTGTGAATCTCCCTGGCAATGAGTTCCTTCCCTGTCCCGTTCTCCCCCGTAATCAGTACATTGGCATCGGTAGGTGCTATCTTCCCGACAATGTTCATCACATTTATCATCGTCGGGGATGCCCCGTGAACCAGTCTGTCAGTTTCTTTGCTCATATCCAGATATAAATAATCAAAGATAGTAAAAAATGTCTAATTATTTGACAAAAATTACCTGTACTCACCCCCCAACACCCTCTCTGCTACACAAAGAAGGAGAGCTAACTTGTTGAATATGAATAGAAGGCGGTGAGTACATGAAGAGTGGGAATAAAGTAAAAATTATTTTCCGAAATTATTGCAACATTCTCACCTGCCAGACGTCTTTATATCAGAAATTATAATATCCGGCCATATGACAGTCAAATTAAATCCAAACGAGGTTGTGTTAAAAGCAGGCGATACGAATCAGCTTATTGAGAATAATAAAGTTGATGGGAAACTGATTGTAACCAACCAGAGAATATACTTCAAGTCGCTAAATGAGCATACATCTCATTTTAATTTTGAAATTATGTTTGAAAATATCATGGAAGTGATTTTCTATAATAAGAACATGTTCCTGGTTAAAGGATTGAATGTTATTACCAGGGACGGGAAAAGCCACTGCTTCCCTCTTAAAAAGCGTGACGAGATAGGTCAGCTGATCAACAGGATGTATTAAGATCAGATTCTTTATTATAGTAAGTTGGCAATTGGCAAAGAATTTAATTTAATTGCCAACTGCCAACTGCCTGTTATTCATATCTTAATGATTCCACCGGATTCCTCAATGCTGCCATCACAACTTTTGTACTGATTGTGAGGATGGTAGCAATGATCATTATAGATGCAGACAACAGCAGAATTCCTGCACTGATATTGACAAAATAATCCCAGATACTGTCCATAAGTTTGAGGGACATAAAATATCCTCCGGCGCATCCGAGGATTGATGAAGTCAGAAGAACTACCAGGAATTTTCTGCTGACCAGAAATACCAAAACCGGCACAGGAGCACCGTGGATCTTCCTGATTCCAACCTCTTTCGTTCTTTTAATTATATCCAGTGAAACCATGTTGTACATACCGATCATCGACATAAGTGCGGCAATTATTGCGAGAAATGCGCACACCTTAAGAATGCTCCCGTTGATATCCTTCTCCTCCTGCATAGTATCTTCCTGGGTTCTGCCGCCAAAGATCTGATTTGCTGCCTGTTCTTTCCATTTCTGGCTGATGAAATCCAGAACGGCAGCCAGATCTTCATGCTCAGCCCTCACAGCCATGTTGTAGAACTGATCGGTGCCTGTTATCCTTAACATTGCAGGCTCAATCTTTTGCCAGACACCTGAAGTAAAGAAATCCTCAACCACTCCAATTATATTAAGCCTTGTTGTATCGTAAAGTGTGATCGTTTTTCCCACGCCGTAATCCCAGCCAAAATCACTGACAAATTTCTGATTGACAATTATTGAATTGTTTGACCTGTCGGCCTCTGCCCTCTCCTTATCGAAGAACCTGCCCTCCGCCAGTCTTAGTCCCATCGTCTGAGCATATTCAGGACCGATATCCAGAACATCCACTTCAAGCTGTTTTTCAGCATCTTTTACAGGTCTCCGGTATAAACTCCATCCGATATGATTCAAAGTCCCTTCGGCGGACAATACTTTTGGATTGGCAAGGATCTCATTCCTCAAAGAGATAAATGTTTCCGGCGGAACTGGTACAATTATCAGTTTATCCCTGTCGTATCCTAGATCAAGAGTCCGCTGGTAATCTGCATTTTTTGCAAAGACAATCCCCATAACCAGCGCCATAACCGAAATCGTGAATTGTACTGTCAGCAGGATTGCAGAGAGCGTTCCTGAGCCCCGGAATAGGATTGTACCCCTGAAGACATAGACCGGGCTGAAGGAGCTTACATGCAATGCAGGGTATACTCCTGATATAAAGCCTGTCAGAAGGAGAAGCAGAAGAAGAAAAATCCAGAAGAATGCGTACTTGCTGAAAGTAAGCTGTATCGACATGTAAGCCCACAGGTTGCTGTAGGCAGGCACAAGGACTGATGCAAACGCAATCCCGACGAACAACGCAAGCAGACAAATGATGAGTGTTTCGAACATGAACTGTGTTACCAGTTGTTTCCTCCTTCCTCCGAAAGTCTTCCTTAATCCTATCTCTTTCAGTCTTTTGCTGAATGCCGCTACTGATGTGTTTGCGAAATTGAAACAGGCGATCAGCAGTATAAAGATTGCCATAACAGGAGGAGAGATGAGCGCGGCAGGATGCAATGAAGGGTAAAGGCTTGAGGACCAGATATTCCTTGAATTGGAACCAACATCCTTCAGCGGAATAAGAGCAAACCTGTTGATCCGGAAATCTTCACGAGCCCTGTTCTGCACCGGCAGATACTCTTTCAGTGAGCTAAGTATTGAGGGAATCAGCGATCTATCCTGTATCTGAACGAAGAGAGCACTGGTCCATAACCTCCAGTTTGAGTCATTGACGTCCCACATCCTTAGGAAGTTATCATAAAGTGAGAGTATTTCGATCCTGAAGCTTGAGTTCTCAGGGAAGTCCCTGAATACGGCACTTACTGTAAATGTAAATTCTCTGCTCTGATCATTGAAAACAGATATCGCCTTGCCTAAAGGATTTTCATTACCGAACAGAGTATGAGCCATTGTTTCGCTTAAAAGCACATTTCCTGTTCCTGGTATTGATTTAGTGTCTCCCAGAACTGATGGAAGCGTGAATATCTCAAGGAATTCCGGATCCACATAGGAGATCTGTGCAGGAAAAATATCCTCTCCCTCCTTTACCGGAGATCCTGTCCTCTGCATCTGCAGCCTTGCTGCCCTTACTATTCCGGGTATATCCTTTTTGATCCGGAACCCGAGGGTCGATGGAACTATACCATATTCCTGCTCCCTGCCCTGCATGTCCCTGAAACAGTTTACCCTGTAGATCTCTTTAAAGTTCTCATGAGTCCTGTCAAACTCATAATTGAACATGTAATTGAAGAAGGCTACTATACAGACGGCCAGCGCCATTCCCAGTCCAACGATATTTATCAGGGTGAAAACCTTGTTCTTCAGTATGTTTCTGAAGGTAACAAGAAGATAATTTTTGACCATGCCGATTAGTACTTACTCATACTTAAGCGACTGGGCAGGATTTATTCTGGCTGCTTTTACAATGCGATAACTTATTGTAACAAGCGCTATTCCAAGGGCAATAACAAGCCCTATGAGAAAGCTGAATACTCCGGGATCTAACCTGAAATAGAAGTTTTCCAGCCATTTTTTTGCTATGAAATAAATCAGCGGCCATGCAATAATTGCTGAGATTGAGACAAGTATGATTATCTCTTTCGATATTACGAAATATATTGCGGAGACAGATGATCCCATTGCTTTTCTCACTCCTATCTCTTTGGTGCGCTGTTCAACTGTGAATGAAGTCAATCCGAACAATCCGAGAGCAGCTATGAGGATTGCCAGGATAGAGAATATTACCGCAAGCTGTGCGTTCTGTTTTTCCTGGCTGTACATCTGCTCAAAATCCTCATCAACAAAGTAATATTGCATGGGATCATTTGAAGTAAACTCCTTCCATCTGTTTTCAATCTCAGTGATGGTTCTCTGATAGTTTTGAGCAGACAGCCTTACGGTCACATATCCCCACAGGTTGTCATCTCCTTTGAAGACAAAGACATATGGCTGTATGGGATTACGGAGGGATTCAAAATTGAAATTCTTAACAATACCAATTACCTGTAAGTATCTAAAGGTTCCTGATTCACTGGGTGCCATGAATCGAGTATTCTCAATGTCGGTAATTCCAAAATTTCTGGCAGTACTTTCATTTATTAAACAAGCATCACGGTCAGTAGTGAAAGATCTATCGAAATTACGTCCCTCGGTAAGTGTCATACCAAAAGTATTGATAAAATCGTAGTCGATCCAGTTGGTTGTCATAAGAAATGACTCATCCTTCCTGCCTTCAAGACCGTAACCATTAACGTTGTTATTACGGCCGGGAAGTGCGGTTGAGCTGGCAATATTGATCACCCCGGGGAGCTCTTTAACAGCATCCTTGAATGCCTCCACACGCGTCTCAAGCGCCTGAGCCCTGTTTATAACAAGCATCTGCTCCTTGTTGAATCCTACATCCTTGTTGAGCATGAAGAATATCTGGCGGTACATTACCAGGGTCCCTGTGATGAGAAGAATTGATGTGGCAAACTGAAAAACCACAAGTATTTTTCTTAACCTGCCATTTTGCATGCTACCTTTTACACTGCCTTTCAGGACATCAATAGGATTGAAAGAAGAAAGAAAAAAAGCAGGATAGCTTCCGGAAAGGAATCCAACCAGGATCGTGAATACAATTAATCCCGGAATAGTGTACCATTGCGTAAACAGATTCAGCTTAAGCTGTGTCCCGAGCAGGTTATTGAAATACGGGAGTGTGAGCCAAATAATGACCATAGCAAGTATCAGAGCCAGGAATGACAGGATGAATGCTTCGGAAAGGAATTGTGAAACAAGCATCCCGCGTGTTGATCCTCCCACTTTTTTGATCCCTACTTCTTTTGCCCTTCTGGTTGCCTGGGCTGTTGCGAGATTCATGAAATTAATAGCTGCAATCAGGACAATAAGTAAAGCAATGCTTCCGAAAATATAAAGGTATTTCGGATCGCTGGCTGCTTTGAACTCCTGTTGGATTGAGGGATCAAGATGAATATCAGTAAGGTTTTGAAGGAAATACATATACTTATTGCCCTGTGAGGCAAAATCTTCTAGAGAAATTCCCATAAATTGCTTGACTTCCGGCCCTACATATTTCTCGAGCATTGCAGGTATCTTATCATTAACAGTTATATAGCTTGAGTTAGGCTTTAACAGCAAATAAGTGCTGAAACTGTTGCTAAGCCAGATTGGATTTTGTGATCTGGGATTGGTCATGAAAGACGTCAATATATGTGCGTCAAAGTGAGAGCTGCCCGGGACATCCGTCATGATGCCCGAGATGATATATCTTGCTGTGTCGTCCCCAATTTTAATTGCCTTATCAATCGGATCTTCGTCTCCAAATATTTTCTTTGCGGTTGATTCGGAAAGGACAGCTTTTCTCGGAGAATTGAGCATGTTTTTTGGATCCCCCTTAATCACGGGTATAGTGAAGAAATTAAAAAATGAGGAGTCTGCTTCTATAACATTATCATCCGTAAATGTCTGGTCTTTATATTCAACTATCGTAGGTCCGCGACCCGTCATCCTGAGGTAGTCTTCAACTTCAGGATACTCTCTTAACATGGTAGGGCCAATAGGTGCACAGGTAGCTGCTCCGAGAAACTCCTGTCCTCCTATTTTACCGTTGAGCACCACCCTGTATATCCTTTCTTTCTTGACATTAAACCTGTCATAGCTGGCTTCATTTATGACAAACAGCGCAATCAGCAGACTGCAGGCAATTCCGATTGCAAGGCCGACGATGTTGATTATGATATATGATCGCTGTCTGTTAAAAGACCGGAGGCTGTACTTGAATAAGTTGCTGAACATGGCTGGATTAAGATTATATTAATATAGTGAATGATCAAATTTATACTTTTTATTCAACTTTAAGAGCTTCAGCAGGATTTATTAGTGATGCCTTAAAAGCCTGGAAGCTGACTGTTATCAATGCAATTATTATGGCTCCTGCAGCTATTCCGGCAAAAACAAATATACTCATATCAATTCTGCTTGCGAACTGCTTAAGGAGATTCTCAACAATGATCCAGCCTGCCGGAAGTGCAATAACCAGTGAGATAAGGATTAGCAGCATGAATTCTTTTACCATCGTATAGAGGATCGTCATGGTTCCTGCCCCCATTATCTTTCTTATGCCAATCTCATTTGTTCTTCTCTCTGCAGAATATGCAGATAATCCGTACAGGCCCAGACATGCAATAATCACAGCCAGAATAGTAAAGTATTTAAGCAGCTTTGTAAGACGAGCCTGGCTTCTGAACATACTATCATAATCTTCGTCGATGAAAGTATAATCGAACGGATATTCAGGAATCACCTTATTCCATACTTCTCCGGCTTTTTTCAGAGCATCAGGTATATTTCCGGATGCCAGTCTGATAAGGATATAGCTCAGATATTCCGAACCGGTAAGAGCGAATGCAATAGGTTCAATCGGCTGGTCAGCTCCCTTAAAGTGGAAGTTTTTTAGTAATCCAACTATTCTACCGTGAATCCCCATGAAACTAAAGCTTATTCCAACAGGATCATCAACTCCCATAATCTTTGCTACTTCTTCATTTATCAGGAAATTACCTGTTGTATCCCTTGCGATATCCGAAGGAAAATCTCTTGAAAAATCCCTGCCCGACTTAAGTTCCATCTTCATTGTTTTGAGATAATCATAATCAACGACATTGGTACCTATGAGAACACGCCGTTCAGGATCTCTGCCTTCCCAGTCGGCGCCGCCTGAATTGCTTCCGATCCTTACCGGGTTGCTCCTGGCCGCTGTAACTCCCTCAATAAGAGTCTGCTTCAGAAGCTCTTCCTTCAGAGGGTAATATTTGGGCAGCATATCTCCAAGCATCGGAATGCATATAAGGTTTTCCTTGTCAAATCCCAGATCCTTATTCTGAAGGTGCTTTAACTGCATATACATGAATATCGCAGCGACTGCAATCAATATCGAAAGCGTAAATTGAATCACAACAAGTATCTGTCGCAGTCTTCCATTGGCTTTACCGGAAACTGTTTCACCTTTCAAAACAGCCACGGGCTTGAATGAAGAGAGATAAAGAGCCGGGTATATGCCTGATATGATCCCGGCAGCAAATCCGACAATAATCACACTGATAATAAACCTGAACTGAAAGAGATCGTGAAGGATGAAATTCTTTCCGGAGATATTGTTGAACAGAGGTAGTGCCAGTCCTATCAGAAATAAGGCAAACAGCATGGCAACCGAAACCAGAAAAAGAGATTCAATCATGAACTGTACTATCAGCGTCTTCTGACCGGCACCAGTTACTTTTTTAATGCCTATCTCCTTTGAACGGACTGAGGCCTTGGCTGTTGTCAGATTGATAAAATTAAAGCATGCAATCAGAAGAACAAATACAGTAACCAATGTGAAAATGTATATTACAATTACAGGACCTCTGCTGATTTCATAGCCGAACTGTGAATGAAGATGAATATCAAGGAGCGGGAACAGAAGGTACTTCGTAAGTGTTTGAGGCAAATACTCAAGGACAACATCTGTGAGCTTCTTGTTAACAGATTGAATATCAGAACCTTTTTCCAGGACAACGAAGGTATAGATTGAATTGTTGCCCCATGAGTCACTGATTGCACCAATTTCCGATAAGAATGAATATGGTATCACTCCTTCGAATGTAAAAATCGAATTGTGCGGAAGATCTCTCATTACACCGGTCACCATAAACTGAAGCTTGTTTTCAAGGGTAAGTGTCTTTCCAAGAGGATTTTCGTCACCAAAATATTTTTTCGCAAGCTTTTCTGTCAACACAATTGAATGCGGTGAGCTGAGCACAGTTTCAGGATCGCCAAGCAGCATAGGCAAGGTGAATACTTTGAAAAGGCCTGAGTCAGCTGCAATGACAGATGACTCAAAGAATACCGTTTCTCCCTGACGGAACAGAATCCTCGGAAGGCGGTTTATGCGGGTTTGTTCCACTATCTCGGGAATCTTTTCCTTCCATACCGGGCCGCTGGGATGAGGCGTTACAGTTACATGATATCGTTCACCGGAGTAGAACTGATCTTCCTCCACTCTGTAAATATTTTCGGCATTGCTGTTGAATTTTTCATAGCTCAGTTCATCCTGTATCCATAAAATTATCAACAACGAAGTGGCCAGTCCTATTGCCAGGCCAATTATATTAATAGATGCAAAACCTTTGTGCTTCAGTATATTCCGGAAGGTTAAGCGTAAGAAGCTTTTAAACATAGTTTGAAGTTTGGGATTACCTTAAGGACGAATAATTGCTACAATTGTTGCATTCAGAAAAAAATAAAATCTTTATTAACGGTTGCAAGTTGCAAGTTACAAGTTGCAAGTTGCAAGTTGCAACCTGATTATATGTTAATGCTAGGTTAAACTTACAGTTAAAGACTGACATCACAAAAATATATTTTAAATTTAATTCTTTGAATAACTAACCTTTTAATAAAATGATTAAAAACCTACTCAAAACCGCTCTACGTCATATTCGTAAGCATTTGGGATATAGCCTTTTGAATATACTGGGCCTTACACTTGGAATCTCCAGTGCGCTGTTTCTTGTCATATATGTTTCAGATGAATTGAGTTATGACAGGTATCATGAAAATGCAGACAGGATCTACAGAGTATCATCGAAAATTACTGAACCTGATGACCAGTTCACCTGGATTGTAGGCCAGATACCAATGGGACCGCAGGTAGTACAGGATTATCCTGAAGTCCAGTCTTTTGTGCGGTTCATTCCCATGCCCCGTGCACTTTATAAGTTTGAGGATAAAGAGTATATTGAAGAAAATTTCCTATATGTTGATTCAACATTATTCGATATTTTTTCCTATAAAGTCCTGAAAGGAGAAGTACGATCTGCTATAAAGGATCCAGGTAAAATAGTCCTTACAGAAACTACAGCTGCAAGATATTTTGGTGATAGCGACCCAATTGGCAAGACGCTGATTACAGGTGATAATACATTCGAGGTAACGGGTGTAATTGAAGATGTTCCTTCCAATTCCCATTTCCGCTTTGATGCAGTCTCGGCAAGGAATAATCTTCCAAAGCAGCTAGGTAGTTGGGGCAATTTTGGAGTTTTTACCTATCTCCTTTTTCCTCGTGATTTTGATGTTGATGTTTTCGAAACCAAGATACAGGGTATGTACGACGCCCATATGAAAACAATTTTCGAGCCGCTTAAAATCACTATTGAATATATCCTGGAGCCCATTACTAAAATACACCTTTATTCAACAAATCCAAGTGAACCCGAACCAACAGGCAGCATTACTTATGTGATTATTTTCGGAATCGTTGCGCTTTTCCTTATCCTGATTGCTGCAATGAATTATATGAACCTTGCAACAGCCCGTTCAGCTAGCCGTGCCAGGGAAGTGGGTTTACGAAAAGTTTCAGGATCACGTCGCAGAACGCTTGTTGCACAATTCCTGTCAGAGTCTGTTGTGCTGACATTTATATCACTAATAATAAGCATAATACTGCTGATAATACTTCTTCCGAAATTTAATCTATTTGCCGGGAAGTCTTTTGATCTCACAATACTATACAGTCCGGTAGTAATAATATCCGTAATAGGTGTTATACTTGTAGCCGGAATATTCGGAGGCAGTTATCCTGCTTTCTTCCTTTCCAGATTCAGT
>Ga0307378_10012326_pt1 | contig 10919 bp, 14 predicted proteins | sample UN1MG_FD_202238 | JGI IMG/M metagenome (GOLD analysis project Ga0307378, IMG submission 202238) | Soil microbial communities from Risofladan, Vaasa, Finland - UN-1 | ecosystem: Environmental > Terrestrial > Soil > Coastal area > Acid sulfate soil | place: Finland: Risofladan, Vaasa | collected...
AAACTTGACAATCTGGGCGAAAAACTCAAGATCGCCATGGCAGAATACGCAAAGGAAGCATGGGGTATGACACCTGTAATTGATGAGAGGGAGGATTTGCGTGGGGTTGTCGAGGCGGCGCATGACGCTGTGGATCAATGGAGCGGTGCTGTTGAGAGTGGTAAAGAGTGAGCGCAGCTTATAAATGCGATTGGTGTGGCGAATTTTACGAACAGGGTTTCAAAGGTCTCTGGAAAAAAACCTTGATGCAGGGAAGAAAGCAGTTTGATATTGATTTAAAAGTTTCCAAGAACCCGCATCTTTGCCCGAATTGCTGGGTTAAGTTCTGTAAATTGTTATTTGATGACCTTAAAACGAGTTACGTCCATAGGGAAAACCCAAAATCGAAAATCTAAGCAAAAATGATCAACTCATAGTTAACATCGTCATGGCAAATCCGGGCATGACTAATACTCAAATATACGAGATGGCCGGGTTGGGTCAGGATGCTGGCAGGAGGTGTCTTAACAAGCCGGAGGTCAAGGCTGTATTGAGGGAATTGAGGGAGCAGATTGCCTTAGACACCCAGATTACGTTAAAGCGGGTCATGCTTGAGGAGTCCTGCGTGGCGTTTTGCGATCCGCTGGATTTATTTTCGGATGAAGGCACGATAATAGCTCCCCATGAGTTACCCGAGAGGGTTCGGAGAGCGATTTCAAGCGTAGAGATTATTGAAACCATTACGAAAGACGGAGAGAAACAGATAAGATACAAATACAAGTTCTGGGACAAGGGCAAGTCTTTGGAGCGCATTTCAAAGCATCTGGGTCTTTACGAGAAGGACAATGTGCAGAAGGGGGTTAGGATGTATTTTTTAAGGGCTGATGATGAGGCTGTGCCTGAGATCGAGAGTGTTCCTGACATGGTTGACGCTGAATTCACCGAACTTAAAGGCGACAAGCCGATTGCGCTGTTGGAGTAGCGTCTATATGTCACGATTAAACAAAGATATCATCTTTCAACTAAGCCCAACCCAAGACGCATTTATATATTCCGATGCGATTGTGAACCTGATTTATTCCAGCAAGGGGGAGGGCAAGACCTTTGGATCTGTGGCGGCACTGATAAAACACGCTGAAAGGTGTAAAAAAGACATCCGTGCAGCGATTGTTCGGGACACTCACACCAACATAAAGATTTCCACAGCGAGGTCTATTCAGGACGCACTTCCAATCGGTTCGTACAAGTTCAAGGACGATTACAAGCACCTGTCGATATTTTCAGAACCAAGGGTTGACATTGATTTATTCGGAATTGACGATCTAAACGCCGTGTCGAAACTTCAGGGACCGGAATATGCTGCGATTTGGCTTGAGGAACCCGCCCCGATTGCCGATGCCGACAACGCCGGACTATCCGAGGACGTTTTCAACGCTGCGTTAGCTTCGTGCGCTCGACAGACTGGAACAATTCCCAGACTTCAGATCAGCATGAACCCCGGCAATGAAGACCACTGGACGCATAGAAGGCTATTGGCTAATCTTGAAAAGAACGAAGACGGATTTTTCTTGCTTGACCCGCTTAACCCGCTGATTACATTGGCTGTATTTAGAATGCCAATCGGGGAGAACAAAAACCTTTCCAAGCTGGCGAGACAGGCAACGGCGGCGGCGTACCAGAACGATGCACAATCATATGCCAGATACGTTAAGGGAGAGTTCGCAAAGGTCTACCGGGGCAAGAGGGTCACACCGGACTACAATAAAGACGGTCGGCACTATTCAAAAGTCGAGTTGATTCCGGCAAACGGGCTTGTGGGGTTTCGGTTTTTTGACAGTTGGTCGAACCCTAGTTGCTGCCTTGGCCAGATTACCCACACCGGACGGTTGGTATTCATAGACACATGCCGAGTTTCGGAGTCCGATATAAGGACTTTAATTAAAACCCAAGTGAACCCCCTGTTAAACTCCCCAAAGTGGAAGGGCAGGTGCAAGGCGTGGCGAGACGGTGGTGATTTCTCGATGCGGCAACCCGACCAAAGCAATAAACAGGAAAGCGCAATGAAGGTCGTTGAGGACACTTTCGGCACGATCTTTGAATCCGGCCCCCAGAAATGGAATTTCATGAGAGACGGAATCATAAGGGTTTTGAATGACAACGTTAAGGGTTTGCCTGCTATTGTTGTGAGTAAGACTAATTTGTTATTGCACAACGCTTTGAGTGGTGACTGGCATTACAAGGTCGATAAGGCTGGGAACGTGGCTTCAGATGTTCCCGAAAAAACACCGGCCAGTCACATCGGGGATGCCTTTGCCAATGCGGTGAACGTGTTACTCCCCGGTATTATTATAAAAATGAACAAGCAAAAATGGGCTGAGACAAGCCGAAAGGTTAGAAACAGGGTGTCTAGTTATGGATGAAAGGAAGAATGGGTATTACTTTTTTAAATTTTTAGGTGACGATGAATGGACCATAGTTGACGTTCATGGGTCTAATGTGGGTCTATTTTATGATGCAGATGGATACGGGATATCCCATAAGCATTGGACAGAAGGTGAATGGGGCAACAGAATTGCACTTCCTCATGAGAATGATGACCTTTGTGGCGATTGTCTTAAACCGAAAGGTGATTTTGCGATATGCCCGGATGAGAAATGTCCTGGAAGATTATACGATAATTGTCAATGCCCAAATTGTGAAACAGTTCTTACTGGAAAGCATTTGGATTATTGTAAAAAATGTAAATCACATATTTGGATATAGGGTGTCTAGTTATGGGTAAACTCCAAACATCCGGCTACAAGAAATACTGGCCCCTGAGAGCCTTTGAGGGCAAGCGACCTGACGGCTCCAAGATAACGAGCGAGGTTTACCGTGACATGACCACTGGCGAGATACACCGGCCTATGGATAAGGACGGCAAGTTGGTCGGTTGGAACGGATCTCCACCGCCATTGCCTTCAGGTGAGAAGCCAGTCCAGAGCAACGATGAGAAGTACCTGAAAAATTATGATTTAATTAAATTTGACGGTGGGAAGTTGGTAAACGGCAAGTGGGTTAAGGGAGGTATTTCTGATAAATGAGCGACTTTTCAAAACAAATTTTAATCGCAATTGTTAGAATATTAAAACACGCTGCTGGCATTTTTGATAAAATTATAAGAGATAATAGTGGATAATTAAAGTTTTTAACTCATCGTTTCGATAAGATATTAAAGGACAATAAAAGTAAAATATAATTAATACCGAATTTCGCCCTTTCCGTTAGCGCGATATCCGTAGCAGAACTCAGCACTAAGCTCACTTCTGATGATGATTTCGATCATTGGATCTGGGCTTTTTTTATGGAAAAAACAAATATTTTCGACAAGATCAAGTCAAGTATAAGCGCACTTACCCGTCAAAAGCCCGAACAATTGGCCTTGGACGATCAGGAACTTTCAGAACGGGAAGATGCCGCCAAAAGATATTTCGGAGAAACCCCAGAACATTTCATTGCGTATGGTAATGATTGTATTAACACATCGGTTAAGTCCAACGAGGATCTTCGCAAGGCTCAAAAAGAGTGTTATTCCGTTTACAAAGAAGAAGCTCCCGCCAATTATGCCAGAAAAGAAGACTGGCAATCCAAGGTAATAATTCCCAAGCCTTTCGGTGCGGTTCAGACCGCCATGAGCGCGGTTAGAAAAGCGTTTTCCCCCAACTTTCTATCCATCCACAACGAAATAGACGAATTATCTGCAACGTTTTGGGAAAAAATGATGGTTCATCAATTGAACGAGGATCATGCCAATTTTTCCATAAAATTCACAGACGCAACTGGGATGGGTTTTGCGGTCGGTCAGTCCTTAGAGATGATTCCGACATGGCGATCAGGCAGGGGGCTTGATTATATCATGGTCGAACCCTGGAAGATTCACCGAGATCCCGATGCGGCTGCCCGTGATTCTCAATCCGGCATGTATTGGATTCATCAGGAATATCTCGACCTGTACCTTCTAAAAGAACTGGAAAAAACCGGAAAATACAGCGGGGTTGACAAGGCCGGAGAAAGTAGTTCCCAACCTCAGGATTCCGAACTGACCCGAGAGGAAATCGCAAAGCGCAAAGACAAGGTGTATCAGAGGTCGAAGTTTAGAAAGGCGTTACTTGTAAACGAGTTTTGGGGAACGATTCTCGACAGCAAGGGAAACATGTTGCTTCCGAGTTCCACATTTACGTTTGCCAATGACGCTGTAATAGAATCTCCCAGAGTTACGCCCTACGACACTTTAAGATGGCCGGGGATTTCGTTCAGCCCGATTCCAGATTTTCTCGCGTATGAGGGCAGGGGTCTTCTGCACGGCATACGATCTTTGTGGGCGTTTATCTGTAGTGTTCTGTGTCTTTACAACGACAACCTGAACTGGGTTGTCAATCCAATGACGGAGGTTGAACTAACGGCTCTGGTAGATCAGGACGACATCGACACCTACCCCGGCAAGACGTACCTCACCAGGGGTTCCATGCAGGGGCATCAAGTAGTTAGAACCGTTGAGAGAAAGGCGAAGACCTCCGATGTTTTATCGGTCGTAAAATATTATGAGGAACTGTTCGACGGAGGGACGTTTGTAACCCATGCCCTCAAGGGTCAGGTGGAAAAAAGAGAAATCACGGCGCGGGAAGCCGCCCAGCATTTAGAGCAATCAATGGGAGTGTTTGGCCTTATCGGTGAGAACATCGAACACGGTGCGATTCAATCCATTAAAGCCGGTATGGAAACTGTGGTTATCAACGCCGGGTTTGAAGACATCAGCGAAATCTTCGGGGAAGAGGCTTCTCAAAACTTCATAGATGAGTCCAGCGAAACCGGCATAACGCTCCCGAAGTTGAACGGTGGTTTTCACGTAAGCGGGTTATCGGCCATTCTCAAAGACAACGAAACTATGCGTAACATTCGTGAAGTTATTCTACCGCTTATGGAAGAGGGCCATCCCATTGCGAAATACTTACTGCCCTACCGGGTGTTGAAATCCATCGAGGAGCGAATCAACCTGCGCGATGAGGGTATTGTCGTTGACGAAAATAAGGCAAGAGAAATCGACGAGCAAGAACGAAAACGGCTGGACATGATAGCCCAGGAACAAGCGAACGCCATACGGCAGGAATCCGAAGAGAAAAGTCAGCTACACGCAGAGAAGATGTCAAAGATAGACAAGGAAAAAGAAAACCTGGACGTTAAACTTGTGACCGAAATTAACAAGGGCAAAGAAGATAAGGAAAACAAGAAGGAGAAAAAGAAAGATGCCAAGTAGTCCCCTGGGTGCGACTGGTTACGACATAGATATTGAAACTGGACAACCCGTAGGAGTCGAAAGAGATATCATTGCGAAGCGCAGACTTAGAAAGCTAACCGAGCAAAGTCAGTCTCTTTTGAACGAACTATCCGGGGATAAGGGCGAGTTGGTTAAGCAGATGATGAGCCTTTATATCGAGAGAATAAACCGGATGATTGCAGAAGACCCAGAGTGTCAGACATACGAGAAATTACTAAGCACTATTAAATACAGCGTAAATATCGGCAAGAAAATCGTGGAGGACAGAGCGAGAGGTCTTGTCGATCTATAGCCTTCGGGCCTGAAAAGATTCCCCGAAGATATAAAGGAACCCGTTTTATCGGAGGAACGGACTCTTCCAACAATCCGAAAGGAGCGCAAAAATGCCAGATACCCAAGAAAAAATCCTGTCAGTAGAAGATGCCCAAGCTAAGATTCGGGAAGAATCGGTTTTTCCCGGCAAAGCGGATTCGGATAAAACCCCCGCTGAAATAGAAGCCGAGGAAAAGAAAGCCGAAGAAGAGGCCCAACAACTTGCCGAAAAAGAAGCGGAGGAGAAAGCTGAACTTGAAGCCAAGGAAGCCGAAGAGAAGAAAGCCGAGGAAGAAGCCGAAGCGGAACAGACCCGTAAAGAGGAAGAGGAGCGCCTTGAAAAAGAGCGTATAGAGAAAGAAGAGAAGTTTGAATACAAATCTCAAGAAGAGGCTGAAAAGGGCGCAAGAGAAGCCAAGCGAAAGATGCACGAGGCTACCGCTCAAGCCAAGGCTTTACAGGAAGAAATCGAATCTCTTAGAAAAGAGACTTCCAAGGCAGTTAAAACGGGCGACATTACCAAAAAAGAAGGTTCAGACCTTAAAGACATATTCGTAAACATGCTGACCAAAATCAACGACCTTGACACATCCGATGATGATTACACAGGAAAGCTTGCCGATATTTGGGCAAAGGGTCTTGGTGAAGGTTTCTCGGTCAAGGAACAGGAACGTATCGCCGCTGATAGCGCAAGAAAGGCGAAAGAAGACGAGGATAAAAGCATTGTCGATAAGGCGACCACCCTGGCGAAGAACGCAGGGCTGGAAATGGATTTCACCAGGGACGATAAAGGCAACCCAGTTTCGACCATAGATTATGATTTATTCTGGGCGGTTGTCACAAAATCCAAGCCCGTTGGTGAAACTCTTGAGGACAGGATCGAATGGGTTATCAACGAGGTAAAGCAGAAAAGAACAGAGGATAGGGAGAAAATTATCAACCAACAAAAAATCCTGAACGAGAAGCAAAAGAAAGCGCAGGATAAAAATAAAGTGCTCGAAAAAGGTGTGACGATAACAAAGGAAAAAGAGAAAGACGAAACTCCGTTATCCATCACCGATGCTTTAAGGAGAGTCGAGCGTAGAGTATAGGAGGATTTATGAGCGCACACAATTGGACATACGATGCTGATATTGGGGTACATAAAAACCACTTTATGAGTAACAAGCTCCTACTTACAGCTTTAGGGGCTTGTAAAATAGTTCCCTTTACCAAGCCGTTTCCTGGTGTTGGGAACACGGTAAAAGGCAAGGGCGAAACCATCAACATCATGCACCTGAACGAACTGACCGATCCCACGACCACACGGCTTGAGGAAGATACCAGAGTTCCGATTGACAAGCTGACCCTCGGCAACCGGACGGTAACGCTGGTTGAATGGGGCCGTGGTGTTGAGTACAAAAATCTCGCAGAGCAGCTTTCAAAGTTCAGACCTTCCAGTTATTTGCAGAAGGCTTTGATGCGACAGATGGAAAGGGCGCTAGATACGACCGCCGCCGCTGCTTTCAAGCACACAGATGTAAAGATTTGTTTTATCCCGACATCACTGACCGGCGGTACTTTCGATACGGACGGAACTCCGTCCAGCACGGCGACAGCGAATCTCACCTTTGACCATATGGGTGTACTGGCCGACTACATTGCCGGCGACATTCATACCCCCCCGTATGAGGGCGATGACTATATCATGCTTTCATGCCGGAAGACTTTAAGGGGATTAAAGCAGGATACCTTGTGGCAGACTCTTCATATGTATCTCCAGAAGGGCGATTTGTTCTTCAAGGGAGAGGTCGGCAAGGCTGAGAACATCAGGTGTATTCAGGTAGATCGTGAAGCTGCGCTTTCCAACACGGCAGGGGCATCAACGGTTCTGGGTGAAGCGGTTGTTTTTGGCGATGAGGCTGTTGGTTACGCCGAGGCCGAATCACCGCAGTTGTACGCCAGCCCGAACTACCAGGACGATTTCGGAAGATCGAAAGCCGTTGCGTGGCGGGGAATCTATGTTTTCGGTAGTGTGTGGGATTCAGCCGATGATGGAAAGGCAAAAATAATAAGGATTACAAGCGCATAGACATCAGGATGATTTTGGTCGTAAAATAGCGGTTTAACGAAATAAGTAAAGGAGAATAATTATGTACGGGTCATATAGTAAAAGTAAATGTTTAGGAACGTATATGGACGACGCTGCCAAGGCTACAGCACTTAACTACAATCAGGCGATTGGTGTTATAAAAAGTTTTTGGATGATGCCGGAGCCGATTTGCGTTACAAGGTTTTCCATCCAGGCAGTCACGGCGTGTGTTATGACAACCGCAGCTACGATATCTTTATTTAGACGGGCAAAGGTCAACATCCCGACAGGTGGTGCAGACGATACAAGTTCTACCGCCGCTTTTATGACTGATAGCGGTGAGTCTTTTACCACGGACGAGTTTGTTGGCTGGACTATTTATAACATAACAAGCAAAAGTTCCGGGATTATCACAGCAAACACCGATACTACCGTAACGGCTGCAATGTATTTAGATTCAGACGGCACAACTGCTGATACGTGGAACAGTGGCGATACGTATGAAATTGGCTATAAAATAGCCACCGTTATTATACCAATCGGCACAACGGCAGTAGGCGATGTTATTTATAAAGACATCGACAATGCTCAACTCGTAGAAGGAAGCGGGCCTACCGCAATCTATAAAAAAAGAGGGGTAGCAGACATCTATGCCGGTGAGCAGTTGGCAGTATTTCCTACTGTCGCAGTGGGGGCTGGTGCTGGAACATATCAACCTTATGTTTTCGGACATCCGATGGCGGAAGTTGCAGGCAATCAAGCTAAAATGACCGCTTCAACGTAAAGTAACCGGGGGGAGCGATGTTGAAATGAGACCAAGTTGTATCTATTGTGGCAAACCAGTTGAAAGTAAAGGTCGCTCATTTAGTGGAAAAAAAATATGGAATAAAGTTTGTTCCACTTGCAGAGCTAAACTTAAAAAAAACTTTCCAGTTAGTGTTTTAATGATGGAGAGAAAAAAATGTTATCAGTGTGGATTTGTTGCAATTAATCCATGTCAATTAGATGTAGATCACATTGATGGAAATTCTAAAAACACTAAAATAGAAAACTTTCAAATTATTTGTGCCAATTGCCATCGTTTAAAAACATTTCTTAATAAAGACTGGAAACAGTTTAATAAAAAAATAGATAAACAACTTAAATTATTTAAACATCGCTCCCCCCTAAACAATCCTTAACGCCCCAACAGGGGTAGAAAGATAATGGAGGATACAAGATGACAGCATTAGTAGCAACGGACGTTACAGAAACGTTAAACACAAGAGACAGGCATGTTCTTGGCAGTTTGAGAATGTCGAGAGGAAGTCTTGCCTTTGGAGATGGAGCCTTAACTTATCCTTACGGTGGAGTTCCCATGCCCGCAGTTGGTAAGTTCGGCATGAACAGAGAAGTGTCTGAAATGAACATAACGGATGCTTCCGGGGCTGGGTATGATTTTCGATATGACCAGACGAATCGTACGCTTAAACTTTTCGCACAGGCACCCCCGATTGTGTACGAGGAAAAACACACGGCGGTGGCTTACACGATTACCCTTGATTATCCGGCGGCTTTTATTATCAACGTGGCTAAATCAGGACAGGGTTATGCATGGGAGAAGACCGGCACGGCTTATGCTTCTTTGACCGCCAATGCTTTCTGTCTTGCTTCGGCAATGGCAGAAGGTGAGCGAACACAGATTACGACAGCCGGTGAAACCGATGTCGTATATGTAACCTACATTACCCAGGCGTGGAGAGATGTTTGGGACAATCTCGTTCAGGAGGAAGCTGTTACTGCGGCAGACGGAAATGTGACCCTGACGAGTGGAAACAAGATGCTGATGTTTGGTTATTGTTATTCATCGGAGGCCACGGCGGTTAGCCTTATACCTGTAGATAATGCCGAAGCTGCTTCAACTGCTGCTGGCGAGGTTGCCATTAAATTCAATTCGGCTACGGCTCAGTTACGGTTTAACGCCGCAGAGGACGGCGATGCTTGTGTGATAACTTACGTCAAGCGTCCTACCTCTGGTTTTCTTAATGACCGTGCTGTTGCCGAGGAAGATGCTACCAATACTTCGGGTATAAATACCCTGGATAATTGTTGTCTTGCATGGGGTATTAGCGGATTTGTACTTGCAAACGGTCAGGACAGCAAACGATTGATTACCCAGTATGAAGACCCCGCTACCGGAGAGGCTAATATAAACTGGGGTGCTATCGGTGGGGCAGCGGCAGATGCGGCACCATCCGATTTGTTTACAATCGCACTTGACGATGACCATGCGATTACATGCGCAGCATACGTCTATGGCTATCCGTGGGAAATTCCGGGAGTTGTTCCTCTTGAAATTCGAGACGGTTCAATTCTTCAAGCAACGACATTAAGATTCATGGCTTGGGGACGCTAGTTTAACCGGGAGGGTGTAAAAAGCCCTCCCCATATTTTAAAGGAGTGAGGAATGCAGGTAATTAACACCAGTGGTTACGGGGATTTAACCTTTATTAGAACTTGGTCGGACGGGTCTATTCATATCGGCAAACTTGCAGAAGGTGGATACTGCCACATTGGGGGACCGTCCATTGCGTCAAAGCGAGAACTTGAAACTGCGATTCCAGGTGGTAAATACCTGGATGAAGCCCTTGACTGGTGGGAAAACAAAGACAAGGTTGAAGTCAAGAAGGACAGACCCAAGGTTATGCTTATGGAAGATGGTTCTTACACTCTCAGCGACGGCAGCCCAATTAAAGGTGTGGGCGATTTAATCGCTTATATTCCACCGGGGCCCGCCCTTGATGCTGCGGTTTTATGGTATGTCGAGAAACACAAGGATAAGATCAAAGAACATGCATCCGACAAGGAAACGACGGATCAGCAAACGGCGGAGAACAAAGAAGAGTTGGCGAAGCGAACCTGTACCTGTAGTTTTATAGCAAAGCGGGTCATAAATAATGATGGTTCGGTGAATCTTACCGGCCTAGGCGCTCACCAAAGAACCTGTAAGGTTCATCAGGCACGACAGGTCGTCTAATGACAGATTATTTACGAATGTGTCCTTCCCCTTCGTGTAAGCTGGTGTATAAACCCGATCCTCGCGTGTACGAAGACCCCGATACCTTTTGCCCTAAATGCGGCACAAGGCTTGTGAAGGAAGAATATGAAAGCGAGGAATAATGAATTTATTGAGACTGGAATACGAACTATCCCTGATAGTTAAGGACTCTCGGTTTGAAGACGATTTTAAGACCTGGATAAACG
>Ga0307378_10012327_pt1 | contig 10917 bp, 13 predicted proteins | sample UN1MG_FD_202238 | JGI IMG/M metagenome (GOLD analysis project Ga0307378, IMG submission 202238) | Soil microbial communities from Risofladan, Vaasa, Finland - UN-1 | ecosystem: Environmental > Terrestrial > Soil > Coastal area > Acid sulfate soil | place: Finland: Risofladan, Vaasa | collected...
CGTCCACGCATCTTTCGCCCACAGCGTTGATGTGTTCCCGAACTTCCTTCTTGCCCAGCATCTCCGTGGTGGGGATGGAAGGTCCGACGATGGCGAGGACGAGGTTCATATGGCCGTTCATCCGCTGCACATCTCCGATGGGCGGAAGCCCTGGCTTCTTTCGCAGTTCGATCCCCCCGCGCATGATGCCGGAGACATCACCCATGCCCGTGCGGTTAACGATCTCGGCGGAGTGGGCTGCGGAGTACGCCTCCCCCTCTGGTAGATCCAATAAAGAGGCCAAGGCCCAAGCCGCGGACAACGAACCTGCGGCGCTGGTGCCGAAACCTTGTGCCAAGGGGATCTGCAGTTCGTTGTGCACATCAACGTCCAGTTTCCTATCGCCAAGCAATGAACGGACGGCGTGCTCGGTGACCGGCGCTTGAGCTTTCAATCCGTTCAGCCAGATGTTTATCATGCCAGTACCTTCCGTCACCTCGACCTCGCTGATCACGCCCAACGAGATGCTCAATCCAGCGCCTCGTGAACCACAGGTCATGACATCCTCATGCTCGCAGACCTGGAACAGTCCGGTGATGTGCCCGGGGCAGAACGCCTTGGTCTTCATAGGTTGGAAACCTCCGTGATGATCATATGGGCCACTTGGGACTTGCTGCCCTCCAGGGCCTTTTTTCCTTTTTTAGTGACAAGCACGATCCTGGTCTGACCCTTGGTCACGTCCTTTAGATCGTTAGCTGCGACCGCCAGCAGATCGTTCTTCTTCAACGATGAACGGGCCTCCGATAGGAGGGTCGCCTCATCGACCTGGGATTCGGCCTTGAAGCCTACCACCGTTCCGCATCTTTCGCGGATGAGGGGCAACATCTTGGGTGCGCTCTTCAATCGCAGTGTCACCCCGCCCTCCTCTGACGGCAACTTACCTCTCTCCCCGTTCAAAGTAAAATCAGATAGGGCGGCCGGGACCAGCACGATGTCATGGGAAATATCGGGGATCATATTCTTCAGGTCGGCCAAGCTCTCGAAGCGACGCGTCGGTAGGAACGAAGGCAGCGCCACGCTGTGCCGCCCCATCCACAGTTCCATATCCGCGCCCTGATGGTAACCGGCCATGGCCAATTCCACCGCGGTCTCTCCGGTCCCGAGATTGGTGATTATGCGCATGTCGTCCATCCGTTCCGCGGAGGAACCACCGATGACCAGTACCTTCTTGCCGCACATCTCCCCGGCGCTCAACCTGCGGATGGTGGCATGGACTATCTCCTGCATATTGGCGATCTTGGCCTTCCGTCCCTCCATGCGCGGACCGATGAACTCCACGTTCGCCTTCTTTAAGCGCTCGATGTTCTCGGCCACCATGGGGTTGTGGAACATTGCCCCGTGCATCGCCGGGGCTATGAGCAGGGGGACTCCCGATCCCAAGGCCACCGTGGCCATGGTGGTCACGGTCGTATCATCGATCCCACAGGCGATCTTGGAGATGGTGTTGGCCGTGCAGGGGGCGATGAGCAGAAGATCGGCCCGTCCGGGCACGTCTCCCAGCAGGGTCACGTGCTGCACACGTCCGTCCAGCTCTGTGATGGTCTCCTCTCCAGTTGCGAAGCTCATGGCGTACGGAGTGACCAGTTTGGTCGCCTCCGATGACAGGACCGGGATCACTCGCGCACCGTGCCTCATCAGTTCCCGGGAAAGCTCGAAGCATTCCACCGCGGCAATGGAACCAGTGATGCCCAATACGATGGTCTTCCCGCTGAGCAGGGAGGATACACTGCCACGAATTCCCTCGGAGGGATGCATGCCTGTAAATTCGAAGGTCTCGATTTAAACGTATGCTTGTACGACCCTCTTTACCTGCTCGAGCACATCTGGCAACGGTCCATTGGAATCTACAATGCGCCAGTCGAACCTATCGACCAGCATCAGATAGTTCTCCTGCACCTGTTTCAGATAATCGCTTCTCTCGAACTTACTAAGGGACCCGCGATCCCCCACCCGTTTCATGGCCAGGTCAACATCGCTGGTCAGCAGAACTGTCATATGAGGGCGACGGATCACCGGTGAGTTGATCAGGACCAGCCAGGGCAGGCCCTCCTCTCCCATGCTCTCCTGCAAGGCGGCGCCCTGATAGGCGACCGTGGAGCCGAAATATCGATCACAGATCACCATCTTGCCCTGGTCCATCCATTGAACGATCTGTTTGGTATGCTCACAGCGGTCAGCGGTGAACAGCAGCGATTCTGTGAGGGGGTCCAGCCCTTCTTCGTTGGACCTTCGTACGGCCAATCCCAGCCAGTCCTTGGTCGGTTCCGCGGTCAGCACCACCTCTCGCCCCATCTCCCGCATCCAATCGGCCAATTTCCTGGAGATGGTGCTCTTTCCGGTGCCGTCTATCCCTTCCAGTACTATGAACGCCCCTTTCTTCCTGTTCAAAGAGTTCCCCTCCCTTGCTTCCGTTGGTATATCCTCCAACTGAGGATGAGCTCTTTGGCGGCATAGACCTCGTCCACCCGTCCCACCGCGGTGTTGTGCGGCGCGCTCTTGATATCTTCCGGGTCCCCATTGGCGATGTCCAGCAATGCTTGCGCATACTTGTCGAGGGTCTCCTTGGACTCGGTCTCGGTAGGTTCAATCATCAGTGCTTCCTCGACCAGCGAGGGGAAGTATATGGTGGGGGTCATGAACCCCCGGTCCAGCAACGCTTTGGCGATATCCGAGGCGTGTATCCCCTTCTCCTTGGCCAGCCTGCGCGCGGAGATCACGAACTCATGTTTTCGCAGTTCGGCGAAAGGCATCTCGTAGGTCCCGACCACCCTGCTCTTCAGGTAATTGGAGTTGAGCACGGCCTTCTGCGACACTTCCTTCAGACCATCCCCTCCCTTGGCCAGTATGTAGGCGTACGCTCTGACCAGCACCGCGAAGTTGCCGTACAGCGAACGGACCTTGCCGATACTGTCGATGCGATCGAACTCCAGGGCGTACTTTCCCTCGGCCGATACGATGCGCGGCACCGGCAGAAACGGTTCCAGGAACTTTCTGACCCCGACCGGCCCGGCACCAGGCCCCCCTCCTCCATGCGGGGTGGCGAACGTCTTGTGCAGGTTGAAGTGCACGATGTCAAAGTCCATGATCCCCGGTGTGGTCATGCCCATGATGGCGTTCAGGTTCGCTCCGTCGTAATAGAGCAGCGCTCCGGCCTCGTGCACCATTTCGGCCAAGGTGCCGATGTCCTTCTCGAACAGTCCCAAGGTGTTCGGGTTGGTGACCATGACCGCCGCCGTACGTTCGGATAGCGACGCCTTCAAGGCTTCCAGGTCAACGCACCCATCCGGGCCGGAAGGGACCTCCACGACGGTATAACCGGCCATGGCCGCGCTCGCCGGGTTCGTTCCGTGAGCAGAATCGGGGACGATGACCTCGTCCCTCTGTTGGTTGTTGGCGGAATGGTACGCCTTCGTCAGGAGCATTCCGGTGAACTCACCATGGGCCCCCGCGGCCGGTTGCAAGGTAACCGCGTCCATGCCAGAGATGGCGCAGAGACACTTCTCCAGCTCGAACATCAGGTGCAACGCCCCCTGCAACGAATCCTCGTCCTGGCAAGGGTGCACCGACGTCACCGTCGGTAAGGAGCTCAGCAGGTCGGCGTACTTGGGATTGTATTTCATGGTGCAGGAACCGAGCGGATAGATCCCGTTGTCCACGCCGAAGTTCATCTGGGAGAGGTTCACATAATGGCGCACGACCTCTCGTTCAGGCAGATCTGGCAGGCACAGGGTCTCTCGACGCATGCTCTCCGGAACATTCTCTTCATCCTCGCTCATTAGGCAGAAATCGTTCTCTCCTAGCAGCTCAAAGATCAGAGGCTCGTCATATCTGGCCTGGCGGTAGCTCATTGCACCACCTCTTTGAGGGCGACGATCAGACGATCGATGTCCTCCGCGCTGTTCATTTCCGTGGTGGTGAGAAGCATATGGTCGTTCAGGCGCGGAAGGTGTCTGTGCATCGGCATGCCGCCGATGATCCCGTGACGCAGCAGAAGCTTGTTCAGCTTCTCCGGCCTTACCGTCGTTTTGACCACGAACTCGTTGAAGTGCGCACCGTTGAAGAAAGGCGAAGTGAAACCATCCAGCTCATCGATGCGCTGCATGAGGGACCGGGCGTTCCTCATGTTGATGCGAGCCAGGGCGCGCAGTCCCTTGCTGCCGACCATGCCCAGATAGGCAGAGACCGCTATGGCCAACAATGCCTCGTTAGTACAGATGTTGGAGGTCGCCTTGCTCCTGCGGATGTGCTGTTCCCTGGTCTGTAAAGTCATGCAGAACGCCCGCCGACCGGTGTTATCCTTCGTCAGTCCGATCAGTCGTCCAGGCATTTTGCGTACATGTTCCAATGTGCAGGCGAAGAGGCCGAGAAGCGGTCCTCCCACGTTCATCGGCAGGCCCAATGATTGACCTTCCCCGATGACTATGTCCGCACCGTACTCGCCGGGCGGTCTCACCAGCGCCAGGGAGAGCGGGTTAACTCCGACCACCAACGGCACTTCGGGGAATTCCTTCTTCAGAAGCGGCGCCCGGGAATCGATGATCCCGAAGAGGTTGGGGACCTCGATATACAAGCCGCAGACATCCTGGGTCATCTTCTGCCGAATGTCCTCCAGGTCAGCTTCGCCGGTGTAGGGGTCGTATGAATATTCCACGATGTTCAGTTCCGGTCCGGACACGTAGTTGCGTAGCACCGACCTCTTCTCCCAGCTCATGGCCTCCGGCACCAGGAACGTCTTCTTCGGCAGGATGCGGTGGCACATGGTGGCCGCTTCGCCGAGGGCGGTGGACCAATCATAATTAGATGAGTTGACCACGTCCATCGCGGTCAGCTCTGAGATCATGCTCTGATACTCGAACATCGATTGCAGCATGCCTTGACTGATCTCGGCCTGGTACGGTGTATAGGATGTAAGGAACTCCGAGCGTGAGGTGATGGTGCTCACCGCGGAGGGAATGAAGTGATGGTAGATGCCCCCGCCCAGGAAGCAGGGGGCCTGTTCGGCGGTCAGGTTCTTGGAGAGCATGTCCTGGACCGTTCGGATGACCTCCATTTCGCTCTTGCCTTGCGGAAGGGGTATCCCCTCGATACGAATCTTCTCTGGGATGTCCGAGAACAGTTCCTCGACGTTCTCGATGCCCAGTTCCTCCAGCATCCTGCGGTCCAACGGCATGGTAACGTTCACTCCTAGGCCGGTATCCCAATAAATAGTTTGTTTGGCTGGGTCATCGATACCGGCCCTTCAACGTTATTTCGAACGCTTCCATCGCTACCTGGCCTGCACTTCCTGCACCAGCCGGGAGTATAATGACGGTAACGATTGCACATCCTTGATGTCCTGACGGGCGATGGTCACCAACCGTCGGCGCAGGGTATCATCGAAGGGAACGGCGTTGGCCTTCAAGGCGTTCTTTAGAAGTCGGCACAGCTGTCCTCCCTTCCGGTCCCAATCGGTAAGGATGATGGCGGAACGTTTCTCTCGTGACAACCCTTCCGCTACTGGGAATATCCCGGTGCTGCTCTGCACCTGGATGATGTCGCCTCTAATACCCAGTATGGTAAGTGCCCCGCGGTCGCGCAGTCCCTCGACCAATATGACCGTGTCCGGGGAGCGCTCGGCCATCTCATCCAAGATCGATTGCATCTCATCCAGACGTTCCTGGGAGGAGCGACCGACCGTCATTTCAGATGCTCCAGTGCCGCCCTTACCTTGTCCGGAGAGGAATGCAGCAACACAACTTTCATCCTCTGAGTGTGACCTCGTACCACTTGAACCTTGACGCCGATCACTGATGATAGAAGGTCCTCCACCTCTTCGTTGGCCTTGCCGCCCTCCGGAGGGGCGTGCACCTTGACCACCAGCCTGTGCCTCCAGGGATCGACATCCTGAACTCCCGGATTATTAGAGCTCGGCGTGACGATGATGTCCATTTCTGCATCCGCCCCGGAAGGCCGCAGGCATTTGGAGAGGTCCACGACACGAAAACACCGCGGGATTACTTAACGTTTGAGCAGAGCCAGCGGGGGGTGCCAGTTTAATACGGCCGTTGGGTCAGGTTCATATATCAACAATCGAATCGGTGTATAATGGCGCCTCCTCTCGAACAGATCAACTACAAGGAGGTCACCGAGATCCACCGCAAGGAGCAGCGCTCCGCTGACCTGGTGGAGGTTAGGCGTGACCTCTATCCGGCCTACCGAGATTTCCTCGCCAAGCTGAAGAGGGAGAGCGAGGAGGAGATACGCAAGGACCCGTATTCCTTCAAGGCCAGCGGCATGGCCAACGAGTTCAAGAAGGTCTTGAGCAAGGGACAGCAGATCTTCTTTTTGCGCATGAGGAAGATTCTGACCATGGCCACACGGGCGTCCAGTGGGGCCAAGATCGACCTGGTCCGTTTGACCGAAGAGGAACGGGAGATGTACGATCAGGTACTACGTTCCATCAATGAGTGCCGCGAATACTCCATGGAAGGAAAGATACCAGAGGCCCACGTGGCGCCGAACAACGGGTCGGTCTGCTTGACGGTCGACCGGGGGCAGATGAACGACGCCCTTAGAAGGGTCAATGGGGGCAGTTCCAAGGAAAATGTCGAAGCACCTCAACCATCGGATAGGGTGCTGGTCAGGATCATGGAGGACCTGCCGGAGATAGCCGGGATGAACCGTCCTTACCGATTGACAAAGAACGATGTGGCCAATCTTCCAGCGCCGATAGGGTGCGCGCTCATCAAGAGGGGAAAGGCCCAGGAGATCGTACCCTTCTGGCGCAAGATCGAATGAACGCTGTTTCCGTAACGTTTATCTATGTAAATATGATTTCGTGGCATACTCGGGCTCGTAGCTCAGCCAGGTTGAGCGATCGGCTCTTAACCGATAGGCCGAGGGTTCAAATCCCTCCGAGCCCGCTTTTTTTTCACTCATTCTCTCAGTTTTGAAGGCATTTCAAAGTTTTTTTCGGTTCCACGTTCGTTCGATGAAATCTCTCCTTTTTTATTCACATTTAGATTCTCCGAACGTGGATGATCGCTGACCGATCAGATCTTGTCTAAAACCTACAATTTTCCATCCTCGACCCGACGACAGAACAATGTAAATCGGACCAAGGCCATGGGGGGTCAATGGACGAGACCGATGTGGCCCTGTGTCGTCTCCTGATGCGCAATTCCCGCACATCCTATTCCGCTCTGGGGAAGGAGCTAGGCCTAAGCCCCCAGGTGGTACATCGGCGCGTTCAATCATTGATCGAGGCGGAGATCATCCGCGGCACCTATGCCACACTGAGCTTCAAGGCGACGGGTGTCATGTGGGTGGTGGTCCATGGTTGGTCCAGAGCCCGTTCCATGGATGAGGTCGATCGCAAGTTCCGGGCGATACCTCAGGTGGGGATCTTCCAGGTGGCCAGCGGTAATTACGTTTATGTGCATGGAAATGTCAAGGATTCGGCGGAGCTGGCCGATTTCGTTTCCGCGGTACAGCGCGATGCCCAGATCAGCGAACCCCAGGTAGGCATCATCCCCCTGCCCCCCTTCACGGGAAGCGTGCTCACGCCCATGGACCTGCGCATCATTCAAGCGTTGGCCATGGACGCGCGACGCCCCATATTCAAGGTGGCCGAGGAGCTGGGCACGACGGTAAAGACCGTCAACCGTCGGCTGAACCGGATGGTCCATGAGGACCTGATCATGCTATCCATCCACTGGCAGCCCGATACTCTGGGAGACACCATCAGCCAGATACACCTGGTACTTAGGGACGACGTTCCCCGGGAAAAGGCGGCGTTCCTGCTGATCAAGCGGTTCGCCCCGGGAACGGTGCGTACATACACCTTTAGTAACCTGCCCAATCAGGTCATAATCACTTATTGGAGCAGGAACGTGCGGGAGATGCAGAACGCCTGCCAAGAGCTCGAGGCGGAAGGTATCTTCGTGAGCGTAGTACCGAACATCATCCGATCTGTCTTTTACTACGGGGATCATCAGAAGGCATCATTGCAGGAAATGCTGAGACAGGCAAAGAAAAAGTGACCCTTCACCTCTGGATGGTATGCGGATAACCACATTTTCATCCGTTTCGGTTAAGGAAAGGTCATGTTAGTGGGGCTTAAGGGCTATTTTTTCTCGCGATCGTTTGACGAGCGCCTAAGACCCCTGGCGTCATGGCCGTTTTTGGTGAGTTAAACGAACGTCCCTAGAAGAAAAGGAATCGTAATAGTTTGCTTGTTAGCCGTATTACAAAGCGTGGTCAGGCTCGTTATAGCCATCCTGCTCTCTGCGGAATGCGGGCCGGTGCTGGATAACCCGGTATCGGACGAGGTCATGATGTTCATAAACATCATGTTCTTCGTCCTAGGGGTCCTAGGTCTCCTGACCGCCTTTGGCCTTTGGACGGGAGAACGGTGGGGCTATAATGGCACCATAGCTCTGAGCCTGGCGACCATCGCCTTCGACGTTTGGGCTGTACTAGCTGTGCAATCCTCAGCGGCCTTCGGTATAGTGTTCCCGGCGGTCTTCATCGCCTACCTGGCGCTTGTACGCCATGATATCGCCAGGGGTGAGGGGCAGTGAAGACCTTGGTCGCCTTCGGCACCAAGTACGGTTCGACCGAGAAAGTGGCGCTGGAGATCACCTCCGTTCTGCAACAAAAGGGGCACAAGGCAGATATGCTGGACCTGCGTGGACGTAAGAACATCGAACTGGAACAGTACGAATTGGTGGTCATCGGAAGCGGCATTGAGTACGGTTCCTGGTCAAAGGAGGCGCTGTGCTTCCTGGATAGGAACTCCAGAACCCTGAACAAAAAGAAGCTGGCCATGTTCGCCTGCTGCGGTGACCTGATGTTCGACCCCATTCGAGCGGACGAATATCGACGCAAGTACCTGCAGGACGTGGCTGATAAATTTGGATTGCACCCGATCGACATCGGCCTTTTCGGGGGCGTCCTGGACTTCAGCAAGTACAGCTTCTTGGTCAAGGACATACTGAGCGTACACAATACCGGCGAACGGGGCGCAGGGGAGAAGGACATCGATCTGAACAAGCTCTATGACCTCCGAGACTGGAATGTCATCCGGAAATGGGCCAGCGACCTAGATGGGGTGCTGTAAATGGCTGCCTTCTACCGTCAGGAGACCGACCTCATCCCCTGGTTCGTGACCGGGGGTACGGCAATTATCTGTGCCCTGGTCCTTATCGTCATGGCTGCCCTGGGACCTCTAGGGACCGGAGATCTGCAGTACCATACTTCGCAATCGGGTGAATGGCAGATAATGGGCCAGGACCTGGCCGATCTGTTCCTAATCGCCCCCCTTCTGCTCATTGGCGGCGCCCTGCAGCTGATGCGCCGAGATGGTGCCAAGTACTTCCTGATACTGACACCCATCACCCTGATCTATACTGGCCTTTCCGTAGGCGTGGGGCAGGAATGGACATTGTATCCGGGCAATGCGGAGAACTACTTCTGGATATACCTGGCGCTCATGGTGGGAGGCCTGTTGCTGTTGGTCGGGACCCTCCCTCGATTCACTGACTCTGAGACCCCGGCGTTCAGCAGACGGGGGCTGCGGTTGTTCGTGGTCTTGACCGCCTTGGCGTTGCTGTTCTTCGCTAAGATGTGGCTGGGACAGATAACCGAAGTGATCGGAAACGGGGACCTGGCCGACGGGTCGTATTCCAACGCGTCCAACGCCTTCTGGGTGATACGCTATCTGGACCTGGGAGTGTGTGTACCGCTGGGATTCCTGGCCTTGTTCATGCTGATGTCCCGTCCGGAGAAGGCCTATGGGATGGTGCTTCTACTCTTCGGCTTCCTCATCACCATGGCCGTGACGGTCAATACCATGGCCATAGTGCAGGTGCTGAACGACGATCCAGCCGTGGCGACGATGGGAGCGGGCCTGGCCATATTCCCGGTGCTGCTGGTCCTGATGTTTATCGGGCTATTCTATCTGGTCAGGCATAAAATGGGCTCTTCATCGATCTGGCCGGTGTACCAATGAACAATAAGGAGCAGATAATAATCGGTTTCGTTGCCGGCGGATCTGTAGCCTTCCTAGGCGTCATGATAATAATGGGGTCCTGGGAGGCGATCGAACAGAGAGCCATTACCGCTGGCTATGGGGTCGATGGAAGTTTGGTGGATTGGGCGATAAGATGGGGCGCCATCGCCATCATCATCGGATTAGCTGCATCTCTCGTATTCCCATACGTATCTGCCAGACTGAACTGGACAAGGATGCAGTACCTGTCCCTTTCTGTCATATTGATGGTGGTATTCGATCTGCTGGCATACTTGCCTATCTATGATAGCTCGGTGCACATCTATCCCGTCGCAATTCTAGGACTGAACGCCGTCTTTTTCTTAGGTTTTGGGTCTCTGATCCCCAATTTCGGCGATATTGAGCGTCACCAGGAGTTGGCAGCATGATCCGAGCACCAGAGAAAAAAGATGCTAAGCTCGATGACCCAGAGATTGTCACCCCGGGGCTTGCTATGCCCCTGGAGGAACAATATATCACTACATATGCCTCGTGGATCAGTGTTGTGGACGTTGGACAAATGGCCGATGTCGATATATCGGCCATCAGCGGTCCTACCTGCTCCTTTGGAATGCCACAACCAATGGTCGAGCTCGTGGACAGTTCGAGCGGTGTGAACCTGCAGGAGAACATCACGCTCGTTTCTGGCACCAGTTCTAAAAGCTTCTTGAGCGGTACGGTGAATAGCATTGCGGCAATGCTCAAGAGTCTCGGCGCCAGGATCGTCGCTCCCCGATACTCCACTTCTGTGTCCACGAAGGGCGTTCTCAAACAGGACCGGATCGATGAGGAATTGAGCCGGATCTCATTGACGCACATGATCCGATAAAACAAATCTATGGATGTGA
>Ga0307378_10012328_pt1 | contig 10917 bp, 10 predicted proteins | sample UN1MG_FD_202238 | JGI IMG/M metagenome (GOLD analysis project Ga0307378, IMG submission 202238) | Soil microbial communities from Risofladan, Vaasa, Finland - UN-1 | ecosystem: Environmental > Terrestrial > Soil > Coastal area > Acid sulfate soil | place: Finland: Risofladan, Vaasa | collected...
TTTAAAATTAGTTTGGATGACTATTAAACAGAGAATCCCTGAATTAAAATCTTTTATTCAAAAGATCATGACCGAAAACTAGAGTTTAGAGCCATTTTCCTTTAGATACATTTCAATCTATTATGAAACAATCCAATTAACATTTTTGTCAATTGGGTTTAGCGTGATATAACAATAATGAATATATTTTCTCATTTCATAAGTGCTCTTTTTCGGGTATTTTGCCTAAAATAAGGAAGACATTTGAATTATTAATAATAATTTTAATAATGATAATGGTCTAACAATTCTAAGAACATTTTTTTATCGAAAAGAAATCTTTAGGAAGAAAAAAATCATGATAGAAGAAATCGAAAAAATTCCTAATTCTTTCGTAATGAGAGATGATTTAGATTTTAAATATTACGTGTCTGGTACTTGGAAAAAGTCATCTTCGGGAAAAACAATAATTATTAAAAATCCTTATAATGATGAGATAGTAGGAACTGTACAAGCATGTTCCATTGAAGAAGCTAATCAGGTCATAACCGTTGCAAAAGAAAGTTTGGAATGTTGGGAAGAGAAGACTCATAGAGAACGAGCTGATATATTAATGAAAGCAGCTAATTTAATGAGAGAATGGGCTAATCCTTTAGGGTATATTATGATGAAAGAGATAGGTAAACCTATAAAAAGTGCCGTATCAGAAATAACCCGAACTTCCGAATTATTTGAAGCCACAGCCGAAGCTGGATTACAACAAGAAGGAGAAGCAATTTACGGAGATGCGTTTAAAGGTTTTGGTAAAGATAAGATGTCAATGACGTACAGAGTTCCTTTAGGAGTGATTCTATGCATTGGTCCCTTTAATTATCCGTTTAATCTTACGGGATCTAAAATAGCTCCTGCATTAATGGCAGGAAATACTGTTGTAGTCAAGCCTCCTTCCCAAGGAGCGATCAGTCCCTTATTCTTTGGATTAATTTTAGAAAAAGCGGGAGTTCCTCCAGGTGTTTTTAATATAATCACCGGAAAGGGATCTGAAATCGGTGACTATTTAGTACAGCACCCTTTGGTTAACATGGTGAGTTTCACTGGATCTTCTGAAACGGGTAAACATCTTGCAAGTGTTGTTGGAATGAAACCTTTATTGTTAGAATTAGGTGGAAAAGATGCCGCTATTGTACTAAACGATGCAAATTTAGAATTAACTGCAGATGCAATTGTTTCGGGAGCATTTTCATACAGTGGGCAAAGATGTACTGCAGTAAAAAGAGTTCTTCCAATGCCCGGAATTGCTGATAAATTAATAGAATTAGTAAAAAAGAAAACAATGAATTTATCTATTGGAGATCCCGAAAAAAATGCTACTATCGGGCCCCTCATAAGTTCAAAACAATGTGATTTCGTTCAAGGGCTGATAGACGATGCTTTAGAAAAAGGTGGTACTTTATTATGCGGAAATAAAAGAGAAGGTAACATCATGTGGCCAACATTGTTAGATAATGTTACAATTGAAATGAGAATTGCCTGGGAAGAACCATTTGGTCCTATATTACCTTTTATACGAGCTAATAGCGCTGAAGAAGCAATAGAAATATCAAATAAATCAGAATATGGACTTCAAGGCATGATTTTCACAGAAAACATCGATTTAGCTTTTAACATTGCACAGGAGTTAGAAGTGGGTACTGTTCAAATAAATGGAAAAAGTGAGAGAGGTCCGGATCATTTTCCATTTTTGGGAACCAAATCATCAGGCTTAGGAACACAAGGAATAAAGTATTCGATTGAAGCAATGAGTAGACCGAAAGTCATCGTATTGAACTTATCAGAGAAAGGGAAGCTAATAAAACTATGCAAATATGATTAAAGTTTTAAAATTATCAAGGCATAAATTATCGCCAGAACACAATATTATATAAAAGGAGTCAGTAAAATGAATAAATTAATAATTTTAGGAAAATTAATGGATTATTTCAACATTTCTGTTAGTGTTTTGTACATTGCAACCTAAACCGAGATTAAGGGAAGAAGACAAAAAAAGATAATTATTTATTTTGGTGAAACTATGATATATTTTAATCCAATAATTTCGAATAAAAAATTTTAAAATAAACTAATTTTAATGTGAGAATAATGGCGAAAGGTTCAGCATTAGCTGTAATTGCCCTATTAATAACCCTGGAGGATTAGTTCTTGGTGGGTATTCGTTTTTTACAACACAAATAGGGCCCCATATTCACCGAACGTATTATGACGCAAGAATCACGGCTTATACATCAACTGCAGAGGATTCTTGGTATGACATCCCCGATATAAGCATAACTTTTCAAGTAGGTGCGGGAGAGACGGTATATTTTTTATTTATATGCACGGCTTCTCTCACTCCAACTAGCGCAGTTTGCCAAATGAACTTTCAATTGAAAATTGATGGTACATCAATAAGTAACTCCCTTACCATGGTTGGAGGGACAGGTATGCCGTCAAATACTATTTTTTCAGTATCACTTCAATATGCAGATAGTCTAATGGTAGCAGGTGACCATGTAGTGTTGGTTCAAACCATGAGAGAATGCGGCGGTCAAATTGATCATTGTAGTCTACTCGTACAAACCTATATTCCTTAATTCTTTTTTTTTTAATCGAGAAATAACCGGAACTAAAATTAAAGAATAACTTGAATCTCTATTTTATTTATTAATTTTTATTGATCGACAAAAGTGTTTAAAATTATGGTTGGTTAATAGTGTAATAATATTTACCAAAAATATTTTTATTCGAAATTTATAATTAAAAAGGTTGAAGACAATGGGAAAAGGTGGAGCAATTTTAGGTCTTATTGGAATACTAATTGGAGCGGGCGGATTTGCAATGTGATTTATTGCTTGGAGCTCAATGACAACAATGCAAGCCCAATTAGATTCTTTCGAAAATCCAATCAACACATACTATACAAAACTTAATGGTGTTCTTACTGTTACCCCTGCATTTGCAGTATTAGAAATTCCAACCCTTAATATAACGTTCGACTTAAGTGGGATATCTTCAGTTTATCTTTCATTTACGTGTCAAGCAGAAATTACCGCAGTTGCAGGAACCTCTTCGGTGTGGTTTTTCTTCGCAGTAGATGGTGAAGATGTACTCTCTCCAGTAAATAGAGTCGGAAATACTAATGGTGGCTCTACAAAAGATTTTTTTTCTGTAAATTTGCAGCATGTAATAGAAAACATGACAGCAGGGATTCATAATGTTACTGTTCGAGTGTCATCAGAGAGTACAGTAAATACTCTTAGTTCAATGACTCTGTATGTTCAAACTTTCACTCCTTAATAATATTAATCCTAATTCTTATTTTTTTTTATTGATTTTTTGTTTTTTTTAATGAGAGACAGCATTTGAGAGCATTGATGAAATGAGAAAATAACTTTTTATTTGTTATATCCCGCTAAACTTAATTGACAAAATTGTTTGGTGATTTGCTCCAAATAGATTGAAATGTATTTAAAGGAACTTAGATTAGTAATTAATTACTTACAAATTATTTTTTATTATTTTGATGAAAATAATATGAAATCAAATGCAAAATCAAAAATAATAATTTTAATCGCTTTAGGAATGTTTTTTGCCTTCTCACCGATAGTTATCACTAATCTTATTCTTATTTCGGGTAATAGCAATAAAAGTTCGGAATATAAAGGTGATATCAATTTAGATAAAATAAATCTAAAAACCTCAGCAATATCGGGAAAAATTCATATTGATAATAATTGGACTGCTGCAAAGGCTGCGGGAATTTGTACGGGGAATGGGACTTATTCCGCACCCTATGTTATAGAAGATTTGATTATAGATGCTGGAGGTTCGGGAAGTTGCATTCTGATTGAAAATTCCATTGTGTTCTTTAAAATTGAAAATTGTACGTTTTCTAATTGTGGAATTAATTGGGTGGATTCTGGTATTAAGCTAGAATCAGTTTACAATGGGATGATTAATAATACGTATTTTAGTAATAATGGTTGGGGGCTATATTTAGAATATTCCGAAAAGAATACTATTATAGGGAATTTATTTGACAAAGAGAGGGGCATACATTTTGGATATTCGAATTATAATACTCTCTATTTAAACAATCTTAAAACTAGTGCTATAAATGTTTTTACTTTAACTAATACAAGCAATAACAACCTGTGGAATTCACCACAACAATTAAAGTACATTTACGATAATAAATCCTACACGAATTATCTTGGTAACTTTTGGGATGATTACAATGGAATTGATGCTAATGATGATGGAATTGGAGATTCTCCAGTCATTTTTTACGATTCTGTTAGTTTTACAATGGATTATTATCCATTGAAAGAAGAATTTGAGAATTATGAGGTTATTGGAAGGCTTGAACCTCCAGAAGTCCCTGGGGGGAGTATTCCCGGATACAATATATTATTACTTTTAGGAATCGTATCAACTATAGCTGCAATAATCGTCAAAAAAAGGCTAAATCTTTTAAATTAAAACATTTTTTTTATTCTTTATTTTTCATATTAAAATCTACCATTTCTATCTAAAGATACTTATTTCCACAATTATGTGTTTATGAATATGCTTATTTTAATTATAAAATCTATTTAAAACAAATTTCTATAATTCGTGAAATAACCGAATATTAAAATAGCAATTAACAGAAATTGGGACATTTTCATCAAGAAGAAAGATCAAATATTATACCTCTCTACTTAAAATCTCGTCAATATCCACATTCATGAGGTTTTCGTTAGCATCCTTTCCAATCATAAGGAGCGTTAGAAGGACACTGCGATCTAAATGAGGGTATTCCCTTAAAATTTCGGCTATTGAATAATTCAATCCGAAAAGCTCATAGATTAAAGCTACGGGTATTCTAGTACCCTTAATGATAGGCTTTCCTCCGGGTATTTCTGGATTACTTTCGATAATAACTAACATTTCTATGCTACTATATAGTAAAATATATTTAAATACATATTGCATGATTGTATAAACTTTCAAATTATTAAATTAATATTTAACACTTAAATAAAAAAACAGTCTCTATTAGAATAGCTATAGTTTTTAAAATTAATTAAAATTGATGTGGTCTTGGTAACTAGTTATAATGAAGGATCAAAAAGAGAACATACTCAACTATGAGCAAAGAAAAAAATTTGATTTTTTAGAAAATGACCCAATTGGTCGTATTGAAGCTACAACAGAATATCCGATTATGTATCACGCTTTAGGGTCCAAACCTCGCACAGAACATCCTTTTAATGTGTATCATGACATTAAATCTGAACCTACTGCTATTGATAAAACACTTGAAATTGTATTGGATTCAATAAACCAAGTTGTAGATGAACTTTTAAGAAGAGATGTCACACATATCGTTGGAATAGGAATGGGTACTAGTCAATTCATAATGCAGGCATCTGGTCCTGCTTTTTGGGAGTGGGCTCACATTACTTCGGAAGATAAGGATTCAGTAGAATGTCTTACTATTGACAAACCTTATGATTTTAAACATACTGCATTATTAGCATATAGTGGTAGTGGTAGTACAATTGATACAATATCGGCAACTAAAAAATTAAAGGAAAAAGGGGCTTATTGTGTTGCGGTAACTTCCGTAGCTGAAAGCCCACTAACTAAAGAATGTGATGATGCAATAGTCTGTGCTGGAGGATTCGACACAGGAGGTTCAGATACTTTTCATTATGCAACAAGATTAGCTGCAAGTTTATTATTAGCTTTAACGTTTGGGGAGAAAAAAGGAATTAAAGGTATAAATTTTCAAGATTTAAAAAAGAAGTTGCATGAAATACCAAAATTAATGGCTGAAAGATGGGAATATAACGAACAGAGATGTAAAAGTGTTACTAATAATGTAATAGATGTTCGAAGTGTAATCATTGTTGGAGCTGGACCAAATTTTGGTACTGCGGAAGAAATGGAATTGAAATTCGAAGAGATGGCACATATACCGGCTAAATCGATGGTTCCAACACGTCATTTACATGGAGCACTGGGGTTAACCAATGAAAAAATCCTAACTATTTTGCTTTATCCCAAAAATAATTCTAAGAATTGGTTTAAGCAAATTGCAAAATTTACACAGTTAATTAAAAGTCCATGTGTCGCCATTTTACCAGATTCCGAAGACAAAATTGCATCTTTAATGGATTGGGTATGGCGTACACCAATAGAAAATGAACACCTATTTGCTTTGTATGTAGTGCCTATTATTCAATTGTTACCATATTTTTTTGCGCTTAAACAAGGAACTACAAATCCAGATTGCCAAAAATCAAATATCCCAAAATATGCGAGGGCTTGGACAATGGTTTTAAAACCGGGAGGTCATTAATTGGGATTTAAGATTGGAGTATTAGGACCATTAAATATAGATATTATAATTAAGGGAAAAGCTCCTAGTAATATTAAAGAATTGAATGCGTGGTCTGGACCATCAGACATATATATATTAACAGCAGGAGCGGCGGGATACATATCACAAAATCTTAAACAATTGGGTAATGAAGTCCACATAGTTTCTTCTATTGGAGATGATTCTTTCGGTAAAATGATTTTAGATACTTTGAAGAAGTCAGGAATTAATACAAAATACATTTTGGTCGAACAGGGTAAGGAATGTGCTTTAGCTATCTTCATTTTACTTTTCGGTAATGATAAACGACCTCTAACATTTAGATTACCAACTCACAGTGGATGGCCCCAAAAATTTGGTCAAAAAGTAGAAAAGTTTTTACTTAACACCGATCTTCTACATTCTGCGGGATATTATCACTTCCCAAGTCTGTGGAATGAAAATTTTATCGCATTACTTAAAAAAGCGAAATCTCAAGGCTTAAGGATATCTATGGATCCTCAATTTCCATTAACATCGTTGGAACCTCCATGGATTAAGATTTTAATGCCATTAATCCCCTATATTGACATACTAATGGTCGATCAACAAGAAGCCCTGAACATTACTGCAGAAGATTCAATTGAAGAAGCTGCTAAAACGCTCTTAGAAGAGGGTTTTAAAATAATCGCTATTAAATTAGGTGATAAAGGAGTACTCGTTAAAAATGCATCTATTATGAAGTACATTCCTGCTACACAGCCTAAAAGATTTGTAGACACTATTGGGGCCGGAGATGCGTTTGATGCTGGCTTTTTACACGCGATATTAGAGGGAAGAGATTTAGTAAAATCTGCCGAAATTGGCGTATTAACTGCAACTAATAGCATTCAAAATGTGGGGGGCATTATCAATTTTCCTCAGTAAAAAAATGTATCTAATTAAACAATTCAGAGTTACCACCAAAAAACCTTGAAGAAAATAAAGTCTATAAATTATTGGAAGTGGTTCTAATAATAAATGTTTAAATATCACATTATACATGAGATAGATCAATGAAATTATTTTAGCAGTACCACCCCTAGCGAAGATAAAGGATACGGTAGCGTAATTGACAGTGATAATATAATCTATCTCACAGGAACCCTTAATCATAGCTCCCAAGGGTTTAACATTTTCTTAGCTAAATTTGATACTAACCTCAATCAGTTGAAAAATATGACTCTTAATGACCCTTGAACGGAGAAGATGTCGCTTATTCACTCGTCTTAGATAGGAACGGCAATTTGATTTTAACAGGGGTTTATCGCGAATCACCAGGAGATTCAAACATCTGGGTAGCGATCTATAACAAACAATTAAACCTATTAACATATGACACGATCGATGGGGTTCTCACGGATATTACACGGGATACGGTGTTATTCTCGGGATAGAAAATGATTTTTATGTATCCGGATTTATCGATGAGCCAATCGAAAACGTTAATCTATGGATTGCCCGATATTCTCAAACTTTCATTTAAAATAATAAAAATCGATCGCAAGAGTTTACAAAAACAACACCTTTAAGAAAATTATACCCTCCTTCTATGGCAGTATCTATTGTTGTGATTATAGTGTTTTTCTAGGATTAGTGATTAATTAGGGGAAGAGTTAAATATATAAATTATTAAAATTATATTGGTTCTAATTTTTTTATAGGATGTGATCTTCGTGAGAGCAAAATTATGTTTTAAATGTAAACAATACATAACCATCCGTGAGAATGATTTTAATAATAGTAGAGACTTACTAATGTTTGATAAAGCTCATGCGGGTCATCCTACTCAGATTGTAAACGAAGAAGAAGTCGGTAATTATGAAAGATGGTCTTCAAGTTAATTAAAAATGAGATTTTTTAAATCTGAAATATGTCTATTTACAATAAATGTCATAAATTAACCATTATGGACAACTTTAAAACTTTCGGAAATCTTTTTTATATATTCAAGATAAGTTAACCCTTTCTTTTCCGCTTTTTTAGCAATGATTTTTCTCGCGATGTGAACTTGTTGCATTATAGGATCATTAGGAAATTTAAAATCTTTGAGGCTTTTGACGGGATTTAATTCAAAGATTTCTCCTTTGAAATAGTCAATATTTTCAGAATCAAAATCTCAGTAAACTAGAAATTCAGAAGGGAATTTAATTCCAGCCTTTTCAATATAAATTCAGATCATTATACTGTGGATGTCTATTTTAACTTAACTTAAGAATTAATATTTAAGGTATGAATTTAATAAATAAGTTTAAAACCTTTTCCAAACCATTCTCAAAATAATTTATCCTTTTTATCGCTTCTAAAATAGGTTGCTTTCTTATGTATTAAGTTATTGGAAGAGTTATAATGCCATATATTGGTATTAATATATAATTGGAAAATCCTTAGGGTCTAATTAGAATAGAACCTTATAAATTGAATGATATGATTTGATTTTCTCTTGACGATTGATATGCAGATTCTATGATTTCGTGAGCACGATATCCGATATCTAAACCAGGATAAGGTTCTTTTTCTTTGATTATCGATTCCAAAAAACTAAGACTTTCGAATAGATATGGTCCAGTATTTAAAGCCATTTTAGGATATTTCTTATTCCTTAGATATTCTTCAGTAATCCCTTCTAAATTAAGTCTCTTCTTCTTTCTACCAATTAAATACTCCAACTTTTTAAAGAACGGCGTAATATATTTCTCCAAACTTACATATCCATTCTCAAAGAAAATCTCTACACGTCTCTCATCCATTTTTGCTTTATTCCAGATACTTATTAAATTCCCTACAAATCCGTCTTCATATTCAAAGTTTAATGTGGCTACATCCTCAAGCTTTCCTTGGGTCAAGGGGGAAACATAGCGAATTTTAGCGAATAATTTCGAAAGAGGTGCCTGATCGCCGAAAAGATATTCAAGCATATCCACATCGTGAATGCTGTGTTCAAATAAACTTCCTCCATAAGCTAAGGAAGGATCTTTTCTCCAATCAGATTGATGTAAACCAGTGCCTATAGGCCAATCTTGAGTATCTCTGAATATAAATGATAATCTCTTTCCAAACGCTTCACCATTTTCTTTTATAATTTGTTTCATTTTCCAGACTACTGGACAATGCCTGAGTACTAATCCTACCTGTGTAGAGATACCATACTTTCTCTCTGCTAAAATTAGCTCTTTGATATCTTCTAAAGAAAAAGCAAGTGGCTTTTCACAAAAGATATTTTTACCTTCTTCCGCAAGTTTTAAGAAATACTCTTTATGGAATTTAGTAGGAGTTGTGATATAAACAACATCGATAGCTTTATCCTTAACAATATCATCTGGATTCGTCGTAAAATAGTCAATAATATTAACATTCTTCAATTTTAGCCTGTTCAATTTCTCTTCATCTGGATCGGCTACTCCTCGAATTTTTATATGGACATCATTAGCAGAAAGGAGCCTTTCTTCTTCGATTTTTTTTAATGAAAATAAGTGCGTCTGTCCAATTAGTCCTGTTCCTATTATCCCTATATTTATATTCAACTTAAACCATCCATCTCTCTTTAGGAATTTAATTAACTAAAAGTAAAGAGCAATTTTTTATAAACATTTCAAAAATCTTGTTGATTTTTGACATTTGAGTTTAGATCAACAAAAAATAATAACTTAAATAAATTGAGAAGTTAAAATATTTTATGACCAATAGGAAATGGAGTAAGGGTAAAGCACTCGAATTTGTAGCTGATGATTCATTTGAAAATGGAGAATATAATGATGTCGTATTTTTTTATCACTAAAGCGAAATCTAATAATATTAAATAATAAAAAGTTCAAGTAAATATTGATGTCTGAAGATAGAACACTTCATGATAAAAAATCTCCAAAGAAAATTCTTACACATTTTATTCTGTTATTTTTTTTTATTTTTGGAGCTTATACTACTACAACGTATTTCTTTAGTTTTATTGGTCTTATTATTGGCCTCGTTTATTTCTTATTAATTCCTAACAGACAAGTGAAGAGACTAGGAATCTTATTATCTTGGACTGTTGGAATAACTACTATTATAATAAATGGCATAGCCTTAGTAAATGCTTCTGGAGCTCCTGCTTTATCAACCATTTATTTCGCACTTATTACTGGACCCTTGTTAATAGCAGCATATCCAATTGGTTTCACAATTTGGAAAAAAATAACTAAGATTAGGAATGTAACTCATCGTTTTTCTTTAAAACTTCAGGAATTTAATAAAAAATTATCCAAAAATACAAAAAAAACTCTCAAGATTCTGATCGTAATCTTACCCTGCCTTTTTTGGGGGAGCGTAAATATAGATCTTAATGTTATGATTGATAATGAAACTCGCCTTCTTTGGGTTCATGCTCCTTCTAGTGCTCAAATAGAGTCGAACTTCATTGTAACTGTAGAAGCTTGGGACGCCTATGAGCGCTTAAGCGCAACCTATAAGGGAACGGTTGAGTTTTCTATAACATCTTATAATCTAACAAACTATTCCTTGCTAACAAATGTTAA
>Ga0307378_10012329_pt1 | contig 10917 bp, 9 predicted proteins | sample UN1MG_FD_202238 | JGI IMG/M metagenome (GOLD analysis project Ga0307378, IMG submission 202238) | Soil microbial communities from Risofladan, Vaasa, Finland - UN-1 | ecosystem: Environmental > Terrestrial > Soil > Coastal area > Acid sulfate soil | place: Finland: Risofladan, Vaasa | collected...
CAAGCTCCTGCTGGGCATCCCCATCAGAACATCGAGGTGTCGACGTCGATGCCCAGCAGGAGCTTGCCGATCGTCTCGTTGAGCTTCGGAGCAGTCTGGATGTGCTGGGTGACGACATGCGCATCGCGCAGGCATCGTCCGAGCACGTTGGTGTCGTACACCGCAGTGCCCCCGGCGAGCGTGAATGCCACGTCGGCGACTTCGGCGCCGACAGTCGCCGCATGGGTCGCCGCCAGTCGAATCCCGGTACGGGCCGCGACGGTGACCTCGTCGCCGACGACCGCAACGTCCCATGCCGACTGCAACTCAGCGATCAGGAACGCTCGAGCCGCGTGCAACTTGGCCTCGGCTCGGGCCAGTTCCACCTGGGTGAATCCGCTCTGTGCGAGCGTCTTGGACGAGTACTGCGGCTTCTTGCCCTGAGCGATGTCGACGAGCTCATCGAGCGCCCGACGAGCGACGCCGAGCCCAACCGCAGACACCCCAGCGGCGAGCAACGTGAAGTTCGGGAACTGCGACAGCGGCGTGCGCACGACCGGACGGGTCACGCCCGGCTGGATGGTCCGCGCGGCGGGCACGAACACCTCGTCGACCGAGTAGTCGAGCGAGCCCGACCCACGCATCCCCGTGGTGTACCAGGTGTCGTGGAAGGTCACCGACGACTGCGGGAACCAGCACAGCCGGAACGTGCCGTCGTCACACAGCGCTCCGCCGAGCACCCACTGGCAGTGCTGCGTGCCACTCCCCCATGCCCAGCGACCCGACACCGAGAACCCGTCGACGCCATCGACCGTGGCCGCCTCACCTTTGCCGTTCGGAGCGAAGACCCCACCGGTGATCGAGGTGTGGTCGCCATAGATCTCCTCTGCCGACGCACTGGGAAGCAGCGAGGCCATCGACGATGTGGTCGACGCGATCATCGTGCACCAGCCTGCTGCACCGTCGCCGTGTGCGACTGCTTCGATCGATTCGACGAGTGTGATCGGATCGACCTCGGGCCCGCCGTACGCCCCAGGCACGCACAGTCGCAGCAGTTGTGCGTCACGGAGCGCCTTGACGGTAGCGAGCGGCAACCGGCGGATTCGTTCACCGTCGTCGGCGTTCGCCTCGATCAACTCGGCGAGGTCGCGGGCGGCGTCGACGATCGCTGCAGTCATGGCGACGACTGTAGGTCGACGCTGCAACCACGATGGGATCCTGCAGGTCGCATCGCGACGCAATGGCGGTCTGGTCCTGGTCTCGGATCGGACACGATCTGATCGGTCATCGAGGAATTCTGACCTGGGGCCACGGTCTGCGTGCACGCGTTCCCGCCAGGGTCTACGGTCAACGGTATGCAGTTCGGCTTCGTGGTCCCGTGGGGCGACGCCGAGGATGTCGGCGATCTCGCCGCAGCGGCCGAGGACGCCGGCTGGCACGGGCTGTTCGTGTGGGAGCCGGTCTGGGGTGTCGACGCATGGATTTCTCTCGGCCTCGCCGCCGTGCGCACCTCCAAGATCCGCCTCGGCACGTTGTTGACGCCGCCCTCGCGGCGACGCCCGTGGGAACTCGCCAGCCAGGTGGCGACCGTCGACCGGCTCTCCGCTGGACGGGTCACGCTGTCGGTCGGCCTCGGTGCACTCGATTCGGGGTTCGAGGCCTTCGGCGAGGAGTGCGACCGTTCCACTCGTGCAGAGCTGATGGACGAAACGCTCGACATCATCTGCGGACTGTGGGGCGGCCAGCCATTCGCGTACAACGGCGCTCATTACACGATTTCGCCGACCGAGTTCCCGACGATCGGCCACACGGTCCAGCAGCCACGGGTACCGATCTGGTGCGTCGGCGCCCTCGGCCGGACGAAGTCGATGGCCCGAGCGCTGGGGTGGGACGGCGTCATCCCGCAGGTGCTCGACGCCGATGGTGGGGCTCGCCAACCGCACCTCGACGAGGTGGCCTCTCTCCGGGCGCAACTCGATGCGGAGCGGTCCGGGGACCACGTCGACATCATCGTCGAGGGAACGATGTCCCAGCACTCGGCCGCCGCCTACTCCGATGCGGGCGCCACGTGGTGGATCGAGTCGATGTGGGAAGCGATGTCGGAACACTCACCCGTCACCGCTGCCTACGACCGGCTGATCCAGGGCCCGCCCTCCTGAGCCACATCGCTGGTTCCCGGAGGCCCGGGCTCGGGGGACTTGGGCTACGTTCATCGGCGTGACGACGACCAACGCCGGCTGGAACTTCGCGGACCTGTGGGAGACGGTGTCCGAACAGATCCCCGACTCGCTCGCCCAGCAGCAGGGCGAGCGCACTCACTCGTGGGCCGAGTTCAACCGGCGGGCGAACGGTGTTGCCGCAGCGATGTTGCGGCCCGATTCGTCGGAGCAGGACAAGGTCGCCCAGTACCTCTACAACAGTCCCGAATACCTCGAATCGGTCTTCGCCGCGTTCAAGGCCGGCTTCGCAGTGGTCAACACCAACTACCGGTATGCCGCCGACGAACTCGTCTACCTGTGGGACAACGCCGACGCCACCGCCGTCGTCTTCCACGGCACGTTCGCCGAACAGTGCGACGCGATCCGCGAACGTGTGCCGAAGGTGACGACCTGGCTGTGGGTCGACGACGCCAGCGGCCCCTGCCCGGCGTGGGCCACACCGTACGAAGCAGCCGCTGTCGCCGGAACCGACGAGAACGTCAGTGGTCCGTGGGGACGCAGCGGCGACCACCTCCTCCTGCTCTACACCGGCGGCACCACCGGCATGCCCAAGGGTGTGATGTGGCGCCAGGACGACCTCTTCGGCGTACTCGACGCGAACAACAAGAAGCGGATGCCGCCCGAACAGGACCTCGACGCCGTCGCAGCACGGATCGTGAAGGCCGGGCCGCGCAACATGCCGGCTGCACCGCTGATGCACGGCACCGGGCTGTTCAACGCACTCAGCAATCTGATGGTCGGCGGCTCGATCACCACGATGGAGGGCCGACACTTCAGCGCCGAGGAGTTCCTCGACACCGTGCAGCGTTACGGGATCAACTCCACCTCGATCGTCGGTGACGCATTCGCCAAGCCGATCCTGAAGGCGCTCGACGCCGAGCCCGATCGTTGGGACATCTCCACGCTCCGCGTGATCGTGTCGTCAGGCGTGATGTGGTCCAAGGAGACCAAAGCGGGTCTGCTCGGCCACAACCCCCGACTGATCATGATCGACTCGCTGGGGTCGAGCGAGGCAATCGGTATGGCGAGCAACACCACGACGGCGGAGTCGAGTGGGGAGACCGCGAAGTTCGAGCTCGGCCCGACCACTCGGGTCATCACGGACGAGGGACGAGACGTCGTTCCCGGGTCGGGCGAACTCGGCCGCGTGGCCCTGCCGGGCCGCACCCCGATCGGCTACTACAAAGACGAAGCGAAGTCGGCCCAGACGTTCGTGGTGATCGATGGAAGCCGCTACTCGATCCCCGGGGACTACGCCACCATCGACGCCGACGGCACGGTCACGCTGCTCGGACGCGGCAGCCAGTGCATCAACACCGGTGGCGAGAAGGTGTATCCCGAGGAGGTCGAGGAGTGCCTCAAGCTGCACCCGAGCGTCGCCGACGTCGCAGTGGTCGGCGTACCCGACGACAAGTGGGGCGAAGCGATCACGGCACTCGTGGAACCGCACGCCGGCGACACCGTCGACGCGCCGGATCTGATCGCCCACGTCAAGTCGAGACTCGCTGCGTACAAGGCACCCAAACGGGTGATCGCCGTCACCTCGATCGGTCGGGCCGCCAACGGCAAACTCGACTACAAGAAGCTGCGGTCCGACGCCATCGACGCGCCAGCTGTCTAACCTGTTCGGAGTGACGGGGACCACGACCACGGCGGACTTCGACTGGCGGCAGCACGGCGCCGTGCTGTTCGACCTCGACGGGGTGATCACGCCCACGGCCGAAATCCACGAGCACGCGTGGGGTGAGCTGTTCGCCGACTTCGATTACACCGAAGCCGACTATCTCCGCTACATCGACGGAAAGCCCCGCTACGACGGGGTCCGCTCGTTCCTCGCCTCTCGAAACGTCACCCTGCCCGACGGCGATCCCGACGACGCCCCCGGCACCGACACGGTCTGCGCGCTGGGCAACCGAAAGAACCACCTGTTCAACACGATCCTCGAACGTGACGGCATCGCTCCGTACCCGGGTTCGCTCGCCACGATCGACCTGCTCGAAGAACGCCCGCAGCGTGCTCGAGGCAGCGGGACTCGGCGACCGATTCGACGTGGTCGTCGACGGCGCGGTCGCCGCGGACGAGCACATCGCGGGGAAGCCGGCGCCGGACATGTATCTCGAGGCCGCGAAGCGAGTCGGGGTCGCGCCCGCCCGGGCCGTCGTGGTCGAAGATGCCGTCTCCGGTGTGACCGCGGGCTCGGCCGGTGGCTTCGCCGTGGTGATCGGCGTCGACCGAGGCGCCGGCGCCGACACCCTGCTGGACCACGGCGCGACGTTCGTCGTCGACGATCTCGCCGACCTGCTTCACGTGCACCGAACCAGGACATCCGACTCGTGAACCGGCTGCCCCCTCCGCTCGGGTTGCCGGCCCACCGATTCCCCGTCGAGCCGTGGCGGCTCATCGAGCGCTCGTACTCCAACGACGACCTCGGAGTGACCGAGACGCTGTTCGCACTCGGCAACGGCTATCTCGGGATGCGCGCGAATCCGGAGGAGGGCCGCGAGGCCCACAGCCACGGCACGTACCTCAACGGTTTCCACGAGACGTGGCCGATCCTGCACGCCGAGGACGCATTCGGTTTCGCCAAGACGGGCCAGACCATCGTCAACGTGCCCGACGCCAAGCTGCTCAAGTTGTACGTCGACGACGAGCCATTGCTGCTCCCGACCGCCGACCTCGACAGTTACGAGCGTTCGGTCGACTTCCGCAACGGCGCGCTCACTCGCGACATGATCTGGCGCACACCGGCGGGCAAGCGGGTTCGAGTCTCCTCCCAGCGAATGGTCAGCTTCGTGCATCGCCACCTCGCCGTGCTGACCTTCGAGATCACCCTTCTCGACGCCGCCGCGCCGGTGGTGGTGTCTTCACAGCTCCTCAACCGCCAGGACGGCGAGGACGAGTACCACGTCACGGACGCCGCGCTCGGAGAAGGCAAAGACCCGCGCCGGTCACGCAAGTTCAACCACCGAGTACTGCAGCCGCAGCTCCAGCGCGAGGACGGCAACGAGATCGTGCTCGGCTATCGCTGCGCGAACAGCAAGATGACCCTGGCCTGCGGCACACGTCACCACATCGACACCTCGTGCCAGGTCGACGTCACCACCCATGTCAGTCCCGACCTCGCCAAGACCGTGTTCACCGTGCGGGCCACACCGGGCGACCCGATCAAGATCTCCAAGCTCGTGTCGTACCACTCCTCCAACGGGGTGCCGGCCGAGGAGCTCGCCGACCGTTGCTCGCGGACGCTCGAGCGCGCCGAGTCGGACGGTGTCGAACAGATCGTGCTCGAGCAGCGCCGGTGGCTCGACGGGTTCTGGGAGCGCTCCGACATCGAGCTGCGAGGCGACGACCGGGCCCAGCAGGCGCTGCGATGGAACCTGTTCCAGCTGGCCCAGGCATCGGCGCGTACGCAGGAGCAGGGAATCGCCGCAAAGGGAGTCACCGGAGGCGGCTACGACGGCCACTACTTCTGGGACACCGAGGTGTACGTCGCGCCGTTCCTCGCGTACACGATGCCGGAGGCAGCCCGCAAGGTCGTGCGGTTCCGCTGGCAGATGCTCAACGCTGCTCGCAAACGGGCTCGAGAGATGAGCCAGGTCGGCGCGCTCTACCCGTGGCGAACGATCAACGGCGAAGAGGCCTCTGGCTACTACGCGGCCGGCACCGCCCAGTACCACATCAATGCTGCAGTGGTGTTGGCGTTGCGCCGGTATCTCGAGGCATCGGGCGACATCGAGTTCCTGTCGCACGAGGGTGCGGAAATCCTCGTCGAAACGGCTCGGCTCTGGCTCGATCTCGGCTTCTACTCGCAGAACGGATCGCGCTCGTTCCACATCCACCGCGTCACGGGTCCCGACGAGTACACGACCGTCGTCAACGACAACTTCTACACGAACGTGATGGCGAGGTTCAATCTTCGTTACGCGGCGCGAACGGTTCGGTTCCTGTCGCAATGGAACCCCGAAGCCTTCGAGGCACTCACCCGCGCAACCGCCCTCGACCTGCAGGAACTCGACGATTGGGACGCCGCCGCCGACTGCATGTTCGTCCCGTTCGACAACGACCTCGGCATCAATCCACAGGACTCCGAGTTCCTCGAGCTCGAGCCCTGGGACTGGGAGACCACCCCGCCAGAGAGCTTCCCGTTGCTGCTGCACTACCACCCGCTGGTCATCTATCGCCACCAGGTGTTGAAGCAGGCCGACGTGGTGCTCGCGATGTTCCTCCGATCCGAACGATTCCCGGTCGAACAGAAGCGCCGGAACTTCGACTTCTACGATCCGATCACCACAGGTGACTCGTCGCTGTCGTCATGCGTGCAAGCCGTCGTCGCCGCCGAGGTCGGCTACGACGATCTCGCACTCGACTACTTCACCCGAGCGCTCTACCTCGACCTGTCCGACTCGCACGGCAACACTGCGGAAGGTGTGCACGTGGCGAACGCGGGCGGTGTGTGGGCCGGCGTCGTGCACGGATTCGCCGGCATGGTCGAGCAGGGCAACCACATCGAGTTCACGCCAAGGCTGCCGAACGGCTGGGAAGGCGTCAGCTTCCGCCTGTGCCGTCACGGCTCGAACCTGCGTGTCGATGTCGACCCGGACGGACTGACGCTGACGGTATTGACCGGTGGCGGTGTGCCGGTGCGCGTCGATGACGACGTTGTGCTGGTGACCTCGGACGAGCCGTTGCGTATCAACCGCTGAGCGAGGCCGCTCCGACGACCAGGCAGGTGAGGAGACGAACGCTGTTGCTACCGCCGTCTCGCGCCTGCGCCTCCGACCACCAGCTGCGATGAGCCAAACCGCCGTATCCGGTCACCTCGCTCATCACACGCCTCCGACCACCAGCTGCGATGAGCCAAACCGCCGTATCCGGTCGCTTCGCTCATCGCGGCGGGTCGGATCGGGTCGGGTCGCGGCGGATCGGGGTGGGCGTAACCTCGGGCATGGCTCCGCAGATTCCTGACCGACGACGACTCGACGGGCGCGTGGCGCTGGTGACCGGGGTGTCGCGCCCGATCGGGATCGCCGCGACCGTCGCCCAACGACTCCACGACCAGGGGGCCACGGTCGTCGCCACCGGTTGGTCACCACACGACGCGGAGATGCCCTGGGGCGAACAGCCGCTCGAGCCGATGCCGTTCGAGGTCGGCGAACACGACTTGGAGGACCCCGCAGTCCCCGGCATGCTCGTCGACGAGGTCGTCGAACTGCATGGACGGATCGACATCGTCGCTGCGGTCCACGCACGATCCTCGCACGAATCGCTCGACGAGGTCAGCGCCGACGAACTCGACCGCTGTTGGGCTGCGAACGTGCGCAGCGTGGTGTTGCTCGCCCAACGGTTCGCCCAACGTCACGTATCGATCCCATCGAGCGCTCCCCCGGTCGGACGGATGTTGTGGTTCACCAGCGGTCAGGGCCTGCAGCCGATGGACGGCGAGATCGCCTACGCCGTCTCCAAGGGTGCCCTCCACCAGATGACCCACTCGATCGACCGTGCGCTGTCGAGAGCGCGGATCATCGCGAACTGCATCAACCCTGGACCCGTCGACACCGGGTACGCCGACGGAGATGCGCACACCACGGTCACCCGGATGTTCCCGGACGGCCGATGGGGAACCCCGAGCGACATCGCCGACGTCGTCGGGTTCCTCGCGAGCGACGAGGGTGCATGGATCCGCGGCCAGGTCCTCGATGTGGAAGGCGGCTTCGACCGGTTCGCGTGGCACAACGTCCACGATCTGTGACTACGCCTGACATTTCGTCGGATGGCGAACGCGCCGTTAGCGTTGGACGCCATGACTGATCTCGGATTCGACGGCAAGGTAGCGATCATCACGGGCGCCGGTGGCGGCCTCGGCAAGCAGCACGCGCTGATGATGGCCAAGCGGGGCGCGCTGATCGTCGTCAACGATCTCGGTGGCGCGGTCGATGGCACGGGCAGCGACAAGGGCGCGGCTCAGCTCGTCGTCGACGAGATCCAGGCGGCAGGCGGCGAGGCCGTCGCGAACACCGACTCGGTGGCCACGCCCGAAGGCGGCGCGGCGATCGTGCAGAGCGCCGTCGACGCATTCGGCAAGGTCGACATCGTCATCAACAACGCCGGCATCCTGCGCGACAAGTCGTTCCACAACATGGACGCCGACCTGTTCGACCCGGTGATCGACGTCCACCTCCGCGGCGCGTTCAACGTCACGCAGCCGGCATGGAAGATCATGCGCGAGCAGGGCTACGGCCGCATCGTGTCGACGTCGTCGGCTGCCGGCATCTTCGGCAACTTCGGCCAGGCCAACTACGGCGCCGCAAAGATGGGCCTCGTCGGGTTCACCAACGTGCTCGCCGTCGAAGGTGCCAAGTACAACATCAAGGCCAACGCGATCGCTCCGCTCGCGTTGACCCGCATGACCGAGGACATCCTTGGTGGCCTGGGCGAGAAGCTCCAGCCCGAACTGATTTCGCCGCTGGTGACCTACCTGGCGCACGAGTCGTGCGAGGCGACCGGCCGGGTGTTCTCCGTCGGTGGCGGCCGCGTGGCCGAGGTGTTCATCGCCGAGACCGTCGGCTACACCAACACCACCGACCTCTCGCCCGAGGACCTCGCCGCCCACTGGGGCGATGTCACGGCGCAGGACGGCTATGCGGTCCCCGCCACGATCGCCGACGAAACCGCACTCTTTCTCAAAGCCCTCTCGTAACCCAGCGTCACACGGTGCCGGGCCTCACGTGACGCTTGCGAGTCGTTGCTGTTCACCCGCACTGGACAGACTGCTCCGATGATCCCAGTCGATGACTTCCAGGCGCAGGCGGCGGACTGGCTGGTGGCCAACAAGCAGCACGCACCGCGTGACTATGGCGCCATCTGTCCGCCCGACCTGGTCGAAGCCGGGTTGGACTGGCAACGGCATCTGACTGACGCCGGATGGGCCGGGATCCACTGGCCGGTCGAGCACGGCGGTCGCGGGTTGACCGCGGCCCACAACGGAGCCTGGCTCCTCGAATGCGCCCGCGCCGGAGTACCTGCGGTGTTCAACATGGTGGGGTTCGTACTCACGGGCGGGGCCATCTTGCGCTACGGGTTGCCCGAGCAACAGACCGACCATCTGCGTTCGACGCTGGCGACTGAGCATGTCTGGTGCCAGCTGTTCTCCGAACCGGGCGCCGGCAGCGACCTCGGGTCGTTGTCGACCCGGGCCGAGCTTGACGGCGAGCGCTATCTGGTCAACGGACAGAAGGTCTGGTGCTCGGGAGGCCGCTACTCGAACTGGGGCATCCTGATGGCCCGCACCCGTCCGCTCGACGAAGCGCCGAAGCACGACGGCATCTCGTTCTTCCTGTGCCCGATGAACCTCCCCGGCATCGAGGTGCGACCACTGAAGCAGATGACCGGCGAGGCAGAGTTCGACGAGGTGTTCTTCACCGACGTGTCGCTCCCGGCCGACTGCCTCCTCGGCCCGCTGCACGGCGGGTGGGGTGTCGGCATGGCGGTGCTCACCAGCGAACGCGGCCACATCGGGACCTCCGTGATCGGGCTCGAGCGGCGACTCGACCAGATGGCCCACCTCGCCAAGGGTCGCGACCTCACAGCGATCGAACGTCAGGAGCTCACCTCACTGCTCGCGAGCGGCAGCGCCATGAAGGCAATGGCGCAACGTCAGGGCCCTGTGGCATCCACCGCCGCATCGCTGATGAAGCTCGGCATCACCGAGATGATGTTCGAGGTGGCGATGTTGCGCGGCGGCCTCGACGGACCGAACGCCATGCTCGATGGTCCGAGCGCCACCGGGATGCTCGCCGCACCTGGCGGCCGGATCGCCGGCGGTTCGAGTCAGGTGCAGCGAAACATCATCGGCGAACGGCTGCTCGGACTCCCCCGCGAACCCAAGCCGACCTGAGGCAACGAAGTACGGGGCGTGGCGCCAGGGACGAGACCCCTGACGCAACGATTCGCCGTCGGCGCCGGACGGCGTCATGATGATCGAGTGCGCGTCGCCTCCTCCGATCACGTCAGTGTTGCGGTCCACGAGTTCGGAGGTGCTGGCCGGCCCTTGCTGCTGTCGCATGCGACCGGGTTCCACGGCTACTGCTACCTCCCGATCGCCGACGAGCTGAGCGACGAGTTCACGTCGTTCGCGCTCGACTACCGCGGCCACGGCGACACCGCACGTCCCGACGACTGGCAGGTCGAGTGGGACCGATACGGCGACGACGCCCTCGCGGCAGCGCGTGCAGTGGCCCCGGACGGCGGCCTGGTCGGGTTCGGTCACTCGATGGGCGGCGCCGGGCTCCTCATGGCGGCCCACCGCGAACCGGGGCTGTTCGACACGATCGTCGCGTTCGAACCAATCGTGTTCCCCCCTCGGGAGATCGACCCCCACCACGGCACCGAGAACAACGGAACGGTCCTGTCACGAGGCGCACGAAAACGGCGCGCCTCCTTCGACACGTTCGGCGACGCGATCGCCAACTACTCGTCGAAGCCACCGATGATGGCGTTCGATCCCGACGTACTGCGCCTCTACGTGGCCCACGGATTCCGCCCAGCCCCGGAAGGAGTCCGGTTGAAATGCGACCGCGAACACGAGGCGCGTACGTTCGACACCGGCGGTACCCACACCACGTGGGCCGAACTGCCGGAGATCGAGACGAAGGTGGTCGTCGTCGCCGGCAAGGTCGACGAGTTCGGTCCAGCCGCCATCGCAAGGGAGATCGCCGAGGCC
>Ga0307378_10012330_pt1 | contig 10916 bp, 7 predicted proteins | sample UN1MG_FD_202238 | JGI IMG/M metagenome (GOLD analysis project Ga0307378, IMG submission 202238) | Soil microbial communities from Risofladan, Vaasa, Finland - UN-1 | ecosystem: Environmental > Terrestrial > Soil > Coastal area > Acid sulfate soil | place: Finland: Risofladan, Vaasa | collected...
GTATCATTTGTTACCTCCTGATACGCACGTATTCATTCCGGCCGGTCGGCTAATCTTTGGCCGGGCAGGATTCATACCTGCTGAATTGCACCAGCTTACCTTGGCGCACGCTTTGTTTTTTCAAATACCTTTTCGCAATACGCATCACGCAGTACGCAATACGAAATAGATTGGCTCCATTCGACTTCGCTCAGGACAAGCTTGTTTTTTCAAACATACCCTTTCGAATTTGCTTTCAGCCCTGTCGTTCCGGACTTGGTGCGGAATCCATAACTACATAACAAAGACTGGATTCCCGTTTTCACGGGAATGACAAAACCATAACGCAATACGCATCACGCAGCACGCAATACGAAATAAATTGGCTTTGTTTGGCTTTGAATTGGCTTTGTTTTTTCGCCGCCCGAAATCGCAAAAAACACCATAACATTCTTTCTTATAGATAGTTAAGTCCATTTTGCCCTTTCGCAAATTGGGTTTGTTTTTTCAAATTAAGCATGAAAAAACACCAATAATTCTCGATAATCTACAAAAAACTGGCTTTGTTTTGCATTTTTTAGCATTTTTTAGTTCATATTTGTCGTCGTTTTCCCTTCTTTTTGACCTGTTTTTCTTATTAACCGCTGAGTTCGCTAAGACCGCTGAGAATTAGAGAGGTTTTCCCTTTTTACTTTTGCCTTTCCCTTTTCCCTTTTACCTTTTTACTTTTAACTTCTCCCTCCTGTCTTCTGTCTCCTGTATTCTTCATTCTATCTGTTGCATATTATACGAACATTAAAGCGGAATGTCGAGTAAATTCCAAAAAAATTCTCCATGAGACGTCATCCTTATATTTACCACGAAGGCGCGAAGAACCACGAAGAACAGATCAATAATCAATAGTAAATAATAAATAATCAATGACAAAGGCTTCGTGTAACTTCGTGTCTTCGTGGTAGAAAAACTTGCTTTTTTCCCTCGGAAATAAGCTTTTTCGTAGCGAAATATGAGAAAGTATCACTTTTTTCAAATATTTTTGTAAAATTGAAAGTTTATTGACAACATTTGACCATCGACAAACGCTGTATCTAATGAATGGCCGGTAAAGGCCAGGGACTTATGCACTTTTTGTCTTGAAAAACCGACGAAATAGTTTAGATTATTCATTAGCGGGCGATAATAGACGGAAGTACAGTTGTGAGTTTTAACGCGTCTGATGTATTTTGATTTGACGAGAAAGAGATTATATCTATTATTCTGTTGGAAATTGGCGTGTTTTATCAGAAATCATAAGACATTTCCCAGACAAGAAAAGGTAAGTAAGCATGGCTAAATATAAACTTGAGGAAATCTCGCCGAAAGATGTTCAATTTAACAGGCAAAATCCCAGGGGAGAAAGTCCGGAAGAAATACAAAATGATAAAACTTTTGAACAGTTGAAGGATTCCGTTGCGCAGTTTGGAGTTCTTGTTCCAATTGTCGTACATGAAGCAAAGACCAAAGGTCGAAAAAAGTATATTTTGGTCGATGGCGAAAGACGTCTTAGAGCAGCGATTGTCACTAACAGAAGCGAAATACCTGCTCACATAGCCACCTCAGAAGATAAGATGGGAGAACTGGTCCAGGCATTCCACATACATATGCTTCGAAAGCAATGGAAACCTGTGGCAATTGCATTAGCTTTTAAGCGCATTAGAATCGAGTTGAAAAAGAAAGAAAAAGGGAAAAGTGACAAAGAGCTTCTGCGAGAACTTCGAGCTCGCACTGGATGTACCAATAAACAACTGGAAGATTTGCAGAGGGCTGTCCATTATGACGCACAAGTACTGAAGGACGTCAATGCTGGGAAGATCCAGTGGAGCCATCTGGTTCAATTTGAAGCTAGTTTTGTGGAGCAACTCGATCAACACTATCCTGAACTGCTCAAGAAACTGGGGAAACCGGAGGTCCGGAAAGTACTGGTTGAAAAGGCACAACAGAAAGTGATCGGAGCAACGCGAGATTTCATAGATAACATAATGCCTATCGTTCAAAGAGCAAAAACCGCAAGAGAAAAAAAGTTAGCAGAAGCGCTTTTTGAGAAGTTTATTACCATGCCAGACTTGCCTCCCGAAGCCGTTAGATTAACCTATGATAAAGCCTTCCCTCCACCGAAAAATCAACTCGAACTTTCCGAGGCGATCGTGAAGAATTGCGATCTGCTCAATCCAATGATTGAACAGATCATAAGCGCCCAAATAATCAGCTTCCCCAAAGCCGCAAAGGAACTCAAGAAGACAATGGAAACCTTGGAGAAGACCGTGAGCAGGAAACTCAGGCAGCTTACTAAAGTCATGGGATAGAGAGGAACAATGAATCAAGTTGAAAGATTAGTCGAGAGAAATATACAGAGAATATTTCCCGATTATTCCGTTGCTGCATCAATACCATCGTGGCTAAAGGGCAAACATTGGAAACCACGTTTCTTGCTGGAGAGTGACAGCCGCGAGATGGTATTAGCGATAGATATCATACCAAGCGGCTCTATACCACAATTCCAATACAGTACGATAGTGACCAGACTCTTGGCAGATCACAACAACTTCAGAGTGATAATCGTAACATTGGAAGAGAGCTACGAGGAAAATCCTGAAATCGAGCAGTTCTGCAGCGAGCACAAGTTGGGCCTAAAGGTGGTCATCCCTGGAATAGGTGTTCGCACCATTGTGGGGATTGACCTCGATCCTGACTTGGAAGTAAAGGAATTACCTTTAGAGGATGGATGGTTTCCAAGAGCTATTTTGGAAAAAGCAAGAAATCTTACGCGGTTGTATTTTCACAAGACGATCGACAAGTTCATTGATTCTGCAGAGGGGCTCGGAAATGACAGGGATAGGACTCTGGCGCTGGTCCGTGCTACAATTGACGAGTTGCTGTGTTTTCATCCAGTCTTCAGGAACAGCATAAAGCATTTTATGAAGTTAGAGTTTTTCGAGAAACTGCTTAGGTTGGGAGATCCAGAATCCAGCGATCATGTTTTTCATTCCTTCAGAGTATTTCTATCAGGATGCCCCATTATTAATGAGTTTTATGATATGTTTTACGGTGCGCATACACGATATTGTATCGGCCCAGTAGAGGAAGTACGAGTGGAATACTCTTGGCTACTGACAGCTATCTTCCATGACATTGGAAGGCCCAAGGAAAAGAAAGTTGTCAGTGAGTTCGTCGCGAATGAACTCGGTGATGAATATTTGGAAGTGTCCGTTACTATTGATGTAGATGAAAGAATGTGGGCTGAGGAACACTACCTAACCACAAAGAAAGTCTTGGGGTCTCTGGGGGCGTACGTGGCCCAAGGAGTGACTAGTGGCAACTGGGATGGCGGCGCCCTAGATGACGAAGAGGCAAAGAGGATAATCCACGAATGGATAAACCTTTATGACAATTTGGAGAGCCATGCTATTATAAGTGCGTTTGATTTTTTTGCGGACATCACAAGGAAATGCAGGGCTGCCAACGAGCGTAGAAACAGGCCTTTCGTACTCACTCATGCGGCCCCTGCCGCACTGGCTATACTTCTGCACGATTGGAAGAAATGGCCGGAACAGAGGAAGCTAAAACTGATACCCGTTGATGGGCGAATATTGCCAATGGCTGCATTGCTAATATATATAGATACATGGGACAACTATAAGAGGAGGAGTGAGACAGATCCTCTCACCTATATCAAATCCTATGAAGTCAATACAGAAGGCGCGAGCGTCCAAGTCGTTTGGGGTGATTCATCAAAGATGCAACAAGATGCTTTAGGCTACGAGGCATACCGGACAGCACTTGAAAATCTCGGATACACATTGGACATCGAATATGGTATGGTAGGCACAATATGAGAATCCTGTTAGCAGAACCTGATTTTCCTGTTGCCGTCAAGAGTAAGAACCATTCGCACTTTCTGCCTGTTGGGCTGCTTAAGATTGGCAGTTATCATGCGGAAAAGGGCGACGACGTTAGGTTAGTGCGCGGGTTGAAGCGATGCGAATTCACTCCTGATAGAATTCTTATAACATCGCTGTTCACATACTGGTCGAAGTACGTGCATGAGGCGGCGAAGTTCTATCACAAGGCTTACCCAAGTGCAAAGATTGAGATAGGCGGAATATACGCCTCGCTGATGCCTCGGGATTGCAAAAAGAGGTCACCTTTTGCTAGAGTATGTCGGGGGCTATATCGGCGGGGGGCTGCTGAGAAAGTAGCCGTGGATTATTCTCTTTTGCCTGAAGACCTGGATTACCAGATCATTCATACCTCGCGAGGATGCACGCGACGATGCACTTTCTGCGGTACCTGGCGAATCGAGCCCGAATTTACATATATCGACTCGGTACTGCCTTTGATGAGAAAGAGGAAGCTCGTTTTTTATGATAACAATCTGTTCGCAAATCCCCACATCGATAAGATCCTGAAAGAACTGGCGGAGTACCGCAGCGAGAAGGGGTATGCAGCGAGATGTGAAAGCCAAAGCGGCTTCGATCTTCGCTTGCTTACGACGGAACGGGCCAGGCTTCTAAGGGAGGCGCACTTTTCCGGCCCAAGGATAGCGTGGGACGGACGGTATAAGTCATGGCCGAAAGTGAAACAGGCTATAGACGTTCTTGTGGAGGCTGGCTACAAGCGCAAAGAAATCTATATACAACTTCAACTTGTCCTACCGCGAAATGAAGCAGAAACTTGACGCATGCAGGCGATGGAGAGTAAGGGTGATCGACTGTCGTTACAGGCCTTTAGATTATACTGAAGATGGTTATCGACCTGGTCACCAGCCGCAGGAAAGAGGTGAATACTACATCCACGACGGCTGGACTGACTTGCACGTTCGCAAGTTTCGCCGAGCAGTAAGACGGCAAAATATTGCAGTTCTCCTTGACCTGCCTAACGGCCGTTATGTCCAAGGATGTGAATCACATAAGGTTTTGGCATGACGCGCACTGGGGGAAATTATTATGGCCGTTTACCAATTTAGGAGGTTGAAGGAGAAAAGGGAAGCCAAAGACGTAAATAAACTCGTATTGCGTATTGCGTATTGCGTATTGCGGATAGGGGATCAAGTGAGACCCATGACTCGTGCAACGGACTGCAAATAAACAGAATACAAAGAACTTCAATACACGGAATCGGTAAACGTCCCTATTTAACCTGCCTATTTAACCCGCAATGAATATTGAATATGAGATTCTTCGGCCCAGCCTCAGAATGACACCAACAGGTGTCATTTTAATTCGACCGACCAGTAGGCGTGGTCGAGGAATTGCTTCCAGCTTTTGTAACGTTGGTGTCCGAGGTGGACGTGGATTAGAGGGTTGTGGCGGGGCTTGATGGGCTTTTTGATGAGTTTCATGCTGGCATGTTTTATGGTCTGGCTGCCTTTTTTGACGTTACAGGCCGGACAGGCACAAACGATGTTTTCCCAGGTCGCTTTGCCGCCCAGGCTGCGCGGGATTATGTGGTCGAGCGATAATTCGCTGGTCGGGAAGTGCTTGCCGCAATACTGGCAGTGGTTTTTGTCGCGGGCGAAGATGTTCCGGCGATTGAATTTGACCTCGTTTCGCGGCAGACGGTCGTAGAACAGCAGCCGGATGATTCGCGGCACGGCGATATGGAAATTCACCGTCGATACCCAATCGTGCCCATCCGGCTCGAAATCACGCCTGAGCTGGCTTACCTCGCACCAGCTCTCGAAATCGTAGTTGGAATATCGACCCTCTTCGAGCGAGACGACCTCGGCAAGGTCGCGGAAAAGCAGGGAAAATGCTCGCCTGGCGCCGACTATGCGGATCGCCATATAATGCTTATTAAGCACAAGGACATTACAGTCCAGGCCCGATTGATATTCTCCAGCAAGCATAGCTCATATAACGTACGTATTATAAATCTTTGTAAAACTCGATGGTGGAATGGAGAACTCTAATCTTTGCACCCATGCTTCGGGCAACGTAAAACGAATGAAGACTTCTATTGTCGTTTGGTTCCAAATCAGGCGGTTAAGGGAATAAAAAACAAGGTTAGTTATGTAACCTACCCTCGGGCCCGAGATTAAAAACAGCCTTACGACTTTTCTTCGCTTTCCGACTTTTCTTCGTTTTCCGAGGCTGATTGGGCAACTACATTCTCAGCTCTCAGTCCCTTGTCACCCTCGACAATTTCGAAAGTGACCGGGTCGCCTTCAACAAGAGTTTTATATCCATCACCTGAAATACTTGAATAGTGGACGAAAATATCACGGCCATCAGTGGTAGCGATAAATCCAAAACCCTTACGCGGGTTAAACCACTTAACTTTTCCCTCTAACATATAACGCTCCTTTTGCTAACTAAAAACGGCTATTCGCTACTCGCCACACAATTTACAGCAGGCGGTTCATGGTCGGAGCCGACTGCGTTTTGTTGTGGGCGATGGCTGTTCAATCAGTACACTTATTTCGTCTTGGCTGATTCTACGACAGGAGCGCAAAGATTTTCCTTCATCAGCCGGCCCATCTTAAACTTAACCGTTCGTTTCTCAGGAACCTCGACGCGATCAAGAGTTTTCGGATTCTGCGCAACTCTTGCTGCTCTGGTCCTGGTTTCAAAAACGCCAAAATCGCGGAATTCCAAACGGTTATTCACACACAGTTCCCTTGTTACCTCATCAAGGAATGCCTGGATTATGCACTTGACTGTCACCCTTTTTGCTTGTGTACGCTCTGCAATTCGGTCAATAAGTTCCTTCTTTGTAATTGTCGCCATAGACTACCTCATTTCAGGAAAGAGCAATTAGGAATCTGGATTCTGTTTACATTTAAAAGCTGCTGCATAATAAACCGGCCCCTTTAAATTATCCAACAACTCATCACACACCTCTACGCACTTTACGATTTATACGCGGCCGGTTTGGCTGTGCTTTTCAGAGTAAGAATCTTTTTTGTCGACCGCAAGACTAACCGACAAAGCGCCAATTTCTAAACTTCGCAACTTACTATACGACAAAGACTTCTATACGGCAAGCAAATTTCATATAAAATTCTTAAGAATCCCCAAAATTTTTCCCGACACCATCTCGCGGGCGAAAAAAACTGGATCGAGCGTCGTTACACTGCTTCAAATATTAGAGGGGTTCCAGCAAAGGAATATTCGGCAACAACTCTGAAAAAGGCACTGATTTGGCGGGAAAACCCCTCTTTGAGACGTTCGGATATAAGCCTATGATTAACAAAATCTTATGTAAAATGGCCTCAAATCGAAATAGTTTATTGACCGGCGGAAGATTTGTCGGCATAATCGGTACTTTTAGTTTTTAAATATTTACTCTGAAATTAAGGATGCAGAGTTTACCTTAGAGCAGGATTGGGGTTAATGTCTCCGGATAAGATCGATAAAAGCAGTTTCGACAAGCAGGATCGGAAAAGTAAAGACAGGGCGGCTGAAATTGCAAACACCTTCGAATGGCTGATTACCGCATTCATATTGGCCTTTGTTTTTCGAGCGTTTGTTATGGAGGCGTTTCGCATTCCGACCGGCAGTATGGCAGATACCCTGATGGGGGCACATTTTCGGCTTGGATGCCGGCAGTGCGGATACAAGTACGAATACGGTTTTGTGCCGCGAGAGTATCGTTTGCCCGAGGATACTGTCCCCTCCGGCAACGCCCCCCTGCCGGTTACACGCTGCCCAAACTGCGGCCGTTATCCGTCGATACTGCTGTGTCGCGCATGCGGCGTCAAAGTGATAAGAAACGGGTTGCGTAATGACACCGACCCGGACAGCCGTACGGCGCGCTGCCCGAGGTGCGGTCGTCCCCTGATGACCAGCGAGGAAATGCCGGTGGCGAACGGCGACCGAATACTCGTTCTAAAATGTATCTATCAGTTCATTGAACCCAAAAGATGGGATGTAATAGTATTCAAGAATCCACCCGAACCGACAATTAATTACATCAAGCGATTAATCGGCCTTCCGGGTGAGAGCGTGCAGATAATCGACGGCGATATCTATATCGACGGTCAAATCAGCCGAAAACCCGCCAAGGTCCAGAACGAGCTGTGGATGCCGGTCTACGATAACGACTATCAGCCTGTTCGGCCCGGCGATGGTTCGTTTAACGGTCATCTCTGGCAGCAGCCGTTCAAGAATGTCGGGGATTCGAAATGGGTCAATACGGACAGCAAAAGCCCGACCATATTCCGTTTGGACAGTCCCGCCGACCAAATCAATTCGCTGGTTTACGACACTTCAATCGGTAACGATTTCAAAGCGACTTATGCTTACGACGATGTTGACACATACGGCTATATGCCGTACTGCAGCGACCTGATGGTGCGTTTCGAAAGCCGGTCGGCCGACTCGCAGGGACGCATCGGCATCGCTTTGAGTAAGTATGATACCAACTACAAAGCATGGGTCGAGGCGTCCGGTGAAATGGTTATCACCAAAAATGAGGTTGGCGGCCAGAGCATAGAATTGGCACGAAAATCGATAGACCCGCCGGCCGCCGGCAAAACGACCCCGGTTAAATTTACCAATGTCGATCATCGATTGATTTTTCAATATGGCGGCGAGAAGCTGACCTATGATCTGGGACGAAACCTGGAAGACGTCGGGCCGATCAGAGAAGACATCGAGCCGCACGTGGAAATCTTCGGCTCCGGCAAACTAACACTCTCACACGTAGCCATTTTCAGGGACATTCACTATACTAAAGTGAAATTTGCCAACAGCTCCGAACATGGCAGAGCCACAAAGGAGGATCCCTTTATCCTTGAGAAAGATCAGTTCTTCGTCCTGGGTGACAACAGTCCCAACAGCGAGGATGGCAGGTGGTGGAACAGAACCGGCGTGGCGAATAAGGGATTGCCCGGCTACCGCGAGGGGACTGTTCCGCGCAATTACCTGGTGGGCAAAGCGTTATTTGTCTATTGGCCGAGCGGATTCAAACCGTTTGCAGATTTTCCGTTCGGTATTATTCCCAATATCGGCCGGATGCGCCTTATCTACGGCGGCTCGAATGGAACTAAATAACCGGTCAAATTGTTTCGCTTTACCGTGGAGCTTGTGTAACTCAAAGCACACACAGCATTGAGAAAAAACGAGGATGCGTATTAAGGAAAGGAAATGATATGAACAGGGTCAAATTAATATCGGCGATAGCAATTGTCTTTTTGTCACTGTCAGGCCTGGGATGCACCGACGAAGGGGCAATGAGCAAAAGCGGCAAAGCTCAAACTACAAGCACCACCGCTGTGAATCTGCGCTGTGAGTACCTTGTCAATCCCACGGGTATTGACGTAATCGAGCCCCGGCTGAGCTGGATTATAAAATCCGAGCGGAGATCCGAAATGCAGAGCGCCTACCAAATTTTGGTTGCCTCCAGCAACGAATCATTGGAGCGGGACAAAGGAGATTTGTGGAACAACGGCAAAGTCAAATCCGACCAAAGCAATCAGGTTGTGTACAAGGGCAAGACTTTGAAGTCCCGGATGCGCTGCTATTGGAAGGTCCGCGTCTGGGACGGCAGCGGGCGCGTATCGGCCTGGAGCGAGCCGACGATGTGGACCATGGGCCTGCTCGAATCCGAAGACTGGCAAGCCAAATGGATCGGTTACGATGCACAGCCGCCTGCAATTTATGCCCAGCAGCAGGCATCCGATCAGCTCAGTCTCAAGGGCGGCAAATGGATATGGTTCGACGAAGGCGACCCGATAAAGAGCGCCCCGATAAACACGCGGTTTTTCAGAAATAGTTTCGAGATCGCGTCGGATAAAAGTATCAAGCAGGCGCGTTTCGCGCTGCTGGTGGATAACCAGGCGACACTTTTCGTCAACGGCGAAGATGCGGGACAGGTCAGCGGCTGGCAGTCGGTTCACATGCTTGATGTCACCGGCAAGCTTACCGCCGGGGCCAATACGCTGGCGATTGCCGTCGCTAATCAGGGCGACGCCTCCAATCCGGCGGGGCTTACCGGCAAGCTGCTGGTGGAGTTTGAGTCAGAAGATACCATGGTCGTTTCGATTGACAGTTCATGGAAGGCCTCCAACGCCGAGCAGGACGGCTGGAAGAAGCCTGGTTTCGATGACAGTGCCTGGTCCGATGCGAAAGAGATTGCGCAGATGGGGGACAGCCCCTGGGGACAACCCTCAGAGGAAGGGCTGGTTTTACCTCCGCCGCCATACCTGCGAAAAAGCTTTGTCGTCAGCAAGCCGGTCAAACGCGCCGTAGTTTATGCCTCGGCCCTGGGGCTCTACGAGCTGCAGATCAACGGCAAGCGCGTCGGCAGGGACTACTTCACTCCCGGCTGGACCGACTATACCAGGCGTGTGTACTATCAAAGTTATGATGTGACCGATTTGCTTACTAAGAGCGGCAATACCATCGGAGCCATTCTTGCCGACGGATGGTACGCCGGCTATCTGGGCTTCGGCAAAAAGAGAGAGCATTACGGCAGCGATCTGCGGCTGCTCGTGCAGCTTGAAATCGAATACGCCGACGGTACCAGCCAGTCGATAGCGACCGACGAATCCTGGAAGGCCGCTTACGGGCCGCTTTTCGAGGCGGACTTCCTGATGGGCGAGACCTATGACAGCCGCAAAGAAGCTGCTGACTGGTGCAAATACTGGTTCGACGATACCGGCTGGAACGCGGTGGCCGTGACGGACCGGATAGAAGCCGAAATTCAAGCCTATCCCGGCGTGACGGTTAAGAAGATTCTACAGATCGACGCAAAGGAAATCACCGAACCCAAAAAAGAAGTGTATGTTTTCGATATGGGCCAGAATTTCGCCGGCTGGGTCCGGCTCAAGGCTATAGCTCAGGCCGGCACGAAAATCGTGCTGCGATTCGCAGAAATGCTCAATCCAGACGGGACGATTTATACCACCAACCTTCGAGCGGCGCGCTGCACCGATACGTATATCTGCAAAGGCGGCG
>Ga0307378_10012332_pt1 | contig 10916 bp, 9 predicted proteins | sample UN1MG_FD_202238 | JGI IMG/M metagenome (GOLD analysis project Ga0307378, IMG submission 202238) | Soil microbial communities from Risofladan, Vaasa, Finland - UN-1 | ecosystem: Environmental > Terrestrial > Soil > Coastal area > Acid sulfate soil | place: Finland: Risofladan, Vaasa | collected...
CATACTCGACATCAGTGAACAGACCATAAAAAACCACGTCAGCTCCATCCTGCGCAAACTAAACGCCAACGATAGAGCTCACGCGGTTGCCCTGGCCATGCGTAACGGCTGGCTCACGGCCGAGGAAAAATCGTAGCCGCCCCAGCCGTTCAAGTAGTCAAGGGGAAACAAAATGCGCCAAACGACTATCAGCCCAACACTAAAGTCCCAGCTCAAGGAATACCTGGAAAAGCAGGGATACGAACTAGCCGAAGAAGCTAAGCTCTCGGGAAAATCGGGAGCGGAGCATACCTTCGACATACTGGCCTATATCGAAAGCGATGGGGCCAGGCGCTCCCTGGGCATAGACTTTATGGGCGGCGAAAAAGAGATAAGCCTGGAACAGATCGCCGTCTTCGATAGCAAAGCCTACGAAACCGACATCGACGACAGGGTCATCGTGGTATCGCCGGGAATCAGCCCCAAAGCCCAGGAATTCGCCCGGCAACAGGGAATAAAGGTCATCGACGGCACTAAAAAAGACGCCCTCAAGGCCGTGCTCGGCAAAGAAGAGACCAAGGCTCCCCAAGCCAAGTCCGATAAACAACCATTAAGCCAAACCATCCAACCCGAAGCCCTGCAATTAATCCCCGAGGTAATGGCGAGAAGGTATAGCGCCATACCCGTGGCTGTATCGGGCAAAACCCTGGAAGTAGCCATGGTGGACCCCACCGACATCTTTGCCCTCGAAGCCTTCACCGCCCTGTGCCGGATGAGGATTAAACCCATAGCCGCCGACGCCAGAGAAATCAGGGAAGCCATCGACTTCAACTACAAAGGCTACGGCGAGATTGAAAAACAGATTTCCCGCGTCGACATCCCCAGCGAGGCATCCGAAGAAAGGCTGGCTATCACCGCCGATACCGACGCCCCCCTGGCTCAGGCCCTCAACCTCATCGTCGAAGAAGCGGTCAAAGCCCGCGCCTCCGATATCCATATCGAACCCGAAGAAGATAGACTAAGGGTGCGCTACCGCATTGACGGCACCCTTCAAGATATGATGTCCCTACCGCTTAGCATACATCTAGCCCTCCTTTCCCGAATCAAAATCCTTTCCGACCTGAACATTGCCGACCGCCACCGCCCCCAGGACGGACAGTTCACCGCCCAGGCTAAAGGGCGGGGAATAGACATCAGGGTAGCCACCGCCCCCACTGTTCACGGGGAGATGGCCGAGCTGCGCCTCCTCGATAAGTCGGTGGCTACGCTGGGATTGGCTGAGCTCGGTATGTTACCCGACAGCCTGGAAAGGTACGAGAACATGCTCAAGGTTCCCTACGGCATGATTTTGACCAGCGGCCCCACCGGCGCCGGCAAAACCACCACGATGTACGCCTCCATCAACTCCCTCGACTGCCTAGAAAGGAACGTCATCACTATTGAAGACCCCGCGGAGTACCGCTTCAAAGATATCAACCAGATTCAGGTCAATAATCAAGCCGGAATTACCTTCGCCACCGGCTTGAGGAGCATCCTCCGCCTCGACCCCGATGTAATCATGGTCGGTGAGATACGCGATGTCGAAACAGCCAATATAGCGGTCCAGGCCGCCCTAACCGGCCACCTCATGCTATCCTCTCTCCATGCCAGTGACTCCGTCGGTGTAATCTCCCGGCTCATGGACTTAGGGATAGAACCGTTCCTGATAGCCTCCGCCGTTATCGGCGTCGTCGCCCAGCGAATGGTGCGTCGCATCTGCCCCGAATGCGGCCATCTTATCGAGGCTCCGGTGGTGGAACAGATAGCCTACGAAAAAGAAACGGGAGAGAAAAAGACCGAATTCCTCTACGGCACCGGCTGCAAGTCATGTGCCTATACCGGTTATCGGGGCAGAATCGGCATCTTCGAGATTCTCACCATGAGCGATGCCATCAGGATGATGGTCGCCAAACACGTCAGCAGCACCGAGATTCGGGCGCAGGCGCTCAAAGAAGGTATGGTGACCATGATGAACGACGGTATGCGCAAGGTGAAGGAGGGCATCACCACTCCCTCCGAGGTGCTGCGTAATGCCTACTCTGCGGACTAGTAAGGGGAGTACAAAATGGAGTTTCAATATGTAGCCTATACCGAAGATAAAAAGCTAGTCAAAGGTAAACTTACGGCTACCAGCGAAGAAGCCGCGCTAAACCTGCTCAGCTACGGCGGCTACCAGACGGTCAGCCTCAAGGAAGTAGTCCCCTTCTTCAACCTGCAAAAGCTGGCCGCCCGCTTCAGTCGGGTAAAGTCGAGAGAAATAATAATGTTCTCCCGCCAGCTAGCCCTGCTCCTCGAATCGGGCACCGATATCGTCACCTCCCTGGAACTCTTACAAAGCCAGGTAACCAACCGCACCCTGAAGGTAGTGCTGGGTCAAGTCGCCTCCGACATACGCGGGGGCAGCTCGCTATCGGCCGCCTTAGGCAAACACCCGCGGGCGTTCCCCGAACTATTCGCCCGAACCCTGGCTGCGGGCGAACAGGCGGGCAACCTCGAGGTAGTGCTCCGGCAGATGGCTGACTACATAGAAAGAGGCGCGACGACAGAGAAAAAGATCAAAAACGCCCTCACCTACCCCATCATCGTCGCCATTGTCGCCTTTGTCGTCATCGCCGTACTCATCACCTTTGTCCTCCCCGCCTTCACCGGCCTCTACCGCTCCCTTGGCGCCGACCTGCCGGCAACAACGCAACTACTCATCAGCACATCGGAATGGCTCATCGATTACGGAGTCTTTCTCCTGCTGGGGGTAGTAGCCCTGGCTATCGTCGGCTTTCTCTATATCAAAACACCCGCCGGCAAATACCATCTGGATAAATTGCTGCTCACCATGCCCGTAATCGGGCGAATCAACCTCTTGAGCGAGCTATCCCGCTGTTGCCGCACCATAGCCCTGCTCTTTAAGGTCGGCTTACCTCTACCCGAGGTAATGTCGCAGGCTATCCACGGCACCAAAAACAAGGTCATCACCCAGGCTCTAACCGAGGTACAACAGGAGCTTATCAGAGGCGAAGGCTTATCCAAGCCTATGGCCAAGAGAGAAATATTCCTACCCCTCATGGTACAGATGGTCGGCGTCGGCGAAGAAACCGGCCACCTCGATACCACGCTGGCCACGGTAGCCCAGACCTACGAAGTCGAGGCTGACGACAGGACCAGCTCGGCGGTAGGGCTTATCCAGCCCGCCATAACCGTCGTCATAGGCCTAGCCGTCGCCTTCATCGCCATATCGCTGGTCTCAGCCATGTATTCTATCTACGGGCAGGTGGAGTTCTAGATGATAAAGCGGCTAAGAAAGCAAAGAGGTTTCACCTTAATTGAGGTGATAATAGCCATGGCTCTCTTGGGCATAATTGCCATTGCCTTTCTTGGCGCCCTGGCTACGGCATCCAGCGCTATCATTATCTCCGATGAGCGAACCACTGCCGAAAGCCTGGCTAGAAGCCAGCTGGAATATGTTAAGAACCAGGATTACTCTGATAACCAGGGGCACCAGTGGTCTTACAAAGTTACTGGCTCGAGTCGCACAGTCCTAGCTGGTGCTCCATCCTGGTGGGATGATGATAATCCGCCACTGCTTTCCAGCATTTATGCTGGTTATTCCGTTGAGGTCAAAACCGAGGACTTTGATGCTGATAATGATGGAAGTATAGAGGTTCCCGGAGACGATGAAGGCATCCAGAAGATAACGGTTAACATTTACCATCCTGATACCGATCCCGACCCGGTAATTACATTAGAGGGCTATAAGGTAGAGCGATGATATTTCACAGGTTAGGTTTATTAAATAAAAACCAGAGGGGTTTTACTCTGGTTGAGATGATAATAGTTCTCGCCATTATCGGAATTGTCATTGGTGGCGCTACTATGACCATCATCCAAGTGATTAACGGTAGTTCCAGCACCTCTAATCATATGACCGCCGTCAGGCAGGTACAGAATGCTGGCTACTGGGTTAGCCGCGATGTCCAGATGGCGCAAAGCGTGGCTCCAGCCCTGGACCCAGACGGGTTCCCGCTCACCTTAACCTGGACTGACAGGGATGGTTATGACCATCAGGTTGTTTATAGCTTAGTAGATATGCCTGGTGGACTTGAGGAGATCCAGCGGCAGCATACTTGTGTTGCACTCGGTCTGGATGTGACTAGTATTGTGGCTGAATTTATTGACCCGGATGAGACTAATTGTTATCTATATAAGTGCCTACTATGCGGCGAGAGGCTTGCTTCACTGGCTGAGCTTGAGGCTCACTTTACCAGTGAGCACGTTGGGGAGGAACTCCAATATGAAAATGGTGCGCTTACTTTTACGGTAACGGCTAAGGTGAGCGGTTTCCCACAGGAACAAAGTGAGACCAGAATATATCAAGTTATTCCTAGGGCCGGCTCATAGTAGCCAGAATTGATAAAGGAGGGGGAAGATGAAGGGGGCATGGAACAAATTTAAAAGAGGCGAGAAGGGACAAGCACTACTTACAGTCGTAATCCTGTTAGTTATAGGCGGGCTTATCATCGCTCCCCTTCTGGGTTTTATGAGCGCCGGGCTTGTGGCTGGTCAAGTCTTTGAGGTGAAGATGGAGGGGCTCTATGCCGCCGATGCCGGCATAGAGGATGCTTGTTGGAAACTAATGAATGGGGAGGAGCCCGATGGGACGAATCCCTTCTGCAATTTGACAGATATAAACGGGATGGATGTAGAAGTAATACTACTAGGAGAGCCAGTTGATGTTGGGGATGGGACACTATACACTCTCAAATCTACCGCTGAGTTAGCAGGAGAAACTAAAGCTGAAATTATAGCCCAAGTAATAGTGGGGGTAGGTACTGTGGGAGAAGGTGGCGAGGCTGGCGAGTATAAAACAAATGAGCAAATGGCAGCCCTGGGTGTTATTGATGAGTATACCATAATCTTTACCACTCAGAATAACTCTGAATTCTGGGGGCGAGAGGATCTCAAGGAAGTGCCTGGGATTAAAATTGAACCATGTGACCTCGCGTCGCTGAATATGGCTACAGGACTCGGCGCACTATACCTTGATGGTGATGATGTAATGGATAGTCCTAAATATGATATTAACGGCGTCCACTACTATCATGATGAAGTTGACGGCTATGACTACCTTTTAATGACCATAAAGACCACTGATGATGTTGGGACACCCTCAGAAGAGTTCAACAATAATGACATATTCAAACTTCATGTGGACCCAGATGACCCGCAACAGTGGAAAGCTGAGCTTATGTACACTATAGATGCGGATTTAATTGGCATCAGCGCCCAAGGGCTAGGGGATGATAAGCCTGCTAATGATATCATCCTCTTTTGCATGTCTGATAATAATGCCATTTTAGGCGGTATTGAGTTTCACAATGGCGATATAATCGCATACTACCCCAACACAGGTGTTTACGCCCTGAAAGTTGATACTGAGGCTATTTTGGGAGATATTCCGGGACAGCCTGTTCTGATATTTGATTGTATATCTGTACTGTCGGATTCGGACCCGCGACTGCTGCTTTCTTATACCTCGGAAGCCGGTGTGACGGGTAGCAATGGCCAAGAAATCCAAGCCGAGGACATCGCTATCTGGGACCCTGGCGACGACGGTATGCCCAACACTTTAGACGACACGATAAACCTTCATATAAGTATGACCGACGAGACAACGATCACAGGGACTGGATTGACAGCGATCATTGTCTCCTGGGAGATTAGTTAATAGGGGGAATTTATGAAACTAAGCAAGACAGCCTGGTGGATTCTGGGGATCGGCTTCTTCGTCATTGCCGCGGGGGTTCTGCTTATGCTCCATATCGGCCAGTCCGGCGACGCCAGACAGCTGGAAGACAACCTGTCGGGAACCCAGACCCTGTTTACCAAGCTTATCTCGGAAAGGGAAGAGCTAGACAGCCAACTCTCACAACTGTACAACCAGCAAAACGAAGCCGGTGCAGCCTACAACCAGAGCAAGGCAAACTTCCCCGAGGCAGTGATGAGCATTGAATACAACGAGGAACTATTCCTGATTGCCGATGACAGCAACCTGGAGGTCATAAGCCTCACCACCTCGGAGCCCCGCGAAGTCAAGGTGGAAGAACTCCCCTTCGCCAACACCGTCTTCGAGGTTGAGGTGCGGGGTACTGTCGCTAACATACTGACCTTTATCGACAATGTCGCTACCGGCGGGTATTTCACCGCAGCCACCGTGGAACTGATAAACATGGAGGTTCCCGAACCCGACCAGGATGAAAAGCCCCTGGCGGTAATCAAAATAATCGTTTATAGTTATGAAGGTGAATAGCCATGGCAAAGAAAGTTACCACCCTATTTATTAGAGACAACGCCATTAACCTACTGCTAATGCGGGGCGAGCGAGTGGAAAAATGGGCTACCATGCCCCTGGAGCCGGGGCTGGTCAGCCAGGGCCTTATCGTCGACGGAGCCCAGGTAGCCGAAAAAATCAAAGAGCTCTTCAAGCTGCAAAAACTGGGCATGGGCAAGGTCATCGCCGGCATAAGCGGGCATAACTCGGTATACCGCATCATAACCCTCCCCGAACTCCCCGAGGCGGTACTGCCCGAAGCGGTAAAGCGCGAAGCGAAAAGGGTGATACCGGTGCCCCTGGAAGAGGTCTACCTCTCCTACCAACCCATCACCACCACCCCGGGGGAAATGCTCGTCTTCCTGGCCGCTTTCCCCCGCAACATAACCGACACCCTCTACCAAACGCTAAATAAGGCCGGCCTCCAGCCCTATATGATGGACCTGGCGCCGCTGGCGCTGTGCCGAGCCGCCAACCAACCCCGCTCCATAATCATCAACGACAGGGCCGACCACCTCGATATTATGGTGATAGTCGACCGGGTGCCCCAGCTAATCCGCCGGCTCTCCATACCCAGCGAAGCGGAATCGCTAGCCGAAAGACTGACCACCGTCACCGAAGAAGTCGAAAGGACCATCGCCTTCTACAACTCCAGCCACCAGGAAGCGCCTCTCGATTCATCGGTGCCTATGCTCGTCTGCGGCGACCTGGCCCGGACGCCGGAAGACTGGAAAACGCTGGCGGGCAAGCTAACCAACCCGTTATCGATAATGCCTTCACCGGTGGAATCCCCCGAAGGCTTTGACGCCAACGAATTCATGGTCAACATCGGGCTGGGCTTGAAAGAACTGATGCCCGAAAAGGGGGAGAACAACTTCTCCCTGGTCAACATCAACACCCTGCCCGAAGTCCACCTGCCCAAGTCGGTGCGGCTACCCAGTATCATTGTCCCCATCGCCATCACCATCGGGCTGGGCATACTCGTCTATCTGGGAATTATGGTTGTCAACAAATCCAACTACATCGACGTATTGACTTCCGAGCTAATACCCCTGGAAAACTTGGTCGCCGCGGAAAACCAGTCAAAAGCGGCGCTCACGGACGAAATCGAACTGCTAACCCCGCAGATTGCCGAGCTGGAGGTCACCACCGCTATCTTTAACGGTACCTACAACACTCTCCTGGCCAACCGTACCAAGGTCAACGGAGATATGAGCCAGATTGTAAGCCTGCTGCCAAGGAGTCTAGATTTGACTGCGGTCGATCACACCGGTGACTTGGTAACGGTTACCGGGCTCTCCCCAAACGAGAGCGGCATTTTCAGCTATGCCCGGGCGCTAAGAAACGACGGCAGGTTCTCCACGGTGGTTGTCGCCTCCATAGAAGCCGTAGAGGCGTATGAGGAAATAATAGGCTATAATTTCGAGTTTCTGCTTAAATAAAAGAGAAAAGATGGATATACTGGCATTATTCCGCACCGCTAAAGACAAAGGGGCTTCCGACATTCACCTGGTCGCCTCCAGCCCGCCGCTGCTGCGCATCGACGGCTCGCTGCAGGCAATCAACGGTGCCGCGCCGCTCAGCGGCGAGGATATAAGCCAGGCCTTCAACAAGCTGACCACTCCCGAGCAACAGGCCGACTTCAGCGAGAACCTGGAGCTCGACTTCGGCTACAGCATGCCCGAAGTCGGTCACATACGGGGCAATGCCGCCCAGCAACGCGGGAATATCAGCCTGGCCATAAGACTATTACCGCCCAAAATCCCCACCATAGACGAACTCGGGCTGCCCGCGCTATGCAAACAGCTTGTCCTCAGGCCGAGAGGCCTGGTTATCGTCACCGGCCCCACCGGCAGCGGTAAAAGCACCACCCTGGCGGCGATGATAAACTACCTCAACACCACCGAAAGCCGCCACGTGGTCACCATCGAAGACCCCATCGAATACATCCACCCCAGCATAAAATGCGCTGTAACCCAGCGCCAGCTGGGCAGAGATACCCTGTCCTTCACCGCCGCCCTCAAGCACGTCTTAAGGCAGGACCCCGATGTCATTCTGGTCGGCGAGATGCGGGACACGGATACGGCGGCGGCGGTGCTCACCATAGCCGAAACCGGCCACATGGTCTTAAGCACCGGCCACGCCCCCAGTGCCACCCAGGCTATGGAAAGAATAATAGACCTCTTCCCCCCCGAGGAACGCCACCTCGCCCAGGCGCGTCTGGCTTCACTGCTTATCGGCGTACTCTGTCAGGTGCTCGTCCCCCGGGCCGACGGCACGGGCCGGGTGGCGGCGGTAGAGATTATGCTGGCCAACCCGCCGGTGAAGAACCTCATCCGCGAAGGCAAAATATACCAGCTCCCCAATGTAATCCGCACTCACCGGGAAATAGGCATGATATCGCTGGACGAAGCCCTGGTCAAACTCTACCTCAAACAGGTCATCACCGGTGAGACCCTGATCGCTTTCTGTAACGACCGCCAGGAAGTAGAAAAACTCATCGGCAAGATAAACATCACCAACAGCTAACCCCCCCACCAAAGCACTTACCCCAACCCGAACCCCTATTTATTCCACCCTAATACCGAGCATAAAGAAAGAAGCCTGCTGGTAAGATAAACTCACCGGTAAGCTCCTCCCTTGTGTTTCGCTATGGGCTTGGGCTGCCTAAATCACTATCACTAACTCAAACCTTATGGACATGCGGTTTGGGTTGCTGTGCAGGCCGGATAGATACCGCCAAGGTCGTAGGTGCTCGTTATGGCGGCTGGGTCCTCAAAGTAAGCATCCAGGTCGCCGATTAAGGTGGCGCATGCCCCATTATCAGAAGCATAAGCTATGGCAACGGTCTTGACCATTCGCTCTTCAATGTTACACGCCTCCTCCTGGCCTCTGCCAAAGAAGCTGCCGAAGTTAGGTACCACGATAGCAGCAATGATACCCAGGATAGCAATAACTACCAGCAACTCAATAAGCGTGAAGCCCTTCTCGCCCTTGCGAAAGCCCCTTACTAGTCTCCTCATCATTTCACCTCCTTTTTATTATCTAGACTCAACTTTACCTAACTATTGTTAAGTACCATAATGATATTATCTGTGCCTTTTAGGGTCAATAGTCCATTGGTAATGATTAGCAATAGTAATGTGTAGTAATATGGGGCTAGTTTTAGAAGGGTTTTGGATACCGATAGTCCATTAGTAGGGGTTGCCAGGCGTGGAAACGTGGTCAGGAAAAGTGAGGATTATTTAGCCGAAAAGACTAACTGGAAGGTTGCAACTCCGCGGCTTCGAAGACCTTGATTCTCTGTCGCTGGGCAAACTGGCTGGCTTCTTTAGCCAGCGCGGGGACGGCGATAAAGACCTTATCCATAATGCCGATGTCGTAGGCTTTGTTATCGAAAGCAAACAACTTATCCAGCCCTACCGGTTCCTCTCCCACCCCCAACCCGATAGCGATATCGTGGACGACGATGCCATCGTCCTTGGTAGCTAATATATCTATCTTGTGGATAGCGCCGGAGCGTCCTTCGACATCGACATCCTCCTTCACCTGGTAGCCGAGCCGCTTCAGGTAAGCGATAAGCTGTGACCTGGACTTAAATTCAAAAGGCTCCGTCGGCACTTCGGCGTCGGGCTTGGCGGCACTGCCGGCCAGCACTGTCTCCAGCCCCCTCACCTTAAGCACCTTTATCCTCTGCTGGCTGGCGAACTTCTCGGCCTCCGGGCGCAGCCCGGGCTGGACAACCAGCACCTTATCGTGAATACCGCTATCATAGGCTTTATCGTCGAAATCGCAAACCTCACCCAACCCGATCTCCCCACCGGCTACTTTGATGCCGATAGCGATATCATGAACGACGATGCCGTCGTCCTTGGTAGCCAGAATATCTATCCTGTGCTCCGCCCCCGACCTCCCCTTGACCACGGCATCCTCGGCTACCTCGTAGCCGAGATTCTTCAAGAACTCTAACAACTGGGACTTGGGCTTGACCTCGAACTCCAACCACTCCCGGCTGGCTTCGTTGAAACGGTAAGAATAGACGTTCACCTCGTTAATGCTATCCTGGGGAGTCAGCGCCTCGCACTTTAGACAGCGCCACTGTATCTCCGGCTGGGCGAATATCTCGTAGCAATCCCGGCACTTGTTCATCAAGCCCAGGCTCTGGTAGTCGCCGCCGCTGATGCGCAACTCAGAGCCGCATTTGGGGCATACGTAGCTGTTTCCGCTAACGAACTCGTCTTCCAGCCCGACAAAACCGCAGGATGTATGCTCGAAGACCCGCCCCCGCGCCAGGTTCCGGGAACCGCATTTAGGGCAGCAGTTAGAAGGCCTCAGGTTAACCGAGTGGCAATGGGGACAGCGCAAAATACGGTCGAAGAACTCTCTTAGCAGCGCCCCCTTATCCACCAGGGACTCCAGAATCGCTACCGCTTCCTGCCCCCCCACCCCCAGCAACTTCTCCACGGCGGGATAGCTAAAGCCCAGCTCATTACTAAAATCGAGCTCGGGCTTGATAACCACAATCTTACCCGCCAGCATCTCCGCCACCAGCCTAGATGCTTTGTCACCCTCCACC
>Ga0307378_10012334_pt1 | contig 10915 bp, 5 predicted proteins | sample UN1MG_FD_202238 | JGI IMG/M metagenome (GOLD analysis project Ga0307378, IMG submission 202238) | Soil microbial communities from Risofladan, Vaasa, Finland - UN-1 | ecosystem: Environmental > Terrestrial > Soil > Coastal area > Acid sulfate soil | place: Finland: Risofladan, Vaasa | collected...
TCCTTACTTCGGGCGTCGGGTTTGGTCATATACCCATTAGACCCCGAAAAACACGGAAGGTTTCGAGTTTTTTCGTTCTTGTTCCCAAAAAACTCGGGGACTACGCTTGGTTAAGGACTAGGCCAGACGTCGATAACTTCGGCCAAATGTGGGTCATCCGGGCCGTTTTCTGCACCAACTGTGCCGCATACTGTGCCGCCTTGGGTTGAAACATGCGTATTCCTCGGGGAATCCTGCAATTGTTCGACTCCCCTAGGGGGTACCTCACCCGGTAGTGCTTGTCTGCGATTGGAGCGGGATTGGCGATCCACTCGCATACCATATACAGGGGGGGGTGGGGGGTCAGCTCTGTCTGCCGGCTCGCCCGCAAGTTGTGAAACAATTTGGGCCTGGGCTTCACGCCAGCCCGTTTGATGATTCGCAGCCATTCGCCACGATCAGCCGCTTGCGTACGTCGGCCCGTTGGTTCTTGCGGTGGTCATGTCTACTGCGACGGTTGCAGCGGGATACGACTTCTTCGGTCGCGCCCGGTATCCCGGGGCTGCCCGGCGGGTGGAGGGTGTCGACCTCTACCAAGTCGACCGGCAGGGCGGACCGCACGCCGAAGGTTACCAACGGCGGGCCGTCGAGGCACGCGAGCGGCTCGCCGCGATGCAACTCCTCCTGCAAGAGAAACGAATTGGACGCTTTCTCCGATCGATCCGCTAATTCAGATCCCCCTCCCGCTTGACGATCCGGCATCCGAACACGCCGCCGGCCATCGCGCCGGGATGCGATTGGAAACGGACGGAAACCTTGTCCTTGTTCTCGGTGAGTTCTTCCGGAATCGGATACGCGACCTCGAAGAATTCGCCGGGGCGGTTCATGTTGAGCGTCTGCGTGCCGATCTTGCGGTCGTCGATCTGGACGTCGAACGTCCGGTTGCCCACGTCGCCGCCCCAGTACGTGACCATCAGGTCAACGGGCCGGTCCGGCGCGATCTTCATCTCGTAGGAGAACCAGCCGCCCGGGTAGGCGTGCCGCCAGTGCCGGCCGTTGAACATGCCGGCCGAGGATTTCTCGCCCTGATAGTTGTGATCCCGTTCCGACTGCGTTTCGGGCACGACCGCGTCGACCGTACGCGCTTGCAGTTCCTTCAACCGCCGTTGCTCGGCCTCGTGCTCGGCTTGCTTCTGCTGCCAGTCCTTCTCGGTCAGCAGGTCCCAATAGACCGTGAATCGCTGATGGTGTGCCTGGTAGAAGGGGATCAGCGACACGTCGTCGGGCCGGCCGACGCCCACCGTCTTGAACTGAAGCGATTTGCCGGCAACCCGCTTGACCCACTGGTCAACCGGCTTGCCGTCGGCGACCAGCACCGGCACGTCCGGCGTCGGCAGGTTCTCGTAGGCCTTCTGGTTTCCCGAGTAGGGCATCTGTTCCGTGAATCCTTCCCGCCCCAACTGGCCGGCCAGCACAATCGGCCCGTACATGATCGCCACTTTCTCGGGGCTGTTCGCCATGGGCTCGATTCGCAGGCTCATCGGCAGCGCAATGTCGACCACGTCGCCGTCGGTCCACGATCGGTCGATGGTCAGGTAGCCGCCGCCTTGGCTGTCGGCATCGACATTCTGACCGTTGACGGTGACCTCCAAAGCCGAAGTGGCCCAGTACGGGTGGCGGATCTTCAGCGCAAGCCGGACCGGCTTCTCGCAGCTCAAGGTCACACGCGTCGCCGGCTCTTCGGGAAACCGCGTCTCTTGACGAATCTTCAGCCCCTTGGCCTTCCACGTCAGCTCCGAGGCGATGAACAGGTTCACGTACAGGCTCGCGTCGTCGTGGAAGTAGATGCCCTCGCCGTACTTCACGTGGTTCTCCAGCCCGCTGCCGGTACAGCACCAGAAGCTGTCGTACGGCTTGCCGTAGGTGTGAAAATGGCCCGGCTCGAGCGAACAGAAGTAGATCATCATGCCCGTCTTCGGATCCTGGGAGGCCAGGATGTGGTTGTATAGAGCCCGCTCATAGTAGTCTGCATATTGCCCGTCCGCGGTCCAGGCAAACAGGTGTCGCGTGAGTTTCAGCATGTTGTAGGTATTGCAGGTCTCTGCGGTCCGCGGGGTGAGGTGCTTCCACAACTCGCCCTTGCGGCGGAAATGTTCGGCTTCGCTGTTGCCGCCGTTGACGTAGGATCGCTGCTGCGTGACCACTTCCCAGAAGAAGGCGGCGGCCGTGCGGAGGTCTTCGTTTCCGGTCAGTTCGTATTGCCGGGCGGCACCGATGATCTTCGGCACCTGGGTGTTGGCGTGCAGGCCCTCCAAGCGGTCTTCGCGCCGCGTGAGCGGATCGATCACCGCCCGATGGTTGAAGCGGCCCGCCAGATCGAGATACTTCTGCTCGCCTGTGACGGCATAGACGTCGGCCAGCGCCTCGTTCATTCCGCCGTGCTCGCACTGGAGCATGGTCTGGAACTTTTCATCCGACAGCTTCTCGGTAACGCCCGCCGCCCAATCGGCCAATTCCGCGACGATCGTCTTGGCCTTGTCGCTGTCGCAGTACCGATAGGCGTCGAGAAGTCCGGCATGCAGTTTATGGAGGGTATACCATGGGACCCAGCCGCCGTTGAGTCCGAAGCCGCTGGGCTTGATGTTCCCGGCCGCGACCTCGGCGAAGATCCGCCGCGCGTCGGGAATGCCCGCCACGTAGCCGTTGCCGTGTGCCTGCTGACAGAGCGCCAATTCATCGACGATGTAGTCGACCCGATCGAGAAAGCGCTCGTCGCCCGAGGCGGCGTACATCATCGCGCAGGCCGAGAGGTAATGTCCCAGGATATGGCCCGACACACCGCGACTCTCCCAACCGCCGTAGATCTTGCCCTTGGGCTCCAGGCCCGCATATTCTCGGAACCGCGACAGAAGCCGGTCGGGCTCGAGGTCCAGCAGATACTGTGCGTCGAGGTCCATGGCCTTCTTGAACGGCCCGTCCAACAGCCGCACGTCTTTCAGGCCGAAGGCATGGGCCCTGATCGGGACCTTTGGTGCCACCATGTTTTTCGTTTCGCCCTGGTCCGGTACGGATGCGCGGGCCAGCGGGCCGGTCACCAGTCCGGCCGTCAACAAGATCAACAGCTTTTTCATTTCTCGACCTCCTCAGGCCTGTCGGTTCGAAAACCATTTTCCCGACGATTCCGCCTGCCAGCCAACGGCTCCCCTCAAGGGGAGGGGAGTTTCGTAGCCGGTTCTTGCAGGGCGGCGCCGAGAGCGTTCGCGATGTCGGCACACCAATAGCGATTTTCCCACCATATCCCACCGCTACGCCGCCGGCAAGCTGAGCGATTCGCAATTCGGGTCGAACGTGGTATACAATGGGGCTTGCGTTGCCATCGCGACGAGAAGGCGATGGCAACGACAACGGGTGCCCCCAACCCGAACCGAAGGAGTCGAGCGCATGTTGATCCGCACAACCGTCTCGCCGTGGCTAACCGCGGCGGTCGTCTTCCTTAGCTCCCACGGGCACGCCATTGCCGAGCCGCCCGCCAAAGCGCCGGTCGAGGTGTTCATCCTTGCCGGGCAATCGAACATGGAAGGGCATGGGCAAGGCGATGGTGGAACTGCCGGGCAGCCCAACATTGTCCTCTGCATGACGGACGATCAGGGCTGGGGTGACGTGAGCTACAATGGTTTGAAGAAGATCCAGACACCCAACCTGGACGCCATGGCTGCGGCGGGCCTGCGTTTCAACCGCTTCTATGCGCAGCAGAGCTGCTCGCCCGCTCGGGCCAGCGTGATGACCGGCCGCCATCCCAACCGGATGGGTGTTTTCTGGCCCGGCATGCGGTTCCGCAAGCAGGAGATCACCATTGCCCAGGCCGTCAAGACGGCCGGCTACGCCACCGGGCATTTCGGAAAATGGCACTTGAACGGCGTGGCTGGGCCGGGAAAGGTGATACCGGACTCCGATCCTCTCTCGCCGCGCAACGTCGGCTTCGACGAGTCGTTTTCGGTTTCCAACTACTTCGAATTGGATTGGACCTTCGGCCGCAACGGTGTTGCGGAAAAAGTGATCGGCGACGGCTCGGAGGCCATCGTCGCCGAAGCATTGAAGTTCATCGGTCACGTCTCGGAGCGGAAGAAGCCGTTTCTTGCGGTCATCTGGTTCGGCAGTCCGCACGTCCCGCACCGCCCCTTGCCCGCCGACCTCGAAACGGCCGTTGGATCGGCTTATTACGGTGAACTCGTGGCCATGGACCGCAGCATGGGAACTCTGCGGAGTGGTTTGCGCGACCTTGGCATCGCCGAGAATACCCTGGTCTGGTTCTGCAGCGACAACGGTGGATGGTTCGACCCCGAGCGTCCGGACACCCATGGCACTAACGCGGGGCTGCGGGGACGCAAGGGCGACATGTGGGAGGGTGGTATCCGCGTGCCGTGCGTCATCGAGTGGCCCGCAAAGATCAAGCAACCCGTCACCACCGAAGTTCCTGCCGGCGTCATCGACATCTACCCAACGCTGGTCGACATCCTTCGAATCGATCTTCCCCATCAAGTGCAGCCGCTCGACGGCATCAGCCTCGTGCCGCTGTTGGACGGGACCATGAAGGCGCGACCGAAACCGATGGGCTTTTGGCAATACGGCGAGAGCCAACCCGACTTCAACACGAACTCCGGCCCGGCGGCTTGGAACGACAACCGGTACAAGCTCGTCAAGCCCGGTCCGAACAGGTGGGAGCTTTACGACTTGACGGCAGATCGGTCGGAAACCACCGACGTCGCGGACAATCAGCCGGAGGTGCTCAATCGCATGAAGGCTGAGTTGGAAGCCTGGCAACTGTCCGTGATCCGCAGTTACCACGGCAAAGACTACGCGGATTGAAGGAGGGCACACAGACCTCGAGGCCGTCGGCGCCCTGCCGGAGCGGAATTGCGGTAAGGTGGTTCGAGCTGAAAGCGAAGGCCGGCCCGAAACGGTCGGACGGTTCTCAGCGGTCGGGTTGCCGAAGTAATCGAGAAAGAGACAGATCAAGAAAAGGGTACAGGATGAAGAACATGAAGACTCCGCGTCGCGCAACCACCTCAACGATCCTCTGGGGACTGGCGATCGGGCTGTTGTTTTCCGGCTCCCGTGCCGAGGCCACCGGTTTCGCGCCCAATGTCAGACCCGGATCGGACATTGTCATGCACGACATGCGTTGGCCCGCCTGGGATCAGGGCACGTATTACTGCTTCTGGTACATGAACGTGTTTCCCCAGAATGTCCGCGGCGGTGTCTTTTACGGTGGTGTGGCGACGCAGGGTCCCGAATCACCGCCGGGAATGTTCATGTCGTACTGGGGAGAGGTAAAAAACATCCATGAGGGCGAGTATTTCTACAGACACGGCTATGGTGGCGAAGGGTCATCGGGCGGCGCGCACGGGAAGGCACTCTTCCTGCGCCCCGGAGCATGGTATCGCTTCGTAATGCGGGTGTTTCCGCCCACCAAGAACGGCCACGAGGAGACTTACGTCGGCTGGTGGGTCAAGGATGTGGAAAAGAACCAGTGGCATACCCACAGTATTGTCAGCAGACCCTTATCTTTCACGGGATTTCAGGGGAACTCCGGCTTCGTCGAGGCCCTGGCGCCCGAGAGCGTCCATCGCGCGTTCGAGCGCCGTCTCGACTACTGCCGCCTGGATGGCAAGTGGTACAAGTCGAATGAGATACGCACTTCCGCCCCTTCGCAATTCAAGCTCATCGAGAACGACACCGTTTTGCGGTTCGACCGGCCGGTCGAAAACGACGCGGGCGCCGCGCAATCGGTGCCCTACTACTTCACGACGAAACAGCCGGATACGCCTCCTCTGGACAAACCGGACATAGAACGGGCCGAGGCGTATGTCTGGGGAAATCAGGTGACCGTGAAGTGGAACATTCCCGGGAGCGCTGCGCCGCAACTTGGCTATGAACTCGAGGTGTTCGGGGACCCCGGGGCCAAGGACGCGCCGCTCGAGGCGTTCGAGGATACCGCGCCGCACATTCTCGCCAAACGTCTGGACACGCCGCGAGAGGCGAAGAGCGTGCGACTGACCGTGACGGACATCTTCGACCAGGAGAAGTCGATCACGATCCCCGTCGAAGGAACGGCCCTTCTGCCTGCCGCAAAGGTCGCCGGGGGCCGTCCCGGTCTTGGATATGCGTACTACGAAGCGCCCGAAAATACCGAGTGGGAGCGATTGCCCGATTTCTCGACGCTGACACCGGTCAGACAGGGTCACGTGAAGACCCTGGACGAGACCGTTCGGCAGGACCGGGAGAAGCTCTACGCGCTGCGCTATGCGGGTTACCTTCGGGCTCCCGCCGACGGGTTGTATGTTTTCTCGGCAGGAACGTGCGACGGCAGCCGCATGAGCATCGACGGCCAGGTCATTGCGGACAACGACGGAATTCACAGTACGTCGGTGAAGCAGTACTCGGTTGCACTGGAGAAAGGCCTGCATACTTTCGAACTGCTGCATTTCAAGGGGCCCGGTCGCCGACATGGCGCCCATGCCAATCTCGCCGAGAAGATATTCGTAAGCTGGGAAGGTCCCGGTTTCGGGCTCCGCAAGCTTGCGAAGGATGACTTCATGTGTGAAGGCGCCGATCTTCCTTCGCTGGCCCTGACCCTCGAGGGCGCCGTGTCCGAGGGTGTTGTGCAGGATAACCTGGTGGAGATTCGTGCAAGAACCGATCCTCGGGGGCATCGGATCGCCAAGGTGCAGCTCTATTGCGGGCGCATGTTGCTGGCAACTGCCGAGGGAACCGATCTCGGCACCGATCTCAGGGATACCGGCGACATCGTCTTCAAGGTTTTGTTTCCCGTGGGCAGCAATCGAGTCTGGGCGCGGCTTTGGTACGACGATCATTGCTCCGTAGACTCCGATAACGTGCTGGATTTCGAGGCACACGAATACACCGAGGGGCCGTGGAAGTTCATTGTTCTGGGGCACAAGTATCCCATTGGTGCCCGGTACAAAGACGGCACGGCTTCCTTCACGGGCGAAGGCTTCTATGTCGGATACCAGAAGGTGTCGGGAGATTACATGCTCACGGCGCGGATTGCCGACATTACTCTGACGACTGAAGAGAATGGCATGCACCGCGCAAACTGGCTTGGCCTGTATACCAGCGACGTCAAGAGACCGAGGGAGGACCAGGGACTGGAATCCACGTTCGACCAATGGGGTTTCGGCATCTACCTTACGGCCGGCCATGGGATGAAGGGGTCGGCGGATTTTCCGGACCTGGCCGGAACCCGGATGTGCATGCCCTCGTTTCCGGAAGACCACAGGTGGCTGAGAATCATCCGGCGTGGGACCAGATATCAATCATTCACCTCGGCGGACGGTGAAACCTGGCAGAAGGCCATGGAGTTCATCAATCAGAAGTTCACGGAAGAACAGTATGCCGGCGTGTCGTTCTATGCGGTTCCCGGCAAGGGACGCGGCCTCTTTCAAGGCGCGCTCGACAACATAACCCTCCAGACAGGTAACGTTCCCAAGGAGGTCCGAGACGAACCGAGCAGAAGCGACTTGGACCTCGAGAACCGTATCACGGCGCTTGTGCAGGCACCGAAAGCCCCTGAAATCCTGTATGCAAGGAGTCCCGGCAAAGGACTGCTGAAATCTACGGACCGCGGAGAGACCTTCAGGCCCGTCAACAGCGGGTTGACCTCTCCCGATGCACTGGCAGTCCGCTCCGTGGCAGTGCATCCCGAGAACAGTTCGATCGTTCTGCGCGCAGGCGGCAGTGTCGTCGACGGAACCCTCGCAAGCGGCCTGTGGAAGAGCACCGACGGCGGCGAGTCCTGGAAACTCGTCACGCGCGAGATCGATTTCGACGGCCGCGGTCCCACAACTATTTTCGGCGAGGTGATCGCCTTCGACCCGAACGACCCGAACGTGGTAGCTGCCGCTGGAGAAACCGGCGGTCTGTTTCTCAGCCGGGATGCCGGAGAGACCTGGGAAAACGCCGGGCTCAAGGCAGAGCGGGTCACCTGCCTGGGGTTCGTTCCGGTAACTCGGGAGGAGAATGGAGCGCTGATCGTGGGAACGTTCGACGATCACGAGTTCGAAACGCTCGGCCTGGGCCAGCCTGTCTCGCCGGTCAAGGCGCCCGGGCGGATCTACTGGGTCGGGTTCAAAGAGGGGAAACCGACATTCAGACCGTCCTTGGAGGTGGAAGATTTCGGAGTCACCAATATCGGCCATGGCGTACACCAGAATTTTCTGACCTTCGCCACCACCCGGGGCGTGTACTATACTTGGCAACATGGCAACATGTTTTCTCAGCGTTTGCACGATATGCCTGCCGATACGCTCTTTACGGCGCTGGGATACAGGCAGTTCATGAAGGAAACGCGACCGAACGAATGGCGTTTGCAGTCGACCACGTACGCGGCCCCCTTTTCCGGAAAGCAGAAAAGCCCGGTCTATTGCGTCCCGGAACGCACCACCGGCAAGTGGTCGTTGTTGTCCGATAAGGCGGAAATCCATAGTGGAGCCGCGGCCGATCGTTCGAACGTCGGCGTCACGTGCCTGCTGCCCGACCAAGAGGACGGGAAGGCGCTTTTCTTGTGTAATCGCCAGGGCGTTTTCAAGAGTACCGACGGCGGCCAATCCTACCGCCTTGTCTACGAGTGTTCTCCGTAACCAAGTGAGGAATCCATGATGTATCGGTACTTGCTGGAACAAGTCCCCGCCGTGGCAACCGATGTCGGAAAAACCCGAATCGTCCGACATGATCAACACGATGTTGGGCTGCGACTCGTTGTTTTCGGCCAGGATGCGTAGTAGCGCTCGGCACTCCGCAGACCAAGTAACGACACGTCAGGGCGTCATGCGAAACCGGTGAGCGCCCCCCCGGGGATATATCTCGGCGGGGCGATCATCGGCGGCTACCCAGTCGCAAGTCGACCTCGGTAGCTTCCAATCATCGCCCTTGGATCCCTCTCCCTCCAATACGCAGATGAAAGCGAGTGCATGAGAATGAGATCAGCAAAACGCCTGGGAACCTTGTTCGACCTTTCTGTCGTGGTCGCCGTACTGGTTTTCGCGGCGGCGTCGGCGAACGCAGCGACCTACTACGTCAGCCAATCCTCGGGAAACGATAGTTGGACCGGACAGGCGGCCGCTCCGGAGGGCGCCACCGGGCCGTGGAAGACCCTGGCGAAGGCTTCGACGATAGAGTATGCCCCCGGCGACCGCATCCTGCTGAAATGCGGGGATACCTGGAACGAGGAATTGCACGCGAAGGGCAACGGAACGCCCGAAAACCCAATCACCATCGGCTCCTACGGAGAGGGCAAGAAGCCCGTGATTGACAGGGAAGACTACAATAATGACCGTATCGGCATTTATCTGGCCGATCAGGAGGGTTTCAAGATCGTCGGGATCGAGTTCAACCGATGCATGACCGGCATCTGCGGGGAATACTCCGACGGTTGCCCGACCAAGAGATTCATCTGGATTGAGGACTGCTATTTCCACGATTCGCTGCTGTATCAGCATTACGAGGATTATCCCAAGCGCAAGATCGGTCTTGGCGTCTGCTTCTTCTCGCACGAGCGGGACAACAAGGTCGTGCTGAGGGATATCACGATCAAGGGCTGCGTGTTCCGGAGGTTGGCCTCCGGTGTCTGGACCAACAGCCCGGACAACTTCAACAAGAACGCGTCTTATATCTACAACTTCGCGAACATGACGTTCGAGGACTGCCTGTTCGAAGAAGGCTATCAGTGGCAAATGGGGATCCGCGGGGTCGACGGCGGTGCGGTGCGGAACTGCGTCACCCACGATATCGGCCGGGGTTTCCGTTCCTTCAACGGGGTGGCCGGGGCCATGTTCTTTCGCTGCAAGAATTGGGTCTTCGAAGACAGCGAATGGGGCTTCGTCGACATCGGGCTGGGCAGCGGAGACGGCGAGGCGTTCGACTTCGAAGGCAATTGCGACGACATGACCATGCGGAACTGCCTGTTCCACGACACCGACGGCCCCGGTTTCCTGCTCTGCTGCTATGCTTCGGACTGGCACGCCCACACGGGGATCCGCATGGAGAATTGCGTCCTCAACGGCAAGTCGAAGCGCCCCATCGGATTGCCGCGATGTGAAATCGTCAACACGACGGATTGGAATGAAGCAACGTGGACGAACTGCCGGTTCTATCTTTCGGAGGGCGAAGTCCTCATGAGGGTGATGGACCCCGAGAACGACAAGAAGTCATCGTTCGTCAACTGCGTGCTCAAGGATTTGAGCAAAGCGTGCAGTGCGCCGAAGCTGGCCGGCAAGGCCACAGCCTCGTCCGAGACCGCCGGCGATGAAGCCGCCAAGGCCATCGACGGCAATGCGGCCACTTCCTGGAAGGCCGCGTCGTCCAACGACCAGTGGCTCCAGCTCGATTTCGCCGAGCCCACCACCATTAACGAATTCAAGATCAACGAAGCCCCGTCATCCTCAGTCATCCGCTATGTCATCCAGTGTTGGGACGACAAGGAATCGAAATGGGTGGGTTGCTTCAACGGCCGGACCATCGGCCCCGACTTTATGGCGCCGATCGTCAGCCGGACCACGCGGAAGGTGCGGCTGTTCGTCATGATGACGGATAGCGGCAATCCCTGCATAAGTGCGTTCGAGGCCTACAACGACACGACGGGCGAAGTTTTCAACGTCGCGCGCGGCGGCGTGCCGCCAACGCGCATCGGCCAGTGATCGCCGCGCCGGCCGCGGTTTCCAGCCCCTATCCCCTCCAGGACGTCCAAGGTAGCTTCGTGGATTCGCTGGGCCTCGTCGGCGCTCGACACTTGTAGTGTCATGACAGGCCTATCTTCGTTTCCCTCGGATGAGTTCTTCGGGAAGGACAGGAGGCCGGAAATCGGCGAACCGGCGCCGTTATTCCTTCTTCACTTCGGCGCGTCCTTGCCGGTCAAGGC
>Ga0307378_10012337_pt1 | contig 10914 bp, 5 predicted proteins | sample UN1MG_FD_202238 | JGI IMG/M metagenome (GOLD analysis project Ga0307378, IMG submission 202238) | Soil microbial communities from Risofladan, Vaasa, Finland - UN-1 | ecosystem: Environmental > Terrestrial > Soil > Coastal area > Acid sulfate soil | place: Finland: Risofladan, Vaasa | collected...
GAGAACCCAGCACTTGGGTTGGCACGTACCTGTGAAGATATGCTGCCGTCAGTATTAGTTACCGTGGAAGATCCACCGTCCCAGGTCCAGGCGACGTAAGCCTGGCCGGAGCCATTTACATACGAAGTAGCATCCGAACCTTTTATAATAGAGAACCCATTTGAGTTGAAGGCACTTAGATAGCCAAACGTTGAACCATCGCTAAGGCTTCCTTCTGCTCCAGCAAAGTTGCTTGCGAGTGCAATGTCAGGGCCAACTCCACGGATCTGGTCGTACAGAGTATGCGAATATGCGGACGATCTATTTTTGATCCATACAAAGTCTGGGCTAAAAGATAGCCCGGTGATGTTTCTGGATGAAGATGAGCCATCGCCCGTGTAGATGACCACATCCATCACCGTGCTGCCGTCAGCAATCGTTGGCTCCGCAAGGTTGGCGGTGCACAGTGCCTTGAAGCCGCTGGGGGCGGTGTAGGCAAAGGCGCGTTGGCCGTAATTACATGAAACCGATACGTTAGTGGTTCCGCTAACACCGGTAAAGTAAGTTCCAGTTGGCAAAGAGCTGTAAGCAGTCCCTTGGCTTGTGCCATTTTTGTAAAAGGTGATTGTTCCTGCATCTAAATCAAGAGCAACACCGATGACATCACCCGTGGTAAAGGATGCTCCATAGCCTGAAGAACCACCGCTTGTCCACTTATTGCCATTGTTTAGATAGCCCCAGCTAGTGGCATTTTGACCAATGTAATTATCTACGGCGCCAGGGTTTGACGAAATACCCAGAAATAGACCGCTGGCAATGGCGTTTATCGTGAACTCGGAGTACCACTTGCCAGAGGAAACCCCAATGGTGCTAAATCGCGTAGCGTAGTTTCCGCCACCTGCGGTCGATAGATAATCAAGGTTTCCATTTGACAGGGTTACTCCCTGACCATTGCCAATAAATAGCGGATTCATCGTCGCATAATTCCCCACTACGTCTCCGCCCGATCCAGAATCTGTCTGATCTGATCGCTGCTCTGGTGTGTCTACGAGGCTGTCGTTACCACTGCTAAAAGACCGATCAACTAGGACCACTCCATTGACACGAATACCACTAAGAAATACCCCTTGGCTTGAGTTATCGCTGACAAGGGAGATTGAAGTAATGCCTGTTTTTGAACCAAAACTATACCATTGAGCACTACTTGCTATTATATTTGCTACACTCCACTGGCTTCCGTCAGAAAGCGCAATGTAGGCAACACCACCAGTACCCGAGCCTCCGTTAGCACCATAAACCTCAATGGTTCCGCTAAGTGCCGAAGTAAATGTTAGTGTTGATGTCGTATTGTAGTTGTATGGTGCTCCAGACTTGAATCCAGAAGGAATGATCCCATCAAAAGCATTTATCCACGCGCCCGAATATAGAGAGCCACTTGTTGAACCAACATAACTTGTTGTGCTGTTGGTAACGCTGAGGTTATTAACCGTCCACGTGTTCCCATTCCCACTAGTGTCCGTCCCTAGTGCGGCGGCGGTGCTGTTATCGCTGAACGGAAGGTGGAAACCATTAGTGCCATACGTTCCAGCAAATTCCTTCGGTTGCCATACATTATTGTCGTCGTATTCTCCGAAGTCAGATGGTGCTAGGGCTTGACCGTCGATGAACTGGATGTCGGCGAGGTAGCCGTCAAAGTAGTTATTTGCGTATGCGCCATAGCTGCCCAACATGTGAGCAATCGTGTTGTTAATTGTTGACTGCTCCGAAGAACCGGCGTCAGTGGAGGTGCCAAAGGTTGTTTCCCTTACTCCGTTAATGTAAATGCGAACACGATCTGCTGCAGTGGCGTTTGTCGTATCCCATGTCAATACAATGTGATACCAAGAAGATGGATCACGGAAAACGGCGCTTGTTATTTTTCTGGCTAGGAAACTACCCGAGTAATTGTAAAAGTTAAGCCGATTAGAAGTATCAAAATACAAAAGCGTTTCGCTTCCTGAAGTCGTTGACGTAAATAGACTTTGATAGCCGGGAGGTGTCAAGTTGCTGCGCTTTACCCAACCGCTCCAAGTCCACGTCCTTCTATTACCCGCAGAACTTGGCGTACGATTAAGATATGCCGAATCTCCTGAGTTAAATCTAAGCGATCTATTTATCGCGTAACCACCAGCCGCTCCACCAGCAGCAGTTGATAAAAACAGCGGGCTAGCCGCACCAGGAATACTCATGAAACGTTCAACAGCGAAGTAACCGTGATGCGCGTTGCGCTCTCGCAATAATAAGCCAGAACATCAACAGCAGCCGCAGCTCCTGCCGTCAATGTTGGAGCGGTGCCACCAGCAAACTTATATTTCGTCCCGCCATAAGCAAGCGTTCTGCTTCCCGTTCCATCCTGCGTCACCACAATCACACCAGACTGACCAGCCGTTACGTTGCTTGGATCGCCAAGTGTTCGGTTGCCTCCGAGCGTCACGCTGAAGTTATTGCCAAGGCTTAGATCAACAGCGATGGTCGCCGCATCGGTCAATGCAACAACCGTTCCACGCTGTGCCTTCGTAAAGCTCTGAGTAACGGCAAGGCCAGCAAGCGTTGTCGTTACAGCTGGAATCGTGACGGTAACGTCAGCCGTTGGATCAGCCACGCTCAACGTCAATTCATGCGCGTCAGGTGTTGCACCCTCAAAGATCAAGCTGCCATTAAACGTAGCATTACCAGCAAAGGTTGACGTGCTGTCGAACGTTGCAATACCTGTGACATCTAACGTTCCAGGAACATCAACGTTACTTGTAAATTCAACGCCAGTGCCACCAGCATCAGTCTGCAGCAGTTGACGGGCTGTGCCGTTGCCAAGCTTGCTAACTGCAATCTCTGCAGATGCACTGATGTCAGCATTGACAATCGTGCTATTGGCGATCATCGTGCTGGTGACGGTGCCAGTATCACCAGTCGTTACGACATTACCGCTGACATCGGGAAAGGTGATTGTATGGTCACTGGTTGGATCAACGACCGTAATTGTGGTCTCGTAATCATCAGGAGTGCTGCCTTCAAACACAATGAAGACACCGCCGTTGAAATTCAAATCGCCGGTTAGCGTGCCACCCGTGGACTCCAGCTTGTTGGTGTCTAGCTCTTGCAGCGCAGCTTGCACATCGGTGCTAGTAATGTTGCCCGCAGGCGTAACGCTAATGTTTGCAGCTGTTTGACCAGCAATAGCGTTTGAAACGTCAACCAAGCTAAAGGTTGAACCACCGCCAGCCCCCAATGACACCAACATGTCTGGTGGAGCCAAGCTGACTGCAGGTGCCGCACCAGAGCCAGTGCCGCTTGTTCCCACAACAACGTAATAGTTGAGGTTCGTAACAGCTGGTGCAGGCAATGCCGACCCAGCGGTAAAGCCAGCAGCTGATCCAGCAGTGGTTACACTTGTCAGAAGATTAGTGTTTGCATCATAAATACCAGCAAGAATCAGGTTGCCGCTAATAACGGTGATCGGGATGAATGAGTTACCCGTGTGGACGTAAAGATCTTCGTTCTTTTCGTCGAAAAAGAACTGACCTTTGAAGTCTGCAGCCGGGAACGTAACAATGTTGTCGGTTCCGCCAGCGCCGCCAAATTTAGTAACCGAGCTATCAGCTAACTTTGCGCCTGTAATGGCATCCGTTCCAATCAAAGAACTGCCAATCGTTCCGCTAGTTAGCTTTGCTGCTGAAAGATTTGGAATGTCGGCTTCAATTAAAGTGTCGCCAGCCGTCACATGCCCCTGGCCGTTGACCGTGACCTTGGTATAAGTTCCAGTCGTAACAGTGCTGCTGTGATTAAGGTTGCCTGAAACATCAACCGCTAAACCACTGCCAGGGATAACCGCACCAGCAGCTGTTGAGGTGGCAACAGGCAGATCAGCAGCAGCAAGCACTCTGCCGCCAGTGATTAAGCCTTTGGCGTCATAGGTGACTACGTGGTGCGTTGCACTGGCCGTCACATCATTGGCAATCTCAATCGTGTTGGAATCCATGCGGAGCCCATCACCATTGACGACCACGCCGCCTTTGGCACTTGCAGTTGCTACAGGAAGGTCAGAACCCGCAATCGTGCGATACGCCAACGCACCAGCAGCATCAGTTGGTCCTGCTAAAAACTGGTTTGCAGAACTGCTGTTATCAATGGTTGCTGCAATCGTTACGGCGTCACCACTTGTAGTTGCGGTGATATTGATGATCCCGGTCGTGCTGCCATTTGCCGTATTGATGGATCCGGCAGCTTTAAGACTCAGCCATGCTGACCCGTTCCAGCAATACAGCTTGTTGTCATCAGTATCTAAAGCAAGCTGACCTGTGAACGCTCCAGAGCCAGGCAGCGTTGTAACTAGGTCAACAGTTGATTCGTCTGCCAGCTTTGCTGCTGTGATCCCGTTATCAGCCACCTTGGCCGCAGTTATCGCACCATCAGCAAGGTCAGCTGTAGCAATGCCCCCAGCCGCAAACAAAATCTTTGCGCCTGGAATTGTGTCGTCAGCAATCAGCGTTACGCCATTGGCAACGAGATCACCAACCGTTAGCTTTTTTGTTTCACTGGCGCTGCTGTCAACAACCGCCACTTCATCGGCAGCGGCAAGATTGGCACCCGCCAAAGCTGCTAACTGGGAAATCTTTAGGTCAGCCATTGGCGGTAAATCCCCCTCGGGTTACTGGTCAGTCTCTAACAGCAGTTTAGCTGCCGCATCCTGATCTAATAGTATGTAATCTGCGTCCTCCTGTAAGACCGCATTTAGCGGCACAACGTCCATCCTGATTTCAATAGGACCAGTCGTAATGAAATCAGCTGTTATCTCAACCACAGACGATGTCGTGAACTGCACAGCGCAAGCAGTCAACACGCCAGTGAACTCGTACCAGATCTGATCATCAGAACGATCGGGTACGCCGCTTGGGTTATAAGTATTTGTCTTTAGGTAAAAACGGCCCTTGAACTGACTACCCACCTTGGTGCGTAACGAAAGCTCCAGCAAGTAATGCGGCAACTCATTTGCAGTGTCGCCTGTGTACTCCCAAAAACCAGACATCCGGCCAGAGCCAGACATCAAACTATTGACTCGACTTCTGAACTCGTCAGAAAGCGTTGTCGTGTCTACCGTTTCTCTTTCAGTGTTTAGCTCAAAGCCATTGCACTGAGCCAACAAACGAAAAGTCGCATTCTCAACAAAGACCTTGATGGGGATGTCGCTAGCAGGCGCGGCAAGTGCAGTTGCATTGGCTGAACCACCGTTGACCGCATGAGCAAAAGAGTCATAAAGGCGAATGCCGCCTAAGTCGTCAACATGGATAAACTTCTTGATCGCGTTGTCTGAATACCCAGAAATAAAATCAAGCGCACTGCCATCAGTGCTGATCATTTCGATTTGATCGCCAGTTAGTAGTTGACCGTGATCAAAGTCAAAACTAAATCTTTTGACTGAAACGTTTACGTCGCTCGTGTTAATTACAGAGTTCAGCTCGCTTCCGTCGAACTCACGCTTTAGCTCGACCTGCCCAAACGTACCAAGATAAACAGTCATGAGATTGTTGCAGTTGTCAGCGCACCCGTACCAACAAACGAAATGCTGACGCTAACGATTTCGCCTGTGCTAGCGCCCATTGTGGCGCTTGTTATGTAAGCAGTTAGTTTGATGTCGTTGTTATCCGTTCCATCAACCCATCGAAATGTTAACTCAACAGTGTCACTGGAGCTAACACCATCAGTACCTGTTTTTATTAACTTATTAAGCAGATTTGCTGTATTGATTGCGTTATTGCCGTCTTTGTAATACAACAGGCTTGCGCTACCTGAATAGCCGAGAATACCAGGGCTATAACTGCGAATGTTTTCGCCCAGCGTTGTTGTTTCTAGCGTCTCTAAATCGGATTGCAACGAAAAACTTGAGACCTTGGCAAGGGTTACCCCTGCTAGCTGCATCACGCCGTCCCTGCCTGTGTAAACTTTTGTCATCAGAGCACGCCGATCAGATTCACTGTAACAGTGCTAACCCCAGGCCGCACCTGCGTTAATTCTGGTGCGCTCTCGTACCGATACACGTTTCCTGAAGAGGTTGCACCAATTGCCGTTGAGTTGCCTTGCCAACCCGTCTTGGCTCCATCGTTTGTACTTACGCTTGCCACGTCAAAAGACGCAAAAGTGCCCTGTGTCTCGTCGTAATGATTAATGAAAAGCTCAGCGTTTGCGTCGGTGATGTTTTCGTACGTCAATGACAGCTTTAGGTTGGTGCGACGGCTTCCATAAAGAATCCGTGTCTCCGCTCCACTTTGAGACTTGAAGGTCTTTACTGGGTAATCGCCAGCAGAGAACGAACGACTTGTTGGCGCTAAAGCTGTCGGATACGGCATTACTAAGGCCCCTGTATAGCAAAGGCAGCGTCGTCAGACACCAGTTTAGCTAGCTCGCTGACCTCAGCACTATCACATGGATACTCAGAAGCCACAATTCGTATGGTCATGTCCTCCTCAAAGGTGAGCTGCTCGACTAAATAAATGTTTTCTGAAGTCGCTAAAGTTGTAATAGTAAAAATAGCGTTGAAAAACGTAGAGTCTGTCGCTACACCGTTCGACACCTGCATATTCCCGTACAGTATGTCCTGAGAAGCCGTCGTGTAATAAGTGATTGGATACGTTCCATCAGCAAGCACTGTTGCGCTTGTGATTACGCCTGTGTCACTAATGGTGCCATTTGACGCAGCACTGTAAGGGCTTGCTTCCGTTACAACTTTGATGAAATCACCAGGGGCTAAGTCAAGACCGTCAATAGTCGTTCCAAAAATTATGGTATGAGTTACCAGCTTGCGCAGAGCTAAGAAGTATTTAGCGACCATAAGCGCGTGCTCGCGGCTGGTGCAAAACTGAGTCAGGTCAAAGGTTTCTAACGAACCAAGGTCATTGTCAGAAGCTAGCCTGACCGACAAAGTTCGCTCTTCAGGAAACTTGTTCTTACTTTCGTAGCGATAACGCATTGAAGCTGTAAAGCCCCTGCGCTCTTCTGCACCTAAAAACTCAAGTTCAAACGTATCTTCTAAAATGTTGCCTGAAGTAAAAATCTGTTTTACCGATACAGGATTTGTACTTATCTCACCGCTTGCTGTTGTTGGCAGGGCTGGCCTTAGCGAAAATTTACCGTTGCTAAGTACAAAATTACATAAAAAGTTTGGAGCGTTGCTGCTGATAAATTCTCTTATGTTTACCTTCTCGGTGATTGCGCCGTTACAGAATAGCTTGTTGGCACGCAGAAAACGTGAAGTTTCCTCAAGGTCTGGAACGTTGATTAGGTTTGGCTCAGCAGCAGTCATGTTTAAACGGCTACCCGCACCAGCGGTAAAGTTTGTCAGCAGGTAAAAGACAAGATCCGTAAACAGGTTGCTAGGGCCTTCTCCTGTTGTGTTATTGGGGTCGTTATAAGTACCTAGGTCAGGATGTAATCTACGAACTTGAACACCGCTTCCAAGCCACACACGCAGCTGGTCTAAACGAGTAAAGGTGTTGCTTGCACGTAAAACCAACCCAGCTATCGTTAGCTTTTCGTAGTTGGCAATAGGGCTGCTTTCTACCATTTCGTTTACATAAACTATGCTATGCTCTGGCTCGCTTTCGTTTGACTTTTGCACCAAATCGCCATACAAGCTAATGTCTGCATATTGGCTTTGATTCTCAAAATTGCGATCGCCTAGAAGGGCCTCAGGCGTAAAAATTCTTTCAGATATAGCCTCAATGATAAATTTAATTCCAATCTTTACATTCGCTTCTCTGTAATGAGGAGCAAATATATTTGAGCTGCTTACGTCTACTAGGCTAGAAACAGTGTCTCCAATGTCCCAGTTGTCGTCAGTAACACTGCCGTCTGCAATCACTTCAATTGTTGGCTGAGCCCATAGCTTTGTTCTGCCAGTCCAATGGTCGCTTTCGCTAATAACCTGCGAAGTAAGCTTTAGTCGTATACGCTTTTCAAGCACATTAAAGGGATAACCTTGTATTCGTTGTAAATCAAGCTCCACGCTCCTTTGCTTGCCGACGTTCTCAGAACTAGCGTTGCCAAAAATCTCTTCAAAGTAACCTTGAGAACGACCTTGAACAAAAACCGTCTTTTGAACGCCAACTACTAAAAATTCATAACCGGACATCGTAAGTCCAGCTGTCGCAAAAGGGTTGCTCGAACTATAGTTTGACGTTCCAGGTGTACGCGTAGCTGTACTGCCGTTGCCGCGCTTAACAGCAAATCGCGAAAACGAATCCCACCCAGTAGAACTTCTTACAACCCTCACATATAAACCTGACGAATAGTCTGCTACGTTCCATGTAGTTTGCTGTCCTACATTCTTTGCAAAATGCCCATCTGGCAACGCATGTTTTTCGACAAGAAACTCTAGTTCGACCCAGCGACCTTCAGTTACATACTCTGTAATGCGAAAAGTTTTACGCCCACCGACACCGAGTCCATCGGTGTCTGGATTGCCAAAAGCTTCATAAGCAAATGCACCCATTCGGCCAACAGTTGCATTTAATGGATCCGAAATAAGCGTTGCCTTGTTCCCCTCCCGTTGAGTTTGATCATCAACTCCCGTTAAAAACGTTGTTTTTTCAGGTTCATCGTCTGGCAAAAACGTACTAACGCCAACTGACGACGGAAAACCAAAACTTCTGGTACTGTTCGTACTGTCTAACTTGCTAATAAACTCTTTGTTTGACCTGATTGACCCTTTGTCCACAACTCGCCCAGTTGTCGCGATCTTGAATGTTCCATACGATGCGACCGAAACATTTTGAGCAAAGTTTGGTGCGACTGCTGACGCAGCTGCATTTAACTGAATGTATTCAGTTTCGTCAGAACGAGAACGCAAGTCCGCGCCAGATCTAGGGACAAACTTATACTCATACTCGACTGGAGTATTGCTCCCTGGACGATCAGTTGGATGATGAATGCGAATAAAATTATACTGAGCAATTGGTTTGTTGCCTGTTACTGCAAAATCAAGAGGGATTCGCTCGTAAATAAATTCACTGTTGTTTTCGTCTAGCCCAGCCCGTCGAACATAAATCGTAAATACAGATGTTCGGTTAACGTGAGAACTAATTGTGCCAGAACCCAACTGCACCTTGTCTGAGTCAAGCTCCTGAAGTTGCGAAGCTGTTGGCAGACTCATGAAATTGCAAATACCATTCAGCCTCTGAAAAACTACACTCTTTAGCCCAATTTCAGTGACATCACAAGCACGGCTATTGCGAATTAAGCCACGAGCTATGCGCGTTATTGGGAAGAACCCCGCTCCAACACTTGGAGCGTTGCCTTCTGAATCATTTACCTGTCCAAGTGGATGCACCACTTGTCCTGGATTTACTAAACCAATGACCGCGTTAAATGCTTCTTTTGTGTCTATGCATTTCAGTGTTATGCCTTGGTCTCCTTCCCCTGGACGGTATTGGGAAAGGTCACGCCTGATGACTTGCCAAACAGTTGAGCCGATTGAGAACAATTCGCCAATTTGCATTGCATCATCCGCCGCAATCTGCTGCGACTCAATTTCGCTGTTTATATCATCAACGTCAACTTTTTCGTCGTAAAAGTCTTTAGGAAGTCGCGTGTCGCTAATTAAAAAGAATGCAGTGTCACCTTCTTGTACGCTAACTTCTTCAAAAAGGTCATTTGAGGTCTGGTAGCCGTTACGAGAAATCAAGCCCATACGACGGCTGTAGTTACGGCCAGTCCCTTCCATTTCAGTATTTCCGCAAATCTTTCTGCGTTCAGCTGTCAACCTGCCGCCTGGGTCATCCTCGCCTGGTTGTTGTATGATGCTTACGACACGCCAATTTACTCGATAAATGTTTCCATTTGCTATTGGGGAGTAAACGCCAAACTGCGCATTATTGCTTGGTGTGTAACTATGGCAAAACCCTCTTTGGGACTCCCCTTTGCGAGTTGGGCAAAGAAAGACATCATCTCCCGAGCCAAAACTACCTCCATTGGGGTCTGCAGACTCGATAGATCCGCCTGACCCAAACAATCTATTTATGTTGGCAATCCTGCTAAATCCAGAAGCAGTTGTGTTGCGCTTCCAGTAAAAAGCAAAATTATTTGAATAAACTGAATCCAAAGCATTGTTGCCAATAAAGATTCCGCTTAAATCAGGTTCGATGATTCCATCCGGTCCAACATTATCGGCCTTGCCCTGCTCGCCAACTACAAACATTAGCTTTGCAGATTGCTGGCGTCCGTAGCTAAACATCCTTGACCAGACAAGACGAGGCGTCACAAGAAAGCCTCCTACTCTTTCTACATCGTTATAAAGACCAAAAATAATTGGAATTGCTGAATTGTAATTTGCAAGTTCTGCAGTTGTATCAAACCCACTGGAAGGCGTAAATCGATTTCCACCGCTAATGCTACTAAGTCGGCGTTGTGTTGCTGCTTCATCTGCAGACTCACCGCGAAGGGATTGAGGCTTTGGCGCTAACAAATATGAAACCGCTGTCGTAACAGCACCAACAGCAAGGCTTACTAAAACGGCAGTCAGCACTCCACCAGAAGGATCACACCGAATATCAGGAATATGCTCATAACCAGCAGGACGAGTTTTATTTCGTCGGATTACTTCGCCAACAAACTGTCGGTACTCTTCTTCGGTTGACCCAATTGCTGCAATAAGTTGCTTTTCGTACGGAAGCAGTGGGGCTTCGTAAACAGACGAACCGAAGACCATGCCACCTTCTGCGTCCTTTGATTGATGTAGAGAACGCCTTTTTGCCATGAGACCGCAAATGCCCAGCTCTGCTGAGGGAGCAGCAGAATATCTCCATCATACTCAGGGTACGAAACCCTGTCGCCCCACGACAAGAGATCCCGCAACGTCTCGTATTTGCTGCTTTCGTACCACGAAGCCTTGAACGCAGGGGCTTCAAT
>Ga0307378_10012338_pt1 | contig 10914 bp, 1 predicted proteins | sample UN1MG_FD_202238 | JGI IMG/M metagenome (GOLD analysis project Ga0307378, IMG submission 202238) | Soil microbial communities from Risofladan, Vaasa, Finland - UN-1 | ecosystem: Environmental > Terrestrial > Soil > Coastal area > Acid sulfate soil | place: Finland: Risofladan, Vaasa | collected...
GATACGGTCCCCTGCCGCCACGGCGACCGTATCGGTTGTGTTGAATGCGACCGTTGCGTTCGCAGCCAGGGTGACGATGAGCACGGTCGCGACCGTATTCACACGCACGCGATACGTGATGGTATTGGCGTTTCCGCCGAGCTTGTTGTGCCTCACATATAGATTTTGCAGCGTGCCGGCACGTGGCGCGGTCCAGAAGTGCGGCACGACCTCGGCGAGGCGCTCCGCGTACCCTGCGTAGAGGTAGCGGTCGGTCGGCGAACTCCCGACGCTGTCCGCGCCAAACTCGACAATAGCCGTGGCGCCGCCACCAGGAATCGTGATGCGCGCGCGACCGCCGCCGACATTGACAGCAGTGACGCCGGCTCCAACAAAGTCGAGGATGGTCTTACTGCCGATCGGCGTGCCTTCATCTTCGATGGTGAGCGCCGTCGCGGCCGGCCCGAACTTGACGCAGTTGGGCTCGGCCGCGTCCCAGATGAGGACGTCACCGTCGGCGCCTGGTCCGAGGGCGCGAAAGACGCCGTTCTCGTCGGCGACGAGGACCTGCCCCTTGGTCGCGCCGCCTCCAGGCACACAGATTTTCGTGTTCAGCGCGACGAGGTCGTCCGCCTCACACTCGAACCAGACCCGCAACCACTCAGGCTTGATGCAGTCCTTCAGGTTCTGGTCCTGGTTGATGTACAGCGGGTCGACGTTGTCCTCACAGACCGTCGCTCCCGGCGGCACCAGGAGCCGGATTTGCTCGCCGTCCGCGTTCTCGATGTCTGTCGAGAACGGCTGGCACCCGTCAGGACCGCCTGCGTTGAAGATGAACAGCTTCATTGCAGCCACCTCTGTCGCGGGGGCTGCTTCTCGAGCGCTGCCGGGTTCAGGACGATCAGACGGTCTTCCGTCTCGACCGCGTCATACCCGCTCTTGTTCACCGCCATGAGCCGATCGAGCATCACTGTAAGGTTCTTGATCGACTCAGCCTGCGCGGTCACGGCCGCAACGAGCTCGACATCTTGAGCTGCGACCTTAGCTCCCGCCGACTTCCGCAGAGTGTCCTCGGAGATACGGAGAATCCTTGAGTTTGGCCGCAAGGAGACCTCCCGGCCTTCACCGTAGGCCGCGCTGAATGCGACGTACGAGCCCTCACGCATCCGCCAGGTTGGCCGGAAGAAGCGCTTCTTCTTCTTGATCTGCTTCCGGCGCCGGCGGCGGCCCGCTGCGCTCTTCGGCATGAGCGCCATGAGCACGTCGAGCGGCTGGGCTATAGCTTTCTGGGCGAGCGGACCTAGCGTCGCCAGGGCCTCCGGCATCAGCGCCCGCAGAGCCTCAGGTCGCGCCAGCGCCATCTCGCCTGGCTCCTCAGCTCCGCGCGGTGCGTTGTCGCGCCACTGCATAAGCGCCTGCTTGATCGACTCGACCTCCTGAGGCGTCAGACCTGCTACGTCGGCGATGCCCACACGGACAGTCCCAGGAGCGCCCTCGACAGGCGCCAGGTCACCGACCCCGACAGTGACGTCGCCGCCGCTTGTGTCTGTGCCCGTGCCCTGACCGTTAGCCTCGAGCTCGCCGACTTGGCCCTTCAGCTCCTCGATCTGCTGCTTCAGGTCGTTGGTCGTGACGAGCAGAATCTGGTCGCGGTAGACACCGTCACCTGCGCTTTGGTCCCCGGCGCCCTGCTCACCGTCAGCGGGATTTGGCCATGAGAGGCCCGGCCCCTCAGGCGCGACAGGCAGTACGTTGGTCACGACCGCCAGCCGGAAGATGCCGTCCTTGTGCATCCGCCGATGGCCCGGCAGCACTGCGCAAATCGGGCAGTCGCGCCACGAGCCGGCATTGGCAGCAGGCGCCTCAGTCTTTGTGGCCCCCTGCGACACACGGTGCTTACTCCATTCCTCACCGCCACGGTCTGTCCGGCATACCCATATCTCAGTGAGCGCCGGGTTGATCTTGCGCGCACTGTCGAGCGCCTCGGCCAGTGTCCGGTCTCCGGTCGTCCTACTGGCGCTAGCGCTGGTGCTCGGCGGGTAGCCTGGCCCTGCGTTCGGGTACCCGCCGGTGCCCCACAGCGACTCGAGGACCTCGAAGTCGTCAACGTCGCTCTGCTCGATGAAGAGCTCCCCACCTGGGATGGTCGGCGCTGACTGCGCGATGCGCCGCCCGCGCCCGCGCCCGCGTCCGCTTCTCTGGTGCTCCTCGTATGTCTTGAACTCGTCGCTGTCAGGCAGCGCGATGTCGTACTCGAGGACAGCGCCGCCCTCAGCCGCATCGGCGCGCTCCTGCTTCTGCCGGTACAGCTTCATGCGCTCTGCGTGCGCCTCGGCGCTCTCGTCGGGCTGCTGAACATAGATGCCCGGCTCAGGGAGCGGCAGCGGCAGGTCCGGGCTCTTCGGGTACGAGACGTCGCCGTCGAAGGCGCCGCTCTGCCCGTACTCAGCCAGGTCGTTCCACTCGCGCTCGTGGCGCTCATCGAGCTCCCTGCGCTGGTCCTCCAAGATACCTGTTTCGAGTATCTCTTGGACGTCCGGCGGCAGCACGAACTGCGCGTCGACATAGTCCTGCTGGTCGTAGGACTCCTCCTGTCGCCAGGTCGGGGCCAGGATCCCTAAGAGGTCAGCGAAACGATCAGACTTGATCGCTTCATCCAGCTGGCTCCAGGTCTTGATGCCCTCAGCGCGGAGTGTCTCCGAGAACGCGTGCAGCGGCGAGCTGACACCGGTCCCGAGCGCCGGATTGAGCCCTAGCCTGTCATTGATTTCAGTGTACGCCGCGTTTGTCGAGACCGGGCGCTGAGGCGGCGGCGACGGCGCTGGCGCTCGCGGGCGTGTCGGCTTCCGGCCACGCGTCGCAGCGTCTGCCAACATCCACTGCGCGAGCGCCTTCTCGTAAGCCCGGTACGCAGGCTGCTGCTTCCATTGCTTGAGGAAGTCGCTCCGCGCCTTGCGGTAGTCCTTCATCTCGGCCTGCCACTGCGCGTACTGGGCCTCGCCCATGTTTGTGCCGTTGACGTCGAGACCGGAGTCTTCGAGGAGCATCCTCCAGAGCTGCGCGTCTGGCGGCAGCGCTTCTTGTCGGCGCAGCTCACGGTCCTCTTTCTTCTGCTGCTTCTCCAAGTACGCAGTGAGGTCTGCGAGCGCTTGTTGTCCGGACGGCTGCGTCTCGCCGTACCATTTGATCGGACGGTTGCTGTCCGGCGACAGGAGCGCCCACTCCATCCGAGGCACCATGCGCTTCTTGTGGACGACCTGCGGGTAGCTCCGCGCGACCACGTCGAAGGACGCGACGATGACCTTCGGGAGCACGAGCTCGAGGAACTGTTCAGCGCTCACCTCATGGATGCCGCCGAACATCGCGCTCGGCCACATCAACTTGAAGCCGGCCTCGGCTGCGGCTGCGTCAGCGAACCCGACCATCGGCTTGAACTGCCGGAAGCCTGTGCTTGCCCGCCGCGCAAACTTCGGGTGCGCCCGGTTCATGTGGTGCCGGCTCACCGACGGCCCGAAGGCTCTGCACATCGGACAGTCGCGCGGGTCCTCCGGGTAGCTCTCGTCACGCGTCGGCGCAGACGGGGGCCAATACGGCTTGCCGTCACGCTCGACGGTCCAGCCGCCCTTCATGACGTTGTTGATGACGGCCTCTCGGCTCATCGTCGTCGGGGCGTCGTTCTTGAGGTCATGGGCCTCAAAGCGGCCATCAGGCCTCAAGCTGAGCAGCTTGATCGGCTTACGCAGCTTCGGCCAGGTGACGATGTCGCCGACCTGCGGGTCGTACGTTGCCTGCGCGTGCTTGCTCGCGGGACGGTATTGGTTCGGGCGCAGCGGCTGCGTGAAGTCGTCTACGTCATCAGGCCCGTAGTCCTGCTCGATCGACCGGAACGGTGAGGGCATCTGCGGCGGTGGCTGTCCAGCGCGCAGCTGGTTCTTGATCGTCTCGACCTCCTGCTGCCACAGCGAGAAGCGCTCAGGCATCTCGCGCTCCAGCTCGTCGATGAGCGGCAAGAACGCCTGGACCGCCGTCGCGTTGCCTGTCAGTGACCAGCTCGCCCAAGCCTGCGCCGCGTCGGTCAGCTTCGCGTCGAGGTCAGTGTCCCAGGACTCGACCAGGTCGTCAGCGCCTACCGTGACCGCATCAGGCACCTCGTCGACTGGCGCCTCGTCATCGTCCTCGTCCTCGTCCTCGTCATCGTCGTACGTGTATGTGTCGTGGTGCTCGAGCCGCTCCCAATGCTCACGCGCGTCGAAGCTGTCCGTGTCGTCCAGGTGCTTCCACTCGTCGTCATCGTCGGCGCCGTACTCGTTGAAGAAGACCTGTTGGTAGCCGTGCTCACCGGCGAGTTCCTCGGCGTAGTCGAAGGCGTCACGCATCGGTCCAAAGTTGTGCCTAGCGCCATAGCCGTACTGCCCGACGCCCCACTCATCACCGTCCTTCGCGATGAAGATGTCTTCGGCGTCAGGAATGAGCTTCCCTTCAACCTCTTCGGCGAGCCGTGTGTGCCAGCCCGGAAAGGGGCTCCCTCGCGGGGTGTGGTAGGTCCCGATGTAGTTTTCGTATTCGTCAGAGGTGTGCGAGGTCCGGGCGTCGTCCCAATTCGAGGAGGAGACGTACCAGTTGAAGATCATGCCTCCTTTGCGCGCCTCGATTTGCCTCTTCAGCTCTTCGACCGCGTCGTCGCCGCGTGCCCAGGCATAGATATACTCGGGGTCACCGTAGTCTGAATGCTCTGTCAGCCAATACGCATCTACAAAGGACGAGTCCCAGGCGACCATCTGAATGGCCTGCCATAGGTCATCGCTGTCGACTGTGCTGGCGACGTGACCAAACAGCTCGCTGATGTCCGCGTCCAGCATTCCAGCGCCAACGAGCCGCGCGCGTAGTGTGTCGTCATCGCCGTTGCTGACGACCTCGTACCATTCGTCTGGAAGATTGATGCCTGAGTTGAAGAGCTTCGGGTCAGCCGGCTCACGCGCGGCTGGGTCCTCGTCAATCCACTCTGCGATGGCCTCCTCGACATTCTCGATGAAGGCGTCGCCTTCGCCGTCAAGGTGGCCCTGGTCTGCGCTCGACGTGTCGACGTGGTCGTGGTCGATGTTCGCATTGCGGTACTCGTCGACTGCCTCCTCCCAGTAGGTGCCCTGAGTGATCTGGATGTCGGTGCCTGCGGCCGTCGCAGCTGCGGCAGTGCGCGCCTGTCGCGGCGGCGGGTCCTTCTGGACAGCGATGAAGACCGTGTCCATGTTGTCGTCCGGCCCGACGACGATGTCGAGCGAGTCGCCATCCTCCGCAGGCAGGCCCGAGAAATACCCATAGCCGACCCAGTTCGACGGAATCACCGTCGGGTGCGGTCCTTCCGGAAAGCGCACGTCGCCGCCTACAGCCTCGAGCGCGATCACGTGACCCTGCCAGTCGTAAGCTGCCACCGCGGGGTCATCGCCTGCGCGCACGAGGATGCCGCCGCTGCTCGTGACTGTTATTGAGCCGTAGGGCGTCTCGGTCGCCGAGGTCTCGGCCATCTGCGACGGGTTACCGAGCACATCGTCGACGCCCACTGAGACTGCACCGTCGCCCATCGTGCCGGAGTCGCTGACGCCCTGCTCGCTCTGCGACAGACCTTTCATGGTGTCGACCTGGCTAGACAGCGACTCGGTGATGTCGAGCTCGTTGGCCGCGCTCCGCGACCGCAGCTGCATCATGCGCTCGTAAGCGTCTTTTGCTGCGGCGATGAGCTCCTGATCGCTAGTCCTCGTAATGTCGCCGCCGTGGTCGCGGATGACATGGCGTGCGATCTGCACGAGGTCTTCCTCAGTATCGACGCGCCCGTGAATGCTGCCGTCGAGGTGTTCCTTGTACAGCATCGCCAAGTCCCACGTGGCCGCATCGGGACCGCGATGCGTAATTCCGCTGCCGCCCGACCAGTAGCCAGAGCCGAGGTCTTCAACGTCGCCCTCGTTGTCGGGTGCCTCGACATCATCTGCCTCGCGCTCGAAGAGGTCCATCGCTGTGGATAGCTCGACCTCGACTTCCTCGGCCTGGTCGTGCAGCCCGCGCTCGCGAAGCGTGTCTGCTTCCGCTGAGAGCGTCTGGATGCGCACCTTCAGCGCCTCCAGGTGTGGCGGCAGTGTTCTGTCGCCCCACAAGGTGAGATCAGCAGCGCCAACGACGACCTTCGCGTCGACCATGCGATACTTCGAGAACAGCGCGGGGTTCATCGTCTTGGTCCATCTTTCTTTTCGGTCCGGCACCTCAGCGTCTTCTGCCATCTCGCGAGCGTCAGTCCCGATGAAGGGGCCGTCACGATCAACCGGAATCGCTGACACGTCAGGGCGCCTGCGCAGACGATGGTAGACGCCTGCGGAGCCGGGGGTCACGGAGTAGTCGGGCTGGAGGCCCTGCTGCCGCGTCCACTTCATCGCCGTGAGGTAGAGCTGGTCGGACAGCCCTGAGCCTCGATAGGCCGGTGTGACCCAGACGCCGAGGACGGGGTAGCCGTCAGCGGCGTCCTCGGGGTCCTTCAAGAGAATGTATCCGGCGCGCTCGCCGTTCGCGACAGCGACCCAGCCGACGCGGCCATAAGAGTCTGGGTTGTCTTTCTCAGGCCAGGCCAGTGCGTCCACCGCCGACATCGGGCCGACGATCTCGGGGACCGTCAGGTCAGCCGCAGCGTCCCTACCGAACAGCGGGATGACATCAGCGTCAGTGTTGTCGGTGGTGTCGGTGGTGTCTTCGTCTGCGAGCGGGTCAGCAGGCGGCTGTTTCCAGTCGCCGAAGTCCGGTCCCTCCTGGTCAATGAGGCGGCGCACGTTCGGGGACTTCACCAGCCCGAGCAGCGCGAGCCGCGACACCTTCCAAGGCGCGTCGCTAAAGAACTTCGCAGGGTCCGTGTCCCAGCCTTCGTCTTCTTGGGTGGCCCACGAATCCGTACCGCTTGGCCAGCCGGACATGACGTCCCAACCCTCTTCGTGCGGCGGCGGGATCCGCGTGACCGGCCATACGCCAGGCGCCGTGAGCGCAAAACCGTCCTCGGTGCGCGCCGTCGTAAAATGCAAGCCAGCCGGCAGCTCCAGCTCAAACGAAGCTAGCGACGCGAACGGACTGCTGACGATCACCGAGACCGGCGCCATCACCTCGAAGTCGCCGGCGGGCGACCCGATGTCGAGGAGGTCGCCAGCCGTGACAGTCAACGTGCCGGCCTCGTCAGCTGGGCTCAGCCCACCCTCGCCGATTTCGGCCATGCTTACGCCGCCTGCTTCACCAGGCTCGCTGAGTGTGAGCCCGCCAGGCTCCGCGCGGCCGTAGCTTAGGGCTTCTGTCAGCCCGTCTTGAAGTGTTTTCAGGGCTGCCTGGGTTTCAGATGCCGCGTGCTCCCAGTCGCTCTGCGCGTAGCCTGCTTTGCCTGGGCCGTAGGCCGCAACCAAGTCCTGCGTAGCGAGAAATCGACCGAGCTCTGCAACGTCGTGCTCAACGCCGGTCCGGTCGTAGGTGTATTGTCGCCGACGGGTGCCAGGTGAAGTCTTGAACTCCAGCGCTTCGATAGCGCTGATAACCTGTGCCATTCGATCAGCGCGAGCTTCTTCGGCTGCGATCTCCTCGCCGAGTTCTTCGATCCGCTGCTCGGGCCAGCTTGCCTCTTCCTTTTGCTCGTCGAGCTCAGCGAGCAGGAACTCTTGGTTGGAGACGTAGTCACGGTAGGTAGGCCTGGCGGTGTCGACGCTGTTTTTGAGCTGCTCTTGGCCCCACGCAAGATTCTTTTCGACCTGCATCCGATAGAGCCGGTGGCGGTTCTTGCTGTCAGCAGCGGCTGGCGACATCGACTGCACCTGAGCCGTCAAGAACCCGAGGTCGGCGTGCGCCTTGCGAAGCTGCTCTTTGGCGCCCTTGTGAAGGTTGTTGATGAGCCTATTGGCCCTTTCCCAGTGAGAAGTCCAGAGCCGCCCGCCGGGGATTTCTTGCGGCGGCTGATGAGCCTCTGCCGGCGAGCGCGTCACCAGCGACTTCGCCTTCTCCCAAAGCGACGTAGGCTTCTGCTCGTAGGGCACCAGGTCTGAAGCGCCGACGCGGATCGACGCTGTCTTGCGCTTCTTCGTCATGGTCCACACCGGGGCGCTGCCGCCCTCCCTATCTTGAGTCTCAAATCCGGCCCGTTCCAGCAACGATTCGATCTTGGACGGGTCGATGTCGTGATGTCGCGGCGCGTTGGGCATATTGGCGATGAGTGTGCCGCCAGGCTTCACCGCGGATGCGAGCTCGTCGAGCGTCTCTGTGAGCATCGACTTACTCTGCTGCACATTGAGCACGTTGGAAGCCACGACGGTGTCGTACTTACGATCAAGTCCGCGCTTGTCGTGTACCGCCTTGTTGAAGTTGTCGCCGAAGTCCCACGCCGTAACATCGAAGCCTTCAGCGCGCAGCGCCTCGGCGTGCACAGCGTTTCGTCCCGCCCCGTAGTCGAGCACGCGACCCGCAGCTTCAGGCCCGACCTCGAGCAGGCGCTGGTAGACGAGCGGCGTAAGCGGGCCGCCTACGCTGCCACTGTCCCGACACGTCGAATTGGCCGAGCCGACTTCAACGTCCTTGAAGCCGAGCACCCGCCGTACCGCGCGGACGTCAGGGAACACTTCCTCCTCAGTCACCCCGGTGGCGTTCGACACCGTCAATCCGTTCAGCGGCAGGTACTCGAGGATGTACCTGATCGTACGGAGCTGTGCGGATGTCGGCTTAGTCTCGGCGTCGATGAGCGCGTAGTCGCCGCCCATGTACGACCAGCGAATCGCGCCGGTCTGCCGCATGAACTCCTTCATCGCATCGGAGAGGTGGTCGAAGTCGCCCTCAACGTAGGGCTCGACCTGGCGATGGTCGTACGCGCGGATGCCTGGTGTGCCGCCCTCAGCTGCGCCCGAGAGGTCCAACATCCGGCCGTCCGCCAAGATGTAGCCAGCCGAGCCGGGGTCGTCTGTGATCCCGAACTGTGCGATGGCGCCGTCGAGGTCGACAGCCGCCTTCTTCCTCGTACTGCTCATGCTACCTCCAGGGCGCGGAGCGCGGCGGCCTGTAAGTCGAACCGAGCTGTCGGCATTCGCAGCTTGCTGGGCGGCAGACTAAGGTCTCCGTGGCTGTAAGGGTTGAACTCGACCTCTTCGCCCCAGGGCTCCTCGAACTCAGGCACGGCCAACGAGAAGTCCTGCCCCTTTGGCCCCTGCCACCAGTGATCAGCTGCCGGCGATGTCGCCCACTGATAGAACGCAGGTCCCCAGTCGGCGAACGCGTAATCCTTCAGCACGTGCACCGGCAGCTGCTCCCACAGCTCTGCTGCGACGAGCCCTTTGATGTCCGGCTCAGGGTGCGGCAGATACATCTCAGGTATAGGTGTCCCAGGCGCGAGCCAGTGCGGGATACCGGGCCGGGTGGCAGTACGAACCTGCTCGAGCGAGACCTCGGACAGCGGCACCCAGTCGCCTTCGCGCGTCTGTGCCTCGATCCACTCGGGCGGGATGCCTTCTTCAGCGATGTCCTCACCGACGGCCATGTACGCTTGCACCGGCTCAGTCAGTCCGAGCATCGGACCAATATCACCACCCGGATCAGGCTCGACCTGCGTCTCCCAGTCAGCCAAGATCTCCGCGCTAACACGCAGCACGAGCGGGTCGGAGCTGAAGAACTTCCGGTAGCCTGCGACGCCGGGCTCGTCCGTGAGGTAGATCGCACGCTGGTCGGACAGATCACCGAACGACGACCTACCGGTGAGCGCATTCGGCAGCAGCCCACGCGACTGAATCGACGGCAGGTTCCGCGCATACGTCACGTGATAGTAGTAGTCAGCGTCGGCCGTCGCCGTCACGTCGCGGGCCGTCACCTCGACGGGCTGCATGAATCGATCGAGGATGGCGGTCAGCTCTGCTGGCGCCCGACCTGTGCGCCACGGGATCTCGCCGAGCTTGTCGAGGTCGACCGGCTCCAGATGCGGCTGCTTCAGACCTTCCTCATGCTGGAGCGCCCGGAGCATGCGCTCCTCACTTTTCGGGCCGTAGCGGTCAAAGAACATGTCGCCCTTCCGCAAGACGACGTGCTGCGGGATGCCATTGTCGATGACCATCCACAAGTCGCCGCCTAACCTACGTCGCAGCGTCTCAGCTAACACACCGCACCCGCCGTGCATCCAGTCGCAGCCCTCACCCACCTCGCGGTCAAGCAGCTCGAAGGCCTCATCGCTCTTGAGCGCCTCTTCGTAGGGCCAGCGATTAGCGGCTGTGCGGGCCGTCACCTTGACGGGCGGCTGTACCGGGACGAACGCCTCGATCTCCTCGGCGGAGTCCTTCCAAGCCACGCTGATGCGGTGGTTTCCGTCTATCACCTGCCCGTTACGCCCCAAGACGATTGGCGGCGGTCGACTGTCCATCTCCCGATACGTCTCGATTAGTTCGCTATCGCTGCCGCCCGCACCGGCAGCCCACAGCGCATCCACAGACACCCATTTCAGCTCAAACCCCTCCGGGGCTTCAGCACGCAGGTCGTCGACAGTCATTCGGATCTGCTCGTCTCTTTGGGTATTCTGAAGGTACGCGAAGACCTGGTCAGCCGTATAGCGACTGGCGTCGCGGGCCGTCACCTCGACGGGCTGCATGAACTGCGCGAGCGCGGTGTGCGGAATGACAAGCGCGTCGACGGCGTCGCGCCCGGCGGCGTTGGCCTTCCACAGCCGGTGCACACCGTCGGCAATCCAGAGACCGTCTGGGTAGTCGACCACGAGGATCGGGTACGCCAGGTCCGCCGCCTCGGCGCGCTCGATGAACGCCGGCGTGCCTGGGTACTCGTCGTCGCTCTCGAACTCGCTCGCCTCTAGGTTGTGCGCCAGCTCCGCCATCGGGATGCGCCGTCGCTCGCCGTGTTGCTCTGCGAAGGCTTGGAGCTGCGGCACCGGGTACAGCCCGT
>Ga0307378_10012340_pt1 | contig 10914 bp, 15 predicted proteins | sample UN1MG_FD_202238 | JGI IMG/M metagenome (GOLD analysis project Ga0307378, IMG submission 202238) | Soil microbial communities from Risofladan, Vaasa, Finland - UN-1 | ecosystem: Environmental > Terrestrial > Soil > Coastal area > Acid sulfate soil | place: Finland: Risofladan, Vaasa | collected...
AACCCGGACGACGACCTGATTCGGAAGCTCTATGACGATTTGCAGAGAGCCGTCGATTTGGAAGCGACGGACATTGCCGAAAGGATCATCAGCGTCAGGCCCACGTCCATTCGATTCCCGGCCGCCAGCGCAGTGCTGGGCGACCAGGCAGAGAAATACCTGCATGATCTGGCGCTTGATCTGAGGCAGAACCTCCAGAATCAGCCGATAAAGATATATGTGACCTGCTCGGCGGACGTCTCGGTCGATCGCAGGCAGCGGTTGCTCTTGTCCGCCCGGCGAGCTGAGGCCGTGGAGCGGCGCCTTCGAGGTTTGCTGCAACCCGAGTTGCACAAGGGCCTGTGGGAAATCCACTCGCTGGGCACGGGGACCGACCCCCAACAGGTCGAACCGCCGACGGGTCCCGCCGAGCAAGGCCTGATCACAATCACCCTGCTGGGCAAGAAGGGCTGAGATGGCAGAAGAAAACGATCAACTCGCCAAGGAAATCATTGGATCGGACGATGCCCCCGCGCCGGCGGAAGCAGGAGGCATGCGGAAGATGCTCGTTCCAGCGGCCTTGGCTGCGGCGGTGGTGGCGGCCTGCGCCGGCGGCGGATATCTCGTGGGCAATCTGTTGAGAAGCACGCCCGCCTCGGCGCGAGCCGATGCAGGGCCCGCTGCTTCCAGGCCGGACAACCCCGCCGACGAAGAGTACGAGTACTACGAGCTCCCGCCGTTCATCGCGACCCTCAACACTCCCCGACGTGACCGCATCATGCAGGTGACCATCGTCCTGGCCATGTACAAGCGCGACAAGGACCGGGTCACCAAGATGCTGGAAAAAAGGAAGATGGAGCTGACCAGCAAGCTCACCCTGTACCTCAACAGCCGCACGATGGAGGACGTCAGCGGAGACAGGAATCTCAGCCGCGTCCTTCGCGAGATCAGGGACACGGTCAACGACCTCTTGTGGCCGGACCAGGCCCCCATGATCGAGAAGGCATTAGTGAAGAACCTGGCACTGCAATGACCCGGCAAGACAACCGTTTCAGTGACGCGGCGGTGGATCGCCTGCGGGCAGCCATGCAGGCCGGCGGCGCCCCTGTCGCCTCGGCGACCCCGTGCGAGGAGTTCGACTGGAACGTTCCATGCCGGTTCACCAGGCAGGCGCAGGATGCCCTGAAAGACCGAGCGCGCATGGCCGCCGAGAGTATCTCCGGTGGGTTGTCCCGGCAGCTTCGGATGGGCGTTGGACTTCAGCTCTCGCAGATGTCCTTGCGCTACGCGCGTGACCTTCGCCCCGAACAGGCCGATTCGCATCCGCTGTGTTTTCGCCTAACTGTGGGCGGGGAGGGGGACTCGTGCGGTTGGGTCGCCATTAGTCCCCGCAGCGCCGTTCGCTGGGTGGGGCGTCTGCTGGGAGGGGCGATTGGGCAGTCCGAGGATGCCAGGTCTCTGTCGGAGTTGGAGACGAGCCTGCTGCTGCACATCGCAGGGGTACTTGCCGAAGGTCTTTCGAGCGCCTTTCGGAGCGAAGGGCAAGCGCCCTTCAGGATTGCACGGGGGCTGGCCAACCCGGCGGAAGTGCTGACGGGCCCGGACTGGGAGGACTACTGCACGTTCTCATTCGTCCAATCGCAGGCGCAAGACGACGCGGTTGAACACCAGCCGGCCTCGCCGGATGCGAAGGCCGCCACGCCCGTGGAGAAGTCCGAGGCGCCCGATGGTAGCGGCGAGGCGGCAGACGAGCAGGCCGATCCGCCGGCGCAGCAGCCCGCGACAGAGCAGGCCGATCCGGCCTTGGTGGTGGTGCTGTCGGGGCCGGTGGCCGAGTCGTGTATCGGCGGGGCAGCGCAGGCTGCGGGCACGCGATCGGCCGAGGATGTCCGCCGGGATATGACCGAGTACGCCAAGCGCGTGCCGGTGGAGGCGGCATCCGTGTTGGGCAGGGCCGCGGTCAGCATGGCCGAGGTGATCGCCCTGGAACCGGGAGATGTCATGCTCCTGGGGGTCTCGCCGACCGAACCCGTTCAACTCACCGTCCAGGGCCAGCCGGTGCTCGCGGGGGTCCCCGTGTCTTGTGAAGGCTACTACGGGCTGCTGGTCACGGAGCCGCCTGGCGCCGGGGCCAAAGCGGCCCAAGAGCAAAGCATGCCGTGAGCCTTTTGAGGAAAACCAGCCATGACCCAGGCAACTGTAACTGACAGCCAAGTGGACCAGGCCCAGGCCGAGAACGCTGCCGACGGTGCCGCCGGTCAGGCGACCGAGCCCTCGCCGCCAACGTCCGAGGGGCAGTCCCAGGACCAAGTCGAGGCGCAACCGGCGCAGTTCGCCGAGGCGGCGGCGACGGCTGTGCTGTCGGCCGGCGGGCAGATCGACCTGCTCCTGAACTCGACCTTGCCGGTGTCGGCCTCGCTGGGGGACGTCGTGATGAACGTGGGTGAACTGCTCCGGCTCGGGCAGGGCTCGGTCATCAGGCTGGACCGCAGAGTGGGCGAGCCGGTGGACCTGATCCTGCGGGGGGTGAAGTTCGCCTCCGGGCACTTGGTGGTCGTGGGCGACCAACTGGGGATCCGCGTCAAGGAGATCTACCCCAGCGCCAGGCAGAGCGGCGCGGACGTCTGACAGGGCACCTGGCCGCCCGGCTTGGCGGCTAGGGGGCGCGTCAGACTGGGTGTATAGTTTTCTGACACCGCCGTCCAGAACTGCATCCCATGCCGCCTGATGGGGGTCCGTAAACCGGGCTGTGTAGGCGATTTCCCTCTGGCACGACATGTGCACCAACCCCGAGCATGGACTGCGGAGACGATTTGCCTACGTCCAGGCGAGCCGTTTGGCGAGCCCCGCGCGCAGCCGTGCTGCTGGCGGCCATTGTGCTGTGTTCGCCCGCATGGGGTCAGACCTCTGGTCCGGCCTCTGCTCCAAGCAGGCCGGTCCCCGCCACACAGCCCCAGCCGGACAAGCTCACCACGCCCCTCTGGAAGCACGGGCAGACCAACACCGGTGATCTGATGTGGCAGATGCTCGGTTCGGTCGCCCTGATCCTGGGTCTGGGTCTGCTGTGTTACGTGCTGGTCAAACGGGTGCTGCCCAGGATCACCAGCTCTGGTGGCAAGGAGGTCCGTGTCCTGGAGACCACGCCCCTGGGCCGAACCGCGATGGTCCACCTTCTGAAGGTGGGCACAGACAGATTCCTGGTCGCCAGTTCTCGCGACTCCGTGTCCATGCTTGCGAAGGTCACCCCGTCGTTTGGCGGGGAAGGCGAAGGCTCCGGCAAGACAGCCCCTGAGGGCAACGGGAAAGAAGCTTGAGGCGGACTGGGTCCATTCTGGCGGTCGCTTTGCTCCTAACCGGGCTCCTGCCAAGCAGGGGCTACGGTCAGGAGGCGTCCACCCAGCCGGCCACGGCTCCCTCGTTGCCCCAGCCCGGTGACGTGCTGAAGGTCATCGAGAAGGCGACGGCCCCGCGCGAGGGGGAGGCCAACCAGTGGTCCGCACCGGTTCGCCTGGCTGTGGTCTTCGGGGTGCTGGCGATTCTCCCGAGCATGCTGGTGATGGCCACCTCGTTCACGCGCATCGTGATCGTGCTGGCATTCATCCGCCGCGCGCTGACCACCCAGAGCATACCCCCGACCATCGCGATCATCGGGCTGGCGCTGTTCCTGACGCTGTTCACGATGTCCGGAACCTTCACCCGGATCAACGAGCAGGCGATCCAGCCATATCTGCGTGAAGAGATGGCCTTTGACGAGGCATTTGGCACGGCCACCGGGCAGCTGAAGCACTTCATGGTCCGCCATACCCGGCGGGACGATCTGGCGATGTTCGTGGATCTGTCCGGGGTGCAGCCGCCGGAGACGCTGGAGGACCTGCCGGCGTACGTGGTGGCCCCGGCGTTTGCCATCAGCGAGTTCCGCACCGCCTTCGAGATGGGGTGCATGCTGTTCATACCGTTTCTGCTGGTGGATCTGGTGATCGCTGGAATCCTGCTCAGCGCGGGGATGATGATGCTTCCGCCTTCGATGATCTCGCTGCCGTTCAAGATCATCCTGTTCGTCTTGGTGGACGGCTGGCGGCTGGTCGCCAATGCACTGGTCCTGAGCTACGGATGAGGACGGCCCGTGAACGAGGAAGTGGCGCTCTACGTCGGACGACGGGCACTGGAAGTCACCATGCTTCTGATGGCGCCGGTGCTCATCGTGACGCTCGTGGTCGGCTTCGCGACGGCCATGCTCCAGGCCGTCACCTCCATCCGTGACATGACCATTGGGCTGGTCCTCAAGCTGGCCTGCATCGGCGTTACGCTGGTCGTGTGCGGAGGGTGGATGATGCAGACGGCCGTCGGATTCACGCGCGACATCTTCAACATGATCGAGTCAATGGCGAAGTGAACTGTGGACCTGTGGACTCAGTGGATACTGCCGGCGGTGCTGCTGCTGGGGAGAGTCTCGGCGTTTGTCATGACGCTGCCGGTGTTCGGCTGGGCCATGCTGCCGGCGATGGTCCGGGTGGGCGTGGCGGTCATGCTGACTGTCTTCTTCGCCATGATCGGGCTGCTGCCAGTTGTGCCGGCCGACACCCACTGGCTGGCAGCGGGGCTTGTGCTCATACGAGAGATACTGTGCGGACTGGCACTGGGCCTGGCGATCAACCTCATATTCCACGCCGTCAGGCAGGCAGGGCGAATCATCTCGACGCTGATGGGCCTGTCCGAAGCGGGCATCATCGATCCGGTCACCGGCGTCTCCGCACAGGCCATGGAGATGTTCTTCGAGATCACCTTCGCGTTGATGTTCCTTCTGGCCGGCGGACACCATGTGCTGCTGGTGATCCTGCACCGCAGCTACGCAGCCTTCCCGGTCGGCGCCCTGCCCGAGGTGGGCTCGCTGGCCGAAGCGCTGGTGCTTTCAGGCTCGGACATGTTCCGCTTCGCCCTGAAGCTGGCGGCGCCGATGCTGGCGGCGTTCGTGGTGCTGATGGCCGCCCTGGCTGTGCTGGCCAAGGCGATGCCCGAGGTGAACGTGCTGTTTTTGAGCTTCCCGTTGCGGGTCGGCCTGTGCGTGCTGGTGGCCTCCGCAATGATGCCGTCCCTGAACGCCTTCGCCGGTGAGATGGGACAGTGGCTGCGAAGCTTCTTTGCCGGATAGTCCCCGAGGATGACAGGCGAGCATGGCGGAAGACTCGGCAGCAGAGCGGTCCGAACAGCCTACGCCGGAACGCCTCCGCAAGGCGCGACGCGAGGGGCAGATCCCTCAGAGCCGGGAGATCGGCACGGCGCTGATGGTGCTGGCCCTCGCAATCGTATTGGGCCTGGCGGCGCCGATGCTGTTTCGCTGGTTCGTGGGGCAGATGCAGCAGGGCCTGTCGTGTCGCCCGCCCAGCGACGGCGCGGCGGGGTTCGCCGCGATGTTGAGGTCAAGAGCGCTGGCCTGCCTGGCCGTCACTGCGCCGTTTCTGCTGGCGGCGGCCGGCGTCTCAGTCCTCAGCAGCCTGGTGGCCGCCGGTGGATGGAACTTCGCACCCAAGGCCATCAAGCTGAGGTTCGACAGGCTCTCGCCGACGCGCGGCCTGCGCGAACTGTTCTCGATGCGCAGCGGCGTGCAGGTGGTCACCGGCCTTGCGAAACTCATCGTGTTGTCGGTCCTGGCGTACGTGTACCTGCGCGGGCGGCTGGGCGAGTGCCTGGCCATGACGGCCTGCGCACCGCACCAGATTCTGCTGGGCGTCTGCAGGCTGGCGCTGGGGCTGATCGCACGGGTCGCTGCAGCCCTGATGGTCATCGCCCTGCTGGAACTGCTGTACCAGAGGCACAGCTACAAGCGACGGCTGCGTATGACCCGCCAGGAGGTCAAGCAGGAGCGCAAGGAGCACGAGGTGTCTCCGGAGGTCAAGGGACGCATCCGGGCCATCCAGATGGAGATGGTCCGCCGCCGCATGATCCGGGAGGTGCCCAAGGCCGACGTGGTGCTGGCCAATCCGACGCACGTGGCCGTGGCGCTGCGATACGAGGCCGGCTCGATGGAAGCTCCGGTCGTGGTGGCCAAGGGCGCAGAACTGATGGCGGAGAAGATCAAGGAAGTGGCCCGCACCCACAGCGTGCCGGTCCTGGAGAGGCCGGAACTCGCGCGCACGCTGTATCAGACCGTGGACGTCGGTCAGGTGATACCCGAGTCGTTGTTCGTGGCCGTCGCCGAGGTGCTGGCCATGATCTACCGCTTGAGGACAAACAGGTCATTGGCAGGGAAGTGATCGAGTGGTGAGTCAGGAACGCGGCAACAGCGTTGATTTCCCGTTGCTGGAAGGCTCCGGCTCCGGGCTGAGCCGGCTGGTGGCCCATAACGACATTGGGCTGGCCGTCGGCCTGGCCGTCGTGCTGACGACGCTGCTGATTCCCCTGCCTACGTTCCTGCTGGACCTGCTGCTTTCGTGCAGCATCGCGATCTCAATAGCGACTCTCGTGACCGTTCTGTCGTCCAGGGAGTCGATCGAGTTCTCGACATTCCCCTCCCTGCTGCTGCTGGTGACGCTGTTTCGGCTGTCGCTCAACGTGGCGTCCACGCGGCTGATCCTTCTTCAGGGCGACGCCGGGCAGATCATCAACACATTCGGCCACTTCGTCGTTGGAGGCAATCTGGTCATCGGGTTGGTCGTGTTCCTCATCCTGGTGGTGATCCAGTTCGTCGTTATCACCAAGGGCGCCGAGCGGATAAGCGAGGTGGCGGCACGGTTCAATCTGGACGCCATGCCCGGCAGGCAGATGAGCATCGACGCTGACATGAGTGCCGGCTTGATCGGCGAGGACGAGGCCCGGGCTCGCCGGCAGAAAATCGTCAAGGAAAGCGAGTTCTATGGCGCAATGGACGGCGCCAGCAAGTTCATCCGCGGCGACGCCGTCGCCGGTCTGATCATCACCGCGATCAACCTCATCGGCGGGTTCATCGTGGGTATGACGCAGGGCTTGACCGCCGGCGAATCCATCCAGGCCTATGCGATCCTGGCTGTCGGAGACGGGCTGGTGACCCAGATACCGGCGGTCATCGTCTCCACCTCATCGGGCTTTCTGATCAGCAAGACCTCCAGCCAGAGGAGCCTGTCGAACGATCTGCTGCGCCAGTTCCTGTCACGCAGCCGGCCGCTGAGCATCGCCGCCTTCCTGATGGGGGCGATGGTGTTCGTGCCCGGTTTCCCGAAGCTGCCCTTCATGGTGCTGGCCCTGACGATCGGTTTGGTCGCGCGGGCCCTGGCCGGGGCCGAACGCCGGGCCGCCGAACAGCCCAAGGCCGCCAAGCCACAGATCGAGGACGACCAGAGCCCCGTCGAGGAACTGCTGGACGTGGACCAGATCTCCATCCAGGTCGGGCCGCGCCTCATCCGGACCGTCGACCCCGCGAGGAAAGGCAGCGTGTCCCACCGGATCGGGCCTCTGCGCAGAAAGTTCGTCCAGGAGAACGGCGTCGTGCTGCCCCTGGTGCGCCTGCGGGACAACCTGGCTCTGCCTGGCAATCGCTACGAGATCCGACTGCACGATCACGTTGTCGCCAGCGGAGACCTGGAGCCGGATAAGTTCCTCGCGATGGACCCCGGAACCGTGCAGAGCCCCGTTCAGGGCCAGCCGGCCGAGGAACCCGTGTTCGGCCTGCCGGCCCTGTGGATCAGCGCCGAACAGAAGGAGCAGGCCGGGCTCAGCGGTTACACGGTCGTGGACCCGGAGACCGTCCTTATCACGCACCTGTCGGAAACGCTCCGGAAGCATGCGCACGAGATACTGACGCGGGACGACGTGCAGAAGCTGGTGGACCGCCTGCGCCAGAGGCAGCCCGCCCTGGTCAACGGCGTTATTCCCGAGACGGTGTCCATGGGGCTGCTGCATCGGGTCCTTCAGAACCTGCTGAAGGACGGCATTCCCGTCCGCGACTTGGTGAAGATCCTGGAGACGCTGGGCGATCATGCCGCCCGAACGAAGGACGTAGCCTACCTCACGGAGGCGGCCAGAAAGGCCCTGGTCAGGACCATCACCGAGCATCACTCCGACTCCAAGGGCAAGATCCTGGCCGTGGTGCTGGAGCCGGCCCTCGAGTACGAGCTGCGGAACTGCCTGAAGCGGGAGGGCGAAGCGGAGACTCTGGCGCTGTCTCCCGAGCGGGCAATGGAGCTTACCCGAAGGGTAGCGGCGGCATGGAACGCGGCCATGCAACAGGGACACGAAGGGGTGGTCCTGTTGTGCGACTTTCGGCTGCGTCAGCACCTGGCAGCGATGATCTGGCGGCAACTGCCTCAGCTTCCAGTTCTGGCGTATGGCGAAATAGCTGTCGGAACGACGATCGAGACCGCGGCGACGGTCAGCCTCCAGCCACAGGACAGTGGCCTGGTCCCGGCCGCCAAGCCGTGATTGAGACAACAACATGAGGAAGTGGGCATTCGTCATTTCGGTGGTCGGCTTCTTCGGCTTGGCCATCGTCGGTTGGTGCAGCGGAGTTTCCCCCCTGATCTGCGGATTGCGGGCGCTGATCGGCGCTGCGGCGCTCTATGTAGGCGCCATCCTGGCGCTTCGATTGGTCCTGGCCGTATTGATCAACGCAGCCCTGAGGAAGGCCTCACAGGGCAACCAGGGAGGTGATCTGACAAAGTGAGTACGCAGCCAAGCACAACTCCCGACCAGATGGCCGCCCAAATCCTGCGGGCAAAGGTCAACAAGGCCTACACCCGCGAGTTGCGCGAGTCCCTGGAGGAGAAACGCATCCTGCAGTACCTGCCCCTGGTCCGTCACGTCGTCCAGAAGGTCATTGCCCAGCTTTCCAACAGGGCCGACACGGAGAACCTGATCTCGGCCGGCACACTGGGTCTTGTGAAGGCTGCCCGATCCTACGACCCCGGCAGGAACACCGAATTCAAGACGTACGCATACATACGCATTCGCGGCGCCGTGATCGACGAGCTCCGGTCTGAGTCCTTTGTGCCGTCGGGGGTGAGAAAGCAGATCCGCTTGGCGGAGCAGGCCTACCGCAGATACTTCCAGCGAAACGGCTGCGCTCCGGCAGACGAGGAACTGGCAGGCGAGCTGGGAATATCCAAGGAGCAGTTGTACCGGACACTGGAAGAGGCCCGCCGACAACAGTTCCTGTCGATTCATGGGCTGGCCGGCGATCGCGAAGGGCAGACCGAGCTGGTCCCGGTTGACGGTTCGCTCTCTCCCGCGGCGCAGGTCGAGAAGCTGGAGCTTCTGGAGCGGCTGGCGAAGGCGATCAAGGACATGCCTCCCAGGGATCGTCAGATCCTTCTGCTGTACTACGAGCGCGATCTTACGATGAAGGAGATCGCCGCGGTGTTCGATATCACCGAGTCGCGCGTGAGCCAGCTTCACGCCAGCTCGTTATTCAAGCTGTCCATGAGACTGAGGGCCTGAACCATGAGCAATGAGACACTGCCTCCGATCCATCCGTCCGGAAGGGCCGGTGAACTCTACGGCGTGGGCGCAATCTCCCCGACGCAGCGGCGCCGGCAAAGCCGAAAGCCGAAGCCCGAAGGAAAGAAGCGTCGCCGCCGGAAGGAGCAGAACCCTCCAGCCGATGAGGCGGATGAGGTGGCCGAGGCGGAGCAGCCTGCCGCCGCCGATGAAGGCCCGCAGGCCCACTCAGTGGACGTGTACAGTTGAGGCGCCGAGCAGACAGATCACCAGGATAACAGCCATGGCAGACGGCTCACGAACGGTCCTGAAGAAGCACGAGATTCGGCTGTCGCAGAACGCTAGCCCCCCGGCAGCCCCACCGCCCCACGGCCAGGTGCCTGCCGGCACGCAGGTGCGAATCGTAGAGCAGACCGACGCGCATGCCGTGCTCGAGGTCGCCTGTTCCTGCGGCCGCAAGACACGGATTCGCTGCAAATACGATGTTACCGGAACAGCGCCATCCGCCGGGGCGGAGGCTGCGGGCGGGTCATGAGGGCGGACAAGATAATGAAAGGAGACAATGACATGAGATATGCAACTAGTGTGTTGTCGGTTGTGCTGGCGGCGGGGGCCGTAGCGGGCTGCGAGGGGATGAGCTTTCCCCGCTCAGATGCCTCCCCTCCAGCCGGCAGTCCTCAACGCCAGGATGCCGCATACCTCGGCAGCAGCGTCATGGACACAACCTCCGGTGATGCGGACAACTCCACTGCCGTGGAAAGCGCGCTGGCGTGGTCTGAGAAGAACGCCAGGCTGACCGAAGAGCTGATGAGGGTCCGAGACCAGAAGTATCAACTGGAAGAGTCCAACCGCAAGCTTCGCGAGCAGCTCACCGGGTTCCAGGAGCAGTCCGCCGCCGCCCAGAAGGAACTGAACGAGGCCAACCAGATGCTCATTGAGATGCGGCGGGAGATGGATGGGTGGAAGTCCAATGTCCTGGGCTTCCGCAACGAGATACGCACCGCGGAGAAGGCCCAGATGGAGGCGCTGAGAAAGGTCCTGGTGCTGCTCGGCGCTGAGGTGTCCCAGCCGACCACCCAGCCGGCCGTCCGGGCCACGGCCATGACTGGAGGACCGTCCGGTGAGACTCGCTAGCCCTCGAGCTGCCGCGCTGCTTGCGACATTGACCATGGCTCTGGGTGGCTGTGGCGAGCGGCCGGCCCCGAAGATCGCCAGCTACCTGAGCTCCCCCGCGCACCTTCTGAAGTTCCGACGCGTTGCCTTCGTGCAGTTGCGTGACGAGGCCGCCCACCCCACTATCGCCAGGGACATGACCGAAGCACTGTTCCGCGCGTTGCAGGAGCGTAGACTGTTCCACGTGGAGGTCGTCAGGAGAACCGATCCGGCATGCAGTCTTCTGCCCGACAGACTCGAAGGTCGTTATACGCTGGCGGAGTTGGCGCAGATCCGAAAGGCCCTGCGATGTGACGCGGTCTTGTTTGGTACGGTAAACACCTTCCAGCCGTATCCAAACAAGACCGCGTCACATCG
>Ga0307378_10012341_pt1 | contig 10914 bp, 7 predicted proteins | sample UN1MG_FD_202238 | JGI IMG/M metagenome (GOLD analysis project Ga0307378, IMG submission 202238) | Soil microbial communities from Risofladan, Vaasa, Finland - UN-1 | ecosystem: Environmental > Terrestrial > Soil > Coastal area > Acid sulfate soil | place: Finland: Risofladan, Vaasa | collected...
TCTGCATTCGCCTGACGGCCGTGGGGGTGTTGCTGGCGGTCCTGGCGGGCGGCCTCATCCACCTGAGGACCGACACGATCCAGGCCGGCAACCGCTTGCACGCGCTCTACGGCGACAAGCGGGCGCTGGAGAAGGCCTGCACGCGGCTGGAACTCTCGATCGCCGCGCTGAAGAGCCAGGAGCGGATGCGCCAGGAGGCGGCCGGCCTGCTTCAGTCCGAGGACCTCGGGCCGGACCGTCCGGACGGCGCGTTCCCGCGGGCCGCGCCGCGCCAGGGGGGATCCTCCCGCGACCGTCCCATCCTCGTGGAACGCCGCGCTCACCCGGCTTCGCCAGGGCGTAGCCCCGCTACGCCGGGGCGTAGCCCGGCCCCTTAAGGGGTCCACCGCGGAGACGGCGCGCCGGGCCGTGCCGGCGCGAAAGGAATTGGCTGTGACGCCTGAGAATCGCCAACGCCGTGTCGCCCGCGTGCTGACGGTTTCCCTGGGAGCGATGCTGGCGGCCCTGGGAGGCTACCTCCTCTGGATTCAGGCTTTCTCGTCGGAGAAACTGTCGGGTCTGGCATTCAAGCAGCAACATATGCGAGTGCCGTTGATTCCGGTGCGCGGCATAATCTATGACACGAAGTTGCGGGTTCTGGCGTGCAGCCTGGACACGCAGAGCGTGTTCGCCGACCCGAAGGTGGTGCGCGATCCGGGCGAGACGGCCGCCCAGGTGGCGCCCCTCCTCGGCCTTCCGCCCGACGAGGTGCTCGAGAAGATCGTGGCCGAACTCCAGAAGGAACCGCCCGGCCGGTTCGTGTGGCTGGCTCGGCGTGTTCCGCCCGAGACGGCCGAGGCCGTCTGTCGCCTGGGCCTTGCCGGCATCGCCACGGTCACGGAGGGCACGCGGCAGTATCCGAACGGGATGCTCGCCGCCCACGTCCTCGGGTGCTGCGGCAGCGAAGAGCAGGGTTTGGACGGCCTGGAGATGCTTTTCGACGACCGCCTGCGCGGCGTCAAGGGGGAAGCCTATATTCTGGCCGACCGCAGGCGCCGCCCGCTCTGGACCGACGCGGAACATTTCACGCCCGCCCAGGACGGCCAGCACCTGGTGCTGACGATTGATGCGACGATCCAGGCCGCCGCCGAGGAGGCGATCACGGAGGCGCGCGAGAAGTATCACGCCGCGAGCGCCTCGGCCATCGTCATGGACCCGAAGACGGGCGCCATCCTGGCGATGGCCAACGTGCCGACGTTCGCCCCGAACCGCTACAGCGAGTTCCCGGTCGAGTCGCGCCGGAACCGCGCGGTCACGGACCCGTCGCCGCCCGGCTCCAGTTGCAAGCCCTTCTTCGCCGCATGGGCACTTGAGGCCAAGGTCACGCACTTTGGCGACGTGATCTACTGCGAGAGCGGCTATTGGCCCGCAGCACGGATGCATGACGCCGGCCACTCCTACGGCAACCTGACGTTCGAGCAGATCCTCGAGAAGTCGAGTAATATCGGCATGGCCAAACTCGGCACGCGACTCGGCAACAAGCGGCTCTCGGAGGCCATGGAGGCGTTCGGCTTCGGCCACAGGACGGGCGTCTGGCTGCCCGGCGAATCGGCCGGCCTGGTGTTTCCGCTGCGGAGGTGGACCTCGCTCTCGACGACGCGGATACCGATCGGCCAGGAATTCGCCGCGACGCCGATTCAGATGATCACGGCCTTTGCGGCCATCGCCAATCGTGGTAAACTTATGAGGCCGAGGATCGTCCGGGGTGTTCTCAACGGCCGCGGCCAACCCGCCCTCGACCCGGTGGAAAGCGAAGTCGTCGCCCAGGCGATCGACGCCCGGACGGCGCAACAATTGATTGACCGGGCCCTGGTCGGTGTGATAGAGGAAGGCACCGGCACCGCCTGCCAGATTCCAGGGTACCGCATCTTCGGCAAGACCGGCACCGCACAGAAGATTGACCCCGAGACCCGCGCCGTCAGCACCACGCGGTACATGGGGGCGTTCCTGGCGGGCGCTCCGGCCGCCGACCCGAAGGTGGTGGTGGTGGTGATGGTGGATGAGCCTCAGAAGTCGCTCGGCTATTATGGAGGGACGGTGGCGGCGCCCGCCGTCAAGAAAATCCTGGAGCAGGCGCTTCCGTATCTGGGCATCGCGCCGACGGAGCCCGTGTCCGAGCGGCGCAGTGCCCGTCTGGTGGGCAATACGGTGACGAATTGACGCCCGCCCCTTTGGTTCTCGGCCGGCTGAGGTATCTGGCCATGAAGTTGAGCGAACTCGCCGAACGTATTCCCGGAGCCCGCCTGGCAGGGCCAGGCCAGGTCGAGGTGGCGCGCGCGGTCCACGACTCGCGGTGTGTCCGGCCCGGGGACCTCTTCGTGGCTGTTCCCGGCACGAAGGCCGACGGCCACCAGTTCGTCCAGGTGGCCCTCCATGCGGGGGCCGTCGCGGCCGCGGTCGAACGAACCGCCGGCCTGCCCGCCGAGGCGCCGCTCCTCGTGGTCCGCGATGCGCGGGAAGCGCTGGGCCTGGCGGCTCACGCGCTCGCGGGCGACCCGACGCGACGCCTGACGGTCTGCGGCGTAACGGGCACCAGCGGCAAGACGACGACCACGTACCTCATCCGGAGCATCCTGGACGGCGCGGGCCGTCCGGCGGGGCTCCTCGGTACGATCTCCTATCGGATCGGGCCGCGCGAGATTCCGTCCAACATGACCACGCCCGACGCCAATGACCTGGCGTCCTACTTTGCCGAGATGGTGGACTGCGGCCTGAAGGCGGCCGTCATGGAAGTCTCGAGCCACGCCCTCCACCAACGCCGGATCGCCGGCATCCACTTCGCCGTGGCGGCGTTCACGAACCTCAGTTCCGAGCACATGGATTACCACGCCACGATGGAGGAGTATCGCAAGGCCAAGGGCCTTCTGTTCCAGGCCCTCGACCCGCAGGCGTGGGCGGTCCTCAACCGTGACGATGCGGCAAGCGTTTTCTTCGCCCGCGGCCCCGGCGCCCGCGACCTGTGGTACGGCCTGAGGAACCGCGCCGACGTGACCGCCGAGGACATCCGGCCGAGCCTCGCGGGGACCCGGTTCATGCTGGTGACGCCGCGCGGCCGCGTGGAGGCCTTTACACCGCTCCTGGGCCCGCACAATGTCCTCAACTGCCTGACTGCCGCGGCGGTCGCCGAGGCGCTGGCGATCCCCCTGGAGACGATTGCCGCCGGCATCGAGGCCACCCGGACCGTGCGCGGGCGGCTCGAAGCCGTCCCGTCCGACAAACCGTTTACGGTCCTCGTGGACTATGCTCACAAGACCGACGCCTTGCGTCACGCGCTCTCGACCGTGGCGGACCTCCTGCCGGACGGCCCCGAGCGCAGCCGAGGGGACGGCGCGCGGCTGATCGTTGTCTTCGGCTGCGGGGGCGACCGAGACCGCATCAAGCGGCCGGCCATGGCCGAGGTTGCCGAGCGGCTCGCCGACCGCATCATCGTCACGACCGATAACCCGCGAAGCGAGCGGCCCGAGGCCATCGCCGACGAGATCCTCAAGGGCTTCTACTCGCGCCGCAAGGTCACGGTCGAACTCGACCGCCGCGCGGCCATCGCCTTGGCGATCCGGCAGGCCCGCGCCGGCGACGTCGTCGTCATCGCCGGCAAGGGACACGAGACGTACCAGATTATCGGCGACGTGACGCGGCCGTTCGACGACCGCGAGGTCGCCGCCGAAATCTTGTCGTCGTTGTGAGGCCGTCACGTTTAGCCGCCTCGCTGGCGAGGCGCGTTTGGCGAGGTTGTACATGAAGTTCACGGTTGACGAGGTGGTGTCGGCGACGGGCGGACGGTTGCTGGCGGCCGCCGCGCCGGCGTCGCCCGCCCTGAGCCTGTCGAAGCGGCCCGCCTCGATCAGTACCGACACGCGGGCGATCGCGCGAGGCGAGACGTTCCTCGCCCTTCGCGGCGACCGGTTCGACGGCCATGATTTTCTGGTCACGGCCTCGCGACGCGGCGCCTCGTGCCTGGTCGTCAGCCGCGAGGATCGGCTGGCCGACCTGAACGGTTCGGTCGGCCGGCCGGCGGTCGTCCTGGTGGGCGACACGATGGACGCGTTGGCGGCCCTCGGCCGCACGGTCCGCGCGCGACTCGCCTGTCCGGTCATTGCCGTGACGGGCTCCTGCGGCAAGACGACGGTCAAGGAGATGATCGGCCAGATTCTCGGCCGGCGGTTTCGCGGCCGGACGCCGCCGGCGAGTTTCAACAACCAGATCGGCGTGCCGCTGACCCTGCTGGCGGCCGAGCCGGACGATGATTTTGTTCTTTGCGAATTCGGAACAAACCATCCCGGCGAGATCGCCCGCCTGGCGAGCATCGCGCGGCCGACCATCGCCGTCGTGACGCGGGTGGGGCCGGTCCACCTGGAAGGGCTGGTCTCCATCGAGGGCGTCGCCAGGGAGAAAGCGGCGCTCGTCGAGTCGCTGGACGAAAAGGGCGTCGTGATCCTGAACGCCGACGACCCGCGCGTCGCGGCCATGGCCGATCAGTGCCGCGGAAGCATCGTCACGGTGGGCACCGGTGAGAGAGCGGACGTTCGCATCGAGGACGTGGTCCAGACGGAGCGGTCCTTGAGTTTCATGGTCGGCGAGGTGGGTTTCGAGATGCCGGTTCTTGGTGCGCATCAAGCGCTATTGGCCGGAGAGGCGGCGGCGGCGGCTCGAGTGGTCGGCGCACCGATCGAGGAGTCCGCCGCGGTGCTGCGGAAGTTCCGGCCGCCTCCGATGCGCCTGGCCCGCGAGGAGGTCGGCGGCGTCACCTTGCTGAACGACGCCTACAATGCCAACCCCCTGAGTATGGCGGCGGCGCTGGACCTCCTGGGCCTCTGGCCCGAGCGGCGTAAGGTTTTTTTCTGTGGCGACATGCAGGAACTCGGCGCCGAGAGCCGCGCGGCCCACGAGGAACTCGGCCGCCAGGCCGTCCGGGCCAGCGTGAGTCGGCTCGTCTGCGTGGGGCCCGAATCGCGGGCGACCGCCGCGGCGGCCGTGGCCGCCGGATTGCCGCGCGGTTCGGCCAAGTGGGCCCCCGACTCGACCGTTGCGGCGACGGTCGTGCCGAGCCTCATCCAGGATGGCGACGTTGTGCTCGTCAAAGGCAGCCGCGCGATTCACATGGAACGCGTGGCCAAGGCTCTCGCCGACCGCGGAACGCGAAACGCGGAATGCCGAGCGGACGCCGCGCCGTAAGGTGGGGGTCGCCCGCCGCACCGATGCGGCGCGTGCGGATGAGGAGAACGGAGATAACATCCCACATTCGGAAGGTGGTCTTCCGGTCCCGCCGCGGGCGCGAGCGGGAAAAAACGGGCCCTCGGGCGAGGCGCCGGCACACCTGGGTCACCGCGCACTGGAGCCCGAGGGCCCAGTGGGACGCGTCGGAGTCATGAGATGTTTTACCAACTGATTTTCTACTTTCAAGAGTTCCTTCAGCAAATCGGCCTCTGGCCGTACGCCAACGTCTTCCGATACCAGACGTTCCGGATGGCGCTGGCTGTCGTGACGAGTTTCTTCCTGCTGATGGCGCTGGCGCCGGCGGTCATCCGGATTCTGCGCCGCCTGAAGATCGGCGATGCCGTGGACTTCGGCAACCCCGCCGTGGATCGCATCAACGCCACCAAGGCGGGCACGCCGACGATGGGCGGCATCCTGATCCTGCCGGCCATCATCCTCTCGACCGTCCTGTGGGCCGACCTCTTCAACTATTACGTCCTGCTGGGTCTCGTGACGGTGGTCTGGCTGGGGGTGCTCGGCGGCGTGGACGATTACCTGAAACTCGTCAAGAAAAGCCGCGACGGACTGCGGATGTGGGAGAAACTCCTCTTCCAGATCGCCCTGGCGGTTCTCCTGGGGTTCTTCCTTTATCAGGTCAGCGGCGAGGTCCAGTTGCCCGAGGGCGGCGGCAAGGGCATCGCCCTGAACCTCCCGTTCTATAAGTTTCCCATTCAACTGACGCTGTGGGGATTCATGCTGGTGGCGGTCCTCGTCGTCGCGGGGACCTCGAACGCCGTCAACCTGACGGACGGCATGGACGGCCTGGCCATCGGCAGCATGGTTCCGCCGACGCTCGTCTTCCTCGTGATCAGTTACATCGCGGGCAACGCGATCTACTCGGCGTACCTGTATGTCCCCCACGTTCCGGGCGCCGGCGAACTGGCGATCTTCTGCGGGGCGATCCTGGGCGCCTGCCTCGGATTCCTCTGGTACAACTGTTCCCCGGCCCAGGTCTTCATGGGCGATACGGGGAGCCTCGCCCTGGGCGGCGCGATCGGTTACGTGGCGATTGCCACGCGGCAGGAAGTCCTGTTGCTGATCGCGGGAGGCTTGTTTGTCATGGAAGCCCTGAGCGTCATACTCCAGGTGGCGTACTTCAAGACGACGCGGGCCACCCGCGGCGAGGGGAAACGCATCTTTCGCATGACGCCGCTGCATCATCATTTCCAACTGGGCGGATGGACGGAGACCCAGACGGTCGTCCGGTTCTGGCTCCTGGGGGCCATGTTCGCCGCCCTGGCGCTGGCGACTCTGAAGTTGAGGTGACGCGGACGAAGGAGGTCACGATGACGGTTAGCGCGCACCCTGCGGCCGGCTTCGCCAGGGCGGAGCCACGCTACGTCGGGGCGAAGCCCGGTGAGACGCCGATGCTCCCTGCGACCTGCCTACCGGACAGGCAGGCCGCCCGACGCGACCGGGCCCTGACCGAACCGGTCGTCCTGTTCCTGGTGATCCTGGCCATGATGACCATCGGAATCCTCATGGTCTATAGCGCCAGCCGCAAGGCCTATGTTGCCGGCGACACGTGGTACTTCACGAAGCACCTGATGTTTGTGCCGATCGCGATCGGGGCGATGGTCCTCGCGTCGTGGATGCCTTACGGCCGCCTCAACCGGCGATGGATTGCCCTCGGCGTGTTCGGCGCGACGGTGGCGATGCTGGCGGCGGTCCTGGTGTTCGGCATCGAGCGCGGCGGGGCGCGGCGATGGTTTGAAATTTCAATCGGGTCGCTTCGCCTGAGCCTCCAGCCGTCGGAGTTCGCGAAACTGGGACTAGTCCTGTTCCTGGCCTGGTTCTTCGGCCAACCGCGCGGCGACCCGCAGCACACGGCCAGCCGGTCGCGGATCGTCGGATGGTTCAAGCGGCGGCTCCTGGCCGATCCGCGCAGCCTCTGGCGCGGGTTTCTGCCGGCCATGCTGGCGATCGGGGCGGTGTGCGTCCTGATCGTGAAGGAGGACTTCGGGACGGCCGCCCTCGTGGGCCTCGTGGCCACGGCGCTCGCGCTCATTGCGGGATGGCGGTGGTGGTTCCCGCTGCTGGTGGCCGTGCCGGGCGCCATCGGCTTCTACTTCGCGGTCGTCCAGGTGCCGTTCCGGATGGAGCGGCTGAAGGTCTGGTGGGATCCATGGCAATATATTGATGGCGCAGGCTGGCACATCTGCCAGAGCCTGATGGGCATCGGCTCGGGCGGCGTGGCGGGCACCGGCCTGGGCGCGGGCACCCAGAAACTCTACATCCCCGAGAACACCACCGATTTCATCTTCGCCGTGATCTGCGAGGAGATGGGCGTCCTGGGCGGCCTCCTCGTCCTGGGCCTCTTCGGCGTGTTCGTCTGGCGGGCCGGGCGGGTGGTCCGCAACGCTCCGGACCGGTTCGGATTCCTGCTGGCCTCGGGCATCCTGCTGACCATCGGGCTTCAGGCGTGCCTCAACATGGGCGTCGTGACGGGGGCGCTTCCCGCCAAGGGCATCAGCCTGCCCTTCATCAGTTACGGCGGTTCGGGCCTCGTGATGATGAGTTTCGCGGCCGGCCTGCTCATCTCCGTGGCCCGCGCGAGCGCCGTGGCCAGGTCATCGCAACCGCTGGTCTACGTCCCGCCGGCGCGCCAGGACGCCGCGGTGCGGGTCCAGACGACTGAAGATCGAGGCCGGTGCGGGAGCACCGGCGAAGCGGCACCCGCGGAAGATGCGAAGGATGAGGCAGGCGATGCGTGAGACCGGATGTCGCATCTTTCTGGCGGGGGGCGGCACAGGCGGGCACCTGTACCCGGGCCTGGCCATCGCCGAAGCGATCCGGCGCCTTCAGCCGGAGGCCGCGATCGCCTATTCCTGCACCCGCCGCGAGATTGACCAGAAGGTCCTCGCGGGGTGCGGATGCCCCGTGACGCCGGTTGATGCCCGACCGTTTCGCCCCTGGCCATGGACATGGCCGGGCCTGGCGCTCAGCCTGGTGCGGAGCGGCAACCAGGTTCGCCGGCGGTTCCGCGAATTCTGTCCGGACGTGGTGATCGGCCTCGGCGGCTTCGGCAGTTACGCCCCTGTTCGCGTCGGCCAGAAGTATGCGGCTGCCACGGCCATCCTTAACCCAGACATTGCCCCCGGCCGGGCCAACCGTCGCCTGGCCGAGCGGGCCGACCGCATTTTCTGCCAGTTCCAGGAAACGGTGGACGCCATGGGCGAGCGGGCCGTCCTCGCCGGATGCCCTGTCCGGCCGAGCCTGCTGGGCCGCACCCGCCAGGAAGGCCTGGCGGCGTTCGGTCTCGACCCGGGCCGGCGCACGCTCCTCGTGACCGGCGCCAGCCTCGGTGCGCGCACGGTGAACCAGGCGGTGGCCACGTTCCTGGCGAGGCAGGGGTTGCCCGAAGGTTGGCAGGTTCTCCACCTCACGGGCCACGCACAGTACGAGGAAGTCGCCGCCGCCTACCGCGCTGGCGTCCGTGTGCCGGCGGTGGTCAAGCCGTATGCGGACCGGATGGGCCTCGCTTACGCGGCGGCGGACCTCGCCATGGCACGGGCGGGGGCCTCCACGATCGCCGAACTGCTGGCGGTCGGGCTGCCGGCGATCTTCCTGCCGTATCCGTTCCATCGCGACTGGCACCAGATGCGGCAGGCGCGGGCCGTCGAATCGCTCGGCGCCGCCATCGTGGTCGAGGACCGCCCGGATGACCCGGACGACACCTCGCGGCGCCTGGGGGGCGTCTTGACGGCGCTCCTGGAACATCCGGAGCGTCTCTCGGCGATGGCCGACCGGGCGCGCGCCGCCGGACGGCCCCAGGCCGCCGAGACGATCGCGCGCGAGATTCTGAAACTGGCCGACGACGTGATCCGGCGCCGCCACGAGCGCATTGACCCCGAAGGCGACGCCTCCGGGCACGACGTTGACAAGGTGCGCGAAGCGGCTTACACTCGGCACCCGAGAGGCGAAAAGGCATGACTCCTGCTTCGGCACCCGGTGCACCGAAACCTTATGCCGGGCGCCAGATCCACTTCATCGGCGCCGGCGGCTGCGGCATGAGCGGCCTCGCCGAGTTTGTCCTGATGGAAGGCGGCGAAGTCTCGGGGTCCGACATGAAGCCCTCCGCCGCCTGCGACCGCCTCGTCAGCCTGGGCGCCAAGATCCACATCGGCCACCAGGCCGAGAACATGCCCCTGGGGGTCGAACTGGTCGTCGCCAGTGCCGCCATCATGCCCGACAACCCGGAGATGGTCGAGGCTCGGCGCCGCGGCGTCCCGGTCCAGAAGTACGCGGCGTTCCTGGGCGGCCTGATGCAACTGAGGCGCGGCATCGCGATCTCCGGCGCCCACGGCAAGAGCACCGCCACCGCGATGGTCAGTTACGCCCTGACGGGCGCGGGCCTGGACCCGAGTTTTGTCATCGGGGCCGAGGTGCCCCAACTCGGCGGCGGGTCGCACGTCGGCCGCGGGCCGCACCTCGTGGTCGAGGCGTGCGAGTACGACCGCTCGTTCCTGAACTACAAGCCCCACGCCGCCGCCATCCTGAACATTGACGAGGACCACCTGGACTACTTCCTGGGCGGCTTGCCGGAGATTCGCGGCGCGTTCGCGGACTTCGCCGCCGGCATCCTACCGGGAGGCCTGCTGGTCGCCAACGGGACCGACATCGGCGTCCGCGACATCGCCGCCAAGTGCCGCGGACGCATCGACGTCCAGACGTTCGGCATCGAGGGCGACTGGGACTGGCACGCCGAGAACCTCGAAGAGGACCACGGGCGGTTCACCTTCGACGTTTACGGCCGCGATGCGCTCTTTACGTCGGTCCGGTTGGGACTGGCCGGGCGGCACCACGTGATGAACGCCCTGGCGACGATGGCCTTGTGCCGCTGGGCCGGCGCTCCGGCCGACGCGGTCGCGGCGGCGCTCGAATCATTCACGGGCGCCCGGCGGCGGATGGAGGTCCTGGGCGAGGCGAGCGGCGTGACGGTCGTGGATGACTACGCGCACCATCCCACCGAGATCGCCGCCACCCTGAAAGCCGCTAAGGCCCGGTTCACCCCGAAACGCCTGTGGGTGGTCTTCCAGCCGCACCAGCACAGCCGCACCCGGTTCCTCCTGAAAGACTTTGCGCTGGCCCTGGCGGTGGCCGATAAGATTATAGTGCCGGACATCTACTTTGTCCGGGACAGCGAGAACGAGCGTCAGGCAATCAGCAGCCAGGACCTCGTGGGCGAGGTCCAGAATCGCGGCGCCGACGCGGTCTACATCAAAGAGTTCGATTCCATCCGCCGGTACCTGGTGGAGAGCCTGGGGCCCGGCGACGTGCTGATGGTCATGGGAGCCGGCGACATCAACCGCTTGGCGAAGCCGTTGCTCGACGATTTGGGGGGGCGGCTGGCCGCGCGGACGGCTGACGCCGCGCGGCCCGCAATCTGAGCAAGGATTCCGGATGACAGCCTTCAAAGGACTTGAGGCGATCGTTCAGAAGGACTATCCGCTTGGCGCCGCCACGACGTTCGGCGTGGGCGGGGCCGCCGAGTACTTCATCACCCCGCGCACCGAGGACGAACTCCACGCCGTCCTGGAACAGGGCGACAAGGCGGGGATCGAGGTCCGCGCCTTCGGACGCGGATCGAACGTCCTCGTGCGCGATGAGGGCGTGCGCGGA
>Ga0307378_10012343_pt1 | contig 10913 bp, 6 predicted proteins | sample UN1MG_FD_202238 | JGI IMG/M metagenome (GOLD analysis project Ga0307378, IMG submission 202238) | Soil microbial communities from Risofladan, Vaasa, Finland - UN-1 | ecosystem: Environmental > Terrestrial > Soil > Coastal area > Acid sulfate soil | place: Finland: Risofladan, Vaasa | collected...
CACGCACATCTCGAATTGGCCAAGAAGTGCATCAATCAGCGCCAGTTCGACGCCGCCCGCGAGCATGTCCGCCAGGCGATCGCCGCGGATTCCACCAAGCCGGAGGGATTCAACCTCCTGGGTGTACTGCTGGAGATGGGCGGCGAAAAGCTGGAGGCCCAGAAGGACTATCGGGCTGCCCTGGCGCTCGACCCGACGTATAAGCCCGCAAACGAGAACCTCGACCGCTCGGTGGGCATCAAGCGCAACAGCAAGATCAACCTGGGCGAATAAGACATGGCCAGCGACCTGTACATCATCGTCATTGGCTGCGGCCGGCTCGGTTCGTATCTGGCCAACCAGTTGAGCAGCGCGGGAAACGCCGTCGTTGTGGTTGACTGGAACGAACGTGCGTTCAGCAATCTATCGCCCGAGTTCAGCGGCTTCCGCATCGAGGGCGACGCAGTTGAATCGGCCGTACTGCGGCAGGCCAAGCTGGACAAGGCGGACCTCGTGCTGGCGACGACCCGCAAGGACAATGTCAATCTCATGGTGGCCCAAGTGGCCAAGGTTGTATTCTCCGTCCCACGCGTGCTCGCCCGCGTCTTCAATCCGAAGCGGGAGGAGATCTATCGGCGGCTGGGCGTGGAGACGATCTGCCCCACCACCGTCGCCGCCGAAGTGTTCCTCCGGGCAACCGCCCCACCGTCCGCTGGCGTGAGCGCGGGTGTCTCGCCCGCGGAGGCCCTCCGATGACCGTACTGATCGTCGGTGGCGGCCGTCCGCTTTACTTTCTTTGCCGGACATTTCTGGCAAAGGGCCACAACGTCATTGTCATCAACGACGATGCCGAGGAATGCACGCAGCTCGCCCGGCGGCTGAAAGTCACTGTCATCTGCGGTGACGGCAGCGATCCCGCTACGCTCGAAGAGGCGGGTGCCGCCGGCGCCGACGCGGTCCTCGCGGTCACGTCGCGTGACCAAGACAATCTGGCCATCTGCCAGCTCAGCGTGCTGCAGTACGAAGTGCCACGGACGTTGGCGCTGGTCAATGATCCGGACAACGAGGACGTGTTCAGGCAGCTCGGCGTGGGCGCTTTCGCCCCGACGCGCTTGTTTGCGAGCCTGATTGAGCAACGCACCGCCGCTGACGCGATTACGAACCTGCTCCCCGTCGCGGACGGCAAGGTGAATGTCACCGAGGTGAAGCTCTCAGGCGATTCCCCCGCGGCCGGCCGCGCGCTGCGCGACCTGGAGTTGCCGGCCAACGCCCTGATCGCGGTCATTCTGCGTAACGGCGATGCGGTCGTGCCCCATGGCGATACGGTGCTGCGCACCGGCGACCGGCTCGTGCTCCTCACGCTGCCCGAAAACCACGGTCCCGCGCTGCGCGCGATCACGGGCGAGACGGACTGAGAGGCCACCTGTGCGTGAAGCGGCCTTACTTCGACAGCGCTATCGGGCGATCCTGGCGTACACCGGCCTTGTCGTCGCACTGTGCGCGGCGCTGATGCTGACGCCCCTGATGGCCCTGCTGGTCTGGCCGGAAGAGAGCTACTTGGCGTGGCATTTCGGGATCCCGGCGTCGCTGATGGGCGGACTTGGAATCGCCGCGTGGCGCCTGCTTCGGCCCCGGGATCACGTCGCGCTTACGACCCAGGAAGGCGGCGTCATCGTCCTGCTGAGCTGGCTGACCGTGTGCTTGTGGTCAGCTTGGCCGTTTTTCTTCGGACACGGGCTCGGACTGACGCAGGCACTGTTCGAGGCCGTAAGCGGTTGGACGACGACAGGGCTGTCCGTCGTGGACGTCACCGAGACCAGTCACGCGATTCTCCTGTGGCGGTCCATCATGCAGCTCGCCGGCGGGGCTGGGCTGGCGATCATCATGCTCTCGGCGATCACCGGCCCGACCGGCCCGGCGCTGTCCTCGGCAGAAGGCCGGGAGCAACTCGTTCCAAACGTGCGCCAATCGGCGCGCCTCGTCCTCACAATCTATACCGGCTACACGCTCGTCGGCGTGGTTGCGCTACTTTTGGCTGGCATGAGTTGGTTCGACGCCGTCAATCACGCATTTTGTGCGGTCTCTACCGGCGGCTTCTCGACCCGCCCCGACAGCATCGGCCACTGGGATTCCACGGTCGTCGAAGCGGTGACGTTGCCGCTCATGGTGCTCGGCAACCTCAGTTTCATGACCGCTTGGCTGCTGATGCACCGCCGGTTCCGGGCGGCGGCCCGCAACGGCGAAGTTCGGCTTTTCGTGCTGCTCGTGCCGCTGTGCATCGCGCTGCTGTTCCTCTTGACGTGCCGAGGGCTCTATCCGTCGCTCGGCAAGGGGCTGCGCGTGGCGATCTTCGAGACCGTTACTGCGCTGACGACGACCGGCTATTCGACGGTCGGCTATGGGAACTGGAACGCCTTTGGCTGGATTGTTCTAATCGTGCTGATGGTGATCGGCGGCGGAACCTGCGCCACGGCCGGTGGGATCAAACAGTATCGCGTGTACCTGCTCTGGAAGAGCATCGTCTGGGAGGTGCGCCGGGCACTCGCGCCACGCGGCGCAGTTCTGCTCTGTCCCGCGCAGGAGGGGGACCGTGAGGTCTTCGTCAGCGAGCAGCGCCTGCGGCAGATTGGCACGTTCGTCTTCCTTTACCTCCTGACGCTGACGATCGGGACGGCGGTGATGACTGCCTACGGATATGGGTTGAAGGAATCCGCGTTCGAATATGCGTCCACCATCGGCACAGTCGGCCTCTCGGTGGGCGTGACTTCGGCGGACACGCCACCGGCAGTGCTCTGGGTCCAGATCATCGGCATGCTGCTTGGCCGCCTCGAGTTCTTCGTGATCCTGGCCAGCGCTGCGAAGATCGTGCGCGACGGCTCCCGGATGGTCGCCCGCGTTCCGCCTATCCGTTAACTGGGCGGTCGGCTGTTAACGAGAGAAACGGAGAGCGCGGGGGCCGAAAGGCGCCCCCGAACCGGCCGCAAGCGCGGGAGCGGCCCGAAAACGCGCTCTCTCGCCGCCCGGCCCAGTCCAGCCACAGCCGTAACCTCTTGCGAATCCTGGCGTTAAAACGAGCAACCCCGGGCGCTCTCGTGCCCGGGGTCTCGCGTTAACTCGGCGGTCGCCAGGCTCGCGACCGATCGTTGATCTCCCCGACTAGGACTCGAACCTAGAACCTAGCGGTTAACAGCCGCTCGCTCTACCAATTGAGCTATCGGGGATCCTTGGCTGGTCGCCCGCCGGCAAGGCAAGCGGGCGGACCTGCCGGCGATCCAAGCTTCACCGCGGCGAACCGCAACGGCCGGCCGAGCCGCGATGCCGGACGACCGCTTGCCGGCCGCCGTTCGCCGTTCGATTACCAGCCTACCAGCCCCGTTCGGCAAGTCAACCTGAATCGTCAAAGCCCGGATCATTCATCGACCGGCGAAGAGTAGGGCCAAGCACCCGTCGGCCGGGGGCCGCACGCGCGCCTGCCTGACACCCTGTCATTCTGCGGGAGCACAGCGCGCCGTCATTCTGAGGGAGCGAAGCAAGGGTAGGGCAGGGCGAGTTTTCGAGGCCTGCCATCCGTCGGAGATTCTTCGCTGCGCTCAGAATGACGGCCGGGATGGAGCCAGGCCGCTACGTTCGACGGCCGGGACGGAGCCCGGGCGCTACATCCCGCGTGGGGTTCGGCGGGTGCGTCTGGGCCACTTCCTGACGGGCGCGGCTCGGATCGTCGGGTGGCCCGCTCTTGCCCGCGGGGTGTAAGCATGTACCGCCGCCGCCGGGACGGCGACCGCCGCATCTCGGGCGCGGATTGGGCCACGTCCGCGATGGGCGGGCTAGGGAGTGTCCCACATGCGAATCCTCAGGCCGCTGACCCCGTCGCCCTTTTGGTTTGTGATCTCGCGGATCGTCTTGCCGGGTGGGACCAGGAAGAGCAAGCCCAGTTCGGCCTGCTCCTGTGTCAGCTCCCTGGGCTCGATGTGCTTGAAATCCAGCATCCCCTTGAACGTCACACTGAGTGGATCATCCCGGCCGCCGGCAAAGAACAACTCTAGATACGGCCCGCCCTTGCGCGGCACGATGGCGAAGTAGCCGACCAGCGCGTACCGGTTTCCTTCGTTGTCGTACGCCCAGTATTGGTTGAGCGTCCGCGCGGCGTAGTTGAACACGTCACCGACCAGGGTCTGGGCTTTGTAGGGCTCATAGTGGACCTGGCAGAGGCGGAATCCCGCCGGCCGCTTGAATTTGCCGACCGTGGCCTCGTCTTCGGATGCCTCGAGGCGCTCCCGGTCGCCGGCGATCCTTCCGGAAACGAACAGCTCGCCTTCCACGGTCACATCGGTCCCACCGCGCACGCGGGCTGCTGACATCTTGAAAGGCAGGTCATCGATATCGCCGTACGGTTGGACCAGCGCCCTTATGAATCCCGTGGTGCCGCGGCGCGTGCCGCTACCACGTTGCGGTCCGGCGCTCGCGGCGGCGGCCGCCGCCAACGCCTCATCCGGCGGCTTGTCGGCCGGCTCCTGCGGCACCGCCGCCCGGGCATGGCGGCGATACTCGACAAAGTGCGGCCTGAATCCCTCGTCGACCTCGAAGTACGCGTTAACCACGGTTTTGGCGCCGGCGGAAATGGCAAAGTTGTTGTCCACGTCCGTGATACGCAAGGCGTCGCCGATCCTCGGGTCCACCCCGCCCAGCAGCCGCGCCGCGTAATGTCGGGGCTCCTCATTCACGTCGCCCACCACGCGGATCATGGTCGGTCGGAAGCGGTGGTAGGGCGACTCCTTTCCGGCGCGGTCGGCCGAGGACTGGTCCATTTCGAGCTGGACGGCGATGAGCTTCATGCCGGCCTCGGGTGTGTACACCATGCGTGTGTATTGGGGGTCTTTGTTTTCGCGCGTCGGCACCTCCTTGCGGTAGCGGCCCTCAACGCTGCCCTTCGGCTCCCACCACATCGCGACGCGCAGCCCGGTCTCAAAGCCGTCGCCCTTAACGCGGCTGGGAGCGGTGATTGATTCGGGCTGAACGGTATTGCCGCTCCACGAGACCCACTCGGGGTAATCCGGGTACACACTGGCCAGCGTGGTCTTGCCACGCAGGCTGCCGTTGCTGAGCAGGTTCACCAGCCCGGTGGTGAACTCGTCGGACCTCAGCCAGATGCTATTGCGGCGGAACTCGACGTAGCCGCGGTCATCCACGTCGTTATCCTCGTCCCGCTCGTACCGCTGGTATTGCATCACGCGCCCGCCGAACGGGAGCATCATCACTCCCAGCAGCAGGATGCCGACGCAGATTTGGCCGATGACGATTCCGGCCGCGGCCCCGCCGCCCCAGTCCAGATACATCGGTATGCGCACGTTCCCGCGGATGCCTCTGTCCACCGCCAGACGCAGCACGACCAGCGTGATGATGAACAGTACGATCAGGCAGACGGGCTCGGAGTACGAGGGGTGCAGTCCGGTCTGTTTGGTGATGAGATCGTTGAGCGCTTCGGAATAGCCTAGGGCCACCACCGCGGCGATAATGGCGCAGAACGCGTTGATCAGCCCGCTGAACAGGCCGAAGATCGAGTTCATGAAGGTGATGCCCACAACCAGCAGCAGGGCGCAGATATTCAGAGCCATGTTCTACCTCGCAGGTTTTGGGGCCGGTTTGCCGGTGGGGGGCGGTTCGCCTTTGGGCCTTGCCTTGCCGCCGGCCGACGGAGCCCGTGTGACGCGGACCACGTCCGGGATACTGGTGATCCCCTCGAATACCTTTTGCAGAGCTTGTTGTTGCAGCCCCAGACCGCCGGTCTTGGCGGCATAGGCCTGAATGTCGCGCAGGGACCCTCCGCCCTGGATCACCTTTCGCAGGCCGTCGTCCACCTGCAGGATGTTGAACACACCCGTACGGCCCACGTACCCGCTGCCCTGACAAACCTGGCAGAGAATGGGGTTGCCGTGCTTGTCGTACTGCGGCTCCGGCGGCCGGTAGAGCACCTTGTCGGCCGGCATGTTGATCTTCCGCAGCGTCTGCGCGTCGGGCTTGTAGGGCTGTTTGCACTCCGTGCACAGGACGCGCACCAGGCGCTGGTTCAGCACGGCCAGCAGGCTCTTGGCTACCAGGGCCCGGTCGCCCACCAACGCCAGCCATTTGTTCAGGGCCTCGAGCACGTCCCTGGCTACCAGGCCGACGTACACCTTCTGCTTCTTGGCCGCGCCCCCGGCCGCCACCACGGCGGACTCCCGATCGCGCAGCTCCGGCAGGACGATGACGTTCGGATCCGACCGGACGAGTTTTTGCAGCTCGCCGAAGAACGTCTTGTCGTCGCTCTGCTCATACACGCGCTGCGTGACGTTGTCGATGTCCAGCTCCTTCTTGTGCTCCAGTGTCTGGATGTTTTGCAGGAAGGCGTCGTGACTGCGCGTGAAGCTGTAGATCGTCGTCGTCAGTCCGCACACCCGTGGCGCCGAGAACAACACCAGCCCCCGCGGAGCCTCCATAATCTTGTGCATTGTGGCGAGTTGCTTGTTCGTGAACCCGAGGTCGGTGACCTTGTAGTGCGTGTGTTCGCCCAGCACTCGCAGGACCAGCTTTTCGCCCGCCGTGGACCCGCCGGTCTGTACGACGACGGGCAAACGCTCCTTGCTGCCACCCATGGCCACCGTGATCCGGCCCTCCTGGGGTTTGCGGCGTTCCTCCAGGTTCAGGCCGGCGGTTTTCTTGAAGAAGGTCAGGACGCCGTCGCCATCGGGCCGCGTCAGGCTCTCCCGTTCGGTGGGCATCCCGTCGACCAGGTAGGCGACTTTCGAGACCTGCCCGGCCGGGGCCACCTCAATAACCCCCGCGCGCCGCCACAGGATGTCAAACAGCAAGTCCTGTGCCAGCCGGAATTGATGACGCCCGATCTCCTCCTCGGGGATCGGCACCACCTTCTTGTTCGCGCTGGTGATGCGGACGCGCTCCTTCACCTCCTCCATGTCTTTTTTCTTGCCGCCGAAGCCTTGCTGTATCAGGCGCTTGATGTGTGCCGGCGTGCAGACGCGGTCTTCTTCGCCGACCAGCCCGTTGCGGTGCAGCACATAGGCCGTCATCGCGCCCCCGCTGATGACCACGAATGCCAGCAGGCCGGCCCAGAACAGCGGCAGGAACAGCAGCAGCAGCACGGCCGCGATCCCGCACGCCATCGTGATCATGTTCCAGACGATGCGATAGGTGTTGACGGTGATGGTGTCCTTATCGACCCACTGGGCAAACAGGGCCCAGATGACGAATAAGACCACTACGGCCACCAGCTTCACGGGGTGCACGTAGATGCTGCTTTCCGGAAGCTGGGCGAGTAGGTCGAGCCAGGCGGGTGTCAGCATGTTGTCTCCTGTCACCGCCGCGCCGTCCGCGACGACCCGGACCCTAGGCCAGAATCCCCGCGATCTGCTGGCGAATCCCCTTCAGGGCCATCTTCAACTCGTCGGGGTTGGGTGCCGCCTCGTACGCGGTCTCGTGGTCGATGAACCCCTTCTCCACCAACTCGCGCTGCTTCGGCGTCAGCAACTCGAAGATGCCGTCGCGGATCTGCTCGTGCGTCAGCGGACCGCCCGTCAGGACACGCAGGTCGCCGCGCATGCGGATCCGCGGCGGCTCCCCGGCCTTCAAGTGCAGGTCCGAGACCTGCATCCTGATGGTCGCCTTGAAGTACTTCTTCAAGAACGGCCCGCGCTTGTCCTCCTCTCCCTTTGATGTCACCGGGATCGGCTCTTCTGCCATTACTTGTTGGCCCCTCGAACTCGCTTGGCAGCCCGCCGGCATCACGCCCCGACGGACTGACTCCGCACCAGCCCCACTTGCCCAAAAACAGTCTACGTTCGTTCGGGTGTGCTCGCCACCACGCCCGCCGTGGGTCAACCGCAGGTTGCCATCCTGCGGGGAGGTCGGCCCCGGCGGAACCGGTAGAACCGCCGCCCGCGCTGCCGGCCGTCTCGTCAAGCCGCCAGCGCCCCAACCCCAAAGTTTAGCACAACTCTACGTGCCTATCCACCGCCCAGCCGGCAAGATATCGAACCGGGCTGCGTGGCGGATTCGGCAGGCGCCTCACGAGCGGCCGGCCCCCGGGCCGCCCAAACCGCAGCCCCGAGCGTGAGCGAGCGGGTCGACAACGCCTCCGGGCCCCGCACCGAAGCTGTAGCGTCGGGTCTCCGCCTGCCCTGCCTGCCCTGAGCGAAGCCGAAGGGAGCGCAGCCGAAGGGTGCCCGACGGTTGGGTGCCATGGCCAAGCACCGCGTCGCCATGTTCCTCGCAGGACGAACATCATGCCCGCGCGCCTTCGGCTCGGGCATCCCACCGGCCACGCCGAGCCCGCCGTTCACGCGTTGACCCCGACCCGCGTTTCTCGTACTTTGCCCTTATGCCAACCGGGACTCAGGTCAAACCGACCCACAGGGCGGTCAAAGCGTACTACACCGCCTTGGAATCGTACGCCGAGCAGAGCGTCGCCCACGAAGGCGCCCTCCGCTCCGCCTTCCAGAACCTGCTCGCCCACACCGGCCGCAAATTCGGCTGGACGCTGATTCCCGAACTGACCATCGACGCCAACGGCCACCAGATCCGCCCCGACGGCACGTTTCGCGACGAATACACCATCGAGCGCGGCTATTGGGAGGCCAAGGACACCGCCGACGACCTGGAAACCGAGATCAAAAAGAAGATCAAGCGCGGCTACCGCCTGACCAACACCATCTTCGAGGACACCCGCGCGGCCCGCCTCTACCAGGACGGCAAGCTGGCCTTCGTCGCCGACCTGGGCAAGGCCCAGCAGCTCTGCGACCTGCTCAACACGTTCTTCTCGCACACCGAGCCGGCCCACGAGGACTTCAGCAAGGCCGTCGACGAGTTCAAGCAGCGCGTCCCCGACCTCGCCCGCGGCCTGGTCGACCTGATCAATCAGGCTCACACCGACAACCCGCGCTTCATCGCCGCCTTCGACAAGTTCTACGAGCTGTGCAAGCAGTCGCTCAACCCGAACCTCAGCACCGCCGCCGTGGACGAGATGCTCGTGCAGCACCTGCTGACCGAGCGGCTGATCCGGACGGTTTTCGATTCGCAGGACTTCACCCGCCGCAACGTCATCGCCGCCGAGATCGAGAAGGTCATCGACGCCCTGGTCAGCCAGTCGTTCAACCGCCATGACTACCTCAAACGCCTCGACCGCTTCTACGTGGCGATCGAGCAGGCCGCCCGCACGATCACCGGCTTCGCCGAGAAGCAACACTTCCTCAATGTCGTCTACGAGCGGTTTTTCCAGGGCTATTCCGTCAAGGTGGCGGATACGCACGGCATCGTCTACACGCCGCAGGAGATCGTCGATTTCATGTGCGCCTCGGTCGCCGAGGTGCTCGAGCAGGAGTTCGGCACCAAGCTCGGCGACGCGGGCGTGAACATCCTCGATCCCTGTACGGGCACGGGCAACTTCATCGTCAACCTGATCCGGCGGATCCCCAAGCGCGACCTGCCGCGCATGTACCGCGCGCAGCTTTTCGCCAACGAGGTGATGCTGCTGCCCTACTACATCGCGGCGTTGAACATCGAGCACGCGTACTACGAGCGCACGGGGCAGTACGAGCCGTTCGCGGGGCTGTGCTTCGTGGACACGCTCGACCTGGCCGAAGGCCCGCAACAGACGTTCGGATTCATGGCCGAGGAGAACGTCCAACGCGTCGAGCGGCAACGCAAGACGCCGATCACCGTCATCATCGGCAATCCGCCGTATAACGTTCGTCAGTTGAGCGAAAACGACAACAATAAGAATCGCAAGTATCCGCATATTGAAAGGAGGATTCGGGATACCTACGCCCGCGCTTCAAATGCCTCCAACAAGAACCCGCTTTCTGACGCATACGTAAAGTTCTTCCGGTGGGCTGCTGATCGACTGAGTGCCGACGGTATTGCGTGTTTCGTCTCGAATAATAGTTTCGTTGATCAGATTGCGTTCGATGGGATGCGCAAACACCTGCTGATCGACTTCACGCGCGTTTATCACGTGCATCTCGAAGGCAACGCCCGCCATAACCCGACGCTGAGTGGAACGGCGTACAACGTCTTCGGAATACAAGTTGGAGTCGGGATAACGGTCGCCGTTCGATCATCGCGCCATCGAAGTCATCATCTGTATTTTCATCGTGTGGACAAGACGCTGCGGAAAGAGAAGAAGCTCGCTTGGCTTGCGCGCGAGAGCTGTCTTTCGCACGCTTCTTGGGATACTCTGGCTCCAACCAAAGAGCATACTTGGCTGAAGACCGGACACGTCGCTGAGTTCGGCAGTTTCGTGCCCATCGGAACTCGCGCGACGAAGGCGGCCAAACGGCAGAATGCCGGGTCGATTTTCAAGACATACTCAATGGGAGTCAGCACCAACCGGGACCCGTGGGTCTACGCCTTCGGCACTCGGGACCTGCTCAAACACGTCCAACTGCTTATCCAAACGTATAACAGCGAACTCGATCGATGGAAACGCGCCGATCAACCGACGCCCATCGATGAGTTCGTCATCACGGATGACACCAAGATCAAGTGGAGCAGTCGCCTGAAGGAGACGTTTCTGCGGGGAATCTACGCCAACTTCGATGAGGGCAAGATTCGGCGGTCAGCATATCGGCCATTCACGTCGAAGTGGTTGTTCTTCGACTCGATTGTGAATCATCGTCGGGGGATCTTCCCGACGATATTCCCGACGGTCGGGACTCAAGACGAAAACACGACTATCACGCTCACTGATGTTGCAGGTGAGCGACCGTTTATGCTCGTCGCGACCAATTGCATTACGGATCTTCATTTCGTGGGGGCAGGCTGTGGCTCGCAGTGCTTCCCGTTCTACACCTACGACGAAGACGGCACGAATCGGCGGGAGAACGTCACCGACTGGGCGCTCGGTCATTTCCGCGAGCACTACGGCGACGACAGCATCGGCAAGT
>Ga0307378_10012345_pt1 | contig 10912 bp, 6 predicted proteins | sample UN1MG_FD_202238 | JGI IMG/M metagenome (GOLD analysis project Ga0307378, IMG submission 202238) | Soil microbial communities from Risofladan, Vaasa, Finland - UN-1 | ecosystem: Environmental > Terrestrial > Soil > Coastal area > Acid sulfate soil | place: Finland: Risofladan, Vaasa | collected...
GCGCCGCCGCGCACCTCTGCTGCCGGGATCGCACAGGCGACCTCAGGTCGCCCCGTCTCGCCCGCCGAAAATGGGGAGCAGAATGTTGATATGCGGGCGGGACGCCCGCGTTCCCAGCAGGCCCGCCACCTGCCATGGTTTGCTCGCCCGTGTCCGCCCGTGACTGTCCGTGTTTGTCCGTGCGCGTCCGTGTTTGTCCGTGTCCCTCCGGCGCCGCTGCGCATCCTTGATTCCCCCGCCTGCCTGGCCTATAATAGAAATATATCCAAACTTTCCGCCCGCTGCGTCGTTTGAATCAATGGAACGAACGCACGGCACCAAGGAGTACGCCATCCGATCATGTCCGACCCAGCCGATACCTCAACCGCAACCGACCGCATCGATTTCCAATTCGGCGAGCAGGTGATGCCCGTCATAATCGCGCGCGACATCGTGCCGGCGCTCGCCGAACATTGCGCCGAACGCGGCTTCGACCGCATCTTCCTGATCGCGGATACCACCCCCTGGGAAATCTACGGCGGGCCGCTGCAACAGGCGCTCGGGAACGTCGCACCGGTAACGGTCGAACTCGTCGAGCCGGTCGAAAAATACAAGCGCCTCGGCACCGTCGAGCGCCTCCTCGAGCAGGCGATGATCGCGCACATCAGCCGCCACAGCGTTGTGATCGACTTCGGCGGCGGCCTCGTAGGCAACGTGGCCGGAATGGTCGCCGCGCTGCTGTATCGCGGCATCTCGCTGATCACCGTGCCCACCACGCTGCTCGCGATGACTGATTCCATACTGTCGCTCAAGCAGGCCGTCAACTGCGAGCAAGGCAAGAATTTATTCGGCACGTATTACATGCCGGAGCGCGCCTTCCTGGGCACCGGCTACCTGCAAACGCTCGGCGACGATCAGTTCGCGGCCGGGCTGATCGAGTTCGTCAAGAACTGCCTGACGTTCGACGCCGACAGCACGGGCACGCTGCTGGAGCTGATGCGCGAGACCGACCGCCTGCGCATGGCCGGCCGCCTCATCACGCTTGGAATGGCTGCCAAGCAGCGGCTGCTGCGCGACGACCCGAAGGAGCGCGGGCAGGCGATCCTCCTCGAGTACGGCCATACCGTCGGGCACGCGCTCGAGCACCAGGGTTACGGCCTCACGCACGGCATAGCAGTGGGGCTGGGAATGGTGGTCGCGGCGACGATCTCCTGGCGGCGCGGCTGGCTCGGCATCGACGAACTGCACCGCCATTACGAGCTGATCCGGATGGCCGGCGGCGTCCTCGAGTTCCCCCCGCAGCTCGACATTCCCCGCACGATCCGCATCATCGGCTACGACAACAAGCACGGCTACCTCGACTGCGAGCCGGGCCTGCATCCGTTCGTGCTGCTGCGGCATATCGGCGAGCTTGCAACCACCGGCAGCCTGCCCCTCGTGCGCGTGTCGGACGACGAGATCGCCTCGGCGATCGAAGACGTGCGCAGCGGCCGCGGCGCCCCGTGATCCACCGACGCAGCAAGCCGCAGACTGGTCCGGGCCTTCTGCATCAATAGTTATAAACTTTCACACTGAGCACGCACGGCGTCTGGCCGCAACGGACGTTGTATTCGTCGCCGTTGAGGCGCCGGCCGGAAATCCATCTGTCGCCGGTGTAATGCGATTCGCTTATCTCGAGGAAATCGGCGCGGAATCCGAAACCTGCGACGATGAATTCGCCGTCGGCGGGCGAGGCGATTATGCCGCCGGCCGCAGGCTGCCGGCGGTCGAACGGGGCGGTGAAGCTGACGGTCACTGTGTAGCCGCCGATTGTGAAGGACTGGACGCCGCGGTCGTCCTGCAATATGCCGGCGGACCGGCCCGCGCCCAGGCAGTCGTTCATCTCGGGCAGCAGGCCCTGCAGCACGCGATACGTTCCCCTCAGCAGATCGACCGGTTTGTCCGCGCACTCGGACTGCCTGCTGCCTGTTGCGACGTTGCCGGCAATGTGCGGCGCCTGCCGCCAGACCATGCTTTCCAGGCCGAACGGCGTGTAGCAGAGGGCGTCGTGGCGCCGTGCTTCATCCGACAGCACGCAGACGGCGCCTGCGGGCACGCCGGGCGACGTGTGGGCGCGGGGGAAACGTTGCTGATCGGTCTTGACCCATGCGGGGGCGTATGTGGATTGCGCGTTCTTGTATGTGCCGAACCACAGCGGCACGAGCCTGATGCCGCGTGAGCGGGCGAGGTCGAGCAGGCCGTCGACGAGGCCGACATCGAAGCGGCCCTCCTGCGGCTCGAGCAATTCCCACGAGATGGGGACCAGTGCAGCGTTGCACCCGAGGTCGCGGTAGGTATCGAACACGCATTCGGCATGGCGCAGGCAGGAGGAGGCGGAATTATGGAATTCGCCGCCGATCAGCTTGAGCGGGCGGCCATCGACGATCAGTTCGGTGCGGCCGGTGGAATCACGGCGCAGATGCGGGAATGGCTCTCCGTGCGTGTGAACATGCAGACCGGCAGGTAGTATAGCAGGTGCCGGCGGGGTTTTCAATGGGCTGATTGGGGGTGAGTGTCAGACTCGCACCAGGCGAGCGTCACCACATAGAACCAGCCGTCATGCTCGGCGCTCAGTTTCGTGATTTCCTGCAGCGACATGCTTTCGGGGGGAAAAGGCCGCTCAACATCGCGAGCGCGGCCGAAGAGGAATACAACGACCTCGTCACCGTCCTGCAGCGTTACAGGCATAGACCGTGAAGAGCCGACATGACCGTAACCACCATCCAAGCGTGCATGACCGGGCGGATACGTGCCGGTGATCCACGCGCTTTGAAACTGCCGGCCGTCAATCTGGGGCGGCGGCATCGAACCGTGCAGCATACAAGCATCTGCAGCAAGGTACTCCGTGGGGACCTTGCTGCAGAGAACTGGTTGAGGTTCGAAATGATGGCGCACTTCCACAAGACCTTCAAACGGCAATTCGAGCGGCGTAAGCCGCCTCGCGTGTATCTCCTTAGCCGCACCGCCTTGCACGGTCAAGACGCGCATCAGCACCGTGCCCTCGCGGGCACCCTCGAAGAAGACCAGATTTCCTCCGAGCGGAGTTGTTACGCATTTCGTAACCTTCAGGCCGGGCGGCGTAACCGGCGCGGGCGCGTCGGGCGCGGGCGTGTCGGCGGCGGGCGCGTCGGGCGCTGGCGTGTCGGCGGCGGGCGCGTCGGGCGCGGGCGTGTCGGCGGCGGGCGCGTCGGGCGCGGGCGTCTCGTTTTTCTTGCACGCGGATGCCAGGGCGACGGAGCAGGCGACGAGGCACGTCAGCATAGTTCGGCAGTTCATGATCTGCCTCCGGGTTGCGGCAGCGAAACAAAGCTCCTCCTGGATCATTATACCATAGGAATGGGCGATGCGTTGTAACGGGCCTGTAACATTCAAGATTGGCGCGGCATTGAGTGCCGGATGGCGGCTCGCGCTGTTTCCTGTTGCATGATGGTGTGGCGGGAAGTATAATCTTGTTGCGTTTGGAGCAACCTTCAACTGGATCAAGCAGGAGTTCTCGCAATGGACCTCTCCTCCTCGGTGTCGCTTGCGGCGAGTAAGCTGTTCGCACGGCCCGTCAGCGGTCATGTTTCGCTGGGGAAGCCGCTCCGCGCGGTGCTGTTTGTTTTGCCTGTTGCGGCGCTGGGCGCGATTCTGTTCCTGCGGCCCGGCCCTCACGCCGCCGGTTCGTACGCCGCGATAGTCCTGTTCGCGTTTCTCGTGGGCGTTGCGGTGTCTGGTGTGCGTGTTGCGGCCCAGTGGGAGCGTGGCGTGATTCTGCGGCTCGGGCGGTTTCAGACGGTTAAAGGCCCCGGTGTTCTGTTCGTGGTGCCGGTGCTCGATTACGTCCGTTTTGTCGATATCCGCCTGCTTGCGCTCAACATTCCCAGCCAGAAGGTTATTACGAAGGACAACGTGCCTGCGGAGATAGACGGCGTTTTATTCTATCGAGTATCCGATGCCGAGAACGCCGTGATATCGGTACAGGATTATCAGTTCGCGATCTCGCAGTTTTCGCAGGCATCGCTTCGCGACGTAGTGGGGGGGTTGTCGCTGGACGAACTGCTCACGGAGCGCGAGGAGATTCAGAAACAGATTGCAGAGGTGGTTGAGGAGCGCGTGCAGGCATGGGGCGTGCACGTCGATTCGATCCGGCTGCTCGACATCGAGATGCCGGAGGACCTGAAGCGAATGATGTCGAGGCAGGCCTCGGCGGAACGCGAGAAACGCGCCAACATCACGAAGGCCGAGGGCGACCGTGACGCCGCGATGAACCTGTCGCAGGCAGCCGCCACAATGCAGAAAAGCCCCGGTGCGATGCAGTTGCGGACGCTTCAGACGATTGACGGCCTCGGGCCGAGCGCGTCGAACACCGTCGTTCTGTTCCCCGTCGAGCTTCTTGACGCGATGAAAGCGCTCGGAGCTTTGACGCGAAAGCAGCCCCCGGACGAGCACGCGGGTCAGGAGTGCTGACGGCCGAGGGGCGGCGTTGGTGAAGGCAGGCGCTCAACGCCGGGGCAAGGTCGCCCAGGAGGGCAGGGCAAGCCCTGCCCCTACGGCGGACGGATCGCCTACGGCTTCATTCCATTGATGCGTGAGGACGCGCCCGCCTGGGATCGCGGGCGTCCCGCCCAATGGCGTGAGGTTAGGCCTACTTGTGTTCGGGACAGACGGTGGATGAAGAGAAAGAAGGGCGGGCACAGAGACCCGCCCCTACATCAGCTGACATCATTCTTCGTTGAAACTCCGGCTGGCTTGCTGTCAGAAAATAGAGGTAAACAAATCTAAATGGCAGGCGTCGAAAAACGTCGCTCATCCTCATCACGCCTTAATCTCACGCCATCCGCCTTCGCGAGAGGGACGTAGCCGCTACGGCGGAGTCCCTTGGCCCCTACAACGAACGGATCGCCTACGGCTTCATTCCATTGATGCGTGAGGACGCGCCCTCCTGGGATCGCGGGCGTCCCGCCCGCATCTTCAAATTTCCGTAGCCGCCTTCGCCCGCATCCTCAATATCCACCTCCTTCCAAGCCCGCAAGGGCGGCAGATTTCACACTTCACACTTCAAACTTCACACTTCCCCTTTCACACTTCCCCTTTCACACTTCTCTCTATTCTAACCGGTACAAATAAACATCGCCCTCCTCAGCGATCGGCTGCAGCCCCAGCCCCTGCTCGATTGTTACCCGCGGGTGCCCCTCCGCCACTATTATCCACCGGACCTTATTCTCGCGCAGCGTTGCCAGCGCCTCCTCGCGGCTGACCGGCAGCGGCTTGCCGTATCGTATTTCATGGAAAACGGGCGACTGGTGCGCGAAACCGAGCACGCGCTTCGGAAGCCGCGACGCGAACCCGCGCAGCATTTTCTTCTCGTGGATCGTCTGGAACCACAGGGCCGTGTCGACCGGGCACAACGGCAGCACGTTGCCTTCCGCAGCATCCTGTTTGATCATCTTCAGCAGCTTCGGCCGCGGCGGCTGGTAGTAGAACAGAGGAGGATAGCTCAGCAGCATGACGGAAAGCACCGCCGCACCGCCGGCCATCGCGGCGCGCCGTTTCGGCATACGCGCCATCAGGTGAGCCAGCCCCGCCGCTGCAATCATCACCACCGCGACCGACGCAGGCATGGCGTATCGCCCGGCCACGCCGCCCGCCGCCAGAAACGGCATCGCCTCGATGGCAACATAGGGCATCCGCGAGCGAGTGACCGCAACGCCCAGCACGTGCAGCATCGGCCCGAACGACAGCAGACCGAACGCAGCGGCTATGAATATCCAGAACGGCTTGCGATTCCGCAGCAGCCCGTATATCGCCAGCAAAATCACCGGCAAGCCGAAAAACGCCGAGCTGTCGCCGCCGGGCACGGTGAACCGCCGCCACAGCGACTCAAACAGCGTGCCGCCGCGCGAAACTTCCGACGGGATCAGGTAGCCGAAAACATCCATCGCGTACACAGCCGACGGCCGCCCCCAGTCGAGCGAACCGTGGTGCAGCATGTTTTCGATGAACATAGGCGCCAGCCACGGAGCCGCCACCGCAGCGGCTACCAGCCCCGGCAACGCCGCCTTCCACCACCTCAGCGGCGCGAACGTCCGCGCAATGCCGCCGCGCGCCGCCAGCACCACGGCCGCCCACGCCCCGATCATCAGCCAGTGCCAGCGCTCCGGACTCCAGAACGCCAGCGACGCCAGCACGATCAAGACCGGCAGCAGCAGCCGGTTGCCCAGCAGGCGGCGAACCCGCGCGGCCGGCGCGAGAACCGCAGGCGATGCAGCCGCCCATCCGCCCGCGAGCGCCAGGATCATTATGCCGTATATGATCGAGCAGAATATCGCATGGTAGAAGTGAGTGTAGAAAGCCGCCGCCCAGAAAACTCCCGCCGCAACGCCATGCACGAGTCGGCCCTTCTCGAAAAAACGCAGCGCGAACAGCACGAAAAACAGCAGCCATTGCGCGTTCAGCAGCCCCAGGTGCCCCGCGCGGACCTGCCCCAGGTGCGCTTCGCACAGCATAATGGCGAAACCGGCGAAAAAGCCGACCGACGCACAGCCCACGCGCCGGCCGAGCAGGTAGCCCGCCCATCCCATCAGCGCAAACGACACCATCGCGGTGAAATTGTACGTGCCGATCGCGCCCGCGCCGGTGATCGCCTGAAACGCGATGCCGATCAGGCAGTTGAGCGGCCCGAGCGTGTGCCACAGCAGCGAAACGCCGAACGGCTGGAAGATGTAGTCGGTGCTGAGGATCGACAGGCCGGGGTCGAGCAGCGCATTCTTGAACCACCAGTGGTTCCAGACGTTGAGCATCACGTCGATGCGCGCGCACAGCAGGTGCCCGGCTGGAATCCGCAGCGCAAGCCCGTACGCCGCGGCTGTGAAAACCGCAAGCGGCCCCGCCACGCGCAGCACCGCGGCGAGGCGTCCGGTCGACCGGACAGATTCGGCGCAGCAGCGATGCGCCTGCGGCTTCCGAATGATTTTCCGCGCGCCTTCCGGCGCAAGAATCGCAGCCACCGCAGCCGGCACGCCCGCCAGCAGCAGGCCGTCGGTCAGGCCGTCGAGCCAATGCCCCAGCACAGCCGGCCCGCCGGGCCAGAATGGCGTCCAGCCGGCCGGGGCCGCGTGCCGTCCGCCTATGAACTCGAACGCGATCCGCGGGCATATCAGCGCAACGGCATAGCCGGCGTAGACAGCAACCCACGCGCGGACGCCGCCGTTTCGCAGCAGCCATGCGAGTGCCGCGCCTGCAACGCAGCCCACTGCGATCAGCGCCGCGAAACGCCAGTCGAAAATTTCCGGATAGCCGTAGCCCGCGACCGGCAGCACGATCATCGCAAGCAGCGCCGCCGGCGATGGCTTGAAGGCGTGGTTGTCTGTCATATTACGTTCAGTCAGCAGGATGATACTTCGCTATGGTGCCTGCCTGTCGAGCTTGGTGATTTCGGCAGCGATACGTTCGCGCCAGCCGGCGAGGTCGTGTTCGAGGTCGCACGTGTCGTAGTCGCGGGGTTCAACGAATCTCGGGACCGCCGCCCGGATGGTCTCGAGCAGGGCGGTCGCAGTCGATGTGTCGCGCCCGGCTGCGGCTGCGAGATGTATTTTCTGCTCGAGGGCGTGAATGTAGCGGTAGTCGTCGATCCCCTCGCGGATGCGCATCTCGTCGATGGTCGGCAGCAGCCCGCCTGGGCTGGGGTATATCACGGCCGAGTTGCCGTCGTCCAGCGGGTTCCACGGCAGGTTGTGCCAGTGGTAGCCCCATTCGCGGCGGCTGACGGCTTCGTTTTTCCAGGTGAGGAACCCGAAGGTCAGGCGTTTGCGCCCGTTGTTGTAAATGCAAAGCTTGCCGGCGGTGTCCATCAGTCTGCGGGAGCTTTCGAAGGCGTGCGTCCCGGTCACATCCAGCGCCTCGGCAAGGGGCGTGTAGTCGACGCCGTCGCTGCGGTCGCCGGTGAGCGGTATGTATGTTTGGGCGCCGGGCACCGTTTTCAGCAGCCCGACGTATCGCAGCGAGTCGGCGAGGTTGCGGTTCCACCAGGCGAGGTCCTTCTCGCGGGGTTCATCGACAACGTAGAACAGCACGGGCAGATCATCTGCCGCCGCCCACGCGACGGTCTTGCGGACGGCATCGGTGAACACGGCGTTGAATCTGTCGGAAAATTCCGTCAGCCCGAGGTTGCGAGTCAGGCGGTACAGCGTGCTTGTCATGGACATGAGAGCCGGCTGGCGGCGTGCGAGGCCGTGCTCGTGTGCGATGCGCGTCAGGCGTTCGGAGGCGGAGAAATCGAGCGTGGCTGTCTCGCCTTCAACGCCGGTCACGCGGGGGAAGTCTACCGACAGCGTGTTGAATCCGTAGTCGCGCATGTTCTGCATTTCGGCGGCAATGGCCTTCTCGAGCCGTTCGGCGCCCTCGTAGAAGCGGGAATAATGGCCGAGGAACCGCCCGGGGCTGCCGTAGAACATAGCGAACCCCACGGGCGGATCGCCGGCAAGCTGGAAGCTGCGGACGTTGATGACGATCTCGGCGGCCAGCGGTGTCCGCCCGGGCGCCTCGAGTTGCATCATCCCATGATATCTGCCGGGCGCGGCATCGTCGGGCACGCGAAAATCCGCGATCAGAAGCCGAGTCACATCCGCCGCGAGAGTCTGCCCGCCCGCCGGCTCGAGCATTGTCGGCAGCAGCCTGTGAACTCCGCGCCTGCCGTTGGGGAATAACTTCGCCAAATGGATTCGCGCCACCGAGGCAGGTATGGTGCCGGCGTCGCCGGTGAAATCGGTGCAGCGGACCTGTATGTTCTCATAGGCCTTGGGCGACCGGAAGGCGAAGGCGGCCGGTTCCCACTCGCCGGCTGCTGCCGCCAGCTCGCAGCGGCGGCCCTGCTGCGGAATGTATTCCGGGCCGATGGTTTCCAGGTACGAAACGTGTTCCAGTACCGGCGCGGCCGTGGCCGTGTCGACGGCGGGAGGATGCCAATAGTTGAACGTGTGGAATTCTTCGCGACGCATCCGCTGCACCTGCTCGACAAGCTGCCGGCCCCATTCGGCCTGGTCTTCGGGCCAGATCATCAGCCCGTACAGCGCGCATGAATCGAAGCCTATCCGCAGCATTCCGTCGGAAACGTCGGCCTCGAACTGATACAGCGGCACGTGTTCGCGCGCGAAAGCTTCCCAGACGTCGGTATCCGGCGTATAGTCGACGTCGCTGCCCCGGTAGTAGCCCTGCGTCGAATAGAAATTCGCAGCCGACGCCGTGAACCGTTTCTTGAGCTTGCCGTTTGCGGTCACCGACCAGTCGCGGACGGGCAGGTCGAGGTCGTCGAAGGCGCGTATGAATGCAGCCACGGTGTAGCGGCCGTCGGGCAGCCGGACTCCGAATTCGGCAGGCCCGCTGCCTGCGTGCACGTAGTCATCGGCGATGCTGTCGATCCGGTAAGGAGCTTGTGCGGCGCCTGCCGGCGGGGCGGTGAACCCGGCGTCGCCGCGCTCGAGGCTTGCGTCGTGCGCAATCGGCTTGAAACCGGGCATCAGCAGCGAACCTGCGGGGCCGAAATCGAACAGGCGCGCGTTCTCGACCGGTGCCTGCGTCTCGGGCGGCGCCTCGAGGCGGAATTCGTCGAAATACAGCCGCTGCGTGGTGCGGGGGTTATCGCCGAAGATCACCACCTCGCGAATGCCGGCCAGGTCAAACTGCTCGGGCTTGCCGGGCGGCCTCAGCGGCAGGCGGAGGTGATTCATGCCGGGCCGAAGGTTGAACAGGCCGGTTATCCGCGCGGCTCCGCCCGTGCCCGGGGCGCTGTCGGCGAACATGTGCAGCGTCACGGGCGCGTCCTGCGCGTTGAAAACCTCGAACCGCAGCACGTCGGCCCACGACCAGTCGAAGGGCTGGTCCGGCCGCGCCACCAAGCGGATTCCCGGCCAAGACAAGCCGGCGTCGAGGTCGACCAGCATCGAGCCGTTGCCCCGCGCCGCAACCTGCTTCTTCCACGCCTGGCTGGGGTTCCTGCTGATGCCGGACGGCCGCCATCGTGCTGCGTGGGCGGCGCGCTCGAAATCGAACAGCACCTGCACCCGCGGGGTGATCTCGATGGCGTCGGCAACAGGCTCGGGCGCAACGGCGGTCGCCTTGGATTTCGTGGCTGTGGGCGGCGGTATCGGCTGCCTGGGCCGCTCCCAGGTGCGGTCGGGCGCGCAGCCGAGAAACGCCGCAGCGCAAACGGCCGCGGGAACGATCAGCTTGAGGATGCTATTAGTCGGTTTCACTGCTGATTATACCTCACACGGACAAAACTGGGAATGTGCCTGTTCCGTTTCTCCTTACAGGCAGTATACACCATTCCCTGCCCGACTTCAAGCATCGAATTCGTTTTTGCCGGCAGAAAAACAGGCAGGGACTTACAGGATTTACGAAGATGGATGAAACAGTACGAGGAACGAACTCCCCAGATCCTGTCAATCCTGCCTGGATTCTGCATTATTGCATATATATTATACCACACAAACGAACTTTTGTCAAGTCGATCGGGCGGATTTTTTTTGCAGAAATCCGGCGCGAGTTTGAGATTTGCACGCTGGCAGACAGAATTTCGAAGGCAGGCTCGCGAAATTTTTTTGCAGAAAATTTCGCCGGGTGTTGCGGAGCACGCGGAGAAGAAAAAAACACGGACGAACACGGACAAACTCCTGAGAAGGCAAGAGGCCCGCCGTGTACGAAGACGCTGCACTCAATCATTTCTTCCCTCCGCGGCTCCGCGACTCCGCGTGAGGCTCTTCTTCTTTTCTTCTCTCTTCCCCTTCACACTTCACATTTCACACTTCATGACCGGAACCATTGGGCGAATTTCGCGATGCCCGCGTCTATGGGCGTGGTCACGCGGTAATCCAGCATCTCGGCGGTCTTGCTGATGTCGGCGAACGTGATGGGC
>Ga0307378_10012346_pt1 | contig 10912 bp, 14 predicted proteins | sample UN1MG_FD_202238 | JGI IMG/M metagenome (GOLD analysis project Ga0307378, IMG submission 202238) | Soil microbial communities from Risofladan, Vaasa, Finland - UN-1 | ecosystem: Environmental > Terrestrial > Soil > Coastal area > Acid sulfate soil | place: Finland: Risofladan, Vaasa | collected...
TCGAACTGCATCAAGGCGGCTTCCAATCCTGTTATACTGTCGCGCGGTATAATGGCCGGCACGTAGGGCTCCGTTTTCGAGGCGCCGATAACGTTAAACTCTACCCTGTAGCAGAGGTTCTTACTCACGCCGCCCTCCGCTGGACGTGGTCGCGGTTGACGCTACCCTGTTCGGCCCGCACGGCAACGCCGATGCTTTGGGGGTCGGTGCCGCGCAGGGTCACGTCGATATTCGGGCTAAAGGTATTGCGGTTTACCATTTGCGTCTCCGGGAAGAACTGGGGGAGAAGCTCGCGCATAATGAGGTCGCGGCCGCGCTGGCCCTCCGGGAAGACGCCGAGCGTTTCGGGCCGGCCGCCCTCCGCGGCGTTGATCCACTTGCCGGCCCAGGGGAACGTCCAGCCGCCCGGGCGCGCGGGCAACATCGTAAGGCCGCCCTGCGCCTTGATAACGCCGCCCTCGCGCATACTGAGGAACGCGCCGAGGAATGGCCCGATTACCGGGATTTGCGACAGCGCAGTTTTGGCGAACGCCCGTGCAAGGGCATCCCCAAGCGCCGCCTCAACGCCGGCGGCAAGGCGGTCTATGAATATATCCTTGATGTCGGCACCCCGGAACGCGGAGACAATACTGCCCGCCAGTGAATCGCCTATCGCCTTATTAACCGCGAGCACCTCATCTTCATATTTTTTTAATTCAGCCGCACGCTTTGCCTCGCGCTTCTCACGAACCTCAGCCATTGCAAGTTCGCTTTGGGCCGCCGCCAGTTCTTCGGGGCCGAGTACATCGACGCCCGCCAGCCCCTTTTCAACCGTAGGTAGATACTTCTCCTTACGTTTTTTCGGCGCCGCGCCCGGCTTCTTCGCTGGCCCTCTTGCAACCTCAGCCGTCAACTCACGCTCTACATACGCTTCGGCTCGCGTCCCCCTCGCTGCTAAAATAATATCTTGGGCTTCATAACCCTGCGCCTTCATTTCGTTAATTAATGCCTCTACGTCGCTCGGCGCTTCGCCGACTTCTGCAAAGCCGCGCATACCAGCGGGAGATACTTTGCTTGGTATGTCCTTGGGCCCGAAATCCGCCCGTACTATATCGTGCACTTCTTTCCATGCCTGTTTTTTCCGTTCGGGGGTTATTGCTTTTATGCCTTCCTCCTTGACTATCCGCAGTAATTCAGCGGTGTATAACAAAGCAAGCTGCAGCCCATCTACCGCACTTTGCAATCCTCTAAAAACAACTGAGCCCGTGCCTAATAGTTCCCCAAGCGCGTCGTCCGCGTCGCGTATCGCTGAACCAATTCCTAATCCAGCCGTAGCGGCCTCACCAAATATACTTACTAAATCCGGTAAGGTCCCAATAATGTCAACGATTATGTCTTTATTCTCTGCTAACGAACCGGCCAGTTCCTCCGCTATATATGTAAGTTTACCCGTCTCCTCCATCTCTTTAACTACATCGATTAAAACGTCAAGGAACTCTTTCGTTATCGGCGTTAGTTCCGCCCCGACCGCAGCGCCCAGCGAATCAAGTACGTCTTTCAGGTTTGATACCTTGCCCTGTACCGTGTCCATCATGCCGACCATCATGCCGCCAAAACGGTCGCCAAGTATTTCTTCTAATTTTGCAAATGCCTCCTCTTGGCTACCTACCAACTCACCATTCGGGCCGAAAATATCTCCAAACTCGGACTTGACGAGAAATAACTGGCGCATAATTTCGATGCCCCAATCCCCCGTCGCCATCCGCATCATCGCCGAACCTGTATCTTGAAAAGAACGCCCAGTGCCGGCGGCGGTGTCGCCGATCAGCTTCAACATCGGAACGGTCTTATCTTTAAAAACCGGGTAAAGCATATTGAACGATTGGGCGAGGTCGCGTACCTGGTAAGGCGTATCCATTGCGAATTGTTTTATCGCCGCGAAAAACGCCTTTGCCTTCCCCTCCGATTTCGTAAGGGTAGTGAGCTGCTTTTCCATTATTTCGAATGAGTCGGCTACTTCGATGGCTTTCTTAGTAAGGGTGGTGAGCATATCCACCGCCCCCTTGGCCGCGGCGACAGCGCCAAGAGCGGCGGCGACACCCAGAACAGCGGTGCCGACATTCTTCATCCCCGATTCAAGCCCAGCGGTTGCCTGGCCCGTTTTCCTTTTAAAGTCTTTATCGTCGAGAGATATCTCGACTATCGCTTTGCTTTTAGCTACCATGTTATTTCCGTTTCATGCGGTCCTTTAGCATCGCTTCCCTGACCTCGGAAATTCTATTGAAACCATCTATCAGGTTTCGGAGTGCGCCAACGTGCATTTCGTAGACGAGTTCGTTGACGGTATATCCGGTAAGCTCGACAAGTTGAGCAAAAGCGCCGTGAGGGCCGATGGCATATCGTCCATCTTCCCCCAGAACAGTTTCGCCATTTTTTTTTTAGTCTCGTCCTTGCCTAATTTATCTGCGGCGTGGACCATCGCGTAATAGTCCACCTTATCCTCGGCGTAAACGCCCGACATCGCCGCGTCGGCTTCTTCGTCCGGGATTTTCTCGCCCATCCGAAGGCCGCGGATATATTCTCCGCGGCCTTCTTTTTGTCTGCGCAGGGCTGCGAGCAACCGTCCAAGACCATGGCCATCGTCCCAGAAGTATTCTCGCTGCTCGTTGTAAAGCATCAGAAACGCAAGCGTCGGTTGGGGTATACGGATAACTCGCCGGCCGGTATCGCAACAGCAGAAATCGTCGTATATCTCGACGATACGCTTCCGCGTGTCGACGCCCTTCTCCGCCGCCCGAGATTCACCCAGGGCATGGAACGCCCTGATTTCTTCGAGGGTTACTGGCGTTGCGTCGGCCACGTTAGACCTCGTAAGGCTCGACGGTCCAATCGCCACCGATGCTGTAGCGGACGGTCATCGCCGCCCCCGCTTCTTCGCGTGAGGAGCCGAAGTCCGGCGGCGCAAGGAGTTTGCAGTTCGGGAACGTGTAGACGTTGCCGCCCTCTTTCCCTTCCATAAGCGAGTGGGCGCGCTCGATGACCTGGATGGCGACGGCCGGGATAACGTCGGTAGCATCGGCGGTGTATTTGACGGCGGCGGCAACCAGTTCGCCGGCGTACGAAACGTAGTAGTAGCCGATAAAGCCGATTACCGTCGTAATGACGCCGGTAGCGGGGACGATGGTGTACTCATAAGTATCCGCCGGGACGCCTATCCCCATGTTTTTGCACGGCACCATAGTGCCGTCCGCGAGAACCTGCCAGCAGACCTCGGAGTTGGTACGTACGGGGATAACTGTTAGTGCCGGCAAGACACCAGCGATGGCGGGGCCGACCTTCTCGCCGAAGATTCCGCGCGCGCCGGCCGGTGTCGTAATGTCGCCGCCGCAGATTTTCGCCCAGAGCTCGAGCGTCATGTTCTCGAACGCGATCTCAAGCTCCTCGGCGACGTTGATAAGGGAACTAAACCGGCCGCGCATCCCGCCCGGCTTTCCGGCCGAGATAGTTTTGGGATCGACAAACGACCGCTTCCAGTTTACCGGCGTCATCATCGGCACGTCGTCGATTTTGACGAAGCCGGTCCCCTCGGTGTTGATTACGTAAGGCCCTGGCATTAAGGCTTCACCTCCGGTTGTTTATCCTTCGGGTTCTCGTCCTTCGGGTTCTTATCCTTCGGGTCGGGCGGCTCGGGCTGCGCCGGCTTGTCCGTCTCAATCTTTATCGCCGGGCAATCCGAGTGCCGCGACGCCTTGTAAACGAAGATGCCCCACATCTTTTCGGCCATCGCCTCGTCGCCGTCGGCGTACCTCTCCCCGAGGAACGTAGCCCGCGTGTAATCCCCCGGTTCGTACCAGACGCCGCCGAAGTTTTGCCGTTGTGTCAGCGTTATCTTTTTTATGGCCACGTTAGCCTCCTATATCCCGCCCCCGACGTGAACGGGGACGTTGACCGTTATGTTATAGAAAAACGTCTTTTCCTCGTTGATTTCCCATTCGCTCGCCCAGGTTATCGCCCCGACGTAGGGCATACCGCCGATATTCGAGGCCCGTTCTATCGAGACGCATAGCCGGTCGAGGAACGGTAGGACTTCAAGCATCGGCGCCGCGGCACCTATTCCCGTCTCCTGCGTCCAGAAGTCGAGCGCCACGTCAACTACGGTGTGCCCGCGCTCGCGGTGATTGCCCGAGACGAAGACGCCGACGTATCGCTCGCTCGGGTGGCCGGGTATGCCCTTGATGAACTGGAGCGGCCGGCCGCCGGCAATGTAGACCTCCCGGGCCTTTACCGTATCGTAAACCCAGTTCAACGCGTCGAGGCTTTGATTGTCGGCACCCATTAGACTTTACCCGTCGCGGCGTACTTCGCCATAAGTCCTTCTAATAGCCGGACGTAGCGCGGAGGGAAGGTTATCGGCCTTGCGGCCTGCGCCGGCTCCGTCGTATAGTGGCCCTTGACCATCGATACCGCGACCGTTTGCTTCTTCGCGCGCTTCTGGCCGTGGAGTTTAGCCGTCCGCCTTATCCTTCGGTACGAAGCCGGCACGTAAACCCTGCGCCTTGGATGGCCGTAGTAGAAGTCCTCGGCGTATGGCGTGCGGTTCACGCCCTCGGCGCCGAACTCGGTCGCACGATACTTCCAACCGCGCCATAGCCGGCCGGTTTTGTGGCCCACGCGGCCGCCCTTCATCTTTACCCGCAACGACATCTTCCACGCCGGCTCGCCGCCCTTGCGGTGCTGCTCGTCTACCATCCGCTGAAGGTAGACCGCGAGCTTGACCTTGAGCGGCTTCGTGTTGTTCATCCAGCCGAACGGCGGCGCCGGTTCCCAACGTATAGAGACGTGTTTCATACCTGAAAGTTGGCCTCCATTTCGTCGAGCCAACGAGTCGGGGACGATTGCGCAATTACGTTTACGGGTACGGCGTCGCCGGCGCGGTCGATGATTATGATGACCTTCCGGGCGGCGTCCCGTATTTCCTTCTCGACGGTCGAGTAGAGGCGGGCCGCCTGGTTGTCCGGTACTTCGGGCGTAAGGTGAAACCCCATTGTAGCGGCGATGAATTCCGCCACGCCCATCTGCGACGCCCACTCCACGACTTGCGCAGGCGCTGTAAGCTCATCCGTCCAGGTATCGAGAGTTACCAAGTCAATGAAGGACGCCAGCCGCGCCTTGACCGCTTCCGTCCCGATGCTCGTAAATGGCGCCAGGTCGGCCAGGGCCGCGCTTGGTATCCACGCCTGCATTAACGCTGTAGTAGTCCAGGCCATAAATTACCCCCGGAGGGGAGAGGGGTTACTTCCCCTCCCCCTTATCCTCGGGTTTACCGTCTTCCGCCTTCGCGCCGACCTTCTCCACGGCGCCCGGCGTTTCCATAAGGGCTTCGATATACGCCTTGGCCGCGGGGTCGCGTTCGTCGACGTCGAAAACCGTACCGGGTTCGATATTCGGCGTAGCGGCGTCGCAGGGATACGCGATACAACTACGTAATGCTTTATACTTCGCCATGAAGCCTCCTTTTAGACGGCGTTGTCTACGTAGAACCCGCACTCGCTGACGCCCGGGTCGCCGACCGGGTCGTACTCGAAGAGGTTGGGCGAGATGCAGTCTTCGGCGTCGTAACACATCGGATTGCCCTCGCGGGTCGTATCGCGCCACGGTTCGTAGGGTTTCGGGTGCCCTTCCCGGCGACAGAGATAACCGAACGGCAGCGTCACCGGCTTGTTCACGTTCTCCGGGAGACACATCAGCGCGGCGTCGTCGTCCCAGCAACGGATGTACGTGGGCGGCGTCAGGTCGGTCGCGATAAACTCGCGCCCTACGATGATTTCCTTGATGCCGAGAGCTTCGGCCACAACGGCCGGCGTGATGTAACCCAGGGGCGCCGACTGGAGGTCGCGTATACCCAGGGCGATAGCGCACGCCTGGCGAACGAGCGTGTTGCGCCGTATCCACGGCCACACGGCTCCGCCTGCGACTAAGGAAAGGTAAGCGCGGTCGATACCGATGTCCGTCTCTACTATCGCGGCGATAGTATCGATACGCGCCGGTAAGTCGAACGCGATGTTAGCCCAGGCGGCGGCTTCGGCGCTTTGATTGCCGGCCGACCAGTTCGCGACGTTAAAAACGAAGGCGGCGACTTCCGCCTCGAGGTCGCGGTAGATTTCGTCCATCGCTCCCTCGCTCGCGATAACGTCCGGGCTCTCCATCCGAAGTTGCCACTCCTCGATTTCCTGATCGGAGAGCCAGTAATGCGCGGCGCGGTCCTCGGTGGTAACTACCCGGGAGCTAAGGTTGAAGTCGATGAACTTTTTCGTTTGCTTCGGTACGATGCGAGTATCGTGCCGGCGCTTCATTTCCTTTCCCATCATGGCGATGCTATTCGCCCGGAGGGGAACGGTTTTAACCGGCATTACTCGCGTCGCTATATAGTCCTTCGGCCCGTCGTATTTCAGCATGAGGTCCTGGACTAAGCCGTTAACTACGCGAGCTTCAGCTAAACCTGGCATCTTGCCTCCTTACGGTTGCTTGAGGGTTTCGATTTGAACGTAGTCCACCGCGCCGGTATTAACTGCAGCCGCGATGTTCGTTAACATCCAGCGCGTAGAATACGGGTTGGCCGTCATCACGTTAGTGGCGATAGCGGCCACGGGCATAGCTACGTCGTCAACGGCCCACGTAATAGCACCCGCGTTATCCACCTGGATTTCCAGTTTATACGGCGTGCCTCCGACGACGGCTATACCAGAATCCGCCCGCTCAACGCCCGTGTTATCGTCGACCTCCAACATCCAGTTGGGGCCCTGGGCCGTGTCGTAGATGATTTCTACTAACTCGGCGGCCCCGATGTAAAAGCCGATCTCGAAACGCTGGGTATTGACAGCCGTTAACTCTACGACGGTTTCCAAACGCGGTTCGTAAGCGCGTAAATTGCATAAACCCACGGATACGGTAGACTCCATATCCGCGGCATTGACGCCCGTAACGAGTTCGCTCCAACCGTCTCTAACCGTAACCGTGTTTGTGCCGGCGCCCACGACGCCGGCGACGTTCCACTTCACGGCGTAAGTCGCGTCCACGCCGTCGGTAAAGGCGTCCTGGAATGTGATGTATTCGGAGCGGTCTTTATACCCGATCTGCAAATCTTCCGGGCCCTGGCCGTACTCGAAGTCGCCCGTGAACGTAGCGTCCGTTCCTTGCACGGTAGTAAAAACGCCTGCGTTCGGGGCGACGAGGCCAACCGGCCCGTCAAGTCCTACCGCGGCCAACCCCGTTGCGCTCCACGTTCCGACGTTAGCCCCGCCGACTGCCACGCCAATTTCGTCGGCGGCCGTCTGGTAATATCCCGTAGTAGCCGAACCCGTAAACGTAACGCTCGGGGCACCTACGGCACCTACAAATAAGTCGGTAATTCCGGTTGTAGTTAACGTAGTAAAATCGGCCGCAGCCGGAACCGTTTGCCCGACAGCGCAAGCGTTTAATCCCGTAGCGGTCATCGTTGCCACTTGAGCGCCGTTCGCCGAAAAGCCGATAGTATCTGCGGCCGGGAATTGGATACCCGTATTGGGGTCGCCCGTATTGGAAATCGAGGGCAGCGCCGCCGTGCCGTCGGGGAACATAGTCGCGGACTGCAACGTCGCAACGCCGACTACGGTTAACGTCCCTTCGGATTCGACCGTACTAAAGCTTACGCCCCACGCTACGGAAGCGAAGAGGAGTAAGCCGGTCAGTAATTTACGCATGTTCAACTCCTTAGTGCCTCGCCTTTTACGGCTGAGGCGGAAGCGGGAATACTTCGACTTTGTGGGTCAGGGCCGACGCGCCGGTTACGCAGAAGCCGACGATTTTTACGCCCGGCCCCGCGACGTAGAGAATGACGCGGCCGTTCGCGTCGGACATTACGTACTGGTTCGCGGCGATGACCGCGCCAGCCTCGACGAGGTATGAGCCGCGGTTCCAATTAAACGCTAAGCCGCTTGCGGCTGCCGCGATAGCGTAGGGCGCGAAGCCCATGCAGTTCACACCGGCGCCAGCTTGCTCGCCTGTCATATCTACCAAGCGATTAGCAGCTATGAGTGCGGCAGGCGTTATCCTAATCCCGTCGCCCGGCATGTAGGTTCCCTCGACCATTATTTAGCCCCCTTACTGGTTGCCGCGACAAGCGCCACGGCCTCGTCCAAGGACTTACCGCTCTGGACGAGAGGATAGAGTTTGCGTAAAACGGTTTCGTACTTTTCGCTGGAAGCCAGGGCGACCTCGCGGGCCTTCTTCTGCACGGCCTCGGCATCGATTTTCCCTTCGACCAGAAGGGTTTCGACCTCGGTTTTGACCGGCGGCTCACCGAAAAGAACGGCTACGGTAAGCTTTTGCGTCCCGCGCATTTTCACGAGGCGTTCGACGAACTCGGTTGTCGGGAGTTTCTTCGTCCCTTCCTCGTCCATCCGTACCTCGGTCTTGCCGGCGTACATATCGCCCAGCGCCACGTCGAGCGCCGGCGGCAGGTTCGCCTCTTGGCGGAACGCCAACGCCTGGCCCTTGGCCGTTACTGCGATGACCCTTTGTTCGGACTCTGTTACTCTGGTTTCGAGCGCCTTCATCTGCGCCGCCATCACGGCGAGCTGAGGGCTCTCCGAAACCCCTGGGGCAACCACGGGTTCGACTGTCGTGTTAGGCGGGGCCGCCGTGCCCGGTGCCTCGTCGCCTTCCTCGTCCAGCTTTGCCAGTAACGCCGACAGGGCTTCCTTGACTCGTTCCTTGATACCCATCTTCGTCTCCTTCGCGGCCTTCGCCGCTTCTTTGGGTTTGTGGTACTTGCCGTCTTTCCCTTTCTCATAACCCATCTTTTCTATCTGAGTCCACGCGGTAGCGTTGGCCTTGGCTTCGTCGCCGTCGTATTGCTTGAAGGCGGCGTTAAACGCCTTAGTCCAGGCGTCCGGCCCCGCTTCGTCGTTAAACACGTCCGTTATCTTTTTGGGCGGCGACTTGTAGGGCATTGAAATAGGCCCCGCAAACGACGCCATTGCCTGCGCGAGCAGGATGCGGCCCGTGTCCCCCAGCGCCCCCTGCGCGAAGTCCAGTGGTTGGAAGCGCCCCGCGTCGGTGTGGAAATCTACCGCCGCATCGTACGCGCCGAGGGCCGCGACCGCCTTTATGCGCTCGCCACTGGCGTCCGTCTCGATGGAGAAGTTTTTAAACTGGTTATCGAGCGCCGCTCGCTTGCCCGCCTCCGTCCAGTCCGTGAACATCGCCATGAGAAATTCGCCGGCAACGGTCAGATACGAGACCCAGCACAGCGGCGGCAGCGCCGTTAGACCTATCGTCTCTTCGTCGAGGCTTGGCAGGTGCCCGGGTGTAACGGGCACCTTTTCGTACGGGTCGAAGTTCGCGGCCCACTTTTGCTGGAGTTCCTTCGTTACCTTGCCCGAACCTTTGAAGGCCGGGTAATCCCCTTCTTGGCATATCGGTAGAAGCATCGTCGTTCTCCTTAATAAAAAAGGGCCGCCCCGCTGGCTTGCACTCCAGCGCGACGGCCCTGCGTTCTTCGCTCAGGCTACTTAGTTAGTTATTAAACGATATTTCAGCACTTGGATTCCCGGTAATTCCAACCCCAGCACTCTTGATACCGTTAAAACTACCCTTTTTTGTAATGCCAAATTTAAGGAGAATTTTCAAGAGCGGCACAAACCACCATCGGTAACGAACCTCAATAACGTAAATTCCGACACCTGGCATTAATATCTCCTTTTAATTAATGCGTTCGCGTTCTTTTTTTACGATGTCCAGTATCTTACCGTCTTGGATTACGACCTCAACGCTGCCATAACCAATAGCCTCGACGGCCTCTATTTTCTCGCGTATCTTATCGGCCTCGACGGAGGTCATCGTAATCCTTTTTCAATTTATCCACTTCGGCTATTAATCCTTTTAATACTTTTCCGTGGTCTTCCGTTCCCCTACCAAGTAAGTAATCTGTAGATACGCCGAAATAATCCGCCATTCTCAAGAGTAGTTCCGTCCGCGGTGCCCGCCCACCCCTCTCAATTTCCGAAATCGTAGACGTCGCCGATCCAAGCGCTTTTGCCAGTTCTCTTTGCGAAAGCCGTTTTACCGTCCTCAATAGTCGTATACGGGTTCCTAATTCTATATGTTTAGTATCCATTTTATCGCGGTATCTCCCTCAACATCTCGCGCGGGTCGCGGCCGAACCCGTCCTTTACGCCCTTAAAGTCCCGCCACTGCACCGCCGAGCCACCGCCCTTGAACGACTCACCCTCAAGTATCGCGATAGTCAAACAATCGCACTGGAAATGTAGCGGCTCGTGTGGCCGCGGCTCATCCTTTGACCACTGCTTGCCCTCGAGCGCGGCGCACTCCTCGCATACGTTACCCGAACCCGACGTTACCCACTCCCATCCCTGCAACACGTCGCGCACGTCGGCCTGGTCGTACCAATCTTCCTTGCCGGCGCTGTCCGCTATATGAAGGTTCGTCCTAAACACGTTCTCTAAACGATAGGGTTCCGGGAACTCGTAGCCGGCGGTCCTCAAAACCTCGTGGGCGGTCGCCTTGAACTCCGCGAATGTCCGCCCCTCGGCCATCACCCCCGCCATCGACGCCATTACGCGGTCGGTAATGCGCGTGTCTTCTATCATCGCAGCCGTCCAGAACTTCGGCCTAAGCTCGACGTCGAGGTCGTAGAACAGGTCGGGGTTGATGGGTATTTTCTTGCCGAACGTCCGCACTACTTCGTCCCAGTCCGCGAACTCCGCAGCGAGTTTCAACCCGCCTTTACGGCGCCGGCCATATGTCTTAATCCCCTGGGCGTAGAGGCCGAGCGCGTATTGCGTCACCACTCCCCGGCGCATTACGTCGGCCAACTCCGGCCAATCTTTATCGTGCGCCCTAATGCGAGCCTCCAAGTCCTCGTAGGATTTCG
>Ga0307378_10012357_pt1 | contig 10905 bp, 10 predicted proteins | sample UN1MG_FD_202238 | JGI IMG/M metagenome (GOLD analysis project Ga0307378, IMG submission 202238) | Soil microbial communities from Risofladan, Vaasa, Finland - UN-1 | ecosystem: Environmental > Terrestrial > Soil > Coastal area > Acid sulfate soil | place: Finland: Risofladan, Vaasa | collected...
CCGCGCTCATCGCGCTTCCGGCGAGGGTCGCGGCGAGAGCGATGGGAAGCAGTCCGCGCTTCATCGTACGACCTCGAAGATCCTCAGCCCGCCGTCATCGTCGATGGCATAGATCCGTTTTCCCTCAACGATGAAGCGGTGGACGGGACACGGCAGTTCGATGGAAGCGGTCAGGCACCCCTCCCGGTCGATGACGGACAGGAGCCGGCCCGGCCCGAGGTCCTTCCCCTCCACGGGCGCGGGCGGCGATATATAGAAGAATCCCCGGTCCCAGGACGCGGCCCAGCAAAAACCGAGGAGACGCTTCTTCGGTCCCTGAAAGGGCAGGTCCAACGGCTGGAAGACGTGGCGCTCGTCGACGAGGATCTTCCCGACGAGGCTCCCGGAGGCTGCGAAGTGGAGGATGCTCCGTTCGCCGCACCGAAAGACGACGAAAAAATCCCCGCCCATGCCGGGGCAGACCAGGATCATGTTGCGGAAGGCGTCGTAAACAGGGTCGGACGAAGCCCGGGCCTCGAGCCCTTCCCAGCGGAGGCGGCCGCCGACGTCGTAGATGTGGAGTATTTTTTCGTCCGCCGTTCGGCCGGTCGGGGTGCTCGTGACCAGGAGCGTTTCCCCGGTTAGGCCCCAGGCCTTGTCCGGCGCGAAGGGAACCGAAAACCCCCCGCGGGGCTCCCCTGTCCGATCAAAAGTCTGGACCCTGTAGTTGAACTTGTCAGCGACATAGAGCCGCCCGCCGATCACGGAAACGCCGGACGGGAAAGAGAGCTCGCCGGGGCCGCGGCCTTTCCGGCCGACAGCCCTGTGGAATTCCCCGCCCTTCGAATAAATCTTGACCGCACAGTCCTGAGCATCGACGATGTAGAGATGATCGGCGTCGAGGGCCAGGGCGATGGGCCGCCCCAGACAGGCCTCGTCCGCCTCGTTGGCCGGCAGGACGACCTCGACCGTTTTCCATTTCCCGACGCCGGGTCTTTCTACCGCCCGGGCCGCCGTAGAGACGGCCAGCGAGACGCCGAGGACCGCCATGATCAAGCGTCCTTTTCTTCTCATCGCTTTCGCTCCTCCCAGGGGAAAAAATCGAGGGCCCTCGAAAGCGAGGGCCCCCTTTGTCTCCGTCACAGGGCCAAGGCGCACTTGCCGAGCGCGATGTCGCAAACCGTCAGGATGAGCATGACCTTGTACCAGGGAGCGTCCAGGTTGAGGGCGTTCACCCGGCAATCCTGATGGTTCTCATAGCACTCGTTCACATCGTGGGCGGCGAGGGACGCGGGGAAAAAAAGGGCCGCTGAAACGAGGACGAGCCCGGCCAGGGCTAAGACTGCCAGCTTTTTCATCGGTATCTCCTTTCGCCCTCTCCAGAGCAAAAGGCGTGCCAGCGGCGGGCGGCTCGGAGCGCGATCCAATCCGTTGATATCAATCAGGATGGGGCGGGACTCCGGAAGTCGCCGGAAAGGCGGGTTGACATCGGAAGGGCGCGCGCGCCGCGGCGCGTCGCTCGCTCTTGACGTCCGGCAATGGCCCGGCCCGCGGGCCGCTGCCGGGCTCATTTCATCATGGGAATCTTGATGCCGTTCTTTTTCGCGCAGGCGATGGCGTCCGGGTATCCGGCATCGGCGTGACGGGCGACGCCCAAACCCGGGTCGACCGTCAGGACGCGCTCCAGCCGGCGGCCCATCATGGGCGTGCCGTCGGCGACGACGACCATGCCGGCGTGGAGGGACAGGCCGATGCCCACCCCGCCGCCGTGGTGGACGGACACCCAGGAGGCGCCGCTGACCGCGTTGAGGAGGGCGTTGAGGACCGGCCAGTCGGCGATGGCGTCCGAGCCGTCCCGCATGTTCTCGGTCTCGCGGTTCGGCGAGGCGACCGACCCCGTGTCCAGATGGTCGCGGCCGATGACGATCGGCGCGGCTATCTTGCCCTTCTTCACCAGGTGGTTGATGACGGCGCCGAAGCGGGCCCGCTCGCCGTAACCGAGCCAGCATATGCGGGCCGGCAGGCCCTGGAACTTGACCTGGCGGCGAGCCTTGCTGATCCAGCGGGCCAGGGCCTCGTCCTCCGGGAATTCCCTGAGGACGGCCTCGTCCGTGGCGTAGATGTCCTCCGGTTTCCCCGAGAGCGCCGCCCAGCGGAAGGGCCCCTTGCCGAGGCAGAAGAGGGGCCGGATGTATTCCGGGACGAAGCCGGGGATGTCGAAGGCCCGTTCGACCCCCGCTTTGCGGGCCTGGCCGCGGATATTGTTGCCGTAATCGAAGGCCTTCGCCCCTCTTTTCCGGAGCTCGAGCATGGCCTCGACGTGGGCGGCCATCGAGGCGTAGGACCGCCGGATGTAGTCGGCCGGGTCCTTGACCCGGAGGGCCAGCGCGTCCTCATAGGCGAGACCGTGGGGCACATAGCCGTTGAGCTCGTCGTGGGCCGAAGTCTGGTCGGTCAGGATGTCCGGCGTGATGCCCCGGCGGATGAACTCCGGCAGGACGTCGGCGGCGTTCCCGAGGAGTGCGATCGAAAGCGGCTCCTCCTTCTTCATGGCCTCCCGGGCCAGGCGCAGGGCCTCGTCCAGACTGCCGGTCATGACGTCGACGTACTTCGTGTCGAGGCGCCTCTCGATGCGATGGGGATCGACCTCGACGACGATGGCCACGCCGTCGTTCATGGTCACGGCCAGGGGCTGGGCCCCGCCCATCCCGCCCAAGCCGGCGGTCAGCGTGAGCCGGCCCTTGAGCGAGCCGCCGAAATGCTTCCGGGCGACCGCGGCCAGTGTCTCGTAGGTCCCCTGAAGGATGCCCTGGGTCCCGATGTAGATCCAGCTCCCGGCCGTCATCTGCCCGTACATGGTCAGCCCGAGCGCTTCGAGGCGGCGGAACTCATCCCAGGTCGCCCATTGGGGTACGATCAGGGCGTTGGAGATCAGGACCCGGGGCGCCTCGGGGTGGGTCCTGAAGACGGCCACGGGTTTGCCCGACTGGACGATGAGCGTCTCGTCGTTCTCCAGCTTCTTGAGGCTGGCCACGATGGCCCGGTAGGCCTCCCAGTTCCGGGCGGCCTTGCCGGTGCCCCCGTAGACGATGAGCTCTCCGGGCTTTTCGGCGACCTGCGGGTCCAAATTGTTCATGAGCATCCGCAAAGCCCCCTCCTGGGACCAGCCTTTGGTCGTCAAGCGGGAGCCCCTGGGAGCCCGGATGGAGGTGATGGGTTCGCTGTTCTTCCGCGCCATTTCTCGTCTCCTCAGATATGTTCCGCCCCTGGAATATACCATACTCCCGGACCGCTTTTCAAAAGCCGTCCCGGCCCCTCCGGCCAGGCCGATCCAGGGGAAAAATAATGATTGACGAAGGCCGGACAACTGATGTAAATTATTAACAGGAAGCGAAGAGCTCTCAGCTCTTTTTATTAGGTCTGGGCCAAGGTTTCGTGCAAAGAGGAAAGGACTGATGTCGCTGGCGAATTCCTGAAGCGACGAGGGCTATGATCCAAAAGCGCATCCTCGTTGTCAACCCGTTGTCCAAGGAAGCCGACCGCCTGGCCCGGCTGGCCCAAAAGTACGGCTCCGCCCTCTCTGAAACCGATCCCGAGGCGGCCATGGCCACGCTCGCCGAGGGAGAGTTCGCCGTGGTGGTCCTCGACGTCGCCTTCGCGGGGCCGACGGCTCTTCAAGCCATGATCCATCCCCCGGTCGGAGTCCTCCTGACCGGCGCCAACGATGAACTCCTCGCCAAGGCCGCCGACGAATGGCCGCCGGGCGTCGACGTCGACGTCTGCCTGATCTCTCCGGAAAATCCTCGCGAGCTGGCTTTCCTCCGAGCCTTGGGGCGGTCGGTCGAACACGCCCAGCTGAAGGCGGAGGCGGCCGCCCTCCGCCTGTCCCTCGGCCTCCAGGAGGCCAAGGTCAAGGACGTCCTCGCCGAGATCCACGAGATCAGGGGCCTGCTCCACACGGGGTTCCTCCGCGAAGTCGAAAAGCGCATCGCCATCGAGGCCCGATATATCGGGTCCCAGCAGGAGCGCCAGAAGGTCGAGAGCATCCTGCGGAAGATCTACGGCGCGGACGACGTCAGCAGCCTCCTCGACATCGTGCCCGAGATCCGGGACATCGTCCAGGCGGAGAGCGTCACGGTCTACATCTTGGAGGAAAGCGAGGCCATCGGCCCCTACTTAAAGCCCCTCGTCTGGGACAACGCCTTCCTGGCCCACTCCGACTTCTCCAAATACATCGCCCCTCTCGAGTCGCAGGATTTCGCCGCCTCGGTGGCCCGGTTCGGCCACGGCGTCAGTGTCGCCGCCCTGGCCTTCGACAGGCGCCTGAGCAAGCGCTACATGTCCTTCCTCAAGGCCCCGTTAAAGAACCTGCTCGGCGTGCCCATCATGCACGGCCGCAAGGTCATCGGCGTCCTCGAGGTCTACAACAAGACGGCCGGCGGGAAGGCGACCCCCGAGGGCTTTTCCCGGGAAGACCAGCAGATCCTCCGCGGCCTTTCCGAGCATATGGCCATCGCCATGGCCAAGCTCAACCTCATCCAGTTCGACCCCCTGACCGGGCTCCTCAGGCCCGAACCGTTCTTCGAAAAAGTCCTCCAAAAGGTCAACGCCCTGAGCAAGCGGCGCCGCGAAGAGGGCGCCATGGCCCTGGTCATGGGCGATGTGGACTGGTTCAAAGCCTACAACGACCGCAACGGCCACGAAGCGGGGAACAAGCTCCTCCGGGAGCTGGCCCACATCCTCAAGCTGTCCATCCGCGAGGAGGACCTGATCTGCCGCTACGGAGGGGAGGAATTCCTCTTTTTCCTGAAAGGCGTCGATAGCGTCGACGAGGCTACGCTTCTCACCGAGCGGATCCGCAAGAACGTCGAAGACCACTATTTCGAGTTCCAGGAGTTCCAGCCGCGCAGCAACCTGACCATGTCGTTCGGCGTAACGATCACCCCCAAGGACGACGGCGAGCCGCCCGCCCCGCTGACCAAGGCGGACCTCAAGCGCCTGGCCGGCGAGGCGGACCTGGCCATGGCCGAAGCGAAGGGGAAAGAGCGGCCGGACCTGAAATCCCGCGGGCCGGCGGACGTCTCCCTCGACAAGAACCGCGTCTGCAGTTTCTTCTGGGAAACGGTCGTCGAAAAAAAGAAAACGGAGGACTCGGCTGAGGCGAGCCGCCTCGTCCGGGAGAAGCGGAAATACGAACGCTACAACGTCTCGACGCCCTTCCTCTTCCGGGAGAACGGCGGCTTCAAGGTCGCCAAAACCGTTAACATCAGCCTCGAAGGGGCGAGGATCGTCTCCGACACGGCCCTCCCCCTGGCCAAGACGCTCGAAACGATCCTCGTCGTCGAAGACAAGGCCAATATCATCCAGAGTGACGTCGTCTATTCGGAAAAAGGCGGGGGCGATCCGGGTTTCTATTATTCGGGCTTGAAGTTCAAGGACCTGACCTTCAAAGAGATCAAGGGGCTCGAGAGCTATCTCTTCCATTTCAGGAGGATGGACGTCCTCCCCTGACCCCCCCCCCGTCCGGTCTCCCCGTCCGGATCTTATTCGGTCTCGATCTCCCGCTTGAGCGACCTGAGATAAGCGAGGCGCGGCTCTATTTTGGCCTGGAACGCCTTCTTGATCTCCGATATCGCCGCGGAGAAGGAAGCGAACTCTTCGAGGTTGCTCCAATTCTCCATGCTCAGCCGTTCGAGCAGCCGCCGCAGGACCTGGGAATTGACGATCTCCTGGGTGTAGCTCGGCAGGGACCAGGAGCTCTTTTCGCACATCTTGATGACCCTCAAAAAGAGCGCCCGCAGGCCTTCCTGCCAATTGATGAGCTCCTGCTTGATGAAGAACTGGTCCTTGGGCGATTCCGTCTGGCCGAGCTTCAGGGACAGCCGCTGGGCTTCTTCCATGGTCCTATCGACGGCGTCCAGGATCTTTTCCGGGTCGGCGATGATGGCTTTGTCTTTTTGGAAGTAGTGGATCTCTCCGCTCCCGTTGGCGGGCTCAGTCCGGCGGCAGTCTTCGACAAAGGCGACCAGGTCCTCCTCGGAATCCGTTCCGTCGGCGGCCGGGACGGGCTCGGGCGCCGGTTCGACGGCCGGTTCGACGGCCGGCGCCTTTTCGGCCGGGGTTTCGGCGTGATCCGGGACAGCCGGCCCGGCGATGAGGTCCTGGAGCTCGGGGATGGCCACGCCGGCCGAAGCCGCCGCGGCATCCATGACGGCCAGGTCTTCCCGGCCGGCCACTTCGCCGCCCATGCGGCCCAGGCTTGCGGCCGCCGATTCGATGGCCAGGAGGTCCTTGATCTTGCGGAGCTTCTCCAGCTCTTCGTCGAGATCGAGGTCGAGGGGCTTGGAGTCCTCCTCCATGACCTCGGCGACGATGCCGAAACGTTCCTTCAGGTCGTTCTTGAGGAAGGCCGCCCGTTCCGACGTCTTCGTCCTCAGGCCCTCGAGCCGTTCCTGGATCTCGTTGACCCGCTTGATCTCATCGACCGTGGACTTGGCCAGGCTCTCGATCTCCGCTTGGAACTTGAGGACTTTCTGGAAGCGGTCACGGGCCTCGTTGAGAAGGCCGGCCCTTTGTTCCTCGAAATCGCGGATCATGGCCCGGTAGTCCGTCAGGACCGTTTTTTCCTTGTCGAACTCCCGTTCGATCTCTTGCTTGCGCTGGCGGGCGGCTTCTTTTTCGCGGTTGATGCGCTCGACGAGCTCGGCGTCGACGTCATGGAATTTCTTCTGGAGGATGCGCTCCAGCTGGTCTTCGACTTCCTGGATGACCTGCGAGGAATCCCTGAAAATGTTCGGATCGTGTTCCATGGCCGCTCCTTAACCTTAGCCTATGTATTATGCTTATTCGGGCGCTGTCATGTCAAGAAGGAACAAGGGAAAACTTGAATCGAAGAGAAGAAAAAGGTATATAAAACAAAATGAGCGCTGAGCAGATCGTCCTAGTCGTCAGAAATGACAAAAAACGGGCGACCTTGGCCGCATTTTTGTCCGGACTCGGCATGAAGGTCGAAGTCCTGGCCGTCCTGCCTGAGCCTTCCGCGATCCCGGGATCGGCTAACGGCCTGACGGCCTTGGTCATCGCCCTGCGCGAAGGCCAGAACCGAGTTCCGGCCGCCCTCAGGGAATGGAAAAAGATCCATCCCGCCCTTCCCATTGTCGTCCTCTCGCCCCCCGATCCGGCCGCCGGGCTCATCCCGGCCCTCGACGACGGGACCATCGACCATCTGGCCGATCCGGCCAACCCCGCCACGGTCTATTCGGCCATCCGGAGCGAGCGCCTGAAGGGCCGGGCCCGCCGCGGCCTGGAGGATTCCAAGGAAAACCTGCGCCGCCTCAAGAAAGAGTTCGGTCTTCACCTCCGCAAGTCCCGGGAGCTCGAGGAGGCCTACGACACGACCCTCGAGAATTTCATGGCCGCCCTGGACCTGCGGGACGTCGAAACCTACGGCCACTCCAAGACGGTCGCCCGTTACAGCCACGTCCTGGCCGAGGCCGTCGGCATCCGCGACCCCCGCGCGCTCGAGAGTATCCGCAAGGGGGCCCTCCTCCACGACGCGGGCAAGATGGCCATCCCCGATTCCGTCCTGAAAAAATCCGGACCTCTTTCGAGCAAGGAATGGGAGGCGATCCGCAGGCACCCCGCGCTCGGCTACGGCCTCGTCCGCGACGTCAAGCTCGTCCGCGAGGTCGGCAACATCATCCTCTATCACCACGAAAAATACGATGGGACCGGCTATCCGAAAGGCCTGAAGGGCGACGCCATCCCGCTCGAAGCGAGGGTCTTCGCCGTGGCCGATACGCTCGACGCCGTGACCTCCCACCGTCCCTACCGCGCGCCGCGGGACTTCCGCGTCGCCCGGCGCGAGCTCGTCGAGAACGCGGGGAAGCAGTTCGACCCGAAGATCGTCGACGTCTTCTGCGGCATGGACCTGGCCGTCTGGGAGAAGATCCGGTTCGAGACGACGCGGCTCCTGCCCCCCATCGAAGACTGCCCGCCGCCCGTCATAAAAAAGAAGTAGGCCGCCATGTCGAAGCTTCTGATCCTCGCGAGCAGTCCCCGGGCGAAGGGCAACAGCACCATCCTGGCCGCGGAGGCCGCGCGCGGCGCGAAAGACGCCGGGGCGGAGGTCAAGACATTTCGCTTGGCCAAGATGAATATCGGGCCATGCCTGGGCTGTGACGGCTGCCGCAAGCCAAAGGCCACCGGCTGCGTCCGGAAGGACGACATGAGGACGATCTACGCGGAGCTGCGGTCCACCGACGCCGTCCTCATCGCCTCTCCCGTCTATTGGTTCACGATGAGCGCCCAGATCAAGCTGTTCATGGACCGGCTCTACGCCTTCGGCGCGGAGAATTATCGGCCGCTCAAGGGCAAGCGGGTCGGCATCATCATGACCTATGGTGACGCCGACCCGTTCGTGTCGGGGGCGGTCAATGCCCTCCGGTCATTCCAGGACGCTTTCGCCTACGTCGGCGCCCCGATCGAAGGGATGGTTTACGGCAGCGCCGACAAGCCCGGCGAGGTCAAAGCGAACGAGCCCCTCATGAAAGACGCCTACGCGCTGGGCCAAAAACTCGCCTAGGCCCTTCTGGCCGTGATGACCCGGGGTTTGCCGGCCATGTCCCAAGCCGTCTCGATCTCGGTCCAGCGCTTGCCGAACAGGGACAGGACCCTGTCACGCTGGCCGTCCCCGATCTCGAAGATGAGGTAGCCGCCCGACCTTAGAAAAGTCCCGGCCCTGTGGACGAGACGCTCGATCATCTCCAGCCCGGACTCCCCCGAGAGGAGCGCCCGCCGGGGTTCGAAGCCGCGGACCTCGGGCGGCAGCCCCTCCCATTCGCCTCGCGAGATATAAGGCGGATTCGATACGATGAAGTCGAAGCGGACCCCCGTCCCCCGGAAAGCCGAGAAGAGATTGCTCCTGAGGAACCGGACGTGCTTCGTTTTGTGGAGCGCCGCGTTCCGCCGGGCGACGCGCAGGGCCCTTTCGGAGATGTCCACGGCCTCGATGTGGGCCCGGGGCAGTTCCTTGGCCAGGGCCACGGCGATACAGCCGCTGCCCGTCCCGACGTCGAGGATCGACTCGCTCTCGCGCGTCGAGAGCTCGAGGACCTTCTCGACCAGGACCTCGGTCTCGGGCCGCGGGACGAGGACGGAGGGCGTCACATTGAACGGGATGGACCAGAATTCTTTCACCCCGGTGAGATAGGCGAGCGGCACGCCGTCGAGCCGCCGCCGGACGAGTCTCCCGAAATAGGCTTCCGCCTTCGGCGAGCAGGGATTGTTGGGGGCGGAGAGGTATCGTTCTTCGCTCAGGGCGGTGGCCCGGAGAAGAAGGACTTTGGTTTCGAGGAGGGCCTGGGGCTTGTCTTGAAGGAGGGCTATCCCGCTCCGGAAGAGGTCGGCGAGCGTTTTATGAGATTCCAACGTCCTTGGCCTGGCCCGGGCCCCCGGGCGTCTCTCCCAGGGCTTCCGATTGGGCCTGGAGAACGAGCTTCGCCAGGATGTCGTCGAGGTCCCCCTCCAGGACGCCCTCCATGTTATGGAAATTCATGTTCAGCCGGTGGTCGGTGATCCGCGATTGGGGGAAGTTGTAGGTCCGGATCTTCTCGCTCCTCTCCCCCGTCCCGACCTGGGACCGCCGGTTCTTGGCGATCTTCGCCTGCTGCTCCCGCTGGGCGATGTCCAGGAGCCGCGAGCGGAGGACCCGCATGGCCTTCTCTTTGTTCCGGTGCTGGGACTTTTCGTCCTGGCAGGAGACAACGAGGCCCGACGGTTTGTGGCTGATGCGGATCGCGGTGTAATTCCGGTTGACGCTCTGGCCGCCCGGGCCGGAGGAACCGAAGGCTTCGATCTTGAGGTCCTTGGGGTCGATCTTGAGGTCGATCTCCTCGGCCTCCGGCAGGACGGCCACGGTCGCCGTCGAGGTGTGGATGCGTCCCGAGGCTTCGGTCTTGGGCACGCGCTGGACGCGGTGGACGCCGCTCTCGTATTTGAGGACCGAATAGGCGCCCTTGCCGCGGATGTTGCCGATGGCCTCCTTGAGGCCGCCGATCGGCGAGTAGCTCGTCTCTACGACCTCGAGCTTCCAGCCCTTCCTTTCGGCGAAGCGGGAGTACATCCGGAAAAGGTCCTGCGCGAAAAGCGACGCTTCGTCCCCTCCCGCCCCGGCCCGGATCTCGAGGATGACGTTCTTGTCGTCGTTGGGGTCCCTGGGAAGGAGCATGGTCCGGAGTTCGGCCACGAGGGCCTGTTCCCGCTTCCCGAGCTCCTCGGCCTCGCCCTCGGCCATGCGCCGGAGCTCCGGCTCGGTCTTGGGATCGTCCAGGAGGTGGCGGGCCTCTTCGCCGTCCTTGTGAACCCTCCTGTACTCCTCGTACTTCCGGAAGACGGGCTCGAGCTCCGCCCGTTCCTTGGCCAGGTCGCGGATCTTCAGGGGATTGGAGGCGATGGCGGGGTCGGAGAGGGCGGCTGTCAGTTGGCGGTACTTGTCCTCGATCGCCTGGAGTTCATGGATCATCGAGAGGATTTTTTAGGCTTTGCGATACTCTTGATGTTCTTGATGTCGCCGTATTTTTTCTTGAACTTCTCGATACGGCCGGCGCTGTCGATGAACTTCTGCGTACCGGTGAAGAAGGGATGGCACTGGGAGCAGATTTCCACCCGGATCTCCTTCTTCGTGGACCGCGTCTGGAACGTGCTGCCGCACGCGCAGGTCACCGTGCATACCTGGTAATCGGGATGGACATCTTTCTTCATGGACGATCTCCTTGAGCGGGGTATTATAGCAGATTCGAGGCGCCGCCGCAAAATGTCGGCCGGTCCCCGGATCTCCTCTCGAATTCGGCCCAATCGACGGAAAAAACGGGGGATTTCCGGTTGCTTTTGAGGATGTCCTTGTAGCGCCGGGAATCGAAGTACCCC
>Ga0307378_10012360_pt1 | contig 10904 bp, 11 predicted proteins | sample UN1MG_FD_202238 | JGI IMG/M metagenome (GOLD analysis project Ga0307378, IMG submission 202238) | Soil microbial communities from Risofladan, Vaasa, Finland - UN-1 | ecosystem: Environmental > Terrestrial > Soil > Coastal area > Acid sulfate soil | place: Finland: Risofladan, Vaasa | collected...
TTCCACCATACGCTTCCCCCATCCATATCCCACGTTGACGGTCTCGGGTGTGCCTCGATAACCCTCGCCTTCCTTAGTGGGCACACCAGCATCATCAGGGTATACACATGAGCTACTGACAACAAGAAAACTTCGAACATTCTGCCTCCTTGCACCCTCAAGAAGATTAAAACCTATCGTTGTGACTTCAGTTAACATTTCCCCATGATGGGTCATACTGTATTCGATACCAAAAGCAGGTGCAGCTAAGTTCATTACAACGTCTTGACCAGAGCAAACCTCCTCGCATTTATCTAAGACTCGCAAATCTACATTATGAAATGAGATTTGATCTATAATCCCGGATAGATTCTCCATGCGTCCTCTGGAAAGGTTATCTGCCACAGTTACCTTTGCCCCCTCAGCAAGGAGCAGCTCAGCCAGATAGGAGCCGATAAAGCCGGCACCACCGGCAACAAGCACTTTTTTATCATCCCAGTATGCTTTTGTCATCTATTACCTTCTTCTAATTACCCTGTGAGCCGGTTTGTGCATGGCTTATTAATAACTTTGCGAAATTATAGCGTGTTGTGTCCCCACTATAAAAAACACTTTTCCGGCTTAAGCATTTTAATTTTCTTAAAAATCCTCTTGTAACTAACACTCTTAGATAATGTTTTTCTTGCGAAGACGTCGATAGGCTTTGCCTAAATTTTTCCTGAATATGTTCCTGTCACCAATTCGTTTTCGGGCCCACCTCGGTAATTGCTGAATCTTGGATTCTTTATAGGAAATTTTCTGCCAGGGCAGTTCGCAAAGGCCCCTGAGAAAAACAGTACCGTCATAGCCGCAGAATATATAAGTAAGTGCAGAACGGTCGGTCCAGATTTCCTCCACTGAATTGTCTTCGATTCCGAACAGGTCGAAATATTTCGAATCAACATAAATAGCATTCGACGTTGCGGCTACAAGTTCATAACCTTTCGATTTTGCCAGTCTTGTGATGGATAAAATACTGCTGCCATAAGTTATACTCATATCCCGCGGCTGGACAAAATCCACTTGTGGAGGAATAGTACCATTAAATTCTATTACAACAATCTTGGGTTTGTATTCTTTGACCGCATCCAATATATGGTAGTCATTACCATCAACATCTATTGAGAGTAAGTCAAAGTTCTTTGGTATTCCAGTGTTCTTAAGAATTGTATCAAGGTTATCATCGACGTTAAACCCGACAAAGGAATTAACAGGTGTAACTTTAGGATTGCTCTCGAAGGTTTTCTGCAGGTCCTTGAATCTGTGTTTATCACCTTCTATCAGGACTGCTGAATAATCCTTATTAACGATGAGATTATAAGTATTACTGAGCTTTTTTCCGTCCCAGCTGCCAAACTCAACACACCATTTATCGCTGTCATTTATTACTTCAAGAATCTTTTCAATTATACCGTCTTCGCCGTGCTGTGAGGTAACTTTTTCGGCGCAATCATTTAACCATGTGTTCGAATTAGTGCTGCTATCATGGCCGGCGAAGGAAGTGCCTGCGTGCATAAATATTTTCTCCGATAGTTACAATATTATTCCTTGGTAAACCAGAACATTCCACAAGCATACCTTGAATTTTCTAAGCTGTGAATGTCGATATTTTCTATAAATCGTTTCTTATCATCCGTGCCTGAAAGTTCAACCAGCTTGAGGTCGCCAAAGTAATCAATAATCTGTTTTGGTGAATGAATTCTATGTGCGTTGAAGTAAAGCCTCGGCTTGCCGACAGGTAAGGAAAAAAAAAGGTTGCCGCCTTGTGAAAGACATCGTGAAAGTTCTGACGCGGCTTTCTTCGTGCCAAAAGGATCTAAGACATCACCATATCTGCCAAGTCCGACATGTTCTGCTACATGTAAACATGAAATGGATTTTAGTGAATTACTCTCATAAGGTAGATCCAGGATACTACCCTTTACACTCCGAAGGTTTTTAATGTTCGAAACTTCCAAAGGCCTAATATCAACAAAATGGACATTAGTAATAGCTGTTAAAAAACCAACATAGTTTACATTTGAGCCAATATCAACATGCAGCTCGGTCTTAAGTGAATATATTTTCTTAAAAGCCCAAAGGTCCTGATAGAAATAATGGCTATCAACACGAGTCTTGGACGTTTTGTCAAACAAGCATGGATACGTGTCAACAAGTTTTATCGGCTCGGCACCATCCATTCTGCTGTAACTGAGCATATCACTAAAGTATCCGGGATATTTAGCCAGGCCGGACAGGATTTTTGTCCTGATTAAAGCCCTTTTCCATCTCGTATAAAACTTTGACATGACAGTTTACATACCTCAATACGCTGAATATTATTTACTTTTAATTAATTTAAAATAATCCTGCCCGCAATGGGCACCAGTTGGTTTATTTTTCTCTATCGCATCGATATCAAATCTATAGCCCTGTTTATATTTCTCAGCTAAGACTTCGACAGTATGCTCGGCAGAGCTGTTAGCTTCGTTGTTAGTTGAAGTATTGACCATATTTACCTGTATTGCACTGGCACATAGCTTTTGAAAATAAAGAAATTTTGGTAGCTGCTGACTGTGGTTCTGGCACCAGCGACATGACCACGATTCCAATGTGTTAGGACTAAAAAAATAACCGAAAGACTTTAGAATTGGCCGAGTCGAAATTATCGCTCCCAACACTTTTATGACTTTAGAGCCCGGTGAGAACAGTTTCCTAATCAACGGATTATTATTTGTCACGCTGTTTATTATCTTCTTTATTAAAGCTGTTGGGTAAATAGTAGCACAAAGCTCAAAAGGATAGCTGGTTAAATCGGTTTTGCCATCCTTCCAGTTGAACTTGTAAACCGCTTGTTCCGAAAGAGAAAATTCATGTATATCATCTCTGTCTTTTATGCTTTCTGTGCTGTGTCTTAAAGAAAATCCAAAAATGTCGCCGGGGAATTGATTAAAGCACGCTTCGATTATATCAAAACTGACAGGATCTAAATATACAACGTCATCAATACCAAAGAGAATATATTTGGTATCGATTTGGCTTAAGAGTTTCAAAAAATCGCTGTGAAAGTCGTTTTCCCTTATCACTATGCAATTTGAATATTTCCTGAAACACTGCTCGTACTCCGCGTCAAATAATTGGGGCTTATAAAGGATATATGTCTGGAACAGCTCTTCTGAGAAATGTTTAAATAGACTCCCCAGGTAACCTTCCAGCTGTAAAGGCCGATTCTTTGTAAACACAATATTACTTACAAGCCTATTCATATCGACAGATTATCTAATCACAAGGGAATAAACCACCAAAAAGAACCTTAGGTCTTGAACAATACATTGATCTGATCAGTCGCCTTTCTAATATCAATCCGGTGTCTGCCACAAATTGAATATGTTCTGTATCCGAAGTCTGACATAAATTCCACAAGCTCATACACCTCTCTGTCCATACGTCCGAATGCTTCGGGAGTAACTTCCACAATAACCGGAGGAAGACAGTCTCTATTTTCGTCGAAAAAACGTGAAGCCCCCAGAAGAACAGGCAGTTCGAAGCCTTCCGTGTCAATCTTTATTAGTGATATATTCGACAGCTTCATTTTCTGTACGTACTCGTCCAGCCTTCTAACTTCGACAGTGAAAATCTCCTTGGTGTCTTCGGGCAGGATAAATCCCGGCACCAACGAACTGCTCCCGATATTGCGCAGATGGTTGGCAATAGAAGCAATGCCGTTTGTTTCTCCCAAAGCAACATTATTCACTGTCATCTTATAGTCGGGATTTAGCTTTGCCGCTTTTAGCGCATAGCGAAAATATATCGGAACAGGCTCAAAACTATGCACTTGACCTCCCCTTCCAACAAAACCAGCTGCAATCGCCGAAAGATAACCGATATTCGCTCCCACATCAATAAACACACCTCCCGGCCTCAAATATTTCTTCAGTAGGCGCCTTATTTCGAAGTCATAGCACCCAAAGAACATACTTTTAACCATTTTCCCAAGGGCAAAATCATACAGGAATCTTACGCCATTGCTTTCTTCTATTACAATGCCTTCGGGAGGCGTCGCATACTTGCATTTGTGATGAAGCCATTTGTTTTTGCAGTGTAATATCGGGTGTTTTAGCAACGGCAACCGAGGCATTTAACTCTTCCGAATAATTATTAAACATATTTTCAAAAATATCACTCGAAACAATATATCCGGCCCAATTTATTCGTCAAGAGAATAATCTCCCAGGATACCCTTGATGATTTCTGATGACATTACTTTGTTAATATATCGATGGCATTTACTCACAGTTTTTCTTCGAAGAGTAAATTCCTGTGGATTGACCACCTGGGTGGCGTGAGCAAGATGGTAAATAAATCGGCCCATTACAGATGGCGATAACTCAACGGTCTTATAGCCGCGGTCAACGAGTTCAAAATACAGCTTTTTACCACCCGTCAAACCCTTGTCTCTGTCCATAAGAAACGAAAGTCGCTCCCGGCGCAAAATATCTGTCCGGTACAGAGAGCATATTGTGCGATTGTAATAGCGAAACTTACCAAAAGGGTCCTGTTCTCGAAGAACCTTGCGCCTTAATGTTCTAAAATCGGTTGCTTTTTTGAGCAGGATTCGCCATTTCGGTATCAATTCGATTTTGCCGGAACCAACACAGACTATACTTTCATCGCGACCGAAATAGTAAATCAGGTCTTTGAGCCAGTTGTTTTTCCGGACAAAAGTATCCGAGTGCATCGAAACAAAAAATTCTGTATTACAGTTCTCCAGGCCAAGGTCAAGACCGGCACCGTGGGCATAACCTCCGCCAGCTTCATTCGCTCCGGCACGACGCTCGATTAGCCGAATCCAGTTGAGAGATTTAAGGTATTTCAAAGACTCATCTTGTGAATCGTTATCAACAACGATGACTTCATAGGGATATTTAGTAAATTTGCGTATGCTGCGCAGACATAGTCGGGTAAAGTCCAGAGTTTTATAATTTACTATACATATAGTTGCTTTGCCTTTAATAAGGTTTGACATTAATTAAGACTTCCCCCTTGCCTCAGCGGTTTCCGTACATCGAATCGTAATACTTCTGGTAGTCACCGGAGACAACGTTACCGAGCCATTGCTTGTTGTGAAGATACCAGTCTATGGTTTTATTCATACCCTCTTCAAAACTCACGGACGGCCGCCAGTTAAGCTCGCTAATTATCTTACTTGCATCGATGGCATATCGCCGGTCGTGTCCGGGCCTGTCGGTTACATGCTTAATAAGTGATTTTGGCTTGCCAAGACGGCCTAATATTACATCAATTACTTCCAGATTCGCCTTCTCATTACAGCCCCCAATATTATAAATCTCACCGGACGGAGCTTTTTGAAGAACCTGCCATATAGCTGTACAATGATCATATACATACAGCCAATCCCGAACATATAAGCCATCACCATAAACGGGCAATGCTTTATCATTGAGGGCATTGTTAATCATCAATGGAATCATCTTCTCTGGAAACTGATATTCGCCGTAGTTATTTGAGCATCTTGTAATGTTATATTTTACTCCCCAGGTATGGCCGAAAGCTTTTACCAGATGGTCAGCCGCAGCTTTACTGGCCGAATAAGGCGAATTCGGACTCAGAAGTGTTTGTTCCGTGAATTTACCCTCCGCTCCGAGCGAGCCATATACTTCATCGGTAGAGATTTGTACAAACCTCTCTATATTTTTATCACGGGCCGCTTCAAGAAGAGTTAGCGTGCCGGCTATATTGGTCTCTATAAAGATTTTAGGCTCAGCAATAGAACGGTCCACATGGCTCTCTGCGGCAAAATTAATTATTGCATTGATTTGATATTCTTCGATAATTTTTTCGATTAATGCACCGTCACATATATCGCCTTTTACAAACTTGTAATTTTTACGCTCCAAAAATTCGGCGAGATTTTCAAGATTGCCGGCATAAGTTAGCTTGTCGAGATTGACCACAAAACAATCGGGATGTTCCGAAAGAACCATCCGCACAAAATTGCTTCCTATAAATCCTGCACCACCTGTAACCAGAATCCTTTTCATACTTGCCTCAAAAAGCATTCCAACGGGACCTGCCATGATTCAATCGGTTCATCAAGCAAAGCTTCAATCTTGCTGCAATCGAACCGGCTGTTTAACGGCCTTGCAGCAGCACTGGCGTAATCATTTGTTTTACAGGCCAACAGGTTAACATCCATCGAGAGCTTGTCAAATATAAACTCTGCCATTCCATACCGGCTGACATAACCGGAACTTGCGAAATGAAACACCCCCTCTGGTTTTATTCGAAATAATTTGCAGATTACCCCGGCAACTTCCGTCGTAGCCGTTGGCGAACCTGTCTGGTCATCAACTATTGGTACTACTTTGTTAGTCTTCGCACGCCGTATCAACTTGGTTACAAAGTTTTGGCCTGCCTGGCCGTATGTCCATTCCACACGCATTATACAGTGCCGGCAGCCGCTTTGGCTCAGGAGTTGCTCCCCTGCCAGTTTGCTCTTGCCATATTCATTTATAGGATTTGGATAGTCAGTCTCAACATAGGGTCTGTCTAACTGTCCGTCAAAAACAAAATCCGTGCTGACGTGAAGCAACCAGGCGCCTGCTTCTTTCACAAGAGTACCCAGCCGCCCTGCCGCTTCTGCATTGACCTGATGTGCTAATTCGGTTTCCCTCTCGGCGCCATCGACATTAGTATAAGCTGCACAGTTGACGATTATTTTTGCGCTAACAACGGCTTCTTTAAGCTGTTGGGAGTTGGTTATATCAAATTCCGGTAAATCAAATACTTTAACATCAAAGCCCTCTTGTCCACATATTTTCGCCAGGTCCGTACCAAGCATCCCCCGACCGCCGAGAATTGCAATCATGGTATCATTAGTTGACATCATAGACTCCCCACATGCGGCAACTTCTCAGGTCGAATGTCTTTAAGTCTGGGAAAACTTGCATCTTTGAGTGATAACACCGGCTCTTTGATCAGCCAGTCAATGTTAATATCAGCGTCATTCCAGATAATCCCGCCTTCACTCCCCGGATTATAAAAATCAGTGCACTTATATGAAAAAACCGCTGTCTCACTTGTAACACAATATCCATGAGCAAAACCCGGCGGAATATACATCTGCCTGTGGTTCGCATCGGAAAGTACCTCACTAATCCAATGGCCAAAAGTCGGTGAGTCCTCGCGAATATCGACAGCAACATCCACAACCTCACCCGATAAAACCTGAACCAATTTACCTTGTGATTGAGGATATTGAAAATGTAAGCCGCGCAAGACACCTTTTTTGGAAAATGAGATATTATCCTGCACAAAGGAGCCCTTTATACCGGCTTTCTCATAACGCGTGCTGTTCCAGGTTTCCAAAAAGAACCCCCTCTCATCGAAAAAAACATCCGGCTCCAATACGAGCACTCCCGATAGTTTCGTCTCTTTAACATTCATTTTATGCTGATATCTCTACTAATATCTCTTGTTATTGCGGAGGTTCATTTACAACTAATTCATTGGCTCGACTAAGCGATTCAAAAGTACCTGCATCCGTCCACCAACCATCGAGGATATCATAAGCCAACTGATCTTTTTCAATATAAGCGTAATTAACGTGAGTAATTTCAAGCTCGCCGCGAGCTGACGGCTCAAGGGCCCGTATTATCTCAAAAACTTGTGCGTCGTAAAAATATATACCGGTTACGGCGTAATCCGACTTCGGTTCTTTAGGTTTTTCTTCAATACCAATAACCTTGCCATCCGATATCTCTGCAACACCAAAACGCTGTGGGTCTGACACCTGCCTAAGGAGTATTCTCGCGCCGGTTTTCTGAGCAATGAATTCATCGGCATAATTTTTAAGACTGCTTTCAAAAATATTGTCGCCAAGGATAACAACCATAGGCTGGTCTTGCGCAAAATTCTCAGCCAACGCCAGGGCCTGGGCAATTCCACCCGCTTCATCCTGAACTTTATACGTAAACCGACAGCCAAAATCTTTTCCGGAACCCAGCAGATTAACAACATCGCCCATATGCTCGAGGCCGGTTACTATCAGGATTTCCTCAATGCCGATAGAAGTTAGTTTCTCAATGGGGTAATATATCATCGGCTTTTGCCCGACGCCAAGAAGATGCTTATTTGTAACCTTGGTCAACGGCATAAGCCGAGAACCTGTGCCGCCGGCAAGAACAACGCCTCTTAAATTCATATGAACCTCCCTAACAAATAAACAATCAGCATTTCTCAGGTAATTGCTTTTGTCGCCCCTGTAGTAAACCCGCCATCCACCAAAATTATCTGGCCTGTTATATATTCGCTGGCACCCGAAGCCAAAAAGACAACCGTACCATCAAGGTCATGTGGCTGCCCGGGACGATTCAAGGGAATGCGGTCCGTGATATATTTCAGCCATTCTTTGTTTTCATATAACACTGCGTTTTGCGCCGTCTTAAACCAGCCGGGAGCCAACACGTTGACCGTGATTCCGAACTTGCCCCATTCCGCAGCCAGGCTCCTGGTCATTAATAAAACAGCACCCCGGCTTGCAGTATAAGGAGCTATACCTTCCATACCGAAAACGCACGTACACGAACCCATGTTTATTATTCTGCCGTAGTTTCGTTTTATCATTTCCTTTGCAACCGCTTGAGCACAGAAAAAACTGCCTTTAAGATTGGTATCCAATACAGTGTCCCAATCCTCTGGAGAAAATTCGATGCTTGGACTCCGAATATTCAAACCGGCATTGTTAACAAGGATATCAATTTTTCCATATTCTTTTATGGTCGCCTGAACCATATTATCAATATCACTTTGCGAGAGCACATCCAACTGAACCGCTAATGCCTTTCTACCCAAAGATTCTATTTCCTGCTTGAATTCTGTCAGTCTCGACAAATCCCTGCTGGTAATAACCAAATCAGCTCCGGCTTTGGCAAGCGCCCGTGCAAAATACTGGCCCAAACCACGACTGGTTCCGGTTACAATTGCCACCTTGCCGGAAAGATTAAAAAGGTCCTGCATCTTCGATTCCTCAAACTTTATGGTTCTAACACAATTTTCAGTAAATTTTCCTCGGCCTTGTGCAAACGTTCAAAAGCACCCGGTCCCTCTTTTAAAGGTAAAACATCGCTGATTAACGGCTCAACATTAATCTTGCCCGAAGCTACAAGTTCTATACAATCGCGAAATTCACCCGAACTGGCATAAGACCCTGTAAAAGTCAGCTCCCTTGCGACTAATTCCTGCAAATTGAATTCGGCAACTTTTTCCAGATTACCAACAGCTACAAGATATCCACCTGTTTTTGTCACCGAAACGCCGTCCAGGAAAGTCTTAGCATATCCAACGGCCTCCAAAGTGACATCCGCCCCTTTGTCTTTTGTTTCCTTGAAAATAGTTTCTCTCAGGTCGGATTTTAGAGGATTGATGACCTTATCCGCTCCTAACTTGCCTGCAATCTCAAGCCGAAATTCATTAATATCGACCACAATGACTCTGGACGCACCTCGCAGCCTGGCTGCCTGCAGAATAAAAAGACCTATTGTCCCGCCTCCAATAACCACAACCGTATCATCAGCAGATATAGGTGCCCTGTTGGCGGCGTGTGTACCTATTGACGCCGGCTCCAAAAGAGCCGCCTGAATAAACGACATATTATCCGGAATCTTAAAGACAATCCACGAAGGCACTGCCACATATTCAGCAAATGCACCGTGTCTCTTAAACTCCGGCGTGGAAACCCCTAATACCTGACGTTTGTCACAGCGATTATATAAGCCATTCCGGCAGGGTTGGCATTTATTGCAATATACTGTCGAATCAAAGCAAACTCTGTCGCCCTTTTCAAAATCCTTCACATTCTTGCCAAAATCTTCAACAACTCCGGCCGCCTCATGGCCCATAATCAAAGGAGGAAGTCTTCTGCCCGTCTTACCCGTAAAGCCATGAACGTCCGAACCGCAAATTCCGCAAGCTTTGACGCGAATCAGCACTTCATCATCACCCGCTGCAGGATCGGCAAAATCTGAATATTCAAAACAATATGGTTTAGTGTGAATTAAAGCCTTCAATTCAATCCTCTACCTGACATAGTTAAAATAAATGTAATTTGAAACACGCAAAGATAATAAAATACACCAAAAACAACCAATATTCACGAACTTTATTGCAGAAGAGCCAAAAATTTACCTTTTCGATGTCCTTAGACAACCCTACAATAAGAATAATAGGACATCTTCATACTATACGATTTATAGGAATATTATCATGGCAAAGGGAATTACGAGGCGTCAGTTTCTGGCTCAAACCGCCGGGCTTACCACTCTTGGCGCTGTTTGCCCCGGATGTCATTTTGACGCTTCCCCGAATGCCCGAGTTCCAAATATTATTCTTATTATGGCCGACGACCTGGGATATGGAGACCTTGGAAGTTATGGCTGCACTGATATTCGCACACCGGCCATTGATAGCCTGGCAACCGAAGGTGTCAGATTTACAACCTTCTATTCCAACGCCCCTGAATGCACACCAACCAGGACCGCCCTGCTGACGGGCCGTTATCAACACCGTGTAGGTGGTTTGGAATGTGCCCTTGGTATCGGCAACGTCGGCCGTTACGACGATGCCATCCGTTTACGCCAAACTCACGGTATGGGCCTTCCTGCCGAACAGACAACCATCGCTCGAATGCTAAAAGATGCCGGTTACTCAACAGCAATCTGCGGTAAATGGCACCTTGGATATGAGAAGAAATTCTTTCCTCTAAGGCATGGTTTCGATTACTGGTTTGGTCCCGTGGGCGGAGCAGTCGATTATTTCCACCACTGTGAATACACAGGCCAGCCGGCCCTTTATCAAAATGACAGGACTATCAGGCGTGAAGGCTACCT